>Ga0210040_10000327_pt1 | contig 82488 bp, 31 predicted proteins | sample CryGeyCG12114_NA_FD_185462 | JGI IMG/M metagenome (GOLD analysis project Ga0210040, IMG submission 185462) | Groundwater microbial communities from aquifer - Crystal Geyser CG19_WC_8/21/14_NA (SPAdes) (version 2) | ecosystem: Environmental > Aquatic > Deep subsurface > Groundwater | place: USA...
CATCAGCTAGTCTTTCTCTGTTCACCAACTTGCAATCGCAAATTGAATCATCAATCAACATCATTTTGATTTTCGCGCCAACAATAATACTACTGCAAGTTATTCCAGTAAACTGATCAGATGACCAGAAAATTACCCTATTTCAAATTGAAACATTTAATTACAAAATTAAACCATTTTTGTCACGGTTGGGGTTATTCTTAAACCTGTCTGAAAACTGCGCACACAACTTTTACCCCGTTCCAAACAGAGTGTGTTAACAGAAATTCCAACTTGCGTTTTCAGGTGATTTAAGCTTTAACATGTGGAGCATAGGGCGCTCCCGTTTCTAGTAATTCTAAGACTCCGCCTTCGGCTCCGTAATAATGAATGTGTACAACACATGATGAAGGAGGATGATAGTGCCACCAAAGAATTTTATATGCAGATAGACATACTGTAATTCTTTTCTCACAATATAAACTTACTCATTCTCAGCCAGTCTAGATTGTTAGTTAGTTAGTCAATATGGCAAGTAAGAAAAACACGCAACTTTTGGAATTCTTGTTTTGATTCAGATTTTTATGCTTGGACCGACCAAAACTTGCGTGAAAAATGAATTTCTGTCTTTTTTCCCAATACCTAATTTTGGTATGTTTAAAATGAGTAAAACACAGAAAATTTCAAATTTGTACTGTAACTAACTAACTAACTAACTACATAGGAAACTTTCTCCATTATTTATGTGGAGGAATGCCTACTATGCAGGCAGGCCGATTAAATATGCAACTCATTAACAATAAATAACAGGAGACATTGGAACCACAAGGGTTGAGGGATAATGAACAAGAGTTCTAATTGTCTAAAGGTTAATTGTAAAGGGTAAACTAAAAGTCAATCCAACTGTGGTCTCATATCGTATAATCATAACACACACATAGGATTCTTTTCGTTCTGGTTGCCTTTGACTAAACTAACTAACTAAAAGTGTATCTACCTATGCAATGATGCAGTGAGGTGAGCATTAAAATCTCCCATAGAGTATAAATACACATTTTTCACATGCAGGGCCATGGGATGCATTGCGTATACGATGTGTAAGATGGGATGTTTTCGTGAACGGCCCGTGGGCCAAAAGGTCACCGTAATGAGGATGTTCCGCGTACATGTAAGGCGAGTCCATAAGCACTGATAATAAGTCCCGACCTGTCATTCATCATATTGTAAAGATAACTTGTCCAATAGCCCATGGGAAAAGTGTGTGAGTTCAGGTTCAGGTTCCATCATATCGGCTCAAAAATGTTCTCCTTTTCTACCCATCCAATTTGTCATGCGATGAGTGAGAAAATCAAAAATCTAAACTTGTGCATTCTAGCTCTAACCAACCTGTATTTAAGGTGCAAATATCGAATGGGTGTCTATGTACATATTGGCCATAACATTTGGAGCTATGTATGCACGTCAAGATTTTTTTCTGCTGACGTAGAGCATTACTAACTAACTGACTGAGTATATATTCCTTTATAAATCAAGTGGATATATACTAACTCAGTCAGTCAGAGAGTGAGCTAAAGTGCAGTATGGATAGGCATTAAGGTTATTTTTCTTTGGAATTTGAATAAAAGTCACATCATCATTTCCAAAGTTGCATCCCCTATGATCCACCCCGTGTGGTGTGGTTTCCATGAGACTGGTTGCCAGTGATTCCACTGTATACATACATACACAGTGTGTGATAAGCTAAAGCCCGCATAACAAAGGGAAGAGCTGGCTTGAGTGAGAGTCAAACAAGTGAATAATATCTAAATGGAAACACGTTTCCCTCTTTAAAGGATTATTTGGTGGGGTCCTTTCATTCATTCAGTTGGAGGTAAGAAGAAGAAGAGAAAAAAAAAGAGGCCGTCGGTTGAACACATTTAATAATGTGTAATAAGTTAATTTCATTTTATTATCAGAGTACAGGATCGTCCCTCTCCCATTATTCTTGGGAATAGGCAATCACAGAACCAAATGATCCGTCCATAGAGCACACACGTTATATATTGTGTATTATGTATGTACATAGGCACCAGTCACCACACCACCATTTATTTTCTTTATTGTAGTTAGTTAGTTTGTTATATTGCATTGTTGGTCCATTTTTTCATTGAGATGGTTAGATTTACAAGGGTGTTTTAATTAAACAAGTTTTTCCCTTGGTTCCTTTTTACTAGATAGTTTTATGTTTTACATGATATGAGTCCATTTGATTGCTTGGTTTTGGTGCTATAAACTGGTGGTTTTTAGTTTGGCAGAATTTGCAAAAGTGTGGATAGTTGAAATTGTACATACATTGCCTCTATTGTCACCGTTACTTGCATACCCAGTGCGTCGTCACCATCTCTTAATTATTAATCATTTAATTTGAAGTTAGAAAAATAAGCTGCCAGGCATCAAAATCATGTACAAGAATGTCTATAATCAACCCATTTGAAAGTGAACCAATTTTTGTACACCAAACACTCCATAGCTGGCGCACACTCCATATTATTAAGAAGCCTGTGCTGGGATCTCATCATCATGCTTATTAACGGAGAGTGACAAAGTTGGAGCTCGTTCCCCTCCACTCATGTCGGGATTGCGCATGGATTCTGGGGGACTTGAGTTGGCCATTATTAGTCAGCCTCCGACGTTTGCACGGATTTATTAAGGACACGTCTTGAATGCCAAGACGGAGAGTGAAAAGAAGAGGTCCATTACATACAAATGGAGAATAAGAGAGAGAGAGGAGCCAGATGAAAAGACGGGACAAAAAAGACGATGAGTCAATTCGTCCAATAGAGTTCTACTACACAAGTGGGATGTGATGATGATGCAAAAATGAAAAGATGAAGAAAAAGGCTATATAATGCCATATAATCTCCTTGCCTATCCTTTTCACACATTTTCCCAAATAAACGCCCTAGCATCTTGATCATTTTTACCCAAATTCACAAATTGACTGAAATTGACTGCAGCTACTGTTTTGTGCATGCAAAGAAAAGTGATTTTTAACGCTCATCTAAATCTAACAGTATGCGGTTTAAAAAAAACGAAGTTTTTGCAAGGAAAAAGCATTTAACCTTGGATTTAACGGTCTGTAGGGAACTGACAATGATATATAAACAAGATTGCTATTTATACTTGAACGGTGTGACTAACTTTTAACTCTAACGCACTATATATAGCGTCTCCCTCGTTCCCCGAAAAATTAAATGATTAGAATCAATAAATTGCCAGTCTTTTGTCACCCATTGAATAGTCAGTGAAGCAGACATTTCAGATAAAAGTGACGAACAAAAAAAAAAGAACATGGAAGAGTTCAATTTTTTTGTCCTCTCCTTTGAAGCCAAAATTTTCCGCCTATGTCTTTCCCCTGTGTGAGTGAGTGTTCGTTTCCTACACTCAATTGAGTCAAACTAATGTAATCATACAAAAAGATGGAGTAAAGTTTAGGAATCCTCGCTTTGAATCTACCTTTGCTATTTTTTGCATTGGAAATGACTATATCTTACCTTCGATTTTCCCTCTATCTAAACAAACTAACTAAATGCCAAAAACTGTCTATAACTTTAATTGCACATCACATCCCATATTAATTGTCCTATTGATTGATCCTATTATTGTGTAAACTTGGCTCAATCCACAAGATTGTGACTTGAACTTGCAATCAGTACAAAAGTAAGCTAGCAAGGCCCCCAATAATTTCTTATCATATATCCATAGCCTTAGCTGGTTAGTTGGTTAGTTAGTTAGTTAGTTAATACAGGTGACCCGATCACGATCCTGTATACATTTTCCTTTTCTTATTGCCAGAAAACAAACGAGTGAGCCAATGCAATCTACCATAAGGCAGGAGTGAGTGAGAGAGAGAGAGACAGAAAAGTTTCTGTAAATTTCTTCCAGAGCCCCTGGTGTGCTCAATAAGGTGGGCCTGTCAACACGAGTTGTCGCCCTGTGCCTTTCCCTTTACTTTGCTCGTATGCGGACTCACTGTTGGACCTAACTAACTAACTAACTAACTATAACTAACTTTTCTTCATAGCTAGTTAATATGGTTGAGAGCAATGCAAATTTTGGCATGAATTGCTTGCGGCTCCCAAACTTTGGTGGTACTGTCAATTTCTTCACTCACTCACCAGTCCAATCTAACTAACTAACTATAGCTAACCATGGATTGGGAGTAAATAATCCATATTATAGTTTGATTAGAATCTTTAGTTAGTTAGTTAGTGAGTCAGTCAATAGTTTATATGGGCTTAATTTGAGGCCGGTTTTAGCCGTTTAATGTGATTGCCTTTATCTAAACCATGCTAAAAATGATCATTCGGGTTGGAATTTGGTTGCCTTTGAATCCAACTAACAATTTTGTTGACTACAAAGCCGAAACCATGAAAATTGTTTTAAAAAAGCGTTTTTTTTTTGCATTTGATTGTATGGATGAAAGTAAATTTACATTTAACGGGGCCTACAGAACAAGGAACAGGTAAATAGGTTGAGACAAGTAACAAGGAGGTCACTTCCAAACATATTAATAACAAAAGAGAGACCCAGGGAGAAAAATACCTGAGAGCCCTTTTTGTCAATCACAATTGATTATCTTGACTCTGCTCATTGTAATGTAGTTAGTTAGTTACTAGCTACAGTTAGTTCTATACAGTTAGTAAGTGCTGACAAGTTTTCACGAACTTAAGTGCACATGGATTCAATACCAGGGTAAGAGTTGGAGATGCCCTGATGATAAACTTGTATTTTTTTAATGCACGCTCAGGCTTATTGCTCAACTCGTCAACTCATTCATATGTATGAGTGAATGCCTACCTATAAATAGTTGAGATGTGAGAGATTTACACGAGACGATGGATCATAACTCATGAGGACCGGTGTCACTCAATTCCCAATCATTATTGTTATATTTGAGAGCCATGGATTGGATTATTGATCCACCCTTTGGACCTCTTTGGTGGCTACTCATGTCAACCAAATGATGTCTATTTAGTGAGCCAGTTAGTTAGTTGGCTAGCTGCAATCTCACATTCTGCTGGGATGATCAGAATGATGACATGACAAGTAATAAGCCATTCAGATTGATTGTTCTTATTAAATATTTGTACATTATCCATATGTGTGTGTGTGGTAGGCACCATTTTTTTATATCGTCTCATTCATACACACATAACATAGGCTTGTGTTAGCAATCGCACAAACCTATATTTAGATACATAAATTCTGGCTAATTGACTATAATTTTCAATTTCAATTATAATTTGTGAATTCAATTACAGTCATGGATTGGGTAATATTTGGAATGTATAGGAAAATGGTGTGGGCCCATTGTGGTGAGAAAAATTGCGCACGTATAATAACCATTTGTACGTATAATAACCATTTGTTCCAATTGTGTTGACAAAGACTGTGGCATGTATAGACTGACCCCAAAGTTGAGACTAAATTTGATTGCGAGTGAGAGGAAATAATGATAGCGATGGATTCTTATATATCTTGCGCATACACACAGTACACACACAGTGAGTTATAAAAACATTGCTCTAAATTACAGCGTATAAAAACGCAAGGGACTTGAAATTTTCTAAACAGTGAGTATATAAGCTGATAACAAATGATGTACATTTGACTGGGCAGGCAGGTTATAAGGACATGGCTCCGGGCCACACACGGAAGACACTTAATTGAGCAATTTGAATTCAGTGATGAGAGGAGAAACCAGTGGAGGTCTACAATAAGTACTTTTGTCCCCGTCATATAAAACGCACCCCATTGAAGTTTCGTTTATAGGGACAAGTAGTGGGAAACCGGTAGCTAAGTTAGTTAGTTTGTCAAATTCCTTCAGTGTTTTTGGTCTTCTTATCCCCACAGCTATATTTCACTACTAATTGGGTCTTAACACCTGCCTAGTTCTTTGATTCTTCAACCAGATTACTAACTATAGCTAAAAGTTACTACACTAACTGACTGAGAGCACATTATATACATAAACCTTGAGTCAGTTACATAAGTTAGTTAGTTAGCTAGCGGACTTTTCTTTTTAGAGTCAATTACAAAAACGAAGCGCTTGAAAAGCAATTCATTCATTTTGCACACAGTTAGCTTTGCTATACAGTCTAAAAGTGAGCCATTAAACTTGAACATGGATACTCACATGGTTGAAACTTTATTCGAACCAATTATCTTTAGTTAGTTAGTTAGTTCTATGAAAAGCGCTCGCTATGCATTAAAAAGGGCCTTACATAAACTATGTATGCAAGTTATAGTTAGTTAGTTAGTTAGCATTGCAACTTGCATTGAAATAAGTGGAGACAAGTTCCAGTAGATAAATTATTATTGCCACCTACCAGAGTAGCTATAGTGTAGAATTGATTTTCTGCTCCTTCTAGTTAGTTAGAGACTTTGACTTGGCTGGCCATCAATGAAGATTGAGAGCCATAAGAAACAAACGGGAAGGGGCCAGGGAAGAAGGAAAAAAAGGAACGGCAGTAAAAAAGATTAGTATCAAATTGAGGGCTTTCCTTAATAGGCAGATCAGACTTGCTCACTCAGTAGCTCGCCCCTGTATCTTATTAATCCAATCTCATTATTTCTCAACTCATCACGTCTTTCTTGCAAGTCAGTGAGGAATACGGTAGCAATATCAATAGTAACTAACTAACTAACTAACTAACTAAATCCCCATTCAATTAATTTCACCTGACTTGCCCCTCCAGAGGAGAAAAATCCCGGACTAAATCACACTTAACTGTGAGTAGTATATGAAATGAAATATTGGACCCACTTTTTCTAGGTGGAGGGTGCCATATATCATCATCTTAGTGGAGAGATACCTATAGCTAGTTAGTTTAGTTCATTTTACATTTGCACCTCAAGTTAATTCAAGAATAAGTCCTGGAATGTTATGTATGTGGATGTGTGTGTTTTCAATTCCAATCATAGAAAGCAGTTTACACATGATAAGAAAGAATTCACATTTTAGTTAGTTAGACTTTTTTTGCATTATCTTCTCATGGGGCCAACTTGTATTATGATAATCGTGGGAGTGCCAACTTGCCACACAAAACTGTGTCCAATCAGGACTTTTGTGGTCCTTATCACACACCAATTATTTTATGGGCTTTTCACGTTTTTTGCAGCCTTTGTGATATCAATGGGTAGGTAGGGCATGCATTACTGAATGGCAATTTCTTGGGATTCTTTTCGTAGTTTTTTTGTATCCATACAAATTCTGAATAAAAGCAGATTTTCTGGGTTTCAGTAATATCCTTTCCCACTGTATTTGTCACTGATAGAATGCAAAATGTGTGCAGTGACTGCTCAAATGATTTGCACAACTCAAATTGCTTTTTCACTCCAAATCATTTCATAATGGTGGCGTTAAACAAGGGTGCATAATGAAACCTTGTGTGCACCATAGGAGAACACTCGTGTCGGAAATAAGGGAACAATTTATTGCACGAAGATCTCAATAACTAACTCTAGTGAAACATTATACGGAGCAGTTGGTTAGTTCACCATCATGCGATTATTATGATGGGGACCGGCTGTATAATAAAATATATGGTAATCACTATGTAATAATAGTGAGGCTGTGTGAGCCACACGGATGCTCATTGTGTCCAATTGACTTTGCAAACACTCTGTAGTTCCGTTTTGAGCACAGCCCTGAGTGTACATTTCATAAACTTTGCATATGTGTATTCTATGATGTACATATCCCAGGATTTTCTTCTTCCATAGGATTTCTCAACTTTGCCCACACAGGCGGAATCAAATATGCGAAAACATTGTGTGTATGTACGTACGTGTAAACGAATTTGAGTTCAATTTTCTTATAAGTTTTGGGGTCATGTGAGTAAAAGTGAATGTTAATTTACAATGCATGCATGTAGAAAATTGGTAGACCAATTGGTCTGTACTTATATACAGTACACATGGTGAAAAATAAATATTGTGAAAATCTGCAACAGCGAAAGAGATAGACTGTGTTGAATTAATGCCATCATTTTTTCCCTTGCTCAAGTTTCAGCAGGGGGTTGGACTGATTGGGCAATAATAGGACCCCTGATGGGTCCTGGGGGGACTCCTTTTCAATATATAGCATTTAGGCATCCCTTAATAAAATTTATCGTTCCTCGTGGCCCACCAAAGTAGTTTTTTCTTCACTCTAAATATAATGGATCCTGATATTATTGTAACTAAATATTGATATTTACTGTAACAAGGACCTTCGACGATGATCTTATTATCGTCAGCAGTATCTATCAACAGTCACTCACTCAGTTAGTTAGTTAGTTAGTAAATACAATTCACTTCCTACACACAGGGAAATCCCTTTCACCCTACGTAGAACAATCATCATCATAAGTCATTTTGTATATGAGGCTCATCATTTCATCTGTCTTCATCTCATAATCTGAGCAGCATTTCAGAGTCACTCTCCTTTTTGGTGGGTCCATTTTTTTGTAGCACGCTTACTTATTATACGAGTTTGTACGGTCCAACGGATTTAGCCATTTACTGTCTTGGAAATGATTTTTTTCTCCAAGTTATGGTTACGAAAAGTTGCCGATAGCAATGTCTTGTTAGATATCCCTTTCATTTTATATCCTAACATCGTAGCATTTTTCACAAATCTATTCTTACATATGAATTATGTTGTAAAGTAAAAATTAAGTTGATGAACGTCGTTGTCAATTGAAATTGCAAGTGAAAATTTACTAGAATTGTATAAATTGTATTAACAAGCAGGAGCTACTTTATGGGAGCGCTATATCTGCTGGTTTAGCTCACATGCTATCACAGGCCCGTAATTGGATGCCAACTTTTACAATATATTCATTTAACGCGGTTTTTTCTATTTGTTTGAGAGCCACTTCAAAAAGGACACGCATACAATTTTGAATGCAGAAATCATGACATAGGCTAATTTATTTATGAAATCAATGTTGTGCTTTGCATTATGAGAGGGAAAGTTATATGCAATTATCAATGTTCAGACTCCGTTTGTGACGCAACGTGAGTATCTTTAGTCTGAATCTCAGTTAAGTCTTTTATACGGCAGTAATATTTTTCTACGGAAATCTATTCAATTCAGCGCTGTCTGAACAATCTCAAATTGCAGGTAAATTACTGATCACTCAAAAAAAATAAACACACACATTTTTGTACAGACTACTGAATCCGTGGGACAAATGCTATAAAAAACGCAAAAGACAAGCACAACATTAGATTCAAACAAAGCTCATAAATTAAGAAAAACAATGGACACAAATCCATTAATTAAGACCAAAAATCACCGGCCACAAACGAACTTTTCCCAGCCTCACGCGATCCCCTGAAACCAGAACTAGCCATTAACTAACTAACTAACTAACTAACTAGGGAAAGCACACATTATTGTATCCTTTTTGTGACAAACTGTAGAATCCCTAACTATTATCATATTTTTATTGTTATTCCCTATGTGTTGTTGTGTGCATGTACTACTACTAGCAACTCACTTTACTTTATAGCGTAGAGTCCCCACACAATTTTCCCCTCACTCTCACTATGCATTTGACTTTTGTTACACACACACACACATAGGCTGTAAGTGTGATAAGAGTTTGCTTAAAAACCCGTTTCGGGCTCATTTCCTCTGGCTCTCACAGGCGGGAAAAAGTCCAATTTCCGACTTGTCACTTGTGTGATATCCAATTTATAGAGAGAACTCTCACTCTCCTCCTTTTTTCACTTCTCATCCCTTTTGATTCACTGTGGCACCCAGAACACATCCACTTTTACAAGTACTTTGTGTGCAAACGCGTATAATCGGAAATAGTTTGGGACGCATCCACTCCCTATGTATCTATAATAAAGCCCATGTTGGCTCATGTGACTGACTAACTAACTAACTAACTAACTGGTAAAAAAATGAAACTGACCCAATATAGAGTAAGTAGTATAGTAAGTGTTGCTTTCCCAGCCAAAATAGAAAATGGTACATGAGACATAACAATAATAATAATAACAGAGTTCCTTTCACCGACACTTTGCAGGGAACACACTACTCTATATCAATCTGTCCTAGTCTCATAAAATTTTCACTTTTATTCTCCAGCTATGTAGCTATAGGACCTGGTGAACACACAATATGTGCTATGGAGGCATTTTCTTTTTATCTGCGGCAATTTCGTGTATGTAGGAAGTGAGCAGAGAGCGCTCCCTTTTTTCAACACTCTGTGTGCCTACAAATTTGTCTTGGACTCCAAATGGCACCATTCCTATCGCACAAATTCATTCATCCGTTTCCATTTAGATAGGTTTTTACATTTTTTTCTCCCATGTGTGTGTGTGGCACCAATAAAAGTCAAATGGTGGAAATGGAGTAAGTGTTTTTTTTGGACTCAAGTCATTTCAGACTGGATTGGATAGTAACTAACTAACTAAATAGCTAAATAGCTCACTTACAATAGCATGCATTGTTAGTCTAGCAGTGAAAAGGAGCCAAAAATAGTTTTCAGTCTCCCACCATACCTTAATGATAAAAGTTAGCTAGCGTTGGAAATTGGATGATATTATAAAAAAGGTCGCCTTTTCAGTGTTTCAATGTTGAATATTGCCATGATTGTGGACAAATTGCTAACTAGCTAAGCTATATATATTGATGTCTGTAAAAATGTCTCTTTTTACTAAAAGGAGACACTTTTCACTTTCAACCTATTAGTGTTGAAACCTGAAATTTGGGATATACATAGCTAGATTTTGGTTACGATTTCCCCTGGTGATTAAAAAGGAGTGGAAAAAACTTCAAAGGGAGTCGCTATCATGTTGAAAAGACTTCCGTCAAGGGCCTCCAGGGTCCCCGACACTTTCAGATAAGAATCTCGAAAAAGATTAAATGGAACCTCTCTCGTGTTGTGTTCATCTCCCTTTTTCTTTGACATAAACATGGACAGTAAGTCAGTGCACTGTATAAATCTACAAAGTTAGTTATACAACAAGTGACAACTAACTAACTAACTGACTGACTAGTAGAATAAAAAGTGAAAAATTTTCTTCCCTGTAACTAACTAACATGCCTTCATATCTTTATCTTTCACTGTAGTTAGTTAGTTAGTTAGTTAGTTCGTATGTACTATGTGCATGGAACATTATTTTGTAACTTTTTATGACCCATTTGTACTTTGTTAAATGTTCATCCTCACATTCTTTTATAATTAGAAAAGCAAACGGATCCCTCCTGTTATTGTCAATGTGTGGGGATGATAATAGAGGAATTTGTGGACAAACTAACTAACTAACTAACTAGCTATCGATCCCTTTTGTGATCTTAATTTATCACCTCACTGGGTTTGAGCATTGGAATTCATGAGCGTTTATAGCTAGCAAATTTCATATCACTTGTAGTTATAGTTAGTTAGTTAGTACCTTGAGTTATCAATTTCCATGTGAGGCAATTGAATACTAATTGTAAAAAACTTTTGGTCTACAACATATGTAGAAAGTATTTAATTTTTTCACTGATTCATTTAGACGGCGGTTAAAGCTTCTCTGATGCATCATTTCATGTTATGGAATAATGTGGAAGATTGTGGTGTTGAGTATAGAAGTCAAATATGACTAATGTAACAACTAACTATCTGACTGAAGTAGATAAGACGAATTTAATTGAAAATTTTAAACCCAGTTCAGTTGGAAACTATCTTTTTTTCAGAATTAAGTAGCTAGAAAACGAGATCATTTTTGGCAACACTTGAACAAACTTAGAGTAAAAAATTTCCACATAAATATTCATGTAAAGGCAAATCAGTGACAATGTTTTTCGCTTATACTTCCATGTAGGCGAAAGAGTTCCGTCGTCTGGTCCCCCATTTGCACAAACTGAACCTAAAAGCATTCCTATACCTCTATACAGTACGTGCACGTAGCGCAAAAAAGCTACTGGTTTTGATTATTATTCTGGTATGGGACACTCGATATCATGGTCAACGGAATAATCAGTATGAAGGATAATGTCGTCCAAACAAGCTGAATAAATTGGTATGGTCAGTTTGAGACAATTTATTCATTCGCAATGCCTAATTAGGAGTGGACAACTTTGTCTCCAATTAGAGAAAACAAAACTAGATACAAATTTTGGCATCACAAGGTTGAATTCATTCGTGTTGGCTGGCGTCATAATGTGTTCAATGGCAACTCATTTGCCACTCAATATTGGCCACTTACTCACTCACTAACTAAACTACTGCGTCTCGATTTTTCCTCCCACTGCCTATAGTATAGTCCCATTTATCAACTTACAGTCGCCAAAAGTGCCCATCATTTAGAATTTTGCATTAACCGTTAACCCACTAATATAATTTGGGATTGAACAAATATACAGATTTCTTGCATATAGGAATTTTTAAGGATTAGCTCACTGACTGACTGAGTGTGAGCTCACAAGTTTCTCGAGTGAAAAAATGAGCTGACAATAGAAGCAACATTTCTAACCAAACCAACTAAGAATGGTGACAAAAAACTTTAGTAACTAACTAACTAACTAGGGACAATCTGTTAATCCTAACTGAGAGCACATAGTGATTGGAATAAATATACGCAAGTTTTATTACTCACTCAACTTGTTGTCATCACTTTGAACTTGACAGTGACACAGGCAGCTTGTTTGTTCTCCCAGTCAAGTGGAGTGCAAAGTGCAATCATTTCATTCCTTCTCTCCATTTACATGGTATCAATTAATTCTTGTCTTTCCTTCCTTCAGAGTCCATACTAGGTATGTATAGATGGTCCATCCATTCAATTTCTCAATCCACTACTATTGTGTTTGAGTAATAGGTAATCATTTCTTGGCACGCAGTTGTTAGTTAGTTAGTTAGTTAGAATAAGTGTCCATGAAAACACTTTTTTAGTTTCCATTCAAACTGCAATACATTGTCCGGGCCACTGACTGGCTCGAAATATTATGCATGTGTTGGTTAGTTAGTTAGTGAGACGATCCATTTGTTCTAAAGGGAGACGAGATTTATTCATTTTAGCGCATCTTGTATTGCAATAGTATTTAGTAGTTTGGTTGGTTAGTGATGTAAAATGTTACGATTACTTAATGCACTCATTTGGCTACATGGGGATGTAGTAAGTAAACGTCAATGCTTACAATTTTTCCGATTTTAGTCTCCATTCGTAACCAAAATAGTTTTCCAGCAAACTGGAGTTTGTTTAACATCATGAGACGCATTGTAAGTGTTTAGTTGGTAGATATGGATTGAGCGCATGACGCTAAAGTGAGGAAGAGAACTTAACAAGGTGATAAAAGAGTAACGCAGGTAGCAACTAACTAACTACTGTGAGTGCTTATAAGAAACAGGGCCAATTAGATCAACATCACTTTGCAATTAAGGTTGTTAGCAATCCTCAACCAAAAAGGGCAATAAAGTATTACAGCTTCCTTTTTTCTGCACCTTGTCCATAACTTTTCCATGCAATGGATAATACTCCAGACGGAAAAAAGCTCCAGTTTGGCCATTGTGTTCTACAATCCACTCAAACCGATTGCACACTTATTCTACACGATCTATTATCGTTTTGTATCTAATGTTTTCATGTTGGGGCTTTTATTTCAGTAGATGCTTAAAAAATGTACACAAATATCACTAGCTTATTTTTGAGAGTTCGAAATTCATTCTCGCGCATACAATTTTTTGCCAGAAAATTAGCCTACTGCAGCACTTGGTAAGTATCAAAGTAAATTAATGTTCAAAACAATAAAAAAGAGCTGCAACAAGAAATGCTACTAATTTGACAACCCTAAAATCAACATTTGTATACCATTGCAAGAAATGACTTCGTGCACATCTGGGAGAAATGTCCCATCATACAAATTTTGAAAAATTAAGTTCAAGGGCGCTCTAATGTTACATGTGGACATACATTGTCAATGTTATGTTTTTGAAATTCTTTGAAAAATAATGTCAAGTTGCAGTCAATGCATGGAAACCAGTCTTACAAAGCCAAAAAAATCATTCAAACTCAACTTTTCCAAATTCTCTACCTTTTGTACACCAAAAAAACTAGCATCAGCATCTCATTACAATCATGAACCAGACTTTTAGTTAGTTAGTTAGGAGTAGTAGCAATAATCTATTGATACAGTTTGGTGAGAACTCGGAATTTAATGAGATCCATCCATTGAAACACACATTATACAATAAGGCGGGGTCCATGTAAGCAATGGCATATACAGAATTCCTGCAACTAACTCAATAACTTTTGTCTTTGTGTGCGCCTTTGTAAAAATCTCACACACACATCTGTCTGGTGGCCACCGTATCTTTGTTCCTTTCTATAAAGTCAGTGTTCATCATCAATATCATTACTGGTCGATAAATTTTAGAATGCCTTCACAGTGTTCTGGAATGTCTCGTCCATCGGTTTATACAACCTTGCTCCTATAGGCAATTGATTCGGTTGTTGGCTTCAGAGAAACAAAATACCGGTCAATTAGTTTAGTTAGTACATAGGACATTCCAGTAGCTCTCCATATTAAAAAAATAAGTGGTTAAATATTTGTAGGGATTTTATATTTGGATTGTATGCATATTACAAGTTTTGTGTACAAATTGATTTTTCTGGTGACCAAATGGACTTTTCACCTACGGCTGAAAATGTTTGAAAAAACTTGGAAATGTTCGCTTGAAAACACACTTTCCTTCGTTTTTTAATGCTATACAGAATCTGGAAAATTTTAAGGGTAAAAAATTCTGAAAACTTGATTGCAAGCGCAGTTTGTATACCTTGTGGGCAAAAAGGAGGTAAATTTTATCCTATCCTACTACACAAATTTATCACACACAGGACAGGAAAAATTTACCTCCTTTTTCCGCACAAGGTATAAACCAGCAATTTTGCTTTCTGTACCTAGGTATAATTATTTGTAAAATAAACTTTTCGAAATTATTTTGCAAATCGTTAAACTGAACCAAACAGAAAAATTCCGATCCCGCCAAACACTTTTACAGTGAATGCTGCTCCTCCGTGTTACAAAGAAGCTTGTAAAAAAAGTGTATAAAATGAATTCAGGTAGCCAAAAGTTGAAGACAATTCTAATCGGAAAGCCATAAATTGAGTGACTGAAAAAAGTGAACGACTGTGATGAGTCTGTGCATGCCCCTATATAACGAAAAACTGGTTTCCCAATAGTTAGCTAGTTAGTTAGCAACCAAGTAATAATTTCAACTTGTACTCATTTGGTTAATATCATTCCAAGTCACCGATAAGGACACGAGAAAAAAAAATCAACACAATGTTGGTTGCTTGCTGATCAGTTTTTTTTCTTCTTTGTATCCACCATAGTCAGTCAGTCACTGCTGGTTAAAAGCACAAACAAACAAACAACTTTGTTTTATGGCCTATCACTATGTGCTCCTGTTTTCACCATGTGTGTGTGTAAAGTAATGACTGGTCCCAATAAAAGGTGATTCAAATCAGCACTCATTAAATCCACACAGGAGTCACAAAAAAAAGACGCACACACACACACAGTTTGCCATTTGTTGATAGTTTTTAGTTTTGTGCTCACCTTTTCCAAATAAATGTGCAGGGGAAATGTATTTATTTGGGTGCATTCAATCACTAATATGCGTACACTGGTGTCCAATGGCCAATCTTAACTAATTTTAATAATAAATGATTCCTGGCTCAGGATTGGCACTTTTTACTGCTTTAAATGACACAATGGATGTAAATCAAGCAAATTGGCCTTTTTGGGAAATAATTTTTCAAAAACAGTCGAAAGTCTTAAAATTAAAGGAATTTTATGCAGAGAAATCAAGGATAATCTATAGAAACGGAATTGAAATTCTTTAAATTTTGTATTTTTTTCATAGCAGTTTTTAGACGGGAAAAATCGGTAGCTATATAATGATGTTATGTTTGTTAACACTCAAAATATTGGATTGTCATATCTGCCTTCAATCTACTACTAACTAACTATTCCCATTAATTACCATAGCCGTCAATATGTGTACATTGCATTTCCGTAACATTAACAACAAACCAACATTATAATTCATTGCATCCTCTCAAGTTTTCTGCAACTAACTAACTAACCAACTACCGTCTTACCCATTTTTTGTTCTCCTCTCTGCACAGCATCTGTCCCCTGGACATATACATTATGCATAGCTTGAAAAGCCCGATTTAATTTATGTACACTCCATTGCGGTTCTTGTGGTCAGCCAAATTACGGGTCTCTCTCGTCCACTCAATAAAATCCATCTTGTTAGTTAGAGCAATCCATTGGAATAGATTGTTTTACAATCCAACGCAATTATTCTATATAGCAAAGGCTTGGTACTGACTGACTGACTGACTGTGAAAACCGGTAGCACTTGATCTCAGCTACTGTATTACTTCTTTACAACCTCAAAGTGGTTTCTTGGCCGTTTTTTTTGTCTCTCTCTCTCTCAGTCTTTGTGTAAAGTGATACAGATAAGAGAAACAAACAAGGGACATTGAAATGGTATATAAAATACTTGATTTCATGGTGAGTGCCAATGAACTGGATCCATAGCAGCGGGCTCCACAAAGACCAATTCATTTCCACTCAACATGCAGTGTCCAATGCATTTTGATTTCATGAATATCTTCCTTATCTAACTAACTAAAGTGAGTTGTGGACTCTAACTCTAACTAACTAGTGAACCAACTTTTCCTAACCAATGTGTTAGTTAGGTTACAATGTATAATAATAATAATTGTTGAGGCCCATTATATTTATTTCACAGGTTAATTACAATGCATTGGAGCACACAGGGAATTCAATAATGCATAATGGATGGAGAATTGAGAGCGTTGTAAAAAAAGCTTTTAGCTAATTTCCCTATGAAGCAATAAATTCTTCTCGGGACGGCATGTCGGAATTTCTTAATCATTGGAATTCTGTCTTGTTTATTACTAACTAACTAACTGGCTTCCAGTTTTAAAGGTTGTGCAAGTCAATAAATGAAATGATTTTTAAATATTCTCTCTGCATCTGCTTTTCGTGTTAGTAACTAACTAACTAACTAACTAGCTAACTAAGTTAGTGAGTAAATTAATTTAAATTTCATTTTGAACAGTTGCCATTTAGATTGTTATTATTATTCTTTGGCATGGCAGAATTGAGTTACTCTACTCCATGTAACCATGTTGGATTGTAAATATACAGTGTTTTGAATCTCGTCATCCATTTGGCCATTGGTTTCCATTCCGTACTCACTGGGGTATATGGTATGCAACTAATGTTGTATGGGCTACGCAAAATTTGCATATTCTAGTGTATAAGGCAAGGGGAAAGTAATTAGTGGGCATGAAGGGGTGGCAACCATTTGGCTTGCACCTTCAACTCAACTTTGGGAGTGTTTAATCAGCATTATAATCTTGCCTAATAAGTTTTCTTTTCATTTCTACTCACCGTCAGTTCCTATTCTCAACGGAAAACACTAGTTTTGAACGAGAAAAATGCATATTTGATTAGTTAGTATAGTTTTCGAGCAGTAGAAACAGTTGTTTACAATGTGTTTTTGTGAAAAAACTTTTGTGGCAAGACTTGGCTATTCCGCAATATGATTTTTTACATTCGTAGACTATCTATAGAGATAGAAAATGTCAAACACACTGACTGACTGAGGCATAGGAATGTTAATCTTGTTATTACTACAAATGAGCGACAAATAATTGCAATGGATGATTTCCAAACTATGAATAAATATTAACAATTGAACTCACTCACTGAACGCATATGGAAAACTGGAACCAAATGGTAACGCATGTAAATAACGTAAAACCACATTCCTCATGTTTTTCTGCACAATTATTTTTTTATTTGCACGATACTCGTTCATTTTTTCAGGTCGTACACATTAATTTCTTAATAAATATACGTAACGTGTGTAGTCTACAACCTTAAAAGAGGGTTAACCATTCTTTTATGACTTTATTCATGATGATTCACAATAATAACAGATTATTAGAGACTGCAATTCACTTCACCACTTAAACTAACTAACTAACTAACTTAGTTAGTTAGCAACACACTAACTAAACTATAAACCCTACGATTATCATTAGTTAAGTAAATAGGCGTCAGCGCTCAAAAAAAAAAGTCTCACAGTCGGCACTTTCCATAATACTAGTAACAATAACAACTGTACACTTGATCATAATAATAAAATTTGCAAGTTTGCGACAACTCCTGTACAGAACACACATAATAATAAGTATAAATAGTTAGTTAGTTAGTCCATTTGTTGCACATTTAATTAGTAATTATACATGTTTCCACAGTACATACATACATGCACTATTTTGCTATAATGTACTAAGCAGAGTGCACACTTTGTTGCGAGTTTGTGTGCACCACATCTCTTGTCAGCCAGCTATATACAATATTAGTTTCGTTATGTACATTTAGTTAGTTAGTTAGTTAGTTCGGGACTAAATGAAGGGAGCTGAGGAGAAATAAATAACTATTAGTTCACTCAGCTCACAAACTTGGTAATCATAGGGTATACATTGTACATAACACACTAACTAACTTACTACACGTGAGATTTCTTATATTTAGAATTCCTCCACTGTGATTTATATGTTGACCACAAAAATCTTGCTTTTGGTTAGTTAGTTAGTTAGTCAGTTAACTCTCTCAGTCCATGCATCTTTTAAAAAAGGGGGGAGGGAAATCAACTACACGGGCTCACCAACTAACTAACTTAGGAATACTTTTGAACTCTGGCTTTTACAGCAGAGTCCAGGGGGCAGCAGAATTGGTCAAGTCAATAATAATCTTCTATGCTTGTTGGCAGGAAATCCACAAGAATGACTAAAAGGTGCGCTTTTTTTTGCATTGCACACTATATTGCAATGCTATACAGTTAACTAACTAACTAACTAACTAACTAACGCATACAAATAGTTATAGCTAGCTAGTTAGTTAGCTAGTTAGTTAAATAGAAAAGTAAGTCAGTCAAATTTTTCAGCGAATAGCAGAGAGCCATGCATAACAATCTGTTGTTTTTGCAGTAGTTAGTTAGTGATAGTTAGTTAGAGATCAAAATCCCTATGGAAATTCCCCAAACTTTATACCCAGGGACTTTTATTACCTTGTGTTCTTTGTGACTGTTAAAAAATCCCATCACTCAATAATACAGACTGACTAAAAATTTTGTGAAAGTGATGTAGAGGTCCAAGCAGCCGCAGTTTTCATGAGGCTCATGTGATGTGATCTACAACAAAGTGGATCATTATAGTTCCCTTTCACAATAATACAATGCACACACAAATGTAATACAGAGCTATAGTTTTGCTTGCGGCCTTAAAAAACTAGCATGTTTTTCTAAAATTTTGAGCCTTTTCATGGACATTTTAATCACTCACTAACTACTATATATAACTACTTAGCGAGAACCAAATATTTAGATGCTCTCCTACAGACAGAATAAAAAGTTAATATATAGATGAGAGTTGTGTTTACATTTTAGGATTGAGGAGAGAGTCGAGACTAAAGGCTGCACTCATTTGGGCAGATCGGGCCAACAATGCACTGGGATGACCCCCATATTGACCCATAGGTGGGAGCAGACCCCCCAGACTGGGGGGCAATAGGGGTCTGGCTGCAGCCAGCCGAAGTTTCTCAATCTCCGCTTCCTGCAGTCTCTTGGCCTTGGCTCGTCTATTTTGGAACCAGATTTTCACCTGCGCGAGTCAGAAAAAAAAACAATATTATTGTACTAGCTTGTTGAGACTGAAGGAATTTAATGAGAAGACTACTAGATTCAATTAGTAAAGATTAGATTGAACCTGTCCCTCAACCGGTAATAAAACTACTGTGTGTACCAACCAAAGTGAATTCATAATGAGAACAGTAGTAGCATAAACTCTGTTGGCACTCATTCATACAGATGTACATATACATTCATAGTATAGTATTATTATTAATATTATTGGGCATACTTGTCGGCCTAGAGTTAGTTAGTTAGTTAGTTAGTTAGTTAGTTAGTTAGTAAATTCACCAGAAGTTTTTTTTATAAGGCTACACAATTAATTTCTAGGCGGAGATGAGGACATGTGAAATGTTCCTTGGGTTAGACAAGTGATCATAAAATGTAGAATTTTTTTACATCTTTTATTCCACTTGCAGTTTGAAATGAATATTTTATAGCTCGTCTATCTCAGTTGGTTAATTTTCACTTGGAACCTAGAAGTACATAGCTGTACTGGATTATTACCACATGGGAGCAAAAATTAGAGCACCCGTGTTTCATTACTATTAGAGTTGATTGCATTATTATTATTATTGTGAGGTAGATAGTTAGTTAGTAACATTTCCATGAGCTGTCCGATTTAAATTAATTTGGGAGTTTAGGAGATTCTCTGGTCAGTATTAGTTTCATACTTACGGCCTTATATCATATCTTGTATTTTTATCTCTATCTAAGTTGGTGAGTAATTAACAAAGTATAGGGGGATAAATTCGTATATACACTTCACTGTAGGGATGAAAAATTAGATGTTATATCTCCCGTGCTAATCAAAACATGATGATACATTATACGGTTGAAACGGCATGTTTTCCACAAAATCCACGTCTTGTCAACTGTCACATGTACTTTTTTTCTTACAACTCTGTTAGTTACTATAACTAGCTTAGTTAGCTACTCCAGTGCTCACGTATAATATAGTGTATATCGTATTTGCATGCTCAAGTGAACTGCTGCTGCTGCTCGTGTATTTAGAAAACAAGTTGACAAGGAAAATAGTCCCTGTGTAATTTCTTGTGTCACCAAATAAACACCATATAATATCTCATCACATCATTTGGAATGCCATCTTCATCTCCTGTCCTTTATCTTTATCCCTGATCACAACCTGAGTTTAGTTAGCTACAAAAAGTAAGTCCTTCCATTTCCCTTACAAGTAAGTAAGCACAGGTAAAAAAATCCACTTTTCAGTGATTTGTGTACAGGGAGACAAAACTTTAACTTGTACAAAATGTACAATGTATGTACATACAATCATTGACAAAAAATACTATACTTTATATGCACAAGGCATGTTTGGTGGTTTGGAATTCTACGGTAATCCTAATCACGGACGCATGCATGTAATTGTACAAAAAAAAACACAATTTTTTTAAATCTACGGAAAACAATCAATTTCATATTCCAAAGCGTCCAAAAATACATACTAACCAACATACTATAATGCCCTGAGTGAGAATTTTTAGCTTGTCCATTTGTTATTCCCTTCCCTTGTCACCTGTTTGCATATAATGCTCACTGACTATAGTAATACACACTACAGATTGTAAATAGTGCCGTAACTAGCTCTTTGTTGTGATGACATTGACATGAGATAAAGACGGTATGGCCTGACATGAATCTCCTGTGAAATGTAACGCGTCAGTCAACTCAGATTATATTATTATGTGCAATGTGATGCCAACAGCAGATAACGTTATTACCACTGGAGCTCCCCCATCTTATGTACTATATATACACTGTATTGCCCACAGTTGATAGATGACCCCTGATTTGCATATATAAATGCATGTATGCATTGATTGGATCCTTTTTGAGTTTGTGTTCTAGGTTGCTAGTATAGTAAGTAATTTGGCTGTCGGTGCTCTATATTATAAATGTATACGAAAGTTTGTAAGACAATGGGATCATGTAGTTAGTTAGTTCTCCCACGAGGACAGTAGTTAGTCACATTCAGAAGGGAAACAAATGAGTGTTAGTTAGTTGGTTCCAAGAGGCAGGACAAAGACGACAAAGGGACTCATGTTGTTTGCAGGAGCAGGAGCATTAATCTATTTCGGATAGGGCCACAGATCCAATGAGTTTGGACATGAGTTGAGCCATTTAACTGTGAGCTAGTTGACTCTGTGGAATGTGTACCGTGAGTGCATTTAACACTTGCAGTGTGTGGACAAGAGATGTGGAAAAATAGGCATGTCAACTGACGGCTCACGAGTAAACTGTGTAGATGATTATGTGAAGGATGGATTGTAGAGTTTCAATTGAATTGTTAAATTTGTTAGCGCCAGCTCAGATGCAAGGGTTTGCTTTTAATGCATTGCAATGCCGTGCAATCTTTTTTTCATAAATCCTCAAAATAGTGATCGATAAGAAGATCCCATCAAAATGTAAATGTTGGCAATGCAATGATATAACGTCAGAGAAATTGAAAACTATGTTACGCTACTGGCGGTTAAGTTGCAAAGAATGTCTTGAATAAAAAAGGCAAATCTTAAAAATGTTATGTTTAAACGCTGCTCAAAGTTTTTCCCATGAATCCAAAAAAACGGCGCGTTGATCAGAAGGTAATTATTGCAGGTGCGCGTAGGTCAAAACTATACAATTTTACATAATTTTAATAAACGTTGAAATTTTCAACATAATCTACACACTTGGGTGTCAATAGAGACACTCTGCCTTGAAACATTTGCTCGTAACTTTTGTCAACTACATTAGATTGTCTATGGCTGTGAGACAAGTGACATGATGATGAAGACGAGTACAAGAAAAGACCGTCACCACTACCATTACTAACTGACTAACTAACTACCAAGTTTTGTGACAACTTTATATAGTTCTAGTTAGATAGTTCTACTCGGGACATTGTATATGCTAACTGTGAGTAACAACACAACACATGGTCAACTAAAAAACTAACTGGCTGCCTATGAGAGCCCATGTACAATTCCCTTGTACTGTCCTCACTATTTATTCAACATCTGTCAACATAATTGATCCCTCATGTCCACTTTTCGTGGCTCAATATGTCAGCAGCATCACTGCATGTACAATTATGCTACACCTTTTACTCTAATCTTGTCCAAAAAAGTGTGGAGGCATTGTTTTTTGTTACACACGTAGATGATAGGGGTAAGACTACTCAACCTATGCTATCATATTATTTATAGCTGAAAATAGGTAAAATATTTAAAATTTGTGCTTCTGAAAATCAAAGGTAGGGTATTTATATTGAGCTTCATGACGGACGGTCTACAATGCGGGATTTAATTCAAAATCTGAAAAGCGTTGACGCAGCCCAAATCTCCTCCTAATATACTGTTTTTGCTTGAATCGTAAAAAATGACAAAGTTAAATTGCTATTTAAGAGTAAGTGTCCACCCTAAAACTGCGAAACACGTCTAGCCTCTTTGTATGCATAAGTTATGACTAAAAATTGCTCAATTGGTCGCATTTACTACAAGAACACGGATGGTGGAAAAAATTGACAAGGCATTTACCTGTGTTTCCGTTAAGTTCAGTGAGGAGGAGAACTCGGCACGTTCTGCAATGGACAAATACTGTTTTTCACGAAATTTCTTCTCTAGGGCTAACAACTGCTGCGTTGTAAATGGCGTCCTCGGTTTTCTATTTGGCTTATGTTTTCTGAGTTGACACCGTACGGGCGGACCGGGCAGTCTGGGTGGAAGAATATTTTCTGGAACAAGACAAGAAAAATTGTATAATTTAGTATGTCATATTTTCTACTAATAGATGCAAAAACTTGTAGAGCATGTCAAAGATATTTTCCATACAAAAATCCAAAATTACATATTCTTGGACTATGAAAGCATGATGGGATTTCTTATTCCAAATGTATTTCCCAATAAAAGACGTAATTTTATGACCATCCTCTATAAATGTTGGCATTTTTTATATTCCCTTAGTTTACTGACCCAAATGATGGGGCCAAAAATATTGTGTTGGCTGTGCATCATAATCGATAATCGTAAATAACAATGCATGCATTATACACTTGGGGCATAAAACTCGTCATTGTTGAAACCTACTCATTAAGCAGTGAATTGTAAATAATGTGTTTTGGGCAAAGAATATTTTTTTCAGCACTGTATCAACTAAACACAGTAATTATCCATTCATTTCGTATGCACAAGTAAGTATCCATAAAGCAAACTGTGCATACTATATTCAGCAGCGTCATGTCATGATACAATGAATTGGCCTTTACGTCCCATGTACATTGGGGGCGATGATTAGTGGTCCTGCTTATATATAGTTAGTTAGAAATTTTTGGACATTTTCATCCCAATCAATTACAATCTAAACTAACAAACTACTCATATGAAAGTCAATTCATCATTTTCATTCCATTCTTATTGTTTGATTTATTAATTTGTTTGCTTATGTACAGCAACCACTTCATATACCTATGCAATATTAGTTTCAAAACATACTGGACCGTATGAACATTTTTTCAAAAAATCTGCACAAATTTTCAGGCTAAGCAGATTTTTTAATCATTATCTAGCATCAGGATGCACGAAATGTGTCAGAAAACTTTTACCCAAAAAAAAAAACCGATGTGCACGCAACAATATGACTTTCACAGATACGGTCAAATCTGTGTGTTCGCATAACAATGGAATCTCACAAAGTCAAATGAAACAATCTAAAACTTGATCTGAACATAATTAACAAAGACATTCCGCTCATGGTACAGTTTGACATGACAATCCCAAATGTACAAACTATGACGGAGCGACTGAAACAGAAAAAAAATCTACACACCTATCTTAATGCTTACAGTCATATAAAAAGCTTACCAATTGTATAAGTACTCACTCATAATAGTGTTTTGTTAGTTACTTGGCATTATAGTTTGCTGAAGCAAACATTATTGTGATAGTAAGACTTTTGAGTGAACACAATGGCCACGATAATGAACATATTTTTATAACCCTAGTTAGTTAGTTAAACGCAGGTTTAATCTAATACTTATTATCACGCTTAGCAAGCAATGAAAAGTACATGGGTGCAATTTTTTGCCACAAAATATGAAACTAACTAACTATAGCCCTTGCCGAAAAAAGAGTAGGAGAAGATCTAATTATAAAAATGCTCGCTCATATAAATTCTGTCTCACAACTTTTCCTCATAGGCTTTTATCAATTCGCACAACCATATAACTTTCTGCTTTGCACACCCGTTTTTAATTTAAGTTGAAGCCTACTAGATGCCGTGCTGTAAAAAATCATCATTGACCGTCAATTCTTAACTAACTATAAAGCCTGCAAATCAAACCTATGTGTACACTATTTAGTTTCCTCCAGTCCTATAGCTTCCCAGTAAAAATAATTTTTTATAGTAAAATCCCTACTGTTCCCAAAACTATATAGTCTCTCAGCAAAAGCTGGGAAAAAATGAAGCCACACACCGTTTGGTCATGAAATTATTTCCTCCTCACTATAAAAACATTAATAATACCAGTGACTATTACAGAGCTTTCATCTGTCACACAATTATTCACGCTATATTTGAAAAGGGTTCCGCTCTTGTGGCCAAAACTTTACTTTTAGCTAGCTCCTATTGCACAATAATGCATATTATACTATATAGTTATTAGTTGGTCACCAGCCTGTCACTCATCAAATTCTAGTGTGTACATGCACATCCATTATAGACGGGCTCACTCGCTATGAATTCCCATATGGGAAGTCAGTCACTCACTTCACACCAATTATGTCCACATTTGCATGATTCATGATCATGATGATCATCATAATTTCCTTCCATTGTATTCCTTTGGTAACTAACTAACTAACTAACTAACTAACTAACCACATTCCCATTCGAGTGTACTATATAGACGGCTAGCAAGTTGGTAAATAAATCTCCATCAACTGTAATCACCATTGGCTGTGATGATGGGGTTAATTATGATTTCATCTAAAATCTATAGGCTTTCCATTATTCCACACACACAGACAGGTTGACAGCTATCTAACGCGAACAATTTAATATCTACAGACGAACAATGGGGAATAGTATGGTCATGAGGAAAAATTTCAATAAACTCTATCGTTTGTCTAGGCATTGAAATTCATCAAGGGCTAAATTATCTGCCTACAGAGAATAATAATAATTTCTAGCCTTTGGTAGCTATAGTTAGTTAGTTAGTGTTAGTATTCTATTATAGGTAGCTTGGATTGGCTATTGTTTGCTTGAGATGGCCATATGGACGAAACAGAACAAACGTCAATTTTTCATTCATCCACTTGGCTGCCTCTTTAGCACACATGCTGTTAGCCACAATGCTTTCTATTGTTAGCCTCTAAGTTTCATGTATCATAGAGATTCATTCACACCGAGTGTTAGTTAGTGTGCTCTCACTGCTGATGGGAGCGCCATATTGGGAAGCAAATAACACAACGCATGTGTTTTTGTGTATACAGCTAAATAGTTATATTTTTTTGGATTTTTCAGGGTTTAGTTGGTCACGTACTATTTTGAGAAGTAGAGTATCCCCAACCAATGAGGGGTAAAGCCCAGGTAGGAGTTAACGGTGAAATGGGGGATGAGTAGGATCTAGATACACTAGGACTATGGTCCAGATTGCCGGCTATAGAGGTGAAAGCGGAATTGGCTCTTCGAACGGCAGCTAGTAATCTTTCTTCCTCACTGTAAAAAAATGAATAATCCATTGTGAATAATTGAGCAAAACAAAGTGATTATCAACAGAATTGACGTACATTTGATACATTAACTAATGCGATAGATATAGTATGAAATGAATGGATGAATGAACATTTATAGCGCTATGAAATTTTCATTTAAAACTTTTACGCTGGCTAGTTAGTGGGAGACCAACTGATGAATGAGTTGTAGTTAGTCACTAGGATTTATTTATAATTTTTAACTCATATTTTGTTAGGTAATCACCATAATAATAATAAATATGACGAGTGGGCAATAAAGATGAACAAATTCGTACTAACGATTTCAGTTTACGAGCTGCTGTATGAATGAATTCTTTTTATTACTACTCATTGTGCATAATACAACTACGGTCTGGAATGAATGACTGAGAAGAAATATGTCTTTTTCATACCATTGTGTTTGATACTGGTGTACATACAAACAAACATGACAAAAAGTCAAACAGCGGAATGATTATTACATTACGCCCTTGTGTGTGGGAATCCAAGTTTTTGACATTTCAATAGGTTCATGAGATTGAGAGATTTCTCAAAGTCACTAACTAACTAACAAGCTAACTAATACATGTGGTTTTTACGAGAAATTCTTAATCATCTGTATTACAGCTAAAATTAAAACGTGTTGTAGGGAAAATGCCCTCACTCAATATTTCGGTACTTTATTGATTCCAAAGGCAACTCGTCCAACTAAAAGTAACTAAATATAAAAGTGAATGCAAATCCATCTACCCATGTAATTACATAGGGGAAAACAAAATTTTTGAGCCCTCAAGAATTCTGAGAACCCGTACATGAATGCATGTCAACCTGGACAGGCGAAAAAAGGACTGGGAGCCTTGTATGTTCAAATGTGTGAAGGTACTCCCCAAACTATTTTCAATGATTGGATTGAATAGCCAGTTAGAGAAAAATGTCCACCCAAAAAAATAAGTGACTTTCAAAAGCAGCAATCATATCGTCATAACAATTGTGTATATGACTCTACCTATATGTATTATGCATTTGTATATGCTGGCCCTTTTACATGAAATAGAATTCTCGGCTATTGTTCGGTCTACCTTCTTTGTAAGTGAGAAGTGGATGGCAAGTTACTATTATTATGAATGTTTTTTTTTCTCCTTGAACAAGATGTAAAGTTAGTTAGTTACGAGAGTTTGACTTGATAAGTAAGTAAGTAAGTGGGGGGAGAAAAAAAAAACGAATAGGGGACTTGACACAAGATTTTCTTCACATGCTGAGAGCTATATGGGCACAAAAGTGAGCATTTTAAGTGTGTGTGCACCACACACACCTTATTCTTACATATAGTTAGTTAGTGCGCTACAAGGAAATTGTGACGTTTGTACATAAAAACGAAGTGCATTAAATACCGATTTGAGTGTGCACGTCAAATTATAGGTTTACGTCTTGTGGAATTTAAATAAATGCTCTCATTGTTCGCTATAGTTAGTTACAGAATACAAAGTCAGTCAGTAAGCAAGAAACTATTGTGAAGAAAAAAACGCGAAAATTTCAAAAATGGATTTTTGCTAATAAAGCAACAGGACAAGACTGCAAATTTGTATTGTATTTAGTTTCAATAGAGGATTTCATATCCCGCATTCCACGTCCAATAATAATCAAACAACATGTCACATTGTCAGTTTTACAAAAATGAAAAAACCTCTTGTCCCATTGAGTGGCTGTGAAAAAACATGTTCAATCCCTTCCTATGGAACGATATATATATAGAGTGTGACAAGCATTGAATGCCTCCCTCAATTTTTAACAAGTCAACGTCCAGTTGATTTATCTGTATTTGAGAGACTAACTAACTATTACACAACTATGTTTGCCCACGCATGCATGTATGTATCTTTGATGACATTACACTTTTAATCTTCTTATCGTTTATTTATTTGTACACTATGGGCCACTTCTTAGTTAGTACCTCCTGTCAGCAAAGAGAATCCTGTAGTCTTTTTCCAGCTTACTTACTTACTGTACTTACATTTACACAAATACTATAGTCCCATTGACTGACTGACTGAGAGTGAGTGACAATAAGTGATTCAAATCTCAGTCAGTCAGTGAATCCCAAAATGTAATGCGTGAGTTTGTATAGTTAGTTCTATATACGGCTTACAATAAGCTCATTACGTTTATTTCCTTATGATCGATAATCGGGGCTTACAGGGAATAAATCGTTCCTTGATGAATTTCCTTTTTAAATCGTTATGTAGTAGACAGGTAGTTAGTTAGCTAGTTAAAAGGTGGACGTCTATATTAGCCAATTTGAAGGGGGAAAGCCATAGGCGTAATACTATTAACTATACCTTTCTCTTTGCTAGTTAGTTAGTACTCCACTATCATTTCTACTGCATGGGGATATTGTGAACTTTTCTAGACTTGGTTGGAGCCCATTTAAAATACATCGTCTGTCTATAGATTCTTAATACAAAAATTTGCTTCTGTTACGTTTTTCACTAACTAACTAGCCTATTACCTAATTACCTAGTATTTTCAAATCTGACACATAAAAACTGCAAATTTTAGTTTCCATGCCGCATACATTCTGCTCACAGCTGATCCTGACTACCATGGCAACCAACAGCCCTAATTTTCTCCGCAAATTCCAAACTTTCAACAAAAAACCGTCAAAACTCACCTTAACGAATTGCGCTCAGCTGTACTAGCAGTACTACTGTCATCACTATCCTTGTCATCCTTATCATCGCTATCCTTGGCCAGTAGGGAGGCCACACTGAACGACAACTTTTTCTCAGTCTTCTTGGTACTTTTCTGGAGCACAGAATTTTGTAAATGCTTATGATGGTGTATATGGTGATGAGATTCTAATAGCAACTGTCGTCTCTTCTCTTCTGCAAATTTCCGTAGTTCCTCCTCCTCGTCCTCATCCTCCACATCCGCCTCATCCGAAGTGTCCACAAATGTCTCCTCAGGCTCATCCTCCTCCATCTCCAAGTCGATCTCATCCGAAATGGCCCCTGACTCGGACACGGCCAAAGAGCCCTTCACTATCGTTGACTCGGTGGACATTTTTTTCATACAGTCAGGCATATACAACCCGTCAAAATGTATCTCTAAGCAGCACTGCAAACAACCTGACCAAAGTTTCTTTCTTCCCCCCTGAAATCGCTTGCTAATCTCTACTCTACTATTCTATATTCTGCATATTGTGTCAACTAAATTCTTTCACCAATTATCAGTCATCCAATCAGTAGAGCACTTAACTGCCATACATGAGCTTAAAAGTCATCGCCTTAGTGTACGTACAACAGATGATAGTCAGTTAGTTACTATTTGGCACGCAAATGAACCAATGATTAATGATGCACGTTGAACCAACGAGTGTAAAAAAGACTGTCAACTCCGGCGTGAATCCATTTGATGAGTTGTTGTAACAACCAGCCAACTAGTTCACCCAGATTAAAAATGTATCAAGTTTGGTAGTCTGAAAAGCTGCTGTCAACTTGCAGCTTATAGTTATACAATCCAATGGACTCTTCATATGTGACAACTTACTTTTCTTGCACGGGCTAATTGACCAGGTGAAGGAGGAAAAGTAATCAACTACACACATAAAGTTTCTCCCGCTCAAATCAATTGCAAGAAATTGCTGTTACTTTGTATGTTGCTCACTTACTCACTGTCGTTTACTAACTACACAACTCAAATATGCAGGGGAAATTGGACCCTTTTTTTCTTGTTATTGTTTGCTAGTCTCGTGGATATGTCTCACTCACTATGATTACAGGCCAATTGAGAAATCAATCGGACCAATAATGTATCCAACACACACACACACATGGAAATTTGTACAGGAATCACTATGGATCTGCCAATCATGTTTTATTCACAGGCAAAATTGCACACTGCTCACCCACACGGTATCATTACTACCCATGTAGCTAACTATATTGGATCCTGTAATAGTCCTTGTTTGTAAATATTGCCGACATGTGTGATTTGGGGAAACTTGAATTCACTATTGGCATCTATGTATATTGTCGTGCAAATTGTTTTATAGTTGCAACACGCACTAACTTTTTTCCTCGTGTATTTGTCCCAGTCAGGTGGTCTTTTCTTTCGGGTCAATTTGAGAAAAGTTATTTGTTGGACTCCTTTTTTGGATTTGAGGGAAACTCTGGGTTCATGTTGTATACATGAGTTTCAGACAGACAAGACACAGTGAAAGAATGCACATGGACTGGGCCTCAGATTTGGAGACGTGCGCTTTTGGACGAGCGTGTCAGAAGGAGTGAGAAGTGCAAATGTGTCTTGAGCGAACGAAAAAAGGAAGGCAACCTACTATGTACACTGTATACTTCTACCTAGAGCGTTACTCACTCACTATATATGATGGGAGACGAGTTGAGTTGGTTGGCTCAACAACATACAGTGGGGCATAATATTTGGGTGTAGAGCTTATTGCATTAGTTAGTTAGTTAAGTTTTGTGCACTGCATAGTACTTTGGCCGTATGTTTCTAGCAATAGTTAGTTAGTTAGTTAGTTGGTGTGCACGGGCTCATATGATGCGTGTGTGTGGGTATATATGGCCGAACAATAAGTCCTGTGAAAGAGCTGAACCTATTATCTTCCAATGTTGTTACATTCGTATCAAAGTTAAACCGTAAATCTCTGTTTTCCAAGCCTTGAGGGAAGTTCACAATGATTTTTGTACTCGAGGTGCATAGAGGGTGAGAGAGGCGTTTACAGTGCAATTTGCTTTTTTGCACGTTTTTCACGTCAACAGAGAAAAATGTATGCATAGTTTGTTCAGTATAGAGTAAGACAGATGGAGATTGGAGAATTCATGGAAAGTGAGTTGGAAAAAAATTAATTAGATTGACAGGATATCACTTTTTTTACAAATATGCTGCAATGGATTCTAATTAAGAAACTGAAAGCTTGATGAAGTCATTTGTTGCAGTTTGTAGCTAGCTAGAGAAATTAATTGAGTGAAACACCCTGTAATGATTGCATAGGAGAATGTAATATGTGAGTCTGTGCTGTGAATAAATGGATACGGCAGCTGATTTTCCGCTGGATTTTATAGTCGCTCTCAGACCAGTTTTCCACGCATGAGATTTGAATGATGAGCACAGCTCGTAGTGTTGAACCTTTTATTACGTACCATGTATACAAATTAAGCGCATTTGCTGCGCCAGCAATCATTATTTTCACATATTGGGCTCGTCAGAACGGCAATTTTATTTCCATTTGACCTGTATTTCTCCCGTGATGATTTTTTTTTCATCCAAAAGTATTTTTACAGCATAAAAAACATTGGGAGCAAACTCCCATACTATTTTCTAGGTATTCTAACTAACTACTTGAGTGCAGAATGGGACATGGAACCCATAAATTACTTTTGTCCGATAACTTTTTTATTGCTCACTTATGAATAAACTAACTAACTATTATACAGTAGCACAAAGTATCATGCAATTAGACAGAAAATGTACCGCTTGGTCAGTAGTAGCATAGCACAGCATATTCAGCTGGGGTAAAAAAAAAACTCCCTCGCTTTTACCTTTTCAATTAATATCACTTCTATACGACTAATTGGTTCGCATATATACTTTGCGATAATCACTAAAGATTACCAGTATGTAAGCAACGCACATACATGTACTATGCTTGTGCATGGCTCATTTCCCCACTTGCATTCATTTATTCAGAAATTCAGAAACCACATTCCATTGAAACTGTGCCCACCTTGCTTTTCCCTTACATTATGTATGTATACGGAAAATGAACCGTATTGTGTACACAATTACTTAACTTTACTCGCTACTACCACTATAGCGTTTAATTAGTAACAGGCTATGCATTCTGCCAGTGCAAATTAGTAGTAGTGACTACATTCTTTTCATAATTTTAAGATTAACCATGCTAAATGCTTACTAATAGCTAGTTAGTGCTCAAATCTATGATTATTTTTATCAAACTTAGCAAACTAGTCCCATTCTATATGAATCCACTGAATTTGCTTTATATGTCCTCTGCTTCAATTAAAAAAGTATAATTAGTCCCGTTTAATTGTTACTGGACAATTTTAAACGCTTTTTTCAACTAACTACTTACTAACTGGAATACAAAGGACTCCCCAGGTGAATGAGTGTAAGTTCATTCGTTAATATCGCTTGTAACTAACTCACTAACTGCCTGCATACAAAGATATTCTATAGAGGTACTTGAGTAACAGGATAAAAGGTGCGTTTTTTGAGTCCGAGATGCGTGTCTAGTAGTTTTTACAAAACCTGAGAGTTTGAAACACACACAAACTCACAGTCAGTCAGTCAGGCAGTTAGTTAGTTAGTTTGTTACTAAATGCATACTCTGTGTTGTTGTATACGAACAGAGCACACACACACACACACATTGTTATATAAATATCTAGCCAAGATACAACACACACATATGTACACACGGTAGAATTTGATGTGGGAACGGAGCTCCGCCTGAAAAGAAGCTCTCCTCCCGTTTGAGCCCACTCCGCTCCAATGGGTGTGAAGAAGGGTGAAAAACCGATTTTCTCCTCATGCGGGATTCCTGCTCCTGCTTCCAAAACTAACTGGCTATAGTAAGTCTCCTCTACAATGTAGTACGTATATTTAGTAAGTGGTGGTGAAAAAATTTCCCTTCATTTCCCACCAACTGGTTTCTAATGCAACTTCATACAGCAACATACACACTTTTCTGTACATACATACATGGTTGCAACTTTTATTTGCCAATTGGTTGGTAAGTAAGTGTGTGACTTTTGGTACGCGCAATAATAATCATATAAGTTATTGTCAAAAGTGTGTAATACACACAACAAATTCATTTTGGCTCCATCCAGTCAATCGAATGTACATTTTATAGTAGTATATGGGTAAACTGATCTTATATTTGATTCGTTTAGCTTACTGACTTATTTGTTGGATTGGGTTCAGTAGTTAGTTACTTAAGTTTGAGGGCAAAAAGGGAATTTGGGGGAAATACTCTTTTTTTTAATTTAAAGGCTTTTACTTTGTTATCCAGCTACGTTCGTTTTTTGGTATCCCAGTTAGTTACTTAGTTAATATGTTCACAATGTTTGAATGAAAAACCATGGTCATCATCCCCAGACTGGTCGGACTACCTTATCTTACATCGGCGTTTTTTTTGGTATCCACGCATTGAATTTGTTGGTTGGCTAGATAGATACTTACTTGCGTAATAACTAACTAACTAACTGTAATTCATTGAGTAAATATCAGTTTAGTTAGTTAGTATGGGTTGGACCATAATGACAAAAAATAGTATATACTGACTGATAGCATGTACTTGGAATGAAAGAAGAGTGCAAAATAAATGACACGTGTTGCCTATTATATTGGCCAGTTTGAATCGCCTATTCTTTTCCCTATATCATGCATAGCCTAGTCAGTTATTATGAATGAAATTAATTGGTAATTTTTAGAAAAATAGTGCGTCACAAACTATAACTAACTATGAATACGGCCAATTTAACTGCACTGGGTTGGAAGTCATAATAATTTAATAAGAATAATTGATACGCAATTGCACCCATACATTATATTTTCCCAACTGTGCTATAACTGCAACTAATGGTACAATGATGGACAATTGTAACTAGTAGCTGTAGAACCTTTATGTGCAAAAATTCTCAACCCATTATTAATATGGGACATGAAATGTAATACAAAAACGTTATCACTGATCATAATAATTACACATGTTAGTTAGTTAATTATCAAGACAGATAATGGAGAGTAACTAACTACTTAACTATGATTAGTGTGAACAAAGGTGAACGAAATTGAGACGTTATCCATTTCATTGGGTATGTAGCCAGCACTAGCAAACAAATGGATATTCACACACATTTTTGAGATAATATATATGTGTGTTGTGTACTAACTAACTGACTACTACATACAGTTTGTCACTTGGTTTGATCACATAATATAATAATATTTGGTTGCCCCAGAGCGCACAGAACAGGCTTGTTATCAAATCACATGTCAATCATTCCTTATGCCACCATTTGTTTGGCATGTAAAAAATGTACCAACTAGTAAGGATAAGTTTGTAACAAATACAAAGGTCTATAACATTTCTGACTAACTAACTATGTGCATACAGCAATGTGCATTATTATATTGACCATATGTGTTGGCTGTACGTAGTACAATGTACACAAATGGAAGAAATAATACAAGTAGCTAGGAGACTAACTATGAGTGACTTGTGGTAGCAGAATTGTGCTAGCTACCCAGCTTTTTGGTCAACTTTTGCTACTGCTCAAGTCTTTGCCATGTCCTTGAGGCGTACAAGTAGTAGCAATGTTAGTTTTAAAACCTGCAAACCTGCTACCATTTATGATTAGTTGTCTTCATAAGTTTCCATCATTGTTGGTAACTAAATGTAATGCTCTTAACTAACTAACTAACTAAATGTATTGTATATATTGCATTTTTATTGCTAACTAACTAACTACCAACTGCACTAATTGAGTGTTAATTGTTCCACAGGGTTAGTTACATATATGAAAATGAATACATTTTGGCAATCATTACGATGATGATATATTTTAGCATCCCAGGGATGTATAGTAAGCACAGCTTGGGTGAAAAGTTACGAAAAAATGGAAAATAAAAAATAGAGCCCAACGAAAAAGTTGAAATTATTACATGCATTAGATTGTTTGGACACGACATAAGTGGATTTCCCATTTCCCACTGCTTTTACTAACAATGTAACCATAGCTTGTTTTTCGTTTACAGAGCTAAAGCTTTGGAAAATAACTGAAAAATTCATTTTTGAGATTTCTTTCTAAAATTCAGAACGGGGAAAAGGTATTGATTTTTAATTTTGGCAAGATATCCTTTAAATCCTGTTTTGGCAATAAATTTCAGCTCAAACAGGTACAAAAGGTACCGAGGAGTACAAACATTGTAAGTGTTATGATGCCCACATGAAAGGGGAATTTGCCGCCTGTATTACATATATGTCCCTCCGAAATCACGGCATTTATTCATTACTTTCCATTTGTATGCCACTATACTAATCGTTGAGAACTCAATTCAAATTGTTTAGTTATAGCTAGGCAGAGTTTGGAACTGTTTGGCAACCAAAGTGGCAAGTAATGCAGGCCTGTATGTATAGAATCAAGCCCAGCCTACAAGTATTTCAACTGTCACTCATTAATTACCCTTTTGGGAGTAATTATTTATGTAGCACATAGAACGTAGTTAAAACTTGTTGATAGACTTTTATTTGCATTCGAGAGTGTAAGGTGGAATTTACAAACTATGTGAAAGCAAATATTTAATATCGTTTTGGTTGGTTAGTTACATTTAGCGTCTCGGGTAGAGTGTGGTGTACAATGGAGTGAGTGGTTCCAGACTAAATTACTGGTGGTGATAAATTATTATTATACAGAGAGCTATTAGCGATTGCATGATTTCAAATTGTGCATTCCCAAAGACTCATGCAATCAAAAGGGAAAAGGAGTGGGTCCAATCCTTTCTTTAATAATAATGCAACTACCAGGTTCTCTTTGTTCTCTGAATTGGTTCGTGTTTTCTTGGGCATCCAGCATGGCTGCAATGTGTAACTCGTGGCTTACAATGGAGGCGACTAGGGTGGCTACTTTCTTTCCGTGGAGATCGGTCTACTAATATCGACTCACAGACTGCAAAGTATTTCACTTTTTACTTTACACATCACCTTCAACCAACAAAAATCTTCTATCAATTTTCCGTTAATAAATATTTTCTTGAATTCATTCGTCGGCAGTAAAGCTACTCAATATACAATAACTTAAAAATAATCTCACAAAGACAATTTTTCCAATTTTGCCGTCAATGTAACTATAGAATGTAAATCCTTTATTATAGATTGTATTAGATAAGTTAAACGGCTGCAAATGCACACATAGTTTGGAAGCCAAAAAACAGCTACCATTGTGACACATAGAAGCAGACTGTAACTCCAACTCTAATAAGCATTGCATACAAGTTTGCACCCAGAGGAAGGAAGGAGCATTCATTGTAAAGGTTTGAAGGGAAGAACGAAAATAGAGTTGTTATACACCACTACGCCTTATGTGTGTACAGGAGATTTGATTTCGTAATTTGCTGGCAACGACTCATTAGTAGCGTGACTACAAGAATTTCATGAATACTTACGTGGAACACGCTATAAGACATGAGATAATATTTAAATTGTCGGCATTATTTACTCTACTCCTATGCATAGTTAGTTAGTACATTCAATCCCTATAGACTATCATTAGCCAACTAACTAAAGATACAAAAAAAAGAACATAATCAACACAAAAAAATCATTATTTGTCTTCTCTACTTGCAGATTCAACCAAATGACAAATCCCAAGCAGACAAGAAAAAAATGCATGAGAATTATCTTGGCTACTTACTTTTACGAAGGAAACCAGGGAACTTTTTCCCGAGCTCCCAAATATTAAGTGACATTAAATTCTTCAAGTTAGTTAGTTAGTTAGTTGCTAACTTACTTTTAGTTGCCAGTTTATCATCCAGCTCTGTGAGTCAGTCAGTCTAATGCGTGGTTAATGGAGGAGAAAGACTGACTGAGCAATTACTGGTGTACATTTTGAATGCAGAGTCAGTGCTCACAAGTGTACCAGTGAAAAGGCAAGTATAAGATGCTCATCCATAAATATTCAATGAAGGGAGAAACTGATAAGAAGTGAAACACATAACGTGTATAATGACGCACTCTAATGGGAGCATAAATGGCCTAATTATGATAAAGAACTGATGTCTCACAACAAGTCATCTTATTTTAATATCCCTATAGCAAACAAACCCACTTTTTATATCATATTTATTCGCTACACAGGACTTGTTTGTTTTTACATAGATGTAGTGTGTATGTAGATGTAAACTAATGGCTTGTAACTAACTACTGTGTGCCAATAATTTGTTGCGTCTTTGGAGGAACAATTTTAAAATATAATTTTTTACTTTTTTTTAAACTTGGCAAAAGTGGCAAGAAATTGAGTATCATTAAAATCAAAGCGTCAATGAAACTTTTAGGCTATATTAAATATATTGATCATTTTTATTGGAAGCAATCAAATCGCTACCAATTTTAGTGCTTTCGATTTTAATTGGTTTTGAATATTTCTCGTGCTTCTGTATAACTTACAGTGTTTGGTCGTAAGGGACAAATTTTTTTGGCCTCACTGACTAACTAACTAACTAACTGCAATTGATTTCCATGCATATGTATATGTAATATGTGATATAGTATTTGATTTGGATGAGATAGTGCGTGTATTAAGAGCTGATGAATAATGTAACTTGGTGAAAAGAGGTCGTAAATTGGAATCAACTAAAAAAAACACAAGGAGCCACAGCAAGCAGTAGTTAGTTAGTTAGTTAGTGGTCCGTTCTTTTTATCCCCCGTGCTCATAAAAATGAGTCCAGTTTATTCACAAATGCCAATGCACAGATGACAGGCCAATCCACACACTACTGGTTTTTTCTTATCTAACCAACCTACAGGTTGTATATTGCGAACAGCTACTGTATTGCCCGCACTACATATGTAGATAGCCAACAAAGGGTAATAAATATTGGCCGGGATAGAAGAAATATTCACCACTCACAATGTATGTACTACAAACTAGCTACTGCAGTATTTCAGTGAAAACAGGAATCGATAAATGTCTTGTTAACTAACTAAAACCAGCCGATAAACAAAATATGGATGTTTTGCAATGCTCACATCAAATCCGATGAGTTTTTGCAGAAAAATAGTTTCCATGGCAAACATACAATTTCATTAACAAGTATCAATATATTTAACTTTTTTCTATAACGCCGCCATATGAACGCAATAACTCTCCATTGTCACCCTCGAACTAATATAAAGGGACCCGTTCGTTTGTTAGTCAGAAACGGGACCAATGGATTGGTAATCATCACATACCCACTAACTCAGTTTGCATGCAAAACACGTCCCAAACACATATTTCGGATGGACTCTGTGAGATTACTTACTTGCACTTGAAAAACAAGTTGGTCATCACTAAAACTTAACTAACTTTATTAGTAAACCTCATCTACGAAACGTTGTAGTTAGTTAGTAAATACAATGCCCTGCAGAGTTTGTTGGTGGTGACTCCTATACTCCCTTTTGCGCTAATAAACTTGCCGCTGTGTACAAGCTAAACTGACTGACTTTGCATAACTAACTAACTGGATTGTATATTGTTTTAATGACTAGTGTATTTTAATTACACAAGTAATTTCCCCAATGGTTCGGCAATGTTACAGTCGTTTCAATCAAATCATTTGTCACTAACTAACTAACTACCTATGCAGTATGTGAGAGTCAAAAAGTTGCATTTTCTTGTGGAAGGAAAACGGTAACCTTGTACCAAAGGTAGGGTTGTGAGTGAGTGAGTACATGATAAAGAGTTGAAGAACATCTTTGTGTCAGCATGTGCAGACAACTTCATTTATTCTCCAGGTTTTTTTCTCTATGAAACCGCTTTAAGCATTAGGTAAATGGATAAGAAAGAGTTTTTTTTCATCTAAGTTAGTTAGTTGGTTAGTGAAATTGATATTATTACTATTGGGAAGAGGTAAAAGTGTAGATAAGTTTGAGGCAAAGTGTGAGTAAAAATTTGTAAAGAATCGTATATGAAGGATTCTATTGTATGAGAAATAAAATATTAAGTTCCAATGATGAAGGTAACAATAATAATAGTTCCAGTTGGAGAGTTCATTGAAAAATATTAGTTACAGTTGACTTTAGTATGTGTACAGGGCGATTAAAAAGGTGCAGCTGAATTCATGCTCAAATGTGTGTATAGATAGATACAAAATGAGTAGGACCATGTATTTTGTCCTGTGTCGTTCCGTTCACTGCATTTTTCCTTTTAAAAAGGTGACACTTTTTTTTCGGTTGCACCCGTCCCAATGTTTTTTCAAACTGGTGCTCCCGTGGGGAGTGTGTGGACCCAAAATTTGTGAGTAAACGCCATTTAACTTTTGAAATTGCTTTGCTGAGTTCCCACAGTAACTAACTAACTAAATACAACTCATATAGTATCAAATTATTACAATTTTTTGGGACTCCAGGTGTAACATTTGAGTCCTTTTGCGTACAGCATTAATATTAATTAGGTGTATCAAAATGCAATGATCTCATTCAGGCAATAGTTATATATTGTGTAGATAATAATTTTGACTACCCATGCGAATGAAAGGGCTCCATAGGACCTCATCATAATAATGGAATAATAGATGTGTATGGCCGTTCTCCTAATATGTTTTACGAGTTTCTAACTAACTAACTAACTAAGTGACTGGGTGTGCAGCAGCAGCAACACTAACTCGGGGATTTTGCAGGACCGCGCTGGTAGTTGCTCCAACCAACCAACTAAAATTGACTCCTCGTTTTATAAAGTGACACACAAAAGAAAGCTCCACTCTCTATGGCGGCATTCAACAACCCAAATCGTTTATCAATTCTCTGTCCCCATTGTCCGCTCACTGGGCTCACAATGGAACTCATATTTCCAAACCAAATCTCTAATGAATTTCTCCCCATTCAATCCTCTCCCGTTTACTCACTCACTATAATAGTATAATAACTTGCTACTTACTATCAACTAGATTGCTATATGTATGTATATGAGTGAGCATGGCAATCCTCACGTATATAATAATAATATTACGCGCTCTTGCAGTCAAAGAAAATGACAAAATGCTCTTTTGCCTTTTAGTTACTATGTAACTATGTAATCTACCTATGCACATTCTACGTCTATTTTGTTCCCTTTTGTTCAAATCACACTCTCGTCCTTGTATAATAATAACTGTATTGGCAATCATGCATGACATGATTATTGTCTAGTAAATGCTGATTCAATAGTCAGCTACAGCTTAGTTTGCTGTATATAGTTAGTTAGTTGGGGGATCAAAAACTCATTTGCTTCCATCATACAGTGGCAATGGAGGATGAGATTGATTTCGCTGCATGCTCAAGTTTCATTCAAATTCAATTCAGCAGACTTTCCACACAACTATAACATGAAACTACGTAAGTAAGCAAGTTAGTTACTAACTAACTAACTAAGAAATTCGAATATTTAAAAGAAATAAGAATGTGGTTATCATCTTAAATTGCATTGTCCAAGTTGAAGACACAGGAAATATGAAAGACTTTGTTCCATTTCAACAACCCGTCACTAACTAACTACCAGGAAAGTTCATAAAAAGTTTCACGAGTGAATACATTAGGCGACAATATTAATGGACCAAGTTTGTATCTTACTTTTCAGTTAGTTAGTTAGTTAGTTAGTGGCTATACAAAGAATACATGGTGAGTTGAGCTAAAAAAGAGATTCACAATGGTACAACACATATGATCATATGCTCATTCTTTTGCCCTTATCCTTGCCTCTGATCTCTCACATGCAATCTGTCTTCCTTCCGTTTCATTCTCCGTCTGTCTTGTGCACACAATTTCAATGTGCACAGTTTCCACCCATTTGAAAGCAGTTTTTAACGGCAATCTCCCCGACACGGGTTTTTACAAATTAGTGTGCATGCCAAGGAATGATGCAATTTGTGGGAAATGTTTATTATTGCTCCCGTTGTCACCATGTTCCCGTGAAAACAATGTCTCCATTCAAAATGGTCTACAACTAATTGGATTGGCTCTTGATTGGATGAGAAAAATGGAAAATAATTGAGATGTATGTGTGTTTGTCACATGTGCAAAGTCTCCCAGTCTAATAAATATGTCATGTCAGGGCTGTTTTCATTTCCTTTTTTTTGGGATCACAATCTTTCTTTACCAGCCACATATGAAACAAAATATTGCATATGTCATCAGTCAACTGCGCGTGTGTTTTGTATCATTGGTTTCGTTTTGGCAATGATGTATACTAACTAATAGGCAGAGTTTGCAATGTGACGCGTATAGTGAAATATTTTCTATGCATCTTATGGCTTGCTACTGTCTTTGCATAGATTTTATGAGCGCATAGGTTATACTCTTGTTTATGCAATGAGCAGTAGTTAGTAGTTAATTAACAGCTCTAGCTGTAATGCCATGTCTCGTTAATGATAAGATTTACCCATTTTGTCGTCCTACACAGTCTATTGGAAATTACATAGTAAATGGTTTTAATGAGTTGCCTACATGATTGCACACTTGTATAGACACTATTGAGCTTTAGTTAGTAAGTGAATACTACAATTACTTACAAGTAGCGAATATCCCGCTAACTAACTAACTAACTAAAATATTCCAGAGTCAGTCCTTGATTGGAAACGGATGCGTATTGCATTGCTTTAGATTGTTTTGAAATTATATTTTCGGGTCGGCATGGCAAAAACATACAAATTTCATTTTCCATAATCATAGACAGTTAGTTAGTTAGTTACAGGGGCGCCCAGTTTTTAGTTGTCTTGGTAAACTAGTAAATACGGAATAGTTAAAAAAATGTGTCTACAAATCCGCGCAGTTAAGCCTCAAATGATGGGGACAACATGCCAGCAAATTAGTTTGCAACTCCTTTGTGCATAAAGAAAGAAACTACAAGGAACTAATAATGTATGCACAAACCTAAACTAATAACAATAATGGAACATTTAGTATAGTGCGTGGGTTTTTCGCTAATTTATTTTTCAATAGGAGTGCCAACCAGCTTGGGTGCAAACACAGATACACTAGCGTTTGCAAACCCAAGACTGTCACATTCCTCCTTTTCTCCTAATCATTTACATAGTTAGTTAGTTGCAGTCAGTGAGCCACGAGCGTAAATGCGAAAAGTAATTACTTGTTGTAAATTTCTTTGTCTATCCTCCACTGCCAACTTGTTCACATTTTTACTTTAGCCACAAACTGACAAACACAGTCAGTCAACCATTTGTTTGCAAATAAACGAATTCAACTAATTATACACTATATTTACCATAGTTAATATTTTGCATTCCGAATTCAAAATCTCCCTTGGGTGTAGTAAAACCAACTAATTAAAACATATTGTATTATGCCAATCCTTAATATTTTACAAATAAATAGCCACATGCAGTATATGTTTGCTCCGCGTTCAAAAAAAGGCTTTCTTGATGTATTCGTATGAATAATTCCATTAACTAACTAACTAACTAACTATGAAGAATTGGCAAAAACCCTAACCCCGTACTTTGGATGCTGTGTACAATGTCATATGGAATGAATGCAATGAAAAATGTATTTTGGCTATGATAAATTCGCCATATTAATTTAATAAGAATGCCTCCCAAGTTAGTCCTAAGCTGATGTAACTCCTAATAATATGATAGATATACACAACGCATCTATTTTTCGTGGATCCGACGCTAACATTTACTGTAGGAATTAGTTATGATTTGTTCATGCATCTCCACTAATAATATATGCATTAAAGTTATTAAGTTGTCTGTAAAAATGCGTTCTAACTAACTAACTAACTAAAAGTAACTTGTGGTGGCGGAAAAAGACTATAATGTTCCACTTTTTACTATTATTCATTCAATTGTCGCTCAAAAATCTTACATGGTGGGCTCATGTACACGCCATAACGTTTTATCAATTGAGTAATCTTTTTTTGGCCTTCACAGCAGAAGAGCAGCACACACGAGTTTTGTGGTCCCTAACTATAAGTCAGATGAATATGAAATTGTGTGTAAGGAGTATATAATGTAGTGTTTAGAAAATTCAAGACTTTGTGGCCACTAGGAGCGTTTAATGAGACTGATGGCGCCCTTTGATAACCACTGTGTCGACAACATTGCTTTTCTTGTTCTCTCCAAGATTCATGCATAATGGGCAGCGTAATGGGAGCAATTTGGTAATATGCACTTGTACCGATCCGTTAAACATTTTTGTCAATGGGTTTCATTGTTTTTCGGATTGTTGGAGTTGTTAGCTACTTTAGTTACTGTCTTCGATCTTATGTATGCATTATGCATGTGTGTGTTATCATTTCAATGATATTCAAGTTAGTTTTGATAATTTTTTTGGTTTCCATGTATTGTGCTTGTAATGTATATTATAGTTTGGATGTATGTGTGTAATTATGGCATTTTTTGATTTTGCATCTACCTTATATAGTTGTCTCGGAGATAACAAAGTAATTGGTTTGCTCATTGATTCAGAAAATGAGTTTTTTTAACCGATATGCATGAATAAGTATTTCTGTTTTGTAGACACACTAATTTGACGACAGCTTCGGTGCTATGACAACAAATATTTGTGGAGAATCCGAGAATATACATTTACTTTTGAGCACAAGGCACATTTTTTTGTTCACTGGCTGAATAAGTGAGCCAAGTAGATCTTGCGTAGATCATGAATGAAAGTGATGAATGGTGAGAGGGTTTCATTTTTTCTCCCATAGAATGTGCAACGCAAAGGTTGCACTTTTTCTTAGTGATGTGGTCATGCTATTTCCCAAAGAATGCGCCAGCAATAATAGTTTCTTACCCAGAAAATGGAGCAGAACGTAAACAAAATATCCAATAATAGAGTTTTTGAAAAAATGCACACTTGTCATCTGAGCCATAGTAACTAACTCATAGTTGTTAGTATTTACCCTCATGTGGGAACCATACGGATTCCATGACATTCTCAAGTCCCAAACACATGCATCCATTCACAATGGTACAATCCTCCTGGACAGTTGGTCCACAATAGAGCCCAACCATTATTATATGATGACAACAATGCCATAATGAATTGTAGAGTGTCAAAACCACAAGGGAAAAAGATGCCGCAGCCAACTACAGGCCCTGCTCCAAAACACAAACTCTCAGTCCAGCGTAATACTAACTAAAGTCATGTTCCCCATATTGCCTATTTATTGAAACTTGATCATAGTATAGAGGATGACAACAATGTACTTGTTGTCCCATAATAAATACAGTGGCAGAAAGAATTTCAATATATAGTGTCCATGTACTGCCCAGATGTTAAAATCTTGTAAAAATTCTTCCCATTTCTCATGCACACACAATACTATAAATATTATTCCCTTGTCCTATCCAATTCTTCATCATCTGTCCAGTCCAAAGGGTTATGACTAACATATATACAAGCCAATCCACTGCATAGGGAAATATTAAATTCCCTTGTTTTCTCCACCCAATGGAGTAAACAAAAAGTAACCATAGACTCACTCATGTGTAAAACTTGACAAAAAGTGCACAACACAAATCATTCGCCTATGTATAGTTATAATAGCTCCTGTGATTGATTGATTGACTGGGAAGCCTGCATTTAGTTTTGTGTTGTGCCAAACAGACCTTCCCAAAAATTTTCCTCAATCACTAGTTCGTTAGTTTTAACATACAATAGACCAGAAATCATAATAATATAATGACCGACTGCATATTATGAGTGAGTGAGAAATTTCCCGTCTCATGGAAATTATACAAAAGCAGTAAACCTACTATAATGTTTGTACCGCTGCACTTGAAATGCGCACACTTCCATACAAGTGAATACGAAAAATTGCAGACTCCCATCTCAATGCATTAGCTATAGATTGCATGCATAGTAGGCAGCAGAAAGACAGACATTGTATGTATGGGATGGAAAGTCTATTGTAGTTTTGGTACACATTTGATTGACATTTGGACTGTGACTTCCTGAAAACACGAACGAGTGACTCCAGTACGTCAGTTTGGGAGTGTGGTTGGACCATGTCAAAAAATTTCACTTTCTGTCACTCAACTCTTTACCTACCACACATATAATACATACTAGATCCGCATGGAAAACAAGTATAGACATGCACGAGCTTGGTTCCAACGCTCACCTTTGTTTTCCTGTGACCATTTAAGCTTGTGGTGAAGCTATAGCCACTTACATACTGTGTCTATGTTTGTAAATGCACTTGAAATGTCATGCTCAACTTGTATTCAACGGAACCACTCCATCTTGGTAATACAATTGGATGCTGGGTATTTTTCCCAAAGTCGGGATTCAAAAAAATAAATAATCATATTTTGGAATGGGAAAAAGATGCTGTGATAGAAAAATTATTATGCAGTGATAGTAACTATATAGAGTGCATCCTATGTGAAAGCATTGTATTTACCAACTATAACTAACTAACTAACTAACTAACTACGGAAGAAATCGGATAGGATTGAAAAGATGAATGAAAATACTAGCCGAAAAGTGAATGGATCCCAAAAACGGTTCCCATAATAGCCCTCATGCTTTATCCTGGTGAAATTATTTTGTGAGCAATCTAGCAATAAGTGACTACTATGTAACTAACTAAAGTGTGTGACTAATGGAGCGCTCCCTATACTAATAATTTCATCCCAAAGGGTGCTCCATTATTTATTATGCTCACTATAATATATCCATAAAGAAAGACCGGCTGCTCCTGAACCTCTCAATAAATTAATAGTTAGTTAGTTAGTTTCTATATGGGGACCATTTAGTGAGTCGTCCCCAAAAAAAGTGGCTACTAAACGGTGCACAAGAAGAATTGCAAAGAGCTGTGAAATATGACTGCATTATGGGCCGACCATTCACAGTAGTCACCCAACTGAGCAATTTGATGAGCACAGACTCCACCCTAGATCATTTCGTTAGTTAGTTAGTTACGGTTCCTGTCCTACAAAAGTATGTCCGTCTGTACCGTTGTATTCACAATAATACAAAACTGTGCAAGATGAATGCAGTAGTGAGGCTCTTATTAAAACAAAATAGCATCCCCGAAAATCGTATCAACTGACCAAAAACAATATTTCTTAGTTAGTTAGTTAGTTAATTTGTGAGTAACGTTGAGTTTTTTTTACTTTTATAGATAGCTAAGCGCTCTAAAAGGGTTTATCCGAATTTCAAAGCCAAAAAGCAGTGAATGCCGAGATTTAATAATGCATTTGGATTGAGGATGAGTTTTTATACAAGGAAGGAGGTGCTTCACATTGGCCCCTGTGATAATAATGCAAAAGTGGATAAAAGGAGAAGCCAAGTTGAAAGAGAAGTTTCTTTATCAAACACTAAACTGGGGTATCCTATATTAGTTAGTTAACGATGCCTTCCCAATCATGCCACATTAGAAAGTAGCCCTAGCACAAACTATAACTAACTATAGCTAACTAGATACAAACTGAAAATATGGTTTCATTACTCAAGTGAACGCCAGTCGTCCCTATTAAATAATAATAATCACACACAATGAATGGATGTCACCAGTGTTTGGGATTCACTCATGTGAAACCATCTCTAACTAACTAACTAAATGGAATCTATATATTTCTCACTAACTGCGGCACACAATGATGCACAACACACATGTTTCCAATATAATGCATTCGGTGCGTTATGTCGTCCAAATCGTTTACAGTTTGTTCTTTCCACCCGAGAGTGAATAATATAATGGCCAGTGCGTTTAGCTCAAGCAGAATGCATTGTGTGAATACAGTGTGCAGGAGCTATGGCGTGTCTAAAAATGTGCTAGCTTAAATAAAGGCGGTTAGAATTTATAGTTGGATGGTTAGATACTAACTAACTAACTATAATAACTACCATTTGCAATGCACTGTAGATTTGAAGTAAGCATTTGAAATTTGTTGGGTCCAAATAGTTAGTTAGTTAGTTAGTTAGTCCCTAGGATATGATCGCCTTAGTTAGGATATGATAGTATAGTTTTTTGTAGTACATTTTATGATACTATCGTTTAGTTAGTACTATGCATGATTTTTCCGTGCTTTCGAGAATTAGGTCAGATTTAATCGCCATATTAAACTATGCTGTTCTATGTAATCACTGACTATAGTTTTGAGACTCCATTTTGGTAATCCTCTATGCAGCCGTAAAGTTGAAGGATATTTGGGAGGAAAAAAGTAGTGTTCGTGCACAAAATTGTATTTTTTAGCCACAAAAAATCAATTAGGCGGTTCCATCAAAATCACCAGTGCCTATTAGTAAACTAATCTGTAAAAAAAGTCTGAATGGTGTGCAATTATTTTTTTCTATTGTAGTTAGTTAGTTAGTTAGGGAGTAGAACAAGCAATTATAGACATGTGTTTTTACATGGGATTATGAATACCTATTATTTTGCGAGTAACTAACTAACTAACTAACTAATTATAAAAATATATTTTGTTTGGGAAAATGGAAACCACCCGCTATGAGTAAAACGTGTGTAGGCAGAAACGGGAAAGATTTTAGGTAGGACAACTTGTGTTTGTGTAATTAGACGTTTTGTGGTTCAAAAGCTTCAACAATTTAATACAGACATTGTTTTTTAGACAGATTTTTGAGTGAGTGAGGGATCCTCAAAAAAAAAACTTCCATCTTACGTACCATCAGTTTTGACAAGGGATAAAAACACAACCCTGTCTATCTCTATACTATCATCATTATAATCATATGGCCATCATTCGTTTCTCCTCAGTTGGGCTTTTTCCCTTAAAAACGACGTTAATTTTTAGCCCTTTGTGCAATAATTGCAGAAAAAGCATATCACTAACTTTTGAAAGTACAAATTTGACATTAAACTAATATATTCACCATTTACATGACTGTTATAATAAACAGAGAGAAAAAAATTAAAGATTAAGTGTAGAAAACGAACATAGTAGGTAGTCTCTAGTATCTTATATGATATACCCAGAGTTCCCAGTGCACTGAAAAGGGAGTAGCAATAGTATATAGTAGTTGGTTAGAAAAATTGCTTTTTAATAACCCAATTTCTTAGGCAAGGTAGATGAAGTAGTTAGTTAGTTAAAACTTGAAAGAATGCTGGTAAGGAAAAACATTTATAGGAAAAGTAGCGTACACAGGAGAATTAGGCATTGCGTGAAATGTAATTAGTACCTTTCAATTTGACATGAAGAGAACAAAAAAGTTTAGACAGGTTGGCTGGTTGCTTTCCCAAAAAATTGCCCCATGGTGTAGCATCCAGAGATAAAAGCATAATTGAGTTAAGAAAATGTTGAAACCATGTATTCATAAAAGTGGAAGGAGCAACACGCAGAAATAAACAGAGAGTGAGTGAGTTGTCTATATCATGCGTCCCACCCAATCAATGCATGCAGCCAGCTAAACTATTGCTATTACTCAATGAGTGGGTAAGTGTTATTTGTTACTTACTTACTTGTGTGTAATTTCAATGGGAGAGAGAAAAAAAGAAGAAAATTCAAGTCTACCATAAAATAGATGTGCCCATGTAGCCAGTGTACAGGAGGAGTGAGGAGCGATCATGAATATTTATTATTTGTGGCTCCTTAAATAACTTTATGATACACCACAGTGTTTAAGCACATGCAAGAACTCTATGCATACTATGCATGTGGTAGTGTTAGTAGTGTGCATAGCCTGGTGAAGAAAAAATTTAGGATTCGTGCAAGCCAGAGAAAAGGGGAGAAAAATTGTACGAATTCTTCATTATTTGATTATTGCATGACATGCAATGGAGCTTAAAAGAATGTAACCAATCATATTAGTTAAGGGAAAACCTTGAGTTCAATGCTTATAGTTGGTTAGTTAGTTAAAGCAAAAGTTAAGCAAAACCACTAATCTACTCATGCTTTTCACACATCGTAAATCTTGCCTGTATTCTTATATACCAATAAGTTGTTTGCTGGAAGCTACATTTATTGTACTTTTTTTTGCATGGCTTCACTCATCCAAACGGGATTTTTCCATGCAGTAACAAATGCGTGAAAAAGTACAAAAAAATCATCAAAATACTGGTAAATTAAATTCATTCAAATAGTTGGTTAGTTAGTTATAGACTTGCACAACAATAATACAAAAGTTTGAAAGGAATTTTGTATTGGCCCACAATAAATACTGTGCCATCATCATGTAATATAGGAGTGTATAACTGAAAAAGTATTAGCAATAATGATAGGAGGATAGACTGTCAAGAATTTAATCTTGATTTGAGATCCACCAATTTACTTGTGATTGGTTGGACGGCTTTGATAGCCATTTATTGATTTGGCTCGATCAAAAGTCAATTGGTTGGTGAGCTACTTTAGATTGCATTTACAAAAGGGGGGAGCACATAACACATTGATTACAAGGACATTGGCTGGCTTTGTTGGTTTGGCTAGTTAGTGGTTATAGAGTGGTAAAAGAGATGAGTTAGCTCACATTATAGAGTTGTTCACCAAAAGCTCATGCATAATGGACCCAGTTAATCATCCCGTAAGTACAAAGGGAAGGAAAATAGCAAGGATTTCAATTATTCAGCTCGCATGATTGGCTCAATTTGAAATTCCAATTTAGTCACTCAACTACTGTACTTATGTAACTATCTAGTTATTTGGTCCGCTCGTATATATTCTCCGTCTGTGTAGGCCATGTTATGCATAAAATTGGATTTTATAACTAACCAGCTAACTAACAACAAACTAACCAACTTTATAGTTATATTTACTTATTGTTAGTTGGGTAGTTATTAAATGCATTGGATTTATAAAGGTTTGTATAAAAATGACAGTGGCTTTTCAATTTACTCAATGCTAGACAATATAAATGCTATTTAGTTAGTGATAGTAATGATAATATAAAGCACAGAAAATGAAGTGAGTGAAGAGTGAGCTAGTTTCATAAGCTATAGCTACTACATTGGCAGCAAAAACTTGCTTAGTTAAATAGTATGACTTCCAATCAACTGACTAATTAACTAACTAACTAACTAAAAGACTAATTATTTTGCATAAGATTCTAAAAAATTTCCTTTTCACACGAACGCACGGAAATGAGCTGTAAAACTTTGGAAATGGATAGCACAACTATGAGAACTTTACACATCAATTATTGATGAAATGCATAAGGAAAGTAAATATGTGCAGCTAATTTTTTCAAAAATGATAAAAAAATCAAACTTTTCTCACCAGCGTCCTAAAATTAGTTGTCAAATCATTGAAACGAAATACAGAATAAATTTTCCCCTCTACACAATGCTTCCAAAGGATAGTTAGATTAATAGATTAGTAGTTAGACAGTAGTTTGTGGGCCCCATAGAAAATATTATTGGAACAAAATGGAGCTCATCCTGCCCAGCCAAACAATGGGTTAAAAAAACATGTACACACTCACTCGCTTTACTAAATATTATACATGTGAATCTATAGGTTTTAGCAAAGAGTGAGTTAGGTTGCATGATCTGAATGGGTGGAAACAGTCTTTCATATTTTGACGAGTTTATTTTTTATTCTTGTTATAATATGATTGTTATTACTAATACTAACTAAACTTATACAGAGAGAAACCGTCTTCACGCACACGTAAATTATTCAAGGCAACAAAGAGGCTGTTCCCCCTTTTGTTTTAAGGGAGTCACACTCACCCAGTGCACGCTATGTGAGCTAACTAACAAACTCAACCATTGTTACCTATCTCCATCCCTATGCTATATGACTTACCCCACATTATTATGTCAAAACTCATGTACATATTGAATTAATTGGATCCTCTAATGGGAATTAAACTTTTTCCGCTCTGTGTGGACAAAATAATTATATTACCGACAGTGCGGCCATTTTTTCCCTTATTATTAATTCCCAACCAATGCGTCAACAACATGACACTGTGTGTATGTATGCTCATAATCTAACTTTTATAGTTAGAGCAATCTCGGTCAGTCACTCGTGGAATCATAAGTCAAAAGTGCCATTGTTAGTTTTACAGTGTCCTGATGCCTGACGGCACTCAATTTTTGAAACGTCACAAAAAAAATGCAGCTAACTTAGACTTGTAATATAGTATACTAGATACCGTGACTGAAACTGACTCACTCTAAATAACTAAGTTGACTGGACACATTTGACGCTTTTGATTTTCAGTTGCTCACTTGACTCACATGCACAAATTTCGTATTCGTTGGTTAGTTCACAGCAGTTGGGAGTTAAGTGAAAAAAAAAAAGGTTTTCCACGCAACCACTTATTTGACGACTTCCGGATTTTTAAATGTTCACGCAATTGTTTTCCATTAATGTGGTTAGTTAACTTAGTTGTAGCAGTAAGGTGGAGTATCAACTCCACCAGTCAGTGGGCATTGTTGCACGCATGTCAAAAAATTAATGCTTTTTAACTCATTAGAAAAGGAATGAGTTGAATGTCTGCTCATTGCATGCGTTCAGTACATGGACGACTTTAGTGCTGCAACATGAAAGCTCAAATAATGAAATGTGTGGAAAACTGTCTTTTTTGGGGCTTATAATCCGGATGCGAGAAAAACATTGGGATTCATATGGCGAGCCACAGTATTTGGCGTCTACTAAAATGGCTGATTAATATCATAGCCCAAATATGTATGCAAGGGGTTATCATTTTCCCTGTAACTGTAAAATTAAACTTTTAACCAGCAAACTAATATGTCATTTAGCTTTTAGTAAGTATCTACAGTATGGATTACATATAGAAGATTTGTGCGATCAATTATTTAAATGGTAAACTCCTTTGTATGTTATTTACAAACAATAGTTGCAACATATTGACAACGAAATCTCCATATGATGATAAATGATCTCTACGAGCTTACAACGTACAATCCATAGTCGGGCATATAGCATTAATTGATATGGGAAACACAGTAATCCGATTTAAAGTGAATGGAAATGCTTTTGGGATTAAAGTGGTGACATCACTAATTCTCAAGGCACGCTTTCATAGTTAGTTAGGGAGCAACTTTCAAAATTCAACAGGCTGAGTTTTAACCAACTGTGATATCGGTCTTCTAATGTTTTCGTATCTTATCCATTCTGACATGTTTCCCATCACACTTTTGTGGTCATTTGTTCGGCTCCAGCTTTTTCATTTATTTGTGAAACCAATGTAAAGAATGCATGTAACATTTTATTATTTTAATCAGCTTGCCTGCTGACTGATACAATGTGCAATAGTGCAACGTATAAATCCGTAGTGTTCATGCATTAGTAAAATTATTTATTTTGCTGCATATCGACTCCACTTGATTTTTTACATGAAATGTTTTAATACATATACGTAAAGTCTGATGAAGTCGTGCAATGGTTAGCTAAACTTTAGCGTTTAGTTAACGATCGTGAAAACTTCGGTTGGAGTCATACGGGTTACACGCAATCAAAATAGATAATGAGCCTCAACAAGAGGTTATAACGTTAAGGCTAAGTTTTTTATTTGTTTCATTGTTTCCTCAAACCCTTCAGGTTTACATTGTTTACAAAACGTACAGTAGATTCAATATTATTTATTGATAAACTAATTGATTATTAATAGATTTGTGTTCCCTGTACAGTCCTTCAATTCAACTTTTGGTCACAAATGGTTTATGATTTCGCGCCAAAATCAGCTTAAAATGAAGTAACTGGAGGAAACCGGTCACGTGATGGATGAATTACCTCAGCTATTTAAAAACCCGATATCGAGCATATTGTAGTGCTTTTCTTATTATTTCAGATAAATTAGTTGACCCGTCTAGAAGTTATATTTGGAGCAAGATTCCCACACTTTTATTTTCAGGTGATTTTGGCTTTAACATGTGGAACATGGACGAACTCCGCTGCAGTGAAATTTATGACTCAGCCAATGCTGGCTTCGTAAAAAGTGTTTGTTAAACTAGGCTTCCTTTTACCTTATATTTGAATCACTGATATAATTTCAGAACAGTATGTAGGTAGTTAATTTTTCTACGTTTGAGTCTTTGCGAACGCAACAAAGTACAGAAGCGAGTCCCGACTGAATACAAATTGTAGTGCTACAGCAAAATTTACCATGTCAATATAAAGTCGAGAGGAACATGAACACAATTGTATTTGTCAACGTTAATTAGGAAAACACTACAACTTACTTAAAACGCATAAGAGCGGATCCAACTGAAAAAGTAGACACAAGTTTGCCGTCCCTTGTAAACATAATTGCCATATAGAGTGAAATCTCTTATTTCACCCTGTGAATTGAATACTGTTTTTTTTCTTTTGGATACCAATGCCACCAGCAGCCACCCATACTAACTAACTAACTAACTAAAAATTTCTTGAAAGAGACTCTTTTTTGTGTGTGTGTGAATCCCATACAAAGTAAGTTAGTAAGTTACAAAAAACACAACGCACACTGCTGTTATGGTTCCAATTTGGGAGCAAATTCAACATGTGTCTTTGTATGTTTGTATCTGAGAGTGAGCAAAGCTGTAGACGCCAACTTGACTAGCCTTATTTCATGCATTGCTGGCAACGTAAATAGATTGACTCGACTGACTCCGTTGAAAACTGTTTGCGAGCGACTAATTGACCCGAGAGAGAAAATATTAACTCTGTCATCTTTCCTCCCACATTTACGTTTTCCCTATACAAATTTCGCCAACCCCCAACAAACAACTAACTAACTGACTGGATGGAAATAAAAAGAAAATTTGACTTTTGACACATTGCATGTACTCTGGCATTGACCCGAGCAAGTTGGTTAGTGAGTTCACAGGAATCATAATAATAATGCATTTCATGTACAATTGCTTTGGTTGTGCCCCCCAAAGAAATGATGAAATCAACACTTGAATGCAACTGTGAAATTCTCAAGGTGCCAAAAATCGGTTAAGTCATCACATTTGGTTTGTTCGTTAACATGATAATGTTGATTGGAGTATTAGTTGCATTGTAGTGGTCTAAACGAGCCTAATAGGTGAACACGCACATAATTTTCATGGGACTTATAGAGTGAGTGAGAACAGCCACTTTAACTAACTAAATGGGATTTAAATAAGAGTGAGTAGAACTGGCCAACAAGTTGGCGTTTTTAAGTTGGTTATAGTTAGTTAGTTCCTTGGCAATAAGATAATGATAGTAGACTCATCACGGATCGTCAATTTTTTGGGGTCGGCTCATTGCGTGACTGTCTGACTGACTGACTGAGAGTTTGTTAGTTAGTTAGTTATAGTTACAAAAGGACTATAGTGAATAAAAACTTACCAACTAATATGTGAATTTGTTTCCCGTTAGTGCGTTCTACACTTTTTGTTGCTAACTAACTAACTAACTAAAACATAAGTGAGCAATTTGGAGGAAACCATTTGGCTGTTCAGTTGTCAATTAATTCGTTCATGGCATGCCCTCTTCCAAATCTATTGACTCTCTGTATGAGGAATGATAGGGCAGTCAAATCTAGTTCGTTCACAAATTGCTGGGCTAGACAGGCAAGGATGTTTTTAAGGATATAGACATATTAACTTTGTATTTTGAATCAAATTTGAACATTTTTTGGCTTCATTTTAGTTTATATGGTTTAATTGTACCATATTTACACGTTAATAAGCCATAAAACAAAATTTGGTGACTAACTAACAAACTATACCTTTTTTAAAGCTGCATAGGGAATAAATTATTTGATTGCAGTGACCGACAATAATGCTCAGGAAACTTACTTACTGTAGGATTTTCTACACATTTGTTGAGCAATTCATATAGTTGGAAAAGTAATATAATTTTTAATGAATTTTAATGGCAGTTTGCATTCATATAGATAAAATCTACAATTTAAACTGTATAGGCATGATAGTATGCTTCCTTTGACAAAAAATGGAAACAACAATATCTAATGTCTTGCCCAACACTTAATCATTCCATCAGTCACTAAATGATGTCCCATCCCAGGTCATCCACATGAAAAGGAACGTTTGTAAAAAAAGGACACATTCATACATTCAAGTCAGAAATGATGTTCATAAACATTTAAAAAAACTAGCTACAAGCTCATGTGAACTCATGTAGAACACGTTTCGGGTCCTTTTTCTTTACACAGGGTTAAAGGTTATGGAGCAACTTACACGTTAATGATAATTATGATGAGGATCATTGGTGAGTTGTGTATCGTAAAACTGTTTTGAACCAGAAAAAAAGGTGAACTCTGCATTAGTTAGTTAACGGACTTTTAGAATCCTATATAGACTACTTGGAATGTGTGTGAGCACTGCCATTACCATTATGTAGAGATAATGGTAATGAAATTATTGTGTGTACTCACTCTGTAACGTATGGTGACCGTGAAATCGATAAGATCCTTTGGTGAATACGCGATAATTGCTTGTGACAGCTTACATTTCCCACAATAATAAAATCCAAACATATCTTACATAATGGCAGTCAGTCGCTCATAATCTTTGTTCAATATGCTTAGTTAGTTAGTTAGTTAGATAGCCAAAAGTTGTGAGCCTGTATACATATCTATAATGTTAGTTAGTTTTTCAATGATCATCAAATAAAAATGTGTGGACCATTATTACTAACTAACTAACTAACTATATGTGATTCCTATGGAACGCTCACACATTCAGGCAGTCAGTGGGGAGCAATGCATTATGAAAGGAAATTTTATAGCATAAGGAGTATGGTAGTATGAACATGCAGTGAAAGTGAAAGGACTATTTTGTATAGCAGTTATGAACATTCATTTTGTACATGGTGAGTTTACCTATAGGAATAATGCTGGTAAGTAAGTAAGTAGTAATGGGAAAATTAAAAGGGTCTCTTTTGAACACCAAAAATGAACGAGTTGATTGCAATTTTTCATGTGTCCTTTTAAATAGCTATATAGGTATCAAATTAATGTGTCTTTTTGTGTGTACAGTCAAATCAAATATGAATTTGTCTGACTAACTCGTATAATATACCCATGTAAGAATATTTTTTCAATCTCTGCACAGGTTAGTTGGCCGAATGAATAGGTTTATAATATATATAGTTAGGTAGTTATAAACCGTATGCAGATTTTTTAGGCGACTGGGTTGTCACATACAATGCATTTAACCCTACATTAAATCACACGGAGCAAAAAAATAGCCATGTGCATTGGATACTTGATACCTTTTTCATTGACTAACTAAAGTACATACTATACACCGTTAGTTAGTTAGTTATATGAATTCACCGCATATTAATAATACAGTGGGTAGAGACCATAGGTAAAGAACCGCCTGATTTTTCACAATTACCAAATAAACGATAGGGAATGTATGTCCACCAACTTTTTTTTGAGCATCCAGGTGGCACCAACCATCCAACTAATATCCCATTACCATTGTGTAGTCACAGAGCACCCTAGTAATTTCAAAGTCATAAATCCTGCATACCTTTTATTAATTTCTGTATTCACAACATTTACGTGCCATTTGTCCTCTCACATTTCTCCTATCCAAATGATCAAACAAGAAAAATTATCATCCAAAAGAAAACTCTCACACAAAGAGGGAAGATCCTATTAGGTAATAATAAAGTCAAGGATTCTTATATACAATGGCACATTGTTCCCATCTAAACATTCTGGCTCATGCCAAATAGACAGACAATGATGAGATTCATCCCTTGGGGACCTACCATAGTGAAGAATAGAAGAGATGAACTCGCCTTGTCAATAGACAGTAGTAAAACCCAATGATAATTGAGTTCAAGTGCAAAAGGTAATGATAATCAAAGTATATACAAGGAATCCAGTAGCATCTGCCTGAAATGAAATGAGCCCACTCTCTAACTAAGATTTGGTCCAACTCTCAGCATAATGCAGTGGTAAAAAAAGTTATAGTTGGAAATGAAGAATGGACAACATTTTAGGGATCCATCTATCTTACATTGTGTACAGTTGTCAATCTTTAAATTATCAAGTGCCAGGTAGTGGTTGCCAAAGAAAACTTTGGACTGGAAAATGAAGTGACTTGAACTTCATTTTCCACCTTTGTTTGAAACAGGCTGAATGGGCCACTGGGACTTTATAATATAGCTCGGTGTTGTAAATTTCTGTGAGCCAGTGAATGAAATGAAGGCACAGGACAATTCTTACATAATGGGCAGAATGGCCCATTTTACATTGTTTGGGAAGAAAGTTACACAAGTTTGGGTGAGTGCATTTCCAAGGATTCACAAATGTCTTTGTGTTTGGTTCGAAGAATATCCACTGTAGATTTTTAGTGTACAAGTAAAGCAAACAGAAGGGAAAAAGTACATGTTAATTTAAGTAGGATAAGAGCAAAAAATTCACTTGGCTATATTTCCCAAGATTTCTAAAAAAATGAATAGATAGGCCACATTTCAGATTCAAGTTATGTTTAACTGGACAATAAATGAATAAATTGCTATAACAGATGAAAAAACGAATCGGATTTTTTTCTCCATGATGTCCCTAGTTGACAAAATGTTTTCCTCTTTTTTGGAATCCAATAACTGTAAATAACTCATATTGGAATTACTTGGTGGCATCAGTCAGTCAGTACATATACTCCACGGTTGTCAATATCTAATGCACCATGACAAATACACACACATGGAAGCATATACCACCTATACTGAATATAGGATTTGTGACTTTTTGTCATGATTGTTGTGTCCAAGAAAGTTTATGAGTGACTCTGTTCATTGAAACTCCCCTATAAGTTGGTTCGGGTGAGAGCTGGAAGCTGATTACTTATTATTCCCATATTACTTGAAGAAAACGGCCGGTCAAGTTGACTGTGTATGCCACACAAGTGGAACAAATAGGCCATTCAGACTATCTCAGACTAAAGCACCTTTTGTGTCCCGCTTTATCATTTTCAACTGAATCCTCCCCATATAGCCATAGCACAAGAAATGGGGAAATAACACACACACTGCAAGTAACTAACTAACTTATATTTGCCATGCTTGACTGTATGCCTTTTCTGAATTGTGAAAAGCCAACTCCTTCCATTGTTGGACAGATCCTCCTCAAGAATTACGATTATTGTCATCATTTTTCAATTGTTTTTGATTGATGCGAGTTAGTGAGTGAGTTCACCGTGGTAAATTCCGCATGAATGAAAAAGGCAGAAAATGGAATGGACCAGATGCTGCATATACTGTACAATAATGCTCTATCTATGGGTTTTAAAAGTCAAGTCAATCATGTGATTTTTTCCCTGGTCATGGGCAAATTTTTTCCTCTGTCCAAAATCTTGTTCCATTCATTGTTTGAGGGGAGCAGCGGACTCTATTAAACTATCCGTCCTATGTTCGTTAGTTAGTTCCAAGGTGCAGTTAATAATAATAATTGTTCAAAGGATCACTCCATCTTTGTCTGTCAAGAATGAGACAGTTTTTGGGAAGATTTGGACCAACCAGCCTTTGTGAATGGGTGTTGTGCCCACAATAAAATCATTTTAGAGCTTGTGCCGAGAGCCGTGCAAGATTTTAGGCAAAAAATCTCATTCACAAGGCAAAGTTGTTGGCTACAAATCCTTTAATTATGTTCAATTGTTCGTATAGATAGTTAGTTGGTTACAGTCAACTTTTGTAGGTTCCCTTCTCAAGGTAAATAATAATACAGTTGGGCTTTGTTGCGTTATTAACTCTCAGGGTAAATTATTTTATTATTCTTATTGTACCTTGCTAAAGGTGCTCTACAGCTGATTCCGTGGGCACAGTTCAAGTGACATTCGAGAAAAATTTATCATAGTCATAGAAAATGTAACAAAATGAAATTTCTCCACTTTTCCTGATTCTAAATACACTAAAAATTTGCAAACTATGCAAAAATATTTAGCTCTTATAAAAATGCACATATCAGGCACATTAAAACCCTACTAACTTACATACTAACTACCTGGATTTTTTATAGCTACAAGACTAGCAATAAAAATTGTCTACTCTACATGAATTTATGTGACTGGCTACCATAGGGAGAAAAGAAGTTTAGTTTACAATGTGTGTAAATGGATAGACCGCATTATAATAATAAAATGAAAGGAGTCGGTAGTAAGTAAGTAAGTGCCACTTTTTATACATGTACTTTTAGTTAGTTAGTTAGTTAGTTAGATAGTTAGGAACCAATTGGTTAAAAAGCTAGTCAAGTTATCTGAATGTGAAATCCAAAGACCTGTGGTTCGTATTATAAAGGAGATGAGTGGAGGACATGACAACATATGGAGGAAATAAAACACCCAAGTGTATGTGTGTGTTCGTCTCAGTCAGTCAGTCAGTCAGGCAATGGAAAAGGACTTTATCAAAGTGAAGTTTATAACTGCGAGTCCACTTGTTCTAAATGTGGCAGGGCCAATGACAATAATAATAGTAAATGACAGGTCGGCTGGCTTAATATTTTCCTTTTCTCTCGTTATCATGTTTAGCATATATGAACGAATTGTCTGTTTGTCACAATGGGATTATTTGGCCGAGTACTCAAAGCCTTCTGAACATGCATGTGAGCTGTATTATTATTATTATTATTAACTGACTGACTGACTAACTAACTAACTAACTGGAGTAGGTGCAGTCAGTCAATAATTCCATTGTGAGTTCTATAGGGAGTTTGGGTGACCATTTTGCCGAAAAAGAGCAACTCCAGTTAAGCCAGCTTATAGGAGTGAGTATTATTGATAGATTGCTTTAATTTTAACATTAAAAAATAAGTAAACACTGCATTACCGCCGATAAGCTCATTTACTTGGGTTAAGCTCTTCTTTGAGGGATTTGCACTCCATTCTTGATCGGTTTAGTAAAAAAATCACACAAAAATGTGTAGTGTTCCTGTATTGATTTTTTTTCTAGTAATAATTCCATAGAGAAACTTAAAAGTGACTTAATACCTGTCACAATGGTAACCCGATTCATAATGCAATGAAATGAAATACAGAGCAAATCGAGCATACCAAATTTACAAAAATCTTTTCTACTTTGAATTTGCATCTGCCTACATGCAAGTTAGTTTTTTTGTAGATCCAGCGTTTACAGCAAAAATTTTCCACCTCAATCACACACCTTCACTACACATGCGAGCTAGCCTCCATTGTAAGAATTTGTCAAACGGGCATTTTTCAGTCGGCGGTCACCGATCCTCATGTGAGTAGGAGGAGAATGTGGAAGACCTCACACAATGCCGCATCTCTACATAGGATAATTTCTTCCTGTCTTTTTTCCATACACTTAACACTTTATACCTTACTCAGGTCCGCGCTCATAGGATGATACACTTATCTATACACATGTGTGTGTGTGTGTAACTTAAACGAAACTCAAAAACCGGGAGGAAATACTGCAGTCAGTAGCTATAGTATATAGCTTTCACCTCCACAATTAATTTCATCATATGCAGTATATGTGTACTAACTAACTAACAGACTACACACTATGGAGCCCATGAGTGAATTAATACATGGCAATAAGTGAGTATAAAGTAGTAGTAAAATATGTGGAATGAAACAAGCCTGCAAAGTTGGGAACTCCTGCAACACGGTAACCCTTCTTCCTGGATAACATTAAACCAACGAACCAACTTTTAGTTAGTTAGTTAGTTAGTTACAAATAATAATAATTGAGGAAGCCATCCCACACACTAACTATAACTAACTACTAACTAACTATAAGTTTTATGAATGTAGATACAGATAGGAACAAACAAACACACATAGTACATATGTACGCATATACATACAGATGGGACAAGAAAAACTTTTTTTTTGGTCTCGCGCCGACTTTTGTACTACATAAGGTGACTCACAAGCCTTTTTGTGCTTATAATTAGTGTACTTGTTTAAATTTTATGAGCAGTCAAAAAGCCGTTATGGACTGCTCGTATTAGTTAAGATTTAACGTCTTTGTGTGTGGCATATATAGCATTTGGTAAAGGACGGGCCAAATTATTAGTTAGTTAGTTAGTTAGTATGTGGTGATGAAATCATCATCATGCCCATTTTTCACATCTAACCAAGGGAATCCATTTCAATTGATAGTTAGTTACTTACTTAGTTAGTTGCTTGCTTGTAATTTATGTGTTGACCAAATCTTGTCACTATTAACAGGTTAGTTAGTTAGTTAGTTAGTTCCAGTACATGTGGAGACCAATGTGTTTACTTTGTCCAGTAGGTACAATTGTTTGTATCGTTGGAGGTCTTTGTGCTTTTTAGTACCGAATTTTACAATGCAGTCATCAAGATTGTGTGGTTGAGTTACAAAGGGAAATTTCTTCCCACATAAAATACATGTTGGTTAGTTACTAGTTATTCCCCATGGATAAACTTGAATATAAGGAAATAAGCACTTGACGATGTTCCTATATCTAATTGTTCGGACTCGCTCATCCATTTGTATATTGTATACATTGTGTACCACATAGTTAGTTAGTTTCAAGCGGACCTCCAAAAAATGAAGTTTGGGTGGTTCCCATAATTGTTTCTTGTTTCACAATTTTTTTCAGCTCATAACAAAATTAACACCCCTCTATTGAAATGAGCAGATTTTTATCACTGCCAAAAGTATTAGATAGCGCCTGTCCCCAACATTTAGATTGCAAACTAACTCACTTTGTTTATAATAAATGTGATGTAAGGATGAATTTGGTATCCCTGGTGAAATGTGCTGGGACCCATCACATGCATGCATATAAGTGTTATCGGGAAATCAAAAGCCTTTTCCCCATGCAATATGTTATAAACGTGGGTCCTTTGGTCCCAAAATCTCATCCATTAAGATTATACGGTCATTCATTCATGTAGCATTTGATTAGCGTCATCATCATCATCATCATGTATTTGTTTGCCTTTTGTGCCGTGAATCAGGGCTTTTGTATAGTTAGTTACATAGTACATATATAGTCGGGAATAAAGTCATCATTTATAATAACTTACTGTTCCAATGGTGGTGCAGTCCCAGTCATATCTAAATCATCACGCTTGGCCAAGAATGATCATCATCATGATAACAAAATAATCACTGGCTCATGTATTACAGTTATAGTTAGATTCAGGATGAAAGGAGCAGATGCTCACACATTTGTTTATTAGTAATGAATGAGCAGACGTGTTCAACCTATTAGTTAGTTTGTTGGCTGTATAGTTAATTTGGTTCACAGTTAGTTCCTTCCAAAAAATAGATCATATATATGCTGAATAAAAAGTGGAGAGTTAAAACAACGCATTGGGGTCTACAAATGATGAATGAAAAAAGACCAATAAGAAGAAAATATTTCCACTCATTAGTTCATTCGTGGGATCATTGTTAGTTAGTAACTTACTAACTAAACAACGAGTCCTATAATGTATGGGAAAAGTTATGGTAAAGTAGAAGCAATGAGATTGTATGTGTTTTTTAAGGCAGCACAATAATATAATAGAGACAAAAGGAGAGTACGTGAACCTTAAATTGAGAGCATTTGTTAGTTAGTTAGTTACTAACTACTTACGCACTCCCATTGTTTCATTTGTTAAGCGGATTTTTAGTGTGTGGTTTGGTTTACTACATACGCAATAACACTTGGTAAAAAGGTTGCACACAGTAATGTTCATGAAGCGAAAATAAACACAAAACTGGAGTACTTATTCTTTTCAAGTGGTCATTTCCTGAGAAGCGCATATTGTTCCAACTAACTAGCTAACTACTGTTTAAAGCTACCTTTCTAATAATCCGTTGTAGCTGGCTTGTTAGAGTAAGTTAGCTTCACTAATTTCATAAGTAGGATGAATAGGGGAACTAAAATATTGCATTGTATTCATCTTGCAATATGTTTTGTATGATGATTTGATTTTTGAATAGGGGAAACACTTTTGCTAACTAAGTCTGTCTAACTGACTAACTACATGCTCAGAATTCACTATAAACAGCAAGTGAGGTCGTAAATCTTTCTACTCTTTAGAGTTGATTTGAGTGGACGTGATGACTCTTGATCAGCAAACGAAAAGATGCAACATTTGTATGTGAAAATAATCTTTCACTCTACATAGAGCGTAAAAACTCACCAGTGTTATAGTTAGTTGGTGATGTACCGTGAGAACGAAAAGAGGAAAAAAATGGAAACCACTGCTACATTTTTTCATTAAGTAAAAGAGATTACTAATAGTTAATAAATTGTACCCATTATTTTAGCAGTTGTAGTATAGTAATTAACTAACTAAAGTATTCATAATCCATGGAAGGACCAAATTATACATTATATTTGTTTCATTATGCGAGTCGGCTCTTCAAAAAGGGTAAACTCAGGATGAACTCGTATTTTGATGGAAACCTATTGCACTATGATGATAGGATTGAGACAGACAGATTTCAGGGCAACTTGAACGCCATTTCCCCTGAAAGTGTTGAAAAGGAACTCTCGTCTCGAGAGAATAAAAAATAAGCGACAGACTCAGAATGAGGGTGAAAAAAATACTCCTCTTTTGAATTCATTGGTAGGCATGTTTCCAAGAAAAGAATCCTATCTCTTTTTTTACTCAATTTAAGTGAATCACTCTTGGCTGACTGCTGAGTGAGAGTGAGTGAGAGCTTGAGAATTCTATAGCACTACTATAGTTAGTTAGTTAGTACTTTGCATCCCAAATAGCGTTTTGCATGTGTCTTCTCCCACTGTGAACAATTTAGATAGATGGGATCATAATCATTTTGTCTACACATAGTTAGTTAGTTAGTGACTGCAATAAGGTAAAATGCTCTTTTCGATGAAATCTATAGGAGAGTCAGTAATAGAATCCTGAAAAAAGTCATTATCATATCAGTAGCTAATATCACACATTCAGATTACATGGGTTTTTCTCTCCCATTGTTATTATGATGATCATTGTTTGCGAATGGGTATAATAGAAATAAAGTTAGTAATATAGTAATGAATTCGGATTCCCCGTTCATTCCATATGCTAACAACGTTCTCTCCCATTGCGGAATAATATTAGGCTAGTTAGTTAAGTTTGTGTATGGTATATACAGAGGAGTGTATGTGAATAGGGAAGTCGTAATAAGTTTGTTTGTTTTATGCGAGCCTTTTGTGGCCATAAAAAGGGATCGTTCCACACTCCCAGAAGTCATTACGGGAATCTAAATTCTTAAGAAATTATCTACGTCTGTCATTATGGCGCGTGGATGGCTCACGTTATTGAAGTATACATTGATAAATCCATGGATTTAACTTTTAGCGTTTATACTGCTCAAACTAACGTGCTCAATAGAAATTTTTTTTTCTGCTTGGCCTCAAAGCAGAAAAAAAAACTTGCGAAAAAGTTTCAGATAAATTACAAAATCTTTTATTTATATGCCACATTGAACAACAGCATTTTTAGAACTCTTCAAGCTGCTAGCCCTGCAAAATTTCTTGCCTCGGATGATGCATACATAAAAACCATTGATGTTTTCCCTAGGCCTTAGTTAGTTGAAACGCGTGTATAAAGTGCAACATACGTTTCCTATCCAAAGGAACAGTTAGTTTAGTAATCCCATGAGCCCCCAAAAGTCCCTTAAATAATGATGAGACTCCGCCTGTATACATACAATCGCATTCTGTACACCAAGGAAGCTTTAATTGACAAATATATCTGTCCACAGATTAAGTGAACCCCTAGCTCGCTGCAATTCAATTTCCTTCCCAGTGTGTGTGTGTAGAAAAACTCCCCAACTATGATTTCACACACAGATCATATTTATTAAATAATGTCATGAGCCACACCACACTGCATTGTGTATGTGTACATATGAGAATACACTAGTGGACTGACTTTATAGCGAGTCCGTAAATCAAAGCCCACAAATCTTGTTTGTTGTGTACTATACGCATTGATATTATTATGATTATGAATTTATTCAATGTTCACTGACTGGGCACTTGTTTGCAATCACAGACAAACATTACATGTACAGAGATTGGGACTGGTACATGGGAAATCCCTCGAGTATTTTTATTATTATGGCATTATTACTTGCTTTCAGTTTGTTTTGCTACTTTTACTATGGTCGAGTTTGTGTATCACATTTCACTTGCTTAACGAGCCATTGTGATCCCTATAAGGGAATAATCAAATCAAGTAGTCAGTGAATCCTTCCCTTGGTTAGTAAATATTTATTTATTGCTTTTTGAAACATTAGATGGTGGACGGGAGTTTTGAAAAGTGTGTTGGGGACGTACAGTTTGTATGGTGATCCCAGATTCACACGTTTTTATTGTTGTACTTTATCCTCCCATCATAATTTTAGCACAGGGAACAAATAGTTAGTTTGCTTGCAACAAAGACAGTCATTACATATGGATTATTTTTTAGCCACAGAAATCGTTGATTGAATTCATTTTAGGTTCGAATTTGTAGCCGTGCCGGGAGTTTTAACTTTTCATGTATGAATGCGTGTTTTACGAATAAGAAACGGAGAAAAGTAGTGGCAGTGGAGAAGACTATGCACGATTTTTTTGGCAGCAAATTTTTAATTTAATTAAAATTGAAGTGAAAAAGTTGCAATTATATTAGCAAACGGTGAGAGTTGGGAATTTAATTTGTTTGTTGCAAGATTTATATTTTAGTTCTTTTTCGATCTGGTTAGTTTCAAGTATTTTGGAGGAAAATTGTTTTGTTTAAAACATCGTAACACGGTTTTCGACGCATTGCACGTCTAATGAAAGCTCTTGACGAGTAGATGCAAATATTAAGAGCTTGCAAAAAATTAATCAGCTAGTAACTGACCATTAAAATTACAGTGGAATACGAATAGTTGAGACAGCGCGCACCTTGAGAGTTTTAAATCGACCGTCTGTAATCAGTGGTTTGGGTGTCGAGTAATTCTCAAGTCGCGCTACTAAGGGACGCTCCGCCTCCAGCGCGACTGTTTACCTTTCTGAAAGATATTTTTCTAACAATGAAGCAGGGTTACAGATCCTTCAAATTTTCCCGGCGATGAAAAAGAAATCTATTTGCGCGACGGGCATGATCGGTAAACTCGAAATAAGGGGAAATTTAAAAAACTTAAAAACTGTGCATTGTGGGCGCTAAAAAGTTGTGTGAAATTCGCCTGGTGATGTAATCGCCAGATCGGGAATATTCTGCAACCCTGCAATCGAGTTGATTTAGTATTGGGGAATTGGAAAAAAATTGAAGTGTTTCGTCATCGTGTAACACAAGCAAAGATAGTCTGGATCATAGAGCGCCAAACGCGGTAACAGCGAACATGGCAGGCTTGCCGTTATCCGCCGCCCCGTGTATACTAATTACTAATACTTACTAATGATGCCTGCCTACCCATTGTACTGTACCCATACACTAGCTCCATTCCATTCTCCATGTTAATTCAATTTTTTAAAGTTAATTATTTTGAAAGCTATAGTTACCAAACTCACATAAACGTTGCATAATTTGAATTCCCTCGTCAACAGCTTTTACTGGACGTGTCATTCATTGTCATTTGTCAAAATTAGCGTTACGGAATTAACACCAATTTGTGCCAAAGTTTACGTAAGTGTTAAGTACAGTAGCGTCCCAAAAATCTCGAAGATCTTGGAAAGATAACCTTATAACGAATTTAAATTAATTAGCAATGGTATCCAAAGCGTTGCCAACATGTTGCGCATTAAATTTATTGGTTTAAATCGGTTATACGGGCTCCTTACCGATTTTGACAAGTGACACACCAATCGTTATCCATGTACTTCATAGTGTAAATTTAAATTATAGTCGTTAATTTAAAAAAAAATAAAAGTTATGTATTCTTAATCAGCTCGTCAAACCCTTTCGTTTGGTGTGTCATTTATCAAAATCGGTGCGGAGCCCGTATAAACGTAAACCGATATATTCCAAGTTATTTTTAATACTCTTTCAGAACAATTGATCGATTTCTTTTATAATTTCTTTCTTTTGAAGATAAATCCTTGCAAACAATGGAAATGCCCCATGTATCTTAAATAAACGGAGATAACAAAACCGCTGTAGAATTATCTGCTGTTAAAACGGAATCCGTAAATCCTGTGTCCAGTGCTGTCGATCAACCTGTTATGGCTGCACAGGGAAATCATGTCCAGCCAATTACCCCTCCGGTTGAGCCTATGTTAGAAGAAGAGGCTCCAGCTGTTGGAAATGAAGAAGTAAAAGTAGATGGTCCCTCAAACTCTGAATCTAGTAAAGTCCAAGTAGTAAGTTTGTCGTCTATTTCTGTTGTTTCAAACTAAAAACCCTAGTCTCCTTTCCCACTATGAATAGTGAGATTGAAATGAAAATTACTATTTGTTCTGCTACTAAAAATTGTATTCAACATTTTACCTCCAGAATGAGGAGGAAGATAGCGTTTCGGGGTTAAAGATGAAAAACAATCGAACGGACATGAAAAGTTTGCCAACTCGACAGTACCTGGATCAAACGGTGGTTCCAATTTTACTTCAAGGCCTTGCTGCTTTGTCTAAGGAAAGGCCTCCAGATCCCGTTGACTATTTGGTGGCTTATATGCTGAAAAACAAACATCAATATGATCACATATAAGAATGGATAGTTGTATTATAGTTTGTCATATATTGATCAGCTGTGAACTTTATATTTATTGAAAACCATAACAACCAACTTGTTGATGATGCTTACTAGCTGAATACATCATTCTTAACTAAAATGTGCTGATTCAACATTGATTTGTTTCCATCCAAGGTTTACGTTTTAAACCGAGTACTTCCTACATCATCATATAGAATAACTGTTGCTGTATTTCTTTCTGGGCTTTAGATTTTAAAATTATTTCGATAAACCTGCCCGCTTTATGTTTAATTTGTTATTTCATAGGTGCACTTACAGTGGGTGGGTTTGTGTATCACATTTCACATAACGAGCTATTGTAATCCCTATGAGGGAGTAATGAAATCAAATAGTCAGTGAATCCTTCCCTTTGTTAGTAAGTACTTATTTATGACTTTTTGAAACATTAGCTGGTGGACGGGAGTTTAGAAAAGTGTGTTGGAGATGCACAGTTTGTATTGTAATCCCCGATTCACACGTTTTTATTGTTTTACTTATCCTCCCATCATAATTTTAGCACATTGAACAAATAGTTAGTTAGTTTTCTACAAATGCATTTTTATATGGTCCCTTTTCCGGCCACAGGAATCGTAAATTGAATTAATTTTTAGTACGCCTTGTAAACTGAATTAAGTGAACAAGTTTTTCTATTAGCTGAGTGTAGGGAGTGAATACAGAATTTTTCTTCCGCTGCATATTGTATGCAACTTATCGACCATTTGATCGTCTTAACGAGTGCATCTGGCCTGGCAGTACTTAACACTACGGGCACTTTATTACGGAAAAGTGGAGCTTAAAAGGTGGTCCATTAATATGGCTGGGCTATAATAAAATCATCATGGATCTGGATATTTACTGTGTTACTGTGTGTGGTGCGCAACACCATATGTGAGGAGGGAAAAAAGTAAGTAAGTTAAGAAATGGGAGATGACGAGCACAAGATATCTTACTTTCTACTGTGTGTACTAAATATATCGAGTATTTCATATAAATATCCTATGGGGGAGGGAAGTATAAGCCTGAACCAGTTATCTCGTAGTGTGAGTGTGAGTTACTAGCTCGGCATCCAAATATAGCGGAGGAAAAAAGTGAAAACAATTTTCTGCAAAGTTGGTTATTTGTCCCCTCATTCTTGTGGCCCTAATATAATGGTACAAAAATCATGCTGGGATTTTTCGCCTTGATACGGAATCCACACAGCCAAGGCAGATACATTATGTATGTGGCGATGATAGCCAGTAAAAATTCCATTTTCAGTCAACTACTGGATAAATGAGCAGATAATTGGTAAATCCCAGTAGAAGAAAAAATGTGCTCATAAATTCTCTAGCTAGTAAGGATAAGTAGAATAATGGCATTAGACGATGATTACAGAATCTAGGAGCTAACTAGCTAACTATGCCCCCCACATATTGCACTGCTAGACTCCAAGAGATGACCACAGGGCCTAATAGAATGCGAGAAATTCCATAATCTGGCAATAAAGGGAATGAAAAGCACTATAAATCTCTTAATTGAAACGATGGGAAACTAAATCTGTGAGTACTGCCATTAGCCTAGCTATTAGTCAAAGATAAAAATTATTATTTTTACTGCTTATACTTACTGCGTCCCATCATATAATTGTACAAGTTCATTGACTTCCTAACTAACTAACTACACATCTGTATTAGTGCTTTAGAGTCAGAGTGAGACAGTCTGAAAAAATCTATCACTTTTTTTAGCGCGACACGCGTGGACCACTTACAAAATGTTTGGGATGCATTTAAAAGTGTTTTTACTATGCTGTACCACTACTACTACTACTACTATTGATCCATTTTTGCCTTCAGATAGGGATAGTGACTGTGACTGGGAGTTAGTGTGTAGTGCAAGGCGCCATATGATTTGATGGATTTGTCGTCACACTTATTGTCTCTAGGCCTAGTTGGTGTAGGTTACAAGTTATGATGCTAAGTTTTTAACCATAAACCTAACCTAATTGACTTATTAGTAAGTTAGTAAGTAGTAGCTCTAGTGGTAGCCAGAGAAGTGACCTTAGGCTACGAAACTATAATGTAAGATTGTAAAGTGTAGGGCAGAAGTCTGTTTTCCTCCATATCGTGAGTACTTTAAAGTAATGTTTCAGTCTGTCGCCACATCATCATCATCATGCAGATCCACTTTGGTAGTTAGTATGTAGGCCCTTATTTGTACTCTCCTTTTGCTTTTAAAACAATGGGAGCCTTCGTCTCTTCTGTGTGGTGGTCAAAGTCACCACAATTGGCCCATTAGCACCGTTGTTGATTTGAAATGAACATTTTTTTCGTATGACCAGTATATATACGTACGATTTTATACAGTTGTTTGAGAAACTCAAAGTGAATTTGGAGTACACAAATATGGAAAGTCGATTTTTTTCCATGAAGCTTAATAAACAGAAATATTTATTATTTTTTAAAGACTATAAGACCAATAATTATGTTTTTGTATGATTTACAAAGTTTAAATTTTTGTAACAATGACTTTAGTCTTCATGCTCATGTTATACAGGATACTAAATAGGAATTGCGGTACAAAACTAGCCTTTGCTGTCATAAGCAAGCACTTTGCCTCTCACTTGGCGACTCGAATGAAAGGTCACGTCATAATAATAAGTCGCACTTATCTCCACTCACTGCTAGTATCAATGACTGACTGTGTAGCTTTCAAGTCATCATAATCCTCGTAACAAACTAACTGACCAATCTTAATGTATGCAGCGAGTGCCAACCTAATTTTTCTCCATACTTTCCACCCAGCTAACTTAATTTTTGTTAATACCAACCATTATTTATAGATTCGTTACGTGTACTTGAAAACCTCCCGTGAGAGAAATGCTTTAGTAACTAGTCAATGATTTAGATTACATTTATTTCAAAAAAATCATCATTTTCCAACTAACTAATCAACTAGATGGGAATAATGAGAAATTTACTAATTAAGGCAAGTGAGTTAGTTAGTGAATGCATTGAGTGAGCATAAAGGTAAAAGATTTGGCGACAAGTAATCTTGATATGGCCACAGTAATGGATAAGTGCCAAATACGTGTTATGTTATGCACTCTAAAATGTCTCCATGTTTCCCTTGAGTTGTAACTTGCAGCCACTTTTGTTCCTGTCTATGGATCACTTTTTGTGGGTCTTATAAAAGTGTGGCCAAGGAAAACCAATTCCCTTTGAACTATGGCTCTACTTATTATGTAGTTAGTTAGTTAGTTACTTAGTGGTAAAAGGTTTGCAGACGACAAGACTGACTTTTTTCAATAATTTCTACAATTCTAGTCCATTGTCTATACAATGCACTTTCTCCCATGTCTCCTCCAATAAAATGGCATTTAAATATTCACATGAATTCTGCTGTATTATATATTGCATTTGATATGTAGTTCCCACACTCATTTTGTCCACAGTTTTTTGTGAATGCTCCATTGGATACAATATAATGATGGGAGCTAGGAGATACTATGCATAGATAAAATATTTTATGACTTCATGAATCAATAGATGAAATGAAAACTAGGATTTTAATTTTCCTTCTACCCAGCGTAAATTCATCAGCAGGCGTAGTTTTGTTGTACACACAAAGCTGGTGGTATCCTTTTTTGTACTCATCCACTAACTACGGCAATTTAATGGAATCGAAAAAGTGGATATTTGTACATATTTATTATTCGTTATAGCTGCAGCTCGCTCACTCACTACAGTAGTAACTTATATGTATTGGGGACGGCAAAAAGACAAAGGCGTAAGCCGACTTGAGAATAAAATCTGTCTCCTTAGTTGTTCCTAATTAAATGGCAACTCTGATCATTGGTAATTGGCCTTTGAGAATTGTTTTGGGAAACCTCCTGGAGTGTGTTTGTAAAGGATCCGGCTGTTACCAAATATTCGGTCTTCTTATCCACAGGTAGACATGTTCTCATATACTCTTCCATGCATCTTTTTTCCACATGGTGTTGTTATGTACTTTAGTTCGTAGTTTGTCTGTCACTGTACTATGCCATATCTTTTACTAACTCCTGTGAATGAAATAAAGACCAATCCCTTAAAAACAATCTTTTTTGTAATTCCTGCACAATACAATGCATTGGAATGAGCTAGCTAACTAATATGTATAGTTACTCCGTATTTGTAGCCAGGTAAGTTTTTTTCCCAATAGGGATCATTTAAGACCTGAAAACAAGGCCCACCCTCCTACCTCCATGTGTGTGTGTAATGTAAATCTCGAGCTCATTAAAGTTTTACATTGCAAATTAATTATTTGCAACGCTTGGGGTCCACCATTTGAGTCTGTGTGTGCATATGCATACTAAAAGCTTTTTAAGCAGTTTCAGTTTCGTAGTTAGTATCCCAAACTGGTTCCCAATGACAAAATGTGCATTCATTTTTTTCAAATTCATGTCTGGTCCGTCCAGCTGTATACTTTATGCAACCTTCGAACCAGAATCCCAATAAATTTTAATGGGAGTACTATGCAATGCACACACTTTGCACTCCAGCATAACTAACCAAGTATAACTAACTTACTAACACTAACTTAAAGTGCACCTACCATTTAAACTGCATTTTTGGAAACTATGCAGACCCTTCCAGCATCTAAATATGCAATGTCGTTAACAAATAATCGTATAACCCAAGAATTCCTTTTCTCCCTTGTTCATAATTGATGAAGGCAAAGTGTGAACAAGAAAAAACAACTTGAAACTCCCATTTGTTATTACCATCTCTACATAATTTGTCAAACCAATGGAGAATATAGCGTAGTAAACTGCCAACTCGAGTTTACTATTGAGAAAGCTATTCTTTTTGTCCACTGAGTAGGGAAATCCACTCCAGTATAGTCCAAAAGTTTGAGAGAGAACCACTGTGTTGCACATAATGAGAATAGTCAGTGTATTAACTAACTGCAGAGAACAAGTCCATTGATTTCACCTTTTCCCTCTGCCTATGCTTTTGTAGCCCAGCGAAATGAATGAGTTTTCAAGATACAGGGACCAATTCAAGTGCGCACACGAATAAGGAAGGCCATAACCTAATGGTTTAAGTGGAACTTTATTGATAAATAATAAAGTGTAAAAGACTCACTGTTTTCAACCCAAACAGAGGGAGGAAATTTTGGGATTTCAATGGAAAGGACACATTCACTGACTATAGTATGGTGATGATCATAATAATAGTGTGGTGATGATGATGAGGCCCCAGGACTGGACACCAAGTCAAGTCGGTCCATGGGAACAATGGGAACAATTATTTTGGTGTGTCAAAAATCGTCCCCATTTTTTCTTTTTTTTTTTGCCCTGGGTTTCAGTCACTGTTCCCCTCGTGTGATTTATAACATGCAGAGGGACAATGGATGTATTTCTTTGAATTTTTCTCCCTTTTCTTATAGTCTCAGCTCTCTGGAGTGGACAAACTTTTGTGAATCACTATGTAAGAATGGGAATTATTATTATTGAGTAGTGCACAATAACTAAACTGGTATAGCATTATTCAGCGCAAAAAAACATGTACAATAGCAATAATAACTTATTGCTATTATTCTATTAGTTAGTTAGTTACTCACTATATAGTGACTGACTGACTTGCGTCTTTGGAGTAATAATTGACTCTGTTGGGTCAGTTAGTTCATTGAAAATAAGTAAGTAAGTAAGTAACTAACTAACTAACTGGAGAGTTTTTTTTACTATATACAGAATTCTTGCAATTGTTCACAAAGTCAAGTCAACACATATACACAGGGTCACTAATATTACCCATGAATTCGGCTGGACAGACCCTCCAAGGGTCACAGTATTATTATTATTACATGCACAAAAAATTCCTCAACTCTGTTTTCTATACCCAAGTTCTCCCATGCTGTGACCTCCCGTATGTAGTTAATGTGCCCAAATCCATTCAAAATACATGATCATCTTTTGTTATGTGTGTGAACTAACGTTCATCATTTTTTACTCTCCATTCAAACTGAAATTCCTTATGCTAAATATATATAAACTTCCAAATGCATTCTGTTCATCTAATGGTTAGCCAGTGTTTTCAAAAACCATTCCCATCAGCCTCATATATCCCAAATCTGCACTCAATTCTACAGCACTTAAATTCCCTAACTAACTAGCTTTCTCAATAGTTCTACCATACTGCTTTCCAATCACAATCATATTAAAAAACATAGCGAATTTCCCTGATAAATCTAACTAACAAACAAACCAACTCCATTTGGGATCAATATGCGTACATTAAGTTACAGTTAGTTAGTTAGTTAGTTAGAAGGAGGGGGCTAGAGGATTCTGTTGAAGCCGCAACTCACTTAATACATACTACTAACTAACTAACCAGGCACAAACTGCATTGAGATCGAGTCAGAGTCAGAAACCATTGCTGCTAGCAAGTATATCCTGATGACTAACTATAACTTGGTGCTGGCAAGTTCACTCGTCAGTCAGTCAGAGCTCTACTCTCACAGTCAGTATAAAACTATAAGGTTCCTCCGCCCGTTTGAGGAAAACGCGTTCACAGTCTAGCTACAAACTACCCACCTCCCTTCCTACCTTACTACTATACAACACCAATGATAACTAACTACACACAACAAAGTGCATAATAAGTTTTCCGAGTTAGTTAGTTAGTTAGTTGGTACATACCTACCTCTATACATTGTTGTTGTTGGGTAGTAGTTACATTATTAACTCAACTAACTCTTGGGTCTGGGAGAAAGAACTTAGCCAGTGCACTCACAGTCTGTATGTTCCAACACTGGCCATAATTGGGATGAGAGAGCAAGTAGGTCTTCGTCACCAAACGTAGAGGTTGACATTCGTTGCACGACTTGAGACTTGACAAGTTCACTTTTCTACTCGCTCCCAAAGTTGCACATTTTTCTCCTCTGTGTGTCCATCCTCAGATATAGTTAGTTAGCTGGTTGGTTAGTAACTAGAACTGCTGCTGCTATCATGACTATAGCTAAACAGTGAACTACTACCAAATGAGTAGCCCTAGTGATTATTCTTGGAATAGTATTTATTGTTGCTAAATGTGAATAGTGAGTTTATATTGTCAACGTGGTTTGTCGACAAACTAACTAACTAACTAACCCGTGTGAGAAGTGATTGATCCGGTGGTATATATACAAGCAAATGATGCTATCAGATTTGAAAATGCTGTCAGGTGGTTCTGCAGAAACTTTGTCTTCGTCCTCGCCGTCCCCGAAAATGAGTCCCCTCATGTTGACCACAAAGTCGTTGGTCACCAGTGGGGAAAGCTCACCGACCAACTTTTCCACTCTTAATAGTAGTCATAAGAAATCCTCCTTGTTCACTGTGGACTCATTGTTGGCCCCATCCTCCAAAGATCATCATAGCAGTCACAATCATCATCATACCACTAGTAGCAATTCTAGTAGCATTGAGTACAATGATTTGTCACCGCCGGCCACGCCACCTAGTCCTGCCCAAGTGTTGAAGCCTTTAGCTGCCGTGCCAAATAGCCCCGCCATGTTCCCCCAGTACCCGTTCCCTTATGGGGCAAATCTGCTCATCCCTGGACTCCATTTTCCTACTCACGGGATGCAATCCTGGCATGGACTCAAGTTCCCTACGTCTCTGGCTGAGATGCAAAATAGTCATAGTAAGTGATGTAAACTCGTTTTTTTTCTTGGCTAGTTAGTTAGATAGACCAAGGTGAGGAAAAAATGTAATTGCCATAATTGGATAATAGTTAATTTGCTCCCATCAAGATTTTCTGTCTTCCTGGTAGTAGTATAGACAATTAACACAAGGTAATTATTCAGATTAGCATGCATAATGATATGCTGTGGGGATAGTTAGTTAGTTAGTTGGTTAGTAATGAGTTGAAGGAAAAATTAACCAAGTAAGGATGAGTTTGGGTTTCTTATCTGGTTCGTAGTTCTCGTCCTCATGCAAATCTTTGGGCAATTGGTTGTGCAAGAAAAAAGGTGGCGAAAAATGGTGTGGAAAAGTATGGCTAGCTTACATAGTTAGTTTGTTTATGAAAAATGGGATTAATGACAGCCGTGCTAAACGTTTTCGTACGAACCATACTATACAATTAAGGTGCATGGTGTGTGTAACTGAACTGATTGTTTTTCATAGAGTTACTTAGGATAGGTTCTGCTTATAATTTCGTACAACAACTGGTGGAAATGATTGTAGTTTTTCGTTTACAGTTCATACAAACTAAACTAACTACCCACGGCAAAAAGAAACTGTGAGAAGAGTTTTGTACGCATATTAATTTTCCATTAAACCATTAATTACCAACTACTGCATGCCAACGAGCTAACTAAAGACTGCAATTATCTTTTTTTCTTTTAAATCCTCATTTATTTTCGCCTATGCAGTATGTAACAACTAACTAACACTGTACATTTTTTATGTAGGCGAGTCAACACGTTCTTGGAAAGCATTTTTTCCCTATACATTATAGTTGATTAGTAATTTACACACTAGCTAAGTAACTAACTATAACTACATTTATTTCGCCACTGGCTTTGTGAATGGACGAATGGGATGCACGAGTAAACTCTAGCTCTACAGTTTTCCCCATACAATTATCATAATCATAGTTTTTGGTGTCCCCAAATATATTTCAAAATTAGCTCAAGTGAAAAAATAATTTCTTTACAAAGTTATTTTCAAGAGATTAGCTTCACATTCTTGCGCCTTTTTTGTGTTTACAAGCTACAGCTTAGTTAGTTAGTTAGTTAAGATGTTAAGCAGATGCAAAAAAAGATTATCTTATGAAAAGAATCAGATGTGTACTGTAGTAAGTAAGTAAGTAAGTAGAACCAACAAGTGTTTAGTTCATTTTGTTTCATGAAAGCAACCAATACATAGTGTGAACTTGTTTTTTACCCTTTGTAACCAACCATAGCTCCCTTAGCTATAGTTTGTTGTACATATTTTAAGACTCCCTAGAAGCATCACAAAACCGTTTAGCAATCCGATTAGTTCATTCCTTACATATTTTTACCCATGTGTTTGTTTGCACTATTGCACACATTAGTTAGTTAGTTACTACTAGGAAACGATTACACTTTTTTTACCTCACATTTGGTCCCTTCGCGCTGTAGGATTACCTTAAGTCTAACTAACTATAACTAACCAACCAACAAACAAAGCATATGAATTGATCCCTTACTTTTAGTTTAGTTACTATATTCGGGTCATAATTAACTAACCAACTATATTGACACATTGTTAACCGGATTGTGTTCCCATTTGCAGGTTCTAACCATGATTCATCATCACCACCAAAAATCCCATCGCCCATGAAATGTCACCTACGAAAACATAAACCAAATAGGAAGCCACGTACACCGTTTACTACTCAACAACTGGTGGCCCTGGAAAAGAAATTTCGGGAGAAACAATATTTGTCCATAGCAGAGCGGGCTGAATTCTCCTCTTCCCTCAACCTTACCGAAACACAGGTGACAAATCAGTACAATATATTATGCCATATTCTTGCTTATACAATCCAAACGAAGTCAAATTTTTTAGTAAGTAAAAGCTAGTAATAGTTAGTCAGTATGCATGAAAAACTGACGCTATAAGTAAAAGTATAAGTAACTAATGCTAGCTTTATAGTATTCCTCCGGTGTCTATCTTTATGAATAGTCTTTGCGTAATTAATTGGTTATAAATCCTCCCTCACTAACTAACTAACTAACTAACTCGTATTGTATAGAAATAATGGATCCAAGCGAAATGACAAAGCTGAGAGAATTTTTTCCTTCCCCTCACAATTGCTAGTTACATCCTATATAGTAGTTACTTTCAGTGGGCCACTAAATTACATGGTTCACATGACAAACAATAAGATTGCTCGTCAGTCAGTTGGAGTGTCAATGTTGTAATATAATTTCCCAGACTTGGTGAGTTTAGTTAGTCAGCTAGTGTGCACTCAGGGAAACAGGTTGATTGGATAATGGGGATAATAATAATTTTAAATGGAGACATTATCATCATCACGTCTATCTGCCTATAATTAAGTGCTTACGTCTTTTTGTACTACATTTGAGCACACTGACTGCTCCTGTTCATGTTTTTGCCTCGTATATAGTATATTCCATGCTATAGTAGCTCAAGAATTCTATACTGCTGGCTTATAGTTAGTTGGTTAGTTTCATAGCATTCATGAAGAAACCGCTAGGACTAGTTAATCGATCAGATGGGGCGTTTCACCACAAAATTAAGTCGTACACTTTAGTATTTAGTGGAGCGCATAATTCATGATTCAATTATATTGCCACTAGTGGAGTAATAATAATGGGACCACTGGACTTGTAACTATTAATGGAGTGCTCCAAAATGGTGGAAACCGTACTTTTTAAATGGCTTTACATAACTCCAGTGGACCGAGTTGTGAGTGTGCTAAATATGGAAAATAATATATGTATGTAATAGTACCAATAATAGTGTGGACTGGATTTAAATTGGAGTTTATTGTGATCAAGGGAGCGTTTTTAGTCCATAGTTAGTTAGTTTTCTATAAACTGTCTAATCAGTATGATGATCCCAGTCAGTAGTATTATTACCTACCAATCCCTGTGAGCATGGATTTGCACACATGGAATATGAATTTGGATTGAAAACAGGAAATTAAGAAATTCTGTAGTCGAGTGAACATTCATACAGCAAGGTTTCCTACTCATTATTATTTGTACCGGAGGTTGAGGAAAATTATTGTTCAAGTGACAACAATGATATGGCAATAGCATGAATTTGATTCACGAGTCTTTTATCTGTCTATGTATGTGTGTTTGTGTGACACAACAGAATTTACACTGGGGATAGCACAGTAGTGAGTGACTAACTAAATGTTTGGCATAATATTATAGGAACAAGGACAAAAGGGAAAATTCATAGGTTGTTCCCCAATTGCCATCTACTAATGCATGGGTTTAGTTGGAGAGAACGGAATAATGAAAATTATTATCGACATGTTCATATAAGAATCCCAACTCACTCATTTGCCATCATATAGGGATTTTGAACTGATGACATATTATATGCATGGGAATTAAATTAAGCGACTAGCTAACAATGGAAGCAATCATTATCCCAAATGATAATCAGCACAGGAAGTTTAATTCGCGTAATGTACACTATGCATTTAGTTAGTTAGCAAAATCTAATGCAGAATTTATGATAATGCTGATTACATGCTACTAAAATTGTACTTGAACGATAGCGAAATCTAACTAAACTGGCTCTATAGTATTTGTGTTAATAATAATAATAATCGTCATCTTTACAAGGCTGACAACTTAGTCAGTCAGTCAGTAATATAAATATTAATTGAGTTAAGCTCATTAGAAATAATTGGCCTTTTGGAGTCTAAGGAGAGTCTTTTGTGATTTACTCGATAAAAATAAAAGAACAAAGGGAGGATTTCATGCTAATTAAAGAGACATTTTGAGTTTGCATGTCTCTGCCCCCCATTATCCCATTGTTACAAGGATTATCATCCTGTGCACACAAAAAAAACGTGGTTTAAAATTTTCTATATTATATGTGGACATTTGTCAAGTCATTCCTCAAGTCATTATACAATCCGACTTTATTATTACAAACAAACACTGATGAATAGACTTATTATTGCCTTTAGTTGGTTAGTTAATGCGCTTTATAACTTTTTAGCAAAACTAACAACCATGTAGGCACAATCTTATGAACATGACCTTTTGCATTTATAAATTATCCTCATCAGTTTAAAACTTTGGCATTGTCTCTGTATCTGGCCTGAGAATCTTTTTATGCTTTTGTCATGTGAATTTGATTGCATGCGTTCAAATTTCCTTTACAATGCTGTGGAACAATTGTGTCAACCTGTCAGTTTATTTGTTGCATACCGATATGTTAATTTTTTTTCTCTTTTTTTTGTTTATAGGTGAAAATCTGGTTTCAAAATCGTCGAGCCAAAGCCAAGCGACTGCAAGAGGCTGAACTCGAGAAACTAAAAATGGCTGCCCGACCTCAGCTAGCTGCCGCTTTTGCAGCGGCCGCTGCCGCTGCCAACTTTAACTCTTTGATCCAAAATGGCGCTCAACTTTTTGCATCTCACAATCAATGAAGGATCTTTTAGTCTCTCAGTTAGTTAGTTAGTTAGTATTATAGTGTCCTGAATTCACGTTAAAATTTAACTGTATACAGGAACACTTGTCTGCACTGCTAGCCTGCAATCGGAATAGGGACAACTAATTGTTCCTATCAGTATTATTATCATTATGTACGTAATGTTTCAAGTCTCCGGAATATGAATACAGACTACTAACTAACTACTACTATATTTATTTACCCGAAAAAAAGTTAGTTAGTTAAATCACGCATCAAGTTCATTTTACATAAATTATCATTCGCATGGTCTCTCTTCATTTGTACTGAATAATACAAACGCTAGTTAGTTAGTTAGTAAGTTAGTTATAGCTAGTTTTAATTAGTTAGTTAGCAGTAGCATGTACAGATAAATTGAATGGTATATTTCTGGAATGACAAAAAAAAAATGCCTCCCTCGCCCTGACAAAAAAGAAAGTGATTCCTGTGTTTTAAATTGTACTACTTACTACGTTAATTACGCATGAGGCTGGAAAAGGAGTCAACACATATCATCATCTCAATTAATTCTATTGTTACAATAAGTATTACTATGGGTACACACATTGTTGTATATACTGAATAAAATATATTGTGTATAAAAGAAAACGCATTGCTCAAAATTCATTTCTCATCATAGGGATTTCTAAATTTCCCTCTACATGGTCTGGCTCACACTGTTTCTAAATATATCATTACATTCGAAATTGTAGCCTCCAACTAACTAACTGTTAATTTCGTTTACCTTAACTAGACCAGAGGAGAAAAATAATAATTTATCATGTGACAAGACAACAGACGGACCACTTTTGTCAACTTTGCCGGCAATTTTAACCCATAACATGACTATGAGTGCACACATAAATTTCCATTCTAACTCTAACTAACTTGCAAATTGACCGCTATCGGATGATGAACTTTGTGACACACTCTGTGCATTTAATTTCTGTCAAACTCAGTTAGTTAGTTAGTTACACGTACCTCACAATCAGTATAGTCATGGTTAGTTAGTTACTATTATTTTCATGGCACAAGGTGAATGTTTTTTGTTTGTTTTTTCGATCCCAGGCTTTTGAAACTAACTAACTAACTAGCTAACTACTAGAGTGAATAAGTGAAGTGAATACGCAGGATGAGTGATCTAATGTGTGTAGTATGTATAATGTATGTCTCCCCCTCCCACAATTTAATTCGGGCCGTTGCTCTTACCAATGAGCACACTTTTTGTTCCTTGCTTGGTGACTGCTGACTAGAAATGGTCTGTCCTCCTATATTTACTTATCTGTCAACCATTTGCTATCTTATCGCCGCCTAGTAACTTGCATTCTTATACAATACATCTAGGTGTGTGAAGTAAGTGTTCCGTTCAATTTGGACTGAGTGGATGGACATGAAATTATACAAAGTGTAAGATGATGGATATAAAAAATGTTTTTTATTCAATTTTTTTCATTCCATTTGGTTTTGGTAACATGGCATACGAAAAACCATGAATTGTAGGCTATACTATGCTTTGCCATAGCCATATTGTTACACAAGAAAAAATACGAAAAAATCACATTTGAATTGACCAAAATGGCCCTTCAGGACACTCAATTATGTATACTTACGCACAATAATTATTGTTTTCATTCACCATATGGAGTATGTTCAGTACTCAACTAATCGTTGTGCAATCTATGCAGATAAATGACTTGTACTCGTATCCCATTGGTTGTAGCAAATGTGTAAAAAAATACCCGAAAGTTGGCCCATGAGTGTTTTAAAGCTAGCCCTTACTTACAATGGAGGCTAAAACACGCTTACATACTATTGTTATATTCCCTTTGTCCTGGTAACGGGCTCAATCCTATTGATTTTGAGCAAGTAATTCAATTTACTATCCTTAATCGCCCTGCCAATTTGATGACACAAATAAACTCATTATCTCCAAAATGTCACACAGGACTAGCCATGCATATTTGATTCCAGTGTAAATTGGGACCAAAAGCTTGGGATTTGATCCAAGCAAGTGTTAGTGAATAAATTGAAGGTAAACACACAGAAATATACATACATACGTGGACTTCACTAATGATCCATTACTATGTAGCAAACCCTGGTCTGAAATTGGTCATTACTTTGAGCATTATTTACACGAAAAAGGCGCATGCAAACTCACTATACTCATACATGGTGAATATGTAGTCTCTAGCTGCAGAGTCCATTTATATTGATAACGAAACACGTCATGACAATTTGCCTGGGCAGGATGGAACAGATTAGTTGGTACTTGAGAATTCCACGTTCATCAAAAATTCTTCCCCTTGGTCAACCCATAAGAATTGCATGTAGCGAATTTGGGTTCACCTGGAATTAGAATATTTACCATTCCTAGCTAACTAGCTAATTCCAATGCATGGGTGGCTATTATAGCTTACATAAGACTTGCCATATCAGTTTTCATGTCCCTGGCTCATAATAATGTGGACACTGAATTCTTTAGCCTGGTCCCGCTCTCATTTCCTTTTCACGATACGAGTCCTTCCCTTTGACCGTAAAATTGGCGATTAGAGTGGCAAGGGTGGTATATTGAAAATTACAGTATCTACTAGAGAAGAATTTTAAAAATTCTGTACTATGCTACTTTCCCTGTGCAACATTAC
>Ga0210040_10000329_pt1 | contig 82366 bp, 52 predicted proteins | sample CryGeyCG12114_NA_FD_185462 | JGI IMG/M metagenome (GOLD analysis project Ga0210040, IMG submission 185462) | Groundwater microbial communities from aquifer - Crystal Geyser CG19_WC_8/21/14_NA (SPAdes) (version 2) | ecosystem: Environmental > Aquatic > Deep subsurface > Groundwater | place: USA...
CGAAGGTTCTTGGCTAATCTGTTCTGTTCGATGATCTTGTTCCGCTTTTCGATCGAAGCTCGACGTTGTGCTCGGGCGAGTCTGAGTGTTTGTGCTTGTGGACTGGGTCGATGGTGCTGGTCTGGGATGTTGGCTTTGGGGGCTGGCTTTCGTTGCCGGTCTTCATATCGCTCGATGGCTGTTTTGACTTTAGCTAGGAAGACTTTGAGCTCGACTGACATTTTGAACTGTTCGATGTTGTAGCTGGCTGAGGCTTGGTGTTGACGCCATGTCCGGATATTGTCGACGCTGCTCTGCTTGATGTTGTTGTATAATGGCCAGCTTCGTACGAAGTTGTCAGGGGTACTGCCGGCTAGGAAGTGGTTGAATTTGTTGTCCATGACCCTGCCATAGAAGCGATCAATGAGCTTGTCGTATAGCTCGAAGCCTAGGACTTTTGCTGTGGCTCGTACATAGTTGACGTGACTCTCGACAAGCTTGTTGCAGAACTGAAATATTCTTTGCTTGTCTTCGTTACTGCCGCTGAGATCCCCTTCGGCTGTAGCTGAGTCGCTACGGATCTTAGCATAGTCAATCTGCTTACCTGGCTCGGATGCAGCGATGTCTCTTGCGAAGGATTCAGTTCGAAGCAGAATGCCAGGATCAGGATAATCTTGGTAAGCGATTATGAAGTGCCAGAGTTCAACCTTTTGATCGTCACCAATTGCTCCATTGAGGACTTGGAAGACCTTGTCGTCAACCAGTGACTGACCTTCCTGGCATGGATTTGTCAGTATGGTGAGGACGTTTGGGGATTTGTGCATATTTTATGCGCTGTGCAGTTCGACGGCAGATTTTCTTTCCGATATATGCAGTCCTCGCGCGATAGAATTGAGCTTGTTTGGGAGTGTCTGTCTGCGACGGTTAAGAGATATTGGCTGTGTACTGGCTGTGGTCGAGTCGAAAGCCGATCATGCAGATTCACACCACACTAAATAGCCCAGATATAGCTTCTGGAGTCGCCATCGATAACATTTCTAAGTGGCGGGCTAGTAAGTGACAGCCTTCGTCGTCGGTGAAGTAGTGAAGAGCAGATCCGACATGTGAAAATGGTGTTGGTGAAGAACGGCATGTTGATCGAAAGCGTGGCAATCCACGGCTAAATTGTCGAGGATTAAGTGGTCACTGTTGGCCTGTTCACAACGCGTGGTATGCGGTGGCATTGTGAAAGTGAAGCCATATCGACCACTTCTCGCCCGCCTATCTGCCAGCATCAGCTAATTCGTGCCGTGATATCGCCAACTCCTGCCTGGTAAATTCTCAAATACGATACCACTATTCACCACAAAGACACCTAGCTGCCCTGCAATGGCGGCCGACAGTTGTGCTACATTTCCTCTTGCGAAAGCTTGGAACCAGTATGCCCGGCCGCGTGATCATGACAGTGAGACGATGAGACGCACGCCGGATGCAGTTACGGACTGTCATTCTGGCGGTCGCTTCGGGCTTGTGCCAGGCTTCCATGAAGCGCCAGCAGACCAGTTGTCGTCGGGTGCTGGACATGTGGCCTCCCACGCCGACCAGAGTGTTGGTGCTCCTACCTTATTGACATCTTGTCATTGCTTCGAGTGAGACAGGGGCGAAGCAGACCAACGCGCGCAGGAGGATGACTGGTTGTAGGTGAGCTCGCACTCAAGGTGCTCCAAGAGCTGGGAAAGTTAGGCCAACGGAAAGCTTCTCCAAGCAATATCGTGGTCCTGATGCCTACGCTTGCAATTGCTCGGTGCTTGTTGCTGCAGTACCACGTCAGTAGCTGGCAAGGCCATGTGCAGTTGAGCTGTGCATCTTGGCTCATAGACCAGGTTGCGAACCAGCGCACGGCCGGCGGCGTACGCTCTCTGAGCTCTTAGCGCTGCCAACAAATCAACGTGTGGCCAGTTTCTCTGGCATTGGATTCTGAGTCGAAATGTGACTATGGCAGGGAGGTAACGTGTTGGACAATGCTTCCTAGGAAGGGCTCGTGCCGGCGCTAGCGATCTTGGGTCGAGCGGCGCCGATGCCAATTTGTCCGTGCTGTAGGAGCTTTGATTTCGTGGTCATACCAACATGAGACAGTCTTGTGGGCGTCCCTCTTCAAGTACGGGCGCTCATGTCGAACAGACATTCAGAACTAGAGGGTGAACGGCAAGAGCATTCAATTGGGGACAGTGGTCTTGATATTGAGAGATGATAGCAACCAGGACAATAGGAAGAATGCTTCGTGACAGAAACTTCTTGGGTCTTAACCAGTCTAACAAGGACGACCGTTGATCGATCATTTAACAAGCAAGTCTGATAGTAGGCACGGACTGTCACGAAGGAGCTCTCCGGTGGGGACTGGGAGCCTACAGCATCACTACTCGCTTACTCTGGCAGGCGCCTCTCTGCAACTTGCAGGCGTTTCTTCTGCTAGTTATCAACTCATCTGAATGGCTTTGCGCCACGTTCACCATACTTCTAGCCGTCCCTAGAACGGGGACTCATCAGTATGTAACGTTAGCCATATTAGAACTTGTTGCAGGCCTTCTGGGTGATGGAAGGTATTTGCATAATCAAAAGAATTCTGATAAAGCAGGAGCAATGCATCCTGCGACGCAGGGAGGCGCTGAAACTGTATGATGGCCATTCTCGATTCGACTTGAAGAAGAAGCCCCATTCATACATCATGGTCCGAGCTCTACCACAAGAACTAATGGATCGTCTACTGTGCGGCGTGTTCACGTCGCGTAAAGGAGGTGCAGTCGATACCGATGGCAAGAAGGAACCCGAACGGTGAGAGCTGATTCCAAAACGGCGGAAGCGATCTCGAAAATAGTTGACAGCCTGGCGAGGCTGCCCATCATCACCACACACAAAGCTTCCGAGAGCTATTAGACCGTAACTCCCCACCAAGCCAAGTGCAAGGTTACCGTCCTTTCAGAATTGTTTGTTTCGCGACCGTACACTTGAATACGTTCGAACCTCAATTGTGCACAAACATCGAAGCCTCTTCTTGCCCTTGACATGCGGCACACCTGCCACAACGTATTTTCAGGAAGGTAGTCTCGCTCAAGACCCTCCCCTGGGCGCTCCTGCTCGCGTTGCAGCTCACACAGGCGGTAGCTTAGGACGCTGCTCTCTTCTCGGTCTGCGCTGAGATCATTATCATACGGGAAAACACAGTCTTGCTTGAGCGTGCATAAGTCAAATTCGAGCCGAAGCAGGTTCGGAAAAGTGGTGAGTGTTGGCTTCACATCGTCATACTCTACTTGATCAAGAATGGTAATGACGCGGATACTGCGGCAGACATACGTTGGTAACCGTCGTCTGATATGCTCTGGGAAGCGACCGTGCTCTAAGAACAATCTCAGTTGACTTTTTGATGTACTGTCGCGCAGTAGCGGCAGTGTTTCGTTTCTTGACGACTTTGACACTACACTGATTTGATGCGCATATTGGCTTGTATCGAGTTTGCCGTCCTTGGACACTAGGATGCTCAGATTCGAGAACAAGTGATTGTAAACGACGGCTCGAAGCTCTGGGGGCAAAGCTTCGAATGTCAGACGCGACTTCCCAGACATCTCGATATTTGATGTCTGCTCGTATGCTTGTCTGGTTGAAGGCGCGCAGGCTCACGTGAATCTTCGACTGATCTGCGAACTCAGGTCTCATGGAGATTTGTGACGAACCGGAAGCATGGCGGGAGATAGACAATATCAGAAATATATGTCCCGAATAGGTAGGGTGCGATCTCACATGATCTTGGAACTCTGGGGTGCATTCCAGGGGTGTCACGCCAAGCCGCTTTCAATGCGAACTTGGGTTACCTAGCAAGTACGCCCATGTTTCTGCACATGAAGATTGGACTATGACCAGCTTTTTACCCGTCAGACTTCAGGCGGCAGCTCTGCGACCTCGGTGGCTCGGTTGACCACGATTATAAATCTAGCTCGGAGATATGGTACCATCAAGGAGCGGGGTTGTTACTCGAGGAGGTGTTGCTCACCAATTTCATACTGACTTTGTAGCATGAGTAGCAACATTTGCCTTGGTCATCGTTGACACAAAGCAATATGTCTATCCTTACCGAGGAGGCAAAGAGCAACACAGCCATTATCCTTATTCCTGGCTCGTTCACACCACCAGAATTCTACGCCAAGGTCTCCCGTCAGCTTATCACAGACGGGTTCGAACATGTTCATCAATGCCAGCTACTGTCAGCATGCCCAAAGCATGATCAGAAATCTCGACCAGCAAAGATAGAGGATGATGCACTGTACATCCGTGAAGTCATCTCAGCATGTCTAACTCAAGGCAAAGACATTGTCCTGGTGATGAACTCCTATGGTGGACTTCCGGGCACGGAGGCGATCAAGGATCTGCCCAGCCGCTCATCATTGGCCGCAGAGATGGTCACTGATGTGCGAAAGGGTGCAGTGGTGGGCGTGATTTACCTTTCCAGCTTTCTACCTTTTCCTGGCGATTCCCTGCGTGGCATGATGGGAGATAGCCTGTTTGAGCCGCTCAAGTCGGGCACCCCGGGCGGTTATATGGACTTACCTGGAGAGTCTGGGCCGGGGATCTTCTCTGATTTGGCTGCAGAAGGCAAAGAGGACGAGGTACAGTGCTGGTTCCAAAGAATGGTTACCCACTCAAGCGATAGTTTTGATGGAAAGGTTACTCATGATCTGTGGAAGGAAGGTGCATTTGACGGCAAAGTAATGTATATCGTTGGGGAGAACGACATGGTAGTGTCGCCTGACCTGGCGGACGAAATGATCGAGAAGGTCTGGAAGACAGCAGGAATGGAAAAGCTCATGGTGAAGAGGATCGAGAAAGGAGGACATTGCATGCATGTGACTAGGCCTGATGTTGTGGCAGGTGCAATAGAGGGCCTGCTGTCGGACTTGGAGAGGGGACCGTAAGTGAGTCGCGTTTGACTGAGGTGTGTCAGTAATACAACATTCAAGACGCAGGAGGCGTGGTGAAGTCAGACTGTGCAGGAGCTCTAGATCCTGAATGACAAGAAGACTTGGGTGTTTGAAAAGCTACTGATCCATAGTCAAGGATGCGCTCCTTTGAGCAACCGGGGTTCTCGGCGGCAACAATTCCTGCTCGCCACGTGAAAGCCATGCTCTAGGAGTTCACGTGGCGGTAAAGTTAACTGGCATTATTATCTGGCTGTTTGGTACTGAGCTTGGCAGAATGCATGTCTCAGACACTAGCAACAGTCGTAGTTCGGCAGTAGATCCGAACAGAGCTTCTTGGGAACCAGTTGTTTTAAGGAGTTCTGCTACGCAACCCCTGAACATCCAGTGTCACACCATGTCCAAAGTAGTAAGCAGAATTTTCATCCAGCGTACTTGGGATTACTGCATGTCACGCCGGATGAAACTTTTCTGAATACCCAGAAGGATTGTAGTGTCGGTCAAAAGAGCAAGAACGCATTATTGAACTTCGAAAAGTGTCTGATTCGTAAATCGATTATAGCTTCATGGCTAGATCGCTTCATACCTAGCTAAAGTGTAACGTAAATCTCTTGACTGGGACACCTGATCTTTGTAGATGACCTGCATCATTGACCTCGTCGTTCGTGTCATCCTCGTTCGGGTTCCTAACAATGAAACGCCCAAGCACGGCTGCGTGCTACCATAACGAGTGTGACCGAGATCAATGATCCATAAATGACTAAGAACCACCCAATGCCGGTGATGATGACACAAGCCCTGCCATCGCCGTGCATGTATAACAAAACAAAGACATTCGCATAATCAAACAGCCATTACCCCATAACTCCCTTACTGAAAGGCTCAAGCAACCGCCGTCTGCATTGGTGTTCTTCCCACACGGTAGCCACCCGTAGCGCTCTTCCAAAAGTTGCTCACAACGCTGCTCACCGAGCTCGAGCTGTTGTGGTCGGCCTTAACCTTCTTGCTTGGTTGTTGACTGTCGTTGCTGAAGCTGGTCTGATGGCCCTTCATGCCTGGTCGAGCAGAGCCAGGCACAGATAAGGCGGTAATGGTGCCCATGGCTGGCAGATTCTTCATACTCTGTACAGCTTGCGGTTTGCCATAGTAATAGGCGCCAGCGTACTCTGCCCCATGCAAATGAGAAGAGTTTGGCGAATAGTGCTGATCAGCGATGGCGAACGTGATATTCTCGTTGTCGTAGTAGCCAAGCGTTTGTGGCGTATTGGTTGAGACAGATCTGCTCGAGGGTGCAACAGAGCTTGAGCGTGAAGAGGGTGCCAGCGAAGATGATCGGGAAGCGGACGAATCTGTACTTGATTGTTGCCTGTGCCGGCCGGTGGAGGAGACGCTGGATTTGGCGGAGTGGACAAGCGGGGGCAGATCGCGAAGGGATGGCGGTGATGGTTCCCGAGCAACTTGGTGGTTTCTTCGTTTAGCTGATATTGGTGCTGCTACGCCTGAGCGAACAGACCGAGCATGTCGAGACTCTTCGACAATCGTCGATCGAGGCGAATCATAAACACCAGTAGACCGCACCTTGGGAGGGGTTGGGAGCACGTCCTGAGTCTGTGCTCGGGCGGGCAACCTCGGTACGCGGACGTTATTGATCGATTCCTGGGCGTACCATTGTCTTTGCTCGTTCAGCCTCGAATTCTCGTACTCAAGCTGCAGCTGAAACCTGATCGGTGCCAAGAACGGCTCGAAGTGCTCGAACAAATCCTCTTCTGTGACGCGAGTATCCCAGTCAAGCAAGAACAAGAGTTGCCGTTCCATCAAGTTGACCTCTGGTAGCGCAAAGCCGAATCCATCGAAACCTTTTACTGCAGTGTATCGAGCCCAGTGTTTGTTCTTTGGGCTTGAATCATTCAGGTTCTTCGCTGCCAAGATCAATGATGCTAAGAAGATGCGGTGCACTGTGCAGCGCATTCCCTTCGCAACCGGTGGTAGACGCGACCGGAGTCGGGCGAGGTACACCAGAGAAGTCATCAATGTCGGTACCTGGACAGAAGACTTGTGGACGATAGATCGAATGAACAGCTCAAGTGATGGCAGTGCTGGCTGCGATGAGTCTACTGCTGACTGAGGTGGCGTTGATGGAGGGGTGAGAGGTAGCTGCGCATTCTGGGCTGGCTCTTCACATCGAATGACTTGAGATGCCTGCTTGGCAAGGTGTTGGATCATGTAAGACCGGACTGGTTGTCGGATGAATTCATCTAGGGCAGCTCGGTTCATGGATCGGCTGGTATCGTTCATGGTGGGCATGTTGTTGCGTGACTGCTCTCGGGGCAGGAATGAATGTTATAAGTCTATCGTGTCACTTGTATAGTGACGAATTAAATGTGTTGAGTGTTTGAGGCTGAGACTGAACTTTTCAATACCCTGTCCGGCAGGCGATTGTGGTAAACGACTGTAACGAATGTCGTCTGGACTTTCAAGGAGTGAAACCTGCCTTCAAGACAAGTAAAGACTAGGTAGCTAGGAAGCACAGCTTCTTCTGTCGTATAAAGGAACGTTCTTGAGGATATGGCTCAGCTCCTATGAACCTCCTGAAGTGTGCACTCCGTATAATGTTGGTGGGGGAGCCGAGGGCCTGCAGCTAAGTGGATAGGCGACGATAAGGTGCGGCCGAGTCCCTGAAGCGAACAGTCGGGTGGTTTTGAGGCTAGTACGCTAAAGGCGGAGGAGTGATTCGTAAGGCGTTCGAGGCGATTATTAGCTGTATCTGGGCGTAGTTAGGGAGTGAATAACGTCGACGCAGACGACGGATTTGATGATGAGCAGCAAAAGCCCAAGTGGTGAGGCAGAATGGCTATTTTAATGCTCTGGTTGTGATTCTTCTGGAACACGAATGCAAGGTGAATGATTAGTGACCCCAGAAGGCTATGGATGAGCGCTTGCAGGAGATAAGAATTGCATGCCAGGTGTTTCGCTGAGCGCTCATCTGCCAGCGACAGATGGACATGAGAGGGCGACATGGCAAAGCAACGCGTGAGCCGGGTCAGGAGGTATTGCCTGGCCGTCACAGCGATTGGATGGTAGGAAGGGATCCAGATGGATGGTTGGCGAGTGTGGAGGTCAGTGGATCAGTTTCAGTCAGTGGCGGCTCCTTGTTAGCGCTGGGTGCGACGCCCTGGCCAGATGCAAGGATTCACCAACCGCTCGTCTCCTGCGCTGTTTGTGGCTGCGCATCGGGCTTTCGCGTCAGTCTGGCGACACCTCCTTGAAACCCGCTTTCCTTTTTGAACCCCGTTATTCGTTCTGGCGACGTCTGATACCCTGGAGAGCACCTGATCTAGACATGCGTGGATTCTAGCTGCATGTTACAGGAAGTCCCTTGACCATTGTTTTGGGCAGTCTACGAGTATCAGCATGCAAAGTATATGTGTACAGTATCTGCACGCGTGCCCCCTGCTTTCTGTCTACCCGATCAGATGCCAACCGTTTCTGAAGGCCGGGAAAGCCACTGTCAGTAGCCGAAGCGGATGACACAGTTATGCGAGTTTGACATCCGATCAGTTAGTCGCATAGTGACTTCAACACAAGTGGTCTGTGATGATGCTGCCTGCGACTTCGATCGAGGGAAGGATGTGCTTCAATGCAATGACAATGCAGCCACAAGCGGCCACGTAGATCCAAAAGATAGACAATGAGCATTCCATTCGGTGGCAATCACCGGCTCCCCATGCACGACCCTTGAGAGAAGGGCAGACGCGCTGTGGTACGAGTAAGGTCAGAGTCGACGTGGCCGCAGCATTCTCAGGCATCAACCGAAGCTCAGAGATTTGGACGGCAGTCGGCCACGACCGCCAGATCTGCCAGCCTAGGCATTTTAGTGCAAGGATCACTGCCAATCAGACCTGCGATTCTACATCATTTCGCGTGGTGGCTGCGGTCTCACCGCGTCACAGCCACAGCTTCTCTTGAGCCTTTGGCATCAATTCAGACCAACTATCCTTTCTTACTTACAAATTCGGGGATGGCACTTCACCCAGACCTTGAGGCTTCATGGCCCATAGTATCTGAATGACACGTCAACTGGGCACGAGCATTGATTGACGCGTCTCCCTCGTCATGTGCAGCCGCGGATCAGCTGCTCGTGCAAAATTGGGCAGCTGATCGAGCAAAAGATTTCGTATCCAACAAGCAAGGAGAAGCATGCTTTGAGGCGCCTGACGCGAAAACTATGCCGGTATCACCTGGTCATCATCCGATGATAGATCATGTTGAGTAAATTGCTAGAGTCGAATAAGGTTACCTGCTGTCCCAGTTAGACGCGGTCATGCGCATATGCTGTTCTATAAGATTTTCGAGGAGTTCCCCATTGATGCCAAGCCCATGATGCCGACAAGAGCAAAACCACGTCGATTACAGAAGCTCTTTCAGTGCATCATGAAACAGAGCTTCATCTTTTGACACAGCTATCTCGAGTCCGAGCGAGGTTGTGCAGTAGGTCAAGATGCGTGATGTCCTCAAATATCTTGAAGACTGCCGCCGGCTGGAACGCTTTGCAAGCGTTTGCTCAAGCGCCGGCCAGTTCATCCAGTGACACAATCGCGTGCAAGTTCTAAATCAACTCTTCAAAGCCAATCTTTAGTGGGGTTCGGGAGATCGGCAGATGGCATCGATTTCATCTTTACCCGTAAGGAAATTAGACAGCATCTTGTCTCTTGACCTCAAAATTGCCTGAATGCATCAAGGGCTGCTTGATGATCACGGTCCAGCATTCGGTGGTAAGACGAGGAGATTGTCCATCGAACGACGTCGCTGCTGCCAAGAACAAGATATCAAAGCTACAAACAGACCGCCTAACCAAAAAGCTCTGCTTCTTCCAACCAATAATGACCTTTTCCTATCGTGCTGCCCTGGCGGCTTCTACTATGCATGCTTCACGAAACGCCTCGAAACGTATAACGAGTCTGAGGATTGCACAGCCATCGTGTTTGCAATATCTTTGACATGACTGACACTGTGTCACGGCCATGCAACCTACAGGAGCCGATTGCTGTACTCTATGCAGTGCCTCGGCCCATCATGACACGGGCTTGTCCGTTGGCAGCGGCTATATACGTATGCGAGTGGTACCTGCCAGATTGACGTAGGACTTGGTAGCTATCTACGTACCTTTCCAACAATCGATTGTGTAGTGTGTCGACCGATCAGCTCGTTCCTGCTTGGTGAGTATGGTTAGTGCTTTTCCGGTGGTAGGCACGATTCGCATGCGCCATGGGAGTGCTGTCAAATTGTGACTAGCGAGATTCATTCTGTCTACCCAAGTATGAAAAGCTTGAGCTCCAAGCAAAAGCCATACCACAGAGTTTGCAGGCCTGCTTCTCTAAGATATACCGACCTCATATCCTCGAATCCTCCTTTGACATATGCCCAACCCGTCAAGACTCAGAACTGTAGTTCGTGCAGCAACACGGCGCTGCTGACAATACGTCTAGATCTTCCAAGACCATTTAAAATCCTCAATCGACCTCCCAATAGCCTCACGCCCATCCATTTTCCCCTCCAACCAGCATTTAGCCTTCTCGACAACCATATCCCAAACGTCGCTCTCCTCGTCCATCACGAAATGAAGCCAAGTGATAGCGAGCACTGTTGCTATGACATCGTGGCTCATTGATGCAACTTGATCGCCAACGGCTCGCTCTGCATCAGCAGCTGAGTTGAAGGGTATTGTAGCATCGTGAGATATAATGGCCAGCAATCCCTGTGTCATAGCCCAGCTGCCTGCAAAGCTTTGAAGGTCGATGAGCTTCTGCATCTTTTCGAGAGGAGCGAGGGCGTTCACTTTTGCTATGCCAACTGCCTGATCTGACGAGATGGCACTCGAATTGTGGGCAGAGCGGTTGAGGAAGGTATCGAAGTCGAATCCCTGGGCGAAACCGATGCTTTTGGTGCCCACTTCCTCGTCGCTGTAGTCAATGAGATCATCGTCTTTTTCCTCCGGATTGTAGGAGCACATTTGCATTTGCGGAGCTGCCGCAGGTGTCTTCGGTATGGCAGATCGCTTGTGGTAACGCTTTACGCGTTTCAGAGGAAGGGCAGGCGAGATAACCGAGCCAAACCCGCCAGCACTGTTGCCAAACAATGCTCCTCCACCACTCTGCTGCAGCATCTGAGCCTGTTGAGCTGTGGACGCTGAGTTCAGATCGAAAAGAAAAGCCGATGCCCGAGCACTGTTGGAGCTAGACATCATGCGCTTGGTCGGGCCACCAGTATCCTGGGGGATCATACCCACACCCGGTCCAGATGGATTTCCCCCAGGTGTAAATAGAAGCGGTTGCCCGGCATGACTGGCAAAGTGATGTGGTGCCGCGGACCTCAATTGTCTTTGTTGAGGCGCTACTTGACGATATAAACGACTCGAAAAGACTTCCTGGCCTTTGTTCTGCTGCTCCTGAAGCATAGGTGACTCTTGATGCTGCCGAAGAGGTGATTTGGTGAGGATATCCCTGTCCTCTTCGCTCTCATCAATGGCGATGAAAGAGCAGAATTTGCCACCGACCTGGAAAGTGATGCCGAGTCGCACAGCCTCTCGCTCGACAATAAGGTCCCAGGTGCCTTTATGCTGCGATTTGACTGTTCGTCCACCCGTGGTGTGTGCCTCCGTGAGCCAACCTCGTCCCTCTTCCAAATCTTGCATTGCTTTCTTTGCTGCAAGCTGATGAATGATGCTGCCCCGGCCTACGTCTTGGACTGGAATTTCCAGCTCAAGGTCGCCGTCATCGGAAGTGCCTCGTAGAGTTACTGAGATTGGAACACTGTTGGGACCATCAGGTCCAAGAAGCAGATAGACGGTAGATCGACTATGTGGGTAGAGCGCGGGGAGCTGATGAGGGACTTGAAGGACATTTGGGATTGCGATTGGGGGCAAGTGATCGTATCTGCCAGCAGCAGGGTTGGGTGGCTCGTCCTTGGCTTCAGTGTCAAACAGAGAGATCTTCTTCTTTTCTTGCTTGGCATGTCCAGCTTCTGTTCTCGTGGGTGAATCGGGGTCTTCTTTGGTGACTAACTGCATACTCTTCTCAAAGGACTCGACAATCTCGAAATCGTCTTCATCTGCATCTAGAGGAGCGGCATACTTGACCTCGAGCCTGTACTTAATATGAGGTGTCAAGGCTCCTTTCAACATGCGTACCAACCTCTTGTCGATCCTCTCGCCGTCATTGACCCATTGTGAGAAACCTCGTCCCGCTCTAGCGATGCCCTCGACTAGAGATGATGACGCAGATGAGCCAATGCCTAGGGTGAAGAAACGAGCATTCTGTGTGCTAGCCTCGTTTACTACGCTAAACAAAGCGTCTTGGTTCCAGATTTCCCCGTCTGTCAGAAGCATGACTTCAAGAGGCAGGTCTTCGTATCGTAGTTGTAGGACTGCCTTGACTGGCTGAAGCATTTCTGTGCCTCCGTAGTTGGAACTGAATGTGCTCGGGTTAAGGTGATCAAGAGCCATCTGTAGACTTATCGCATCATATGTTTTGCTCTTCTCGAACAGAAAGCTGTAGCTACTGCCGAAGCTGCAGATGTTGAACTTTACACTGACGGGTAAGGACTTGAGGAAGACTTTCAAGGCTTCGATAACGAGATGCATCTTGCCACCCATACTTCCGCTTCGATCCACAAGGAAGACGATTTCTGGGTGTCCGCTTGGAATGTTGAATTTGGGTACCAGTGTTGTCATTAGTGCTCGCTGGTTCGGAAAAGTCGGGTGCGTTTCGAGTAGTGCTCGCGGCGTGTCCTGACCTTTGGCCAGCACCACGACGACGAAGTCCTTGTCGAGCTCAGTACTACCGAGAGTGAGCGTGGAGGACCCCAGATTGTTCTCAAAGTTGTCGTCGTCCTCCGTCATTGTGCTTGTCCTTCCCATTGTGACTGCGATGGGATGACTCGGCGACTGTATGCCTCGAATTGAAACACCTTGCTCCAGAGAAACGTCCACAGTAATCTTCATTCCTGCGCCATCGCTTGCTGTGAGGCCAGTGCTGGTGCTGGTGCTGGCAGACATCGCACCATACCGCGGTGCGATTTGTGTTGGGATTGTGAAGCGGGCACCATTCGTTTCCGCGTCGTTCTTGAGCTCACCAAGATACGTAATTTCGACCTGCAGCTTCTCACCCCTTGGCACATTTCCGATCAAGGTTGTGAAGACATCTGCTGCGTCCACGTTCTGCTCCAGCAGGCCAGCTGTTTGACCTTTGCTGATGGCTTCTTGGTAATCAGCTCGAGCTTGGTTGCGCTCCTTGACCACACCGACTATCGCCCGACCAGCAATTGTGCAGCGAAAACCAGCTACACTGACACCATCGTAAAGTGGGAAGGTGTATGAGACCTCCTTGAGGGCTTCATTGAGCGGGTTCACGAAGGTCTGGTGTAAGACTGTTCTCGAGGTAGTTGCTAGGATTGTAGTGTGTGACGTGAGCTCAACCTGTGGTAAGTAGCGTTTGAGAGATGAATCAGGAAGGCTGAACCAGCAGCCACAGAAGGGTCGAGGTGGGGTATCGTATCTGCGACCAAACATCTTGTGCTGAGTCGCGTTTGAAGGTGACTAAGATGACTTAGTAGACGGAACTATTCGGTGCTTTTCTGATTTCCGGATAGATTGGCAAGACAGAGGCCCAGATGAGAGAAACATAGATTAATGAAGAGGTCTGCGTACAGCAGAGGGGGGTGCGGTCTTATATGTGTGGTACGAATTTAGGCAGCACTGCGGGTGAGCGACTTGCAGACACTTGATTGAACCATTTGAATCTTGGCTGTAGTTGAGCATATCAAGCTATTCGGTATCGCTGTATCTATGTAGTAGTGGAAACTTGATATCGTTGCCTAATACTTCCCAACGCTTCAGATCTTTCTTCAAATATCCTCTGTCCGTCTGTCCGGTTGTGTACTTAACGACCTTCAAGAAAAGCAGGAATAGAGGGGCCGTAGAACGTCGCAGTCTACTTCCGAAACGTGCAGTGCCTGTTCCCTTAGGTATAATGCAAGTCTGCGATGTGACGGGATACGTACGGCAGTACAAGGAGGAGGAGACAAGGACAGTCTCACGGATTCTATCCAGTTGGCAGGCAGACACGGTCTTGGCGTGGAGCGTCCAGCAGTACTACTAGTAGTGCTACTAGTAGTGCAAGACATTCAGTAGCCAGGCAGCAAGGCACAACACTCTCGTGTGTCCCCGCGATGACGTAAGCATGTGAACGGCTGTCACCAGCATCGCGTTTCTTCCAGCGCTAGTCTACCATAAGAAGCTCACCATCTACTATCTTTCGACCAGGGATTGTCAGAATCTATACGCATACACACCCATACCGTCTATCAATAAACCGTGGTGATCATGACTTCGTTGAAGAAGCTCGCATCAATTCCCTCTCTCACCCAGCTCTATCGAAGTGGAAGGCTATTGGCGACGAGTAGCGGCGATGGTCATGCAGGCAACCAAGAACAGAACGACAAAATATGCACGATTCAGTACGACATCACGAAGCTCGAAGTTGACGCGATCGTCAATGCTGCTAATACACGTCTGCTAGGTGGAGGTGGTGTAGATGGCGCTATACATCGGGCTGCTGGTCCAAAGCTACTGGCAGAGTGTCGTACACTTGGAGGTTGTGCGACCGGCTCAGCAAAAATCTCGAACGCCTATGACCTTCCATGCAAGAAGATCATGCACGCCGTTGGTCCCGTTTATGATTCACCGCAAAAATCAGAGCCACTCCTTCGAGGCTGTTATCGAACGTCTCTGGAGCTTGCGGTCCAGAATGACTGTAAGAGCATTGCTTTCAGTGCAATATCAACCGGCATCTACGGCTATCCAAGCGATGCCGCTGCAGAGGCTGCTCTGAAGGAGGTCAAAACCTTCTTGGAGAAAGACGAAGGTCGGAAAATTGAAAAGGTCATCTTTTGCAACTTCATGCAGAAGGACGTCGATGCGTATGACGAGGTATTGCCGTGAGTCACAGATATTGCCAGGTGATCACTCCGTGCTAACGTGGACGCAGCCGAATCTTTCCTCCCACTGAAGACGATAAGACCAAGAAAGGTATGTTTGCTCCCTCCGTTGTATTGTCGCCGCATACCTATAAGTCTCATAACAGACCCGTCCGAGGGCAAAATTTGAACCACGAATCTCGAACGCCACTACAACGACCCCACCTCTATCGCGATCCGGCGCATGCCTCCGCATCTCGGGCAGAATTGGACGATTCCTTGGGCGATTTCTACACTGCACTCTCACGGCCACTTTCCTCAACGCTAAAGCATACGCTTAACAATATACTGACCAAGCTGACATAGAACAGTACACAGCCTCGAGGATACAAGCAGCGATTCTGAGACAGAGAATGAAGTCGAGGTACGAAGACGAGCGCAAGGGTTTCACGTCTCTTCACACGACTCGACACCATCGATTGAGGGCAAAATGGCTGCAATTAAAACGAATCCAGATGATTGCATTGACCAGTTCAGCACAGGAGTCACGGAAGCAGGAGACTCCGTCAAGCCCGGCGCAAGCACTGCGGACGACGGACGAAGCTCAGGCTCACCTTCAAGAAGCGGAGACGGAGCTCCTTTCAAGTCAGACAACTCTGAAGCCAGACGATTTCGAGAACCTGGAGAGCCCGAAAGCGCCGAAGGAAAACTTCAAGACGTCAATTTGATACAGTTCTGCAAGGATGTAACGTGTCAGAATGACGATCGTGCTCCGTATGGCTCCATGAAACATCCTGAAGCACTGGTCCAGGCAGCCGATGAAGCTCAGACAGACGTGGGGTTTCAAACAAGTAGCAGAGACCAGCGAGCGGAAACCTCTTCTAAGCCACCACCAGCCAAGCTGCACGAGGTCAAACCAGAAGTCCGCGACGCATCTCTCGAGGAATCCATACACAACAATGTCCAGGTCGCAGACAAGCACGGCCATACCAGACCGAAAGCCAGCTATTCGACCACAGATACGTTCGACAACATCCTCGATAACACTATCACACTCGAGGCAATTGCACGACTGGCAGCCCAAACAGCACAACTGCAGAGAGACAACGCAGTGCAAATAGCACAACTGCGGAGAGACAACGACATGCAAGAACAGGCCCGCTATATAGCGGAGGCGCAAGCGAACTACGAGGCACACACGTTGAGGAAGGACATTCAGATTGGAAATGCTCTCCACTGCGTACGAGTCAGGGAGATGCTGGTCGCTGGACTTTACAGCACCGATGTGCGAAATCAAGTCGAACCCCGAGAGACCCTCCCCAGCACACTTACCGACACTCCGAAGAACTGTGCTCCACTGACCACGGTACACGATGAAATGCAAATGAACAACAAGAAGTTCGGCGAGCAGCTTGATAAGATCCATTCGGACACAAAGGCGATGGACAAATGATTGAGCAAGGTATGGCGTTCTCTGATCATGAGACGAGTTAGGTTCGGTTTTAGATGATACCCACTGCATGTCGCTAGCATGCGTCGTACGGCCAAAGTGACTAACAAAGTCACGGGGTGCAGGTGAAATTTATAACAAGCGTTTGATGTCTCAAAAAGGCCACTTGCATGGCTGTATTCGACCAGACCAAAGTCTTCCTCCTATAGTTTTGGTCTTGCACGTTCCTCTTCTCGCACCACGACGCCCTTCTTCCTGCTAGCATCCTCACCTCTTTCCCAACCCTTCAACACCCGCCTTAGCAACTTTCCTGTTGCACTCTTCGGCACGGCATCCACAAACTCAACTTCTCTTATACGCTTATATGCTACTTTCTTGTCCTTCACATATTCCATGAGCCGTCTGCCAGCACTCTCGCCCGCGCCCTTCTGATCCGTTAACACGACGAACGCCTTCGGCACCTCACCGCTATAATCATCCTTCACACCTATAACAGCGCAATCCTCAACAAGCTCGTGACCAAGGAGTAAGTCTTCCAACTCTGCGGGCGCGACCTGCTGCCCCTTCACCTTGATCATTTCTTTGATCCTGTCGCTGATGATTATCAGTCCCTCGTCGTCTATGTACCCGACATCACCTGTATGCAGGAATCCGTCTTCATCGAACGTTTCCCTCGTCGCGGCCGGGTTCTTTAAGTACCCCATCGCAATTTGCGGTCCCTTCGCACAGATCTCACCTGTTTCGCCAGGGCCAAGGAGCACTTCCTTGCCCGCTTCACCTGTTAGTGGCTCAGCAGTTGGAGGTGCGAGTGCGATAACCTTGGCAATGGTATTGGCCACGAGTTTCCCACCTGTATGTGCATACTTGTAGTCAAAGTGTGAGGGTGGGTGAGCAGATATACAAGCTGTGCTCTCCGTCGCGCCATATCCCTGTCGAAAGCCTGTGTCGGGGAACTTCCGCTGCAGTGCTTTGATGACTTCTGGTGCAGTTGGAGCGCTGCCGCTTGACCAGCGTTTGACTGTACGCTGGAGGTCTGCGAGGTATGGGGTTACCGCTGGGTCCTGCACGACACGGATCAAGATTGGTGGTACGAGGATGAGTTCCTCGATTTTATAGGCGATTATGCTTTGCAGCATGGAGGGCAGAGTGAACTGGGGAAGCATGATTGAGAGGCCAGACATGAAGACTGGATAGCTGACGAAGCGGACGAGACCGGTGATGTGGAAGAGGGGCATCACCGCGAGGATCCGGTAGCGTGGGAGGCCTTCTATGTGCTCTTTTGAGGGTGGCTCGGGGTCTGAGAGAACTTGCAGTTGGCGGAGCTGGTAGCATTGCGCTATTATGTTGTGATGGCTTAGCATGACGGCTTTGGGGAGACCGGTGGTGCCGGAGGAGAAGTTGAGGTAGCCACATATCGATTTGTTGGTTTCGCCTCGTGGTATCTGGTATGTCGGGATAATGGAGGGTGGAGATGACTCGGCTTGGGATAGCAGTTGCTGAATGCTTTCTACGCCCGGAGCCTCACCTTCAAGGAGCAGAACATGACTCGAAGGTATGCCGACGTTGGCTGCTGCCTTGCTCGCAATAGGCAATGAGGATGGTAATGTTAACAAAATCTTTGTGTCGGCTGTCTTCAGGGCATGTTCCGTCTCGTCCAGGGTGTAGACTGGTGAGGCGCCGTTCACTCGTCCGCCTGCTCGAATTGCCGCCCACACCCCAACCGCGTACCATATAGAGTTGCTGGAGAATAAAGACACCGTCTGACCTGGTTGGAGACCATATTTGCGGACAAAGATGGTGCTTAGGAGCTCGGCTTTCCGCTTGACTTCCCCGAACGAAAGACGCTCTTTCGTTACGGCATTTTCATAAGCTCCGGACAATGACGGATTATCTTCGAAGAAATGCTGGTACGTCGTGACATTCTCAGGGATGTCTAAATCCTCGTGGGGGCTTTTCCAGATGGTCATTGTGGCTTCTAGGTTATGCTGCAAATAGCTTATGAAATTATGGAGCTTAAAGACAAGATTGCTACACTCAGAGCGTATACTGGACAAGTACTTGAATTGAAGAAAACCAAACCAGATATGGAGCTTCTCGAAAAATGCACACCTTCTCGCAGCTATGAGGCGTTCGGGGTAGGTGGAACCGGTTCGAGCGTTGAGCCTCGGCAGCACGGGGTCTACTCCGATACTTCCGTCCTTGCAGCTTAATCCGGGGTTCTAACACCTCTATCGCCTGACGATCTTCGGACGCCAATGATCCGCAAGTCTTGGGAGACGACATTCTTGTGAAGAGCAATAATGCTATATTTCTCTGCATTCCCCAACCGTCATCATGACCTAGTAAACGCCTGACGCGGGTCTATTTATCGTCCATACGGCTGTTCGAGTGAAGCCTGGCTGCGGACCCAAAGTCTGCTGTGACTAAGGACTCAGTCTGAGTACGACAGATGTGACAACGGTTCGCCGCTGTGACGTTTTCTTGGTGCCAAGGGCAGCAGGGCTTCGAAACATGTAGTCGCGTGACTTGAGCGTCTTTCTGCCGAACATGCCTGCGTAGGTGCAGGCTTGGCGAAAATGGATGTTTGGTACCAGTCGGCGTTTACATCCGTAAGAGATTGGAGCCATTCAGGTGCAGGAGCGCACAAGCGAGGTTTGTATATTCACTCGGTCAAGAAAACCAGCCATAGATTGCCGCCGATGGTATCATAGCTCGTCTCTGATAGTTGATGATTGTGTCACTGACATCTGCGTTAAGTCTCTTACAGCTGTCGTAAATGCATTGAAGCGTGACCATCTGGGAGCATCCTCACCCAGTTCCTAGGTGAAACCTCCGCCTAGCCCTTTTTGTGGGACCAGATCTGCCTTCAGCTTGATGGACGCTGGGGTTTCCCGTGTCCAACACATGTTGCTCCATGTCACGAAAACAATGCCCTCCATCTACCTCATCGTACTCCCGTGCTCAAGGACGTTGGCGTAAGAGCTTATAAGCTATTCTGGCACCCTGTCGTGCCATGAGAATGCTCCAGCGTTTCCAAGATCGCCGCCAGTCTCGGGATCTTCCAAAAGCTTAGTAGGACATTCTGTCGGCTTTCTGCATAGGCCTTCGACTGTGTTGAACCACTTAATGTAAAAGGCAAATTCGAGATTGAACTTGGCAGGCGCCAGACCATGGTCAAGATACGCATTGATTGCAAGTAACGAAGCAGAGATACCAGTCTGGTGCCCGGTCTGATATCTCGACTGCTCTTCAAGTCGTATGTCATCACGTTGACAAAGTCAAGCGTATCGGTGATGACTGGCATGTTGGCCTTTGTAAATGCAAGCAAATCTCGTAGTATCTCCGGAACAGCAGCTGACATGATGTCGTTGGGCCCAATTGCTAATCGAAACTCCTGGAGCAATTTGGGATATTCGTCGATTTCCTAGGTTTTGGCCTCATTGGGCACACCTTTGTAGTCCTCACTGTTGCCTCTGATGCATAATCAGTGCTTGTGGGATGAAAATAACACAGATCGCTGTACGGCACCTACCCATGTGCCCCCAGCCAACATCGACGCCTTCTGCAGGTCGAGTGTCTGCAAAGCAGGGTGTCTTACCTCGTCAGGTATGTCACACAGCGAGAAGCGTTAGTAACGAAGCCAAAGCTCAGTATAGCAACGAGATGTGTTGCGACCATCGTTGATGTTAGCAGTCATTAGTGTATAACATTGGGATGAGAAAGTCATCTCTAACGTATAGCCTGAAGGACGCCAAGACAGTATTCTTACAAATGTAAGATTAACATCTGAGCGGCCCAAGGCGGAATTTTGTTCGAAACCGCGCCGCGTTCGTTTTGTAGCACACCTCCACAAACGAAAGGAGAAAGGGATGAAGTGTTGAGCTTCATCGGCTGCCATTTGGAAACAAATTGATGCTGAACGCGCCGAACGCGTCCAGTGTGCTTGGCGGTCAACCTCGCGTTTGCGCGCTAGCATCTCTACCTCCTCCGTTGACCTCTCGCACCATGGGCCCGGCTCTTAAATTTAGGTACAACTTTATCTAGTCAACGCGTTCTTCTGCTATCTCTTCGGATTATTATAGCCACAGCTCTCACGAAGCTGATCCTACTGCGAGTATCATGACTCTAAGTCCATAAGCTGCAGATACGCAGTCGAGTTGGTCTTGCATGAACAAGCGCCAAATCAAAGCGCACACAGCACGGCCATAACCTTGGTCTGTTGCCCATGAGTTCACTCAAGCAAGTACGAACTACTAACGCTGATGTTCGAGTTCCTGATATGAAAGTCCCAGAGTTCCTCAGATGTCTCACGACCAGGCAGCAATTGCCAAGCGAACAATGAGCTGCAGTGTATCGTTATTGTGCATGCTCACTACTGTCTGTGTCTACCTAGGTAGGCGTATGGGCTTCGTACATTATCTCGTTTCGAAACCACAGCCTGCTACACTGCTGCTCACGCATGCCCCTTTGCTCCGTGAACGATCAAGCTGCAGTATAGCGTTTTCTGCTTAAGCTTGCTGTGTCCCTGGTAGATACTGCCGAATTGCTCTATCCGTGTTAGTATGTTTCGAGGTCCGGGCGCATTTCCCAGCATTGATTCAGAAAGCATCGTAGCAATGGGGACGCCAATCGCGGCTGCGAATGCTACCGCCAGAGCAAGGGAAGGCAAATTCACCAACCTCAACGCCTTTCTGTCTGGGGATGAAGATGGCCTCAACAGAATCAGCCACTATGTACCTGCTTCGCAAGCAGAGCTTGCGCCAGGCCATATAGTACACATCAAAGATAACAAGCAGGGCACCGAGACTCGGATTCACGACAGGGTTATGCTCGTCATTAAAAACAACGCACCCGTATCAATGGTCTGCTATGCTTTCTGCAAGCACGATCCTCCCCTAGCGTCAACGAGCGATGCACAAACACATTGGCTTGTCTGTCCAAGCGAGGAACCACCACAGACAGAAAACCCCGGGTGCCTTCCGCTGCTTGAAGTCGTGTTGCACTACAAATTGTCCCCGAAAAGTGATATTACGATCAACTTGCGGGATCCTTGGAACGTGGAGTACGAAGTCGAGGTTGCAAAGCTAGGCGTTGTGCCCGTGAAGTTTTACGAGGCCGTCCGCCGCCGTATCAACCATATCTTTGTCGCGGAGTCGTACAACAGTCCGCTTGTGCCGTTAATTATCAACACAGCCCCACAGTCTGCTGATACTCCAGGCTCGTCTGATATGATGAGATCGAGGAGCGCAGGCAACGCCAACCAAGGTAACCCAACATCTCCCAGGCTGAGGACGGTGCAATTACGAAGGCCGTCTGAGTCACAGAGGATCTCGGGGCCTTTCTTGTGGCGATGATGAACATAGTCAGCAGCAAAAGCATATACTCAGTGCATCGACACTCAAGGTGGTAGCTGAAGCCTTGGAGATCATGGTTACATTATCTGTCGTCACGCTGTACACTATACGAATTCGCTTGCGCCTCTAGCAGAATACCACCTCAAGTCCGCATAGGACTGTCACGTCATCTAAGCGCACATCCCCACCTATGTTCCTGCTTGTCTAGCCAACAGTTTACAACGATGCCTTCAGGACAACATCGGGTCTCTTCCAGCCAGCGTCTTCAGCAATCATCTCAGCCGCTCGCTCACCAATACTCAAAACAGTCAACATGGGGTTGATACTTGGCATGGCGGGGAAAACACCAGCATCAGCAATTCTCATACCCTTCAGACCCTTAACCTTCAGTTCATGATCCACAACGGCGTACTCGTCCTTTGTCACATCCCCCATCTTCGTAGTACCAGCTGGATGGTACACCGTGTGCGCTGCTCGCCTGGCATACTCGGAAAGCTCTTCGTCAGTCTTGACATCTGGTCCTGGAGCAACCTCTCGCTTGAGCCAAGACTTAAATGGTTCTTGCTGGGCAATTTTCCGAGCTGCTTTCATGCCGAAGACAAACGTGGCGGCATCGTAGCCTTCCGGGTCAGTGAAGTACCTGAAGTCGAGAGCCGGCTTTACCGATGGATCCGCAGAGGTCAAGTATAGTTTCCCCTTGGATCGTGGTCGTGGAATATTCGGGGTCATGCAGAAGGCATCCACTACCTCGTCATAACCGAGACGGGTAGTGTTTAGTGTGAACGGAATCTGGTAGCAGTGCGCCATCACATCGGCAATTTCGCCATCTGCGATTTGGCCCGGGTTGAACGGGTTGGTCGAAGATGTGGATTGTGCAGCAGCATCTGCTGGCTGGCGTCGGAGGAAAATGCCTGCGTCACTGTCCATAGTCGTCTGATTCGGTGGTACTGCCTTGTTGAGCTCCCACAGAATGATGGTTTCAGGGTGATCAAGCAAGTTCTCGCCTACACCCTTGAGATCAGCGTGGCACGGCAGAGAGAGTGACGACAGTTGCTCGCGTGGTCCCAGACCGGAGAGCAGCATAAGACGGGGCGTGTCGACTGCACCGCCACATAGAATGGTTTCGACCTTTGGTGTGATTGTTCGTGCAGAGCCGTCATGGAGAGTCAGATTGACTCCAGTTACTGTCTTCTTGTCAGAGCTCAAGTTGATCTTGCTAACCCATGCATTAGTAAGTACTGTCAAATTCGGTCTCTCCTCTTCGCCACGCAAGATCGGGTGGATGTAGGCTACGGATGCGCTAGACCGGTACCCGTTGTCTGGGTTGTAGCTGACTGAGAAAAATCCCACACCTTGGCTCAGAGATCCGCTGGCCGCAATCTCCTTGTTGAAATCGTGAATGACTGGAATGTTCATGGCTTCGCTGCACGACTGGACCCAATCTTTGCAAAGCTGGTTTCTGTGATTGCCGTGCACAGGCTGAACAGTGTTGCGGAGGTTGTTGAGCACTCTCATCATAGTCTCAAACGTCCAGCCTTTGGCGCCCATGGATTGCCAGATGTCCATATCGAACTTGAACGGTCTGAAAGAGATCAAAGTGTTGTGTGATGAGCAGCCTCCGAGAACTTTTGCTCGGGAGTGTCTGATGTGGGAATTGCCCATGGGCTGTTCGGTCGTGCCATAGTCATAGTCGAGTTCACCACCGAGCAGGTTCAACCACTTCTTGAGGTCAAGAACCCTGTCATCCATGAAGTCGCTTGGGCCAGCCTCGACCAAGAGCGTCTTCTTGTGAGGCAGATATTCTGCAAGTCGCGAGGCAATCACACAGCCTATTGATGTCAGTAGAAGTATGGTTGCTTTGGGCTCGAATCAATCGTACCAGCTGTGCCACCACCGACAATGACGTAGTCATAGTCGTTGCACTCGGCTGCTGGTAGCTGTGTAGTTGTCGCCATGGCTATATGTCCTTGTTTTGCTTTGGGAATGGTCTACAGGAGCAGTTAATAGAAGGCGAGAGCGGTTCTATAAGCGTGTTCGGCCTTCGAGATGTACTGGTAATCCTCGCTTTATGTGAGCTAACATAGAGAGGAATTCTATACAGGCTGTGGTACGAATTCGAGGTTTTTGACAAGTGTGGAATCAGAAGAAATGTGATGAGAATCAGATCCATCAGCTGCTGAGATATGCTTGTCTTTTGCTTCTCACATCCTTATCAGGTATGGTATGGAAAAGCTCGGACAAGGCGGATGATCGAATCACGTGAGCTTCAATACTAGTAGTGGAGTGTCGGGCTAGCTATATCCAGCCTACGGCACTGCACGTCTTCAGGCGACAAAACTGCCTGGCGGTGAGCTTGTTGATATCTCCAGAAGTTAGGCCAGGTGAAGAATGCTAGTTATGTGCCTGTTTAAGAGGCAACGAGACCGCATACATAAGCAATGCGTGCCGCGTGAAGGCTACGGATTGCGCTTGCACTCTGATGGATTGTTTTTGAAGCAAAAGCGACAGCAAGATAAGGTAGGGTTTCAGAGGAGACTTTTTTGTGAGGTGATACTAGTGCCAACCCTCGGCTCCATTCGCCGCTTGCAGGCACGGAAACCTTTGCAAAATGCACGCTAAATGCCGACGCTGCGTCATGCTAGGCCAGGATCGAATACTGTATCCTCACGAGTGACTAAGGATTGAAGAGCTTTCGCCAACCTCGAACCACAGACCTTCACCACTGCAGCCGATAGTCGTGCTTCTCGACACCCCCGTACTGCTACCAGGCGACAAACGGACCTACGAGACTGTCAAACACATGCAGTGGAGGAGGCATTCAATTTACTAGGCAAACACTGAACTTTATTTTCGACTCGCACTGCCATTACCTCAGCGCAGATCCCAAGCACTCGACGACGCTGCCGAAGCATCCACAAGGTGACCTTGGCCTCAACCGAGTCAACACCATATCACTACAACCACGTCTCGGGCGATTATTTACTTCGCTAAACCACATATCGTGCTCTGAAAGTCTGACTCTTATAACATTACCGTTACATCTCTGTACGCTCCGTCTACCAAGACACCCATCGTAAGGACCATGGCCATCTTCCAAGACCGCCACGCCTTCATCAATGGCTGCCCTCAACCATCATCAGACTCCAAAATCATCGAGGCTACAGATCCCTCGACCCTTGAGCCAATAGCCAAGATCCACACCTCCTCACAGTCAACGCTCGATGCAGCAGTGCAAGCGGGCGCTAAGGCGTTCACTTCTTGGTCACAGACACCACCTGTCGAACGTTCACGCATTCTCTTGAAAGCCGCCAGCATTCTGCGGTCCCGAACACAGCAGCTTGCCATCATCGAGACACATTCAACCGGCAAGCCGTACTCGGAGACTTCAACAGTCGATATCCCAACTGGAGCTGATGTACTCGAGTTTTATGCCAATCTCGTCGCCTCAGGCGGACTGAACGGTGAATCCTTTCCACTCCGGTCGTCAGCATGGGTGTACACCACAAAAGCACCACTCGGAGTCTGTGTAGGCATCGGAGCATGGAACTATCCCATACAGATTGGGCTATGGAAATCGGCACCTTGCCTAGCCGCTGGCAACTGCATGGTCTACAAGCCAAGTGAGTTCACAAGCTTACACGCCGAGGAGCTTGCGAAGATTTACAAGGAGGCTGGTCTGCCTGATGGCGTCTTCAATGTCGTATATGGTGCCGGTGAAGTCGGCGCGTACCTGACGAAGCATCCTGATGTTGCCAAGGTGAGCTTTACAGGGCAGGTGACCACCGGGCGGAAAGTCGCCGGTTCGGCGGCTGGCGAAATGAAGTACTTGACCATGGAGCTTGGCGGGAAGAGCCCGGTAGTTGTATTGCCCGATGCGGATGTTGAGAGTGCTGTTGATGGTGCGATGATGGCGAACTTCTTCAGTACTGGACAGGTGTGCACGAATGGGACAAGAGTGTTCGTGCCGATATCAATGAAGCCGGAGTTCGAGAAGAAATTGGTCGGGAAGATGGAATACGTGAGAGCGGGTGATCTCTTCGCTGAGAGCACGAACTATGGACCACTGATCAGCAAGACACATTACGAGAAAGTAGTCAGTTACATCAAGCATGGAATTGAAACGGACAAGGCGAAGCTGCTGTACGGAGGCCTTGGGGCAGAATCGATAACGAAAAGTCTGCCAGAAAAACTCAAGAATGGCCTTTGGGTGAGACCGACAGTTTTCACAGACTGTTCTGATGACATGAAGATTGTGAAGGAAGAGATCTTTGGACCAGTAATGTCTATACTGTACTACGACACGATCGACGAAGCCGTACGAAGAGCTAATGACACACCGATGGGCCTTGCTGCCGGTGTATTCGGCAAGGACATCAACCAGTGCCATGATGTGGTTCGGCGGATTGAGGCTGGCATCACTTGGGTGAACACCTGGGGCGAGAGTCCAGCTGAGATGTCAGTCGGTGGCTGGAAGCAAAGCGGTGTTGGAGTCGAGAACGGCCGAAAAGGGCTTGAGTCCTGGGTCAAGAACAAGAGCACACTTGTGGAGATGGGAGGAAGTGTACCGACAGTATACGCCAAATTGTGAGATGCTACCTAAATGAACCCTGGTATCATGACAGCGCGCAAGCTATGAACAAGCTGGTAGAAAGCTAGAGATCAATGAAACTATATGTAGAACCATGGCCGAATATGTCCCCCACGCGCCGTGCTAAGCAAACCATCACATAGACATACTATTGACCCTTGAGCCCATGTTCGTCAATTTCATCCCGTCCTCCAACTTGTCCATATCGTCGATCGCAATGGCAGAATCGTGCAGTCTTGAAGTCATGCTATCCGGGGTAAGCTCTCCCTTCGCAGGGGTAGGAGCCCTCTTGCTCGTGTCGATCTCAAGTTTCTTCAGAGCTCCACGCCACTGTTGCATTTTCGCATCCTCGGAGCTGAATCGACTCTTGGAAAGCTGTTCATGTTCGATCTTCTCAATCGACTTGAAATATTTGACGGTCTTAACTTGCATCTCGTCGGTAGCAGCCTCATCGCATGCAATCAAGGCGTTCTCGTGCATTTGCAGACAGCTGGCCGTCCAAATCTGAGAGACACCGCCATCCACAACCTTTTGCAGGGCTACAGCCTTGTGGGAGCCAGTTATGATAAGGACAACTTCTCTAGCATCCATAATTGTGCCAACGCCAACACTTAAGGCTTGTTTCGGTACTCGCGAGATGTCATTGTCGAAGAAGCGCGAATTGGCACGAATGGTATCCTCAGCCAGCGTGGCAACGTGAGTCCGTGATCGGAGAGAGGAGCCTGGCTCGTTAAAAGCAATATGACCGTCGGGGCCAATCCCACCGAGAAACAGTTCAATGCCACCAGCTGCTTGTATCCTGCGTTCGTATTCGGCACACTCAGCCGCCAAGTCTTCGGCATTACCGTTCAGCAGGTGAACGTTGGAAGGCTTGATGTCGATATGTGAGAAAAAGTGCTTGTACATGAAGCTGTGGTATGACTCTGGGTGCTCTTCAGGCAGGTCGACATATTCATCCATGTTGAAGGTAATGACGTTTGCGAAGGAGACATCGTCGTTCTTGTGTGCCTCGACGAGGTGCTTGTAGATGAGTTCCGGGCTGCTTCCTGTGGGCAGCCCAAGTACGAATGGCCGCTCGGGTGTCGGCTCGAAGTCGTTGATGCGTTCTTAGCCCTGTTAGCCGCCTCTCAATGCTCGTAAGTCATTCTGCTCACTGATTATGTACCGCGCCACATATGCGGAAGCGGTGTTTGCGTCGTCCCGGATGATGAGCTTCATGTTTTCAAGGTCAGTCAGCCGGTCAGTACTTCCCACTTGAAGAAGGCTAGTTTGAGAGACAATAGACAGATACTGGGCAACTACAAGCAAAGGTCTGGGTTGAGCAGGCTACATAGATTCGACGGCGCAGGATGTGCGAGTGATGCTGGTAAGTATCTACGGCTTTGTTCACCTCCAGGTGACATCAAATCAGGCACAGAGTAGCAATCAGCGGCCGAACACCCGGCGAATGTTGTCACTCTGAAGGAAGGCTTTGAGCCAGTCAGAAAGGAATGTCGCATATCGTGAAAGCGACGCTCGAGCGTTGCAATTGGTAGGGAGCGACACGTGGGAAGACGAGGGGAAGGTACGGGTAGGGATTGGTACATGGAAAGGGGGAAGGTCTATCGACGACCTCAGTGTTACAGAGTGAGGTTGCGTGTGGCGAGGTTCTGATTGATGGTGTGATAAGCTGGCGATTGTAATGTCAGTGAGCCAAATGACCATACCGTCTTTCGGATCATGGTAAAATCCTAAGCACAGGGCGAAAGCTCCAGACCAATGAGGGCACTTCCGGTACGGAATGATGAACCATTGCTCCAGGTCCTCCTCCAACTAACGAGCGAGATTGTTTCTGGCGTGTGTCGGTAACAAGCTGTAAAATACCGGGTTTTGCCTGTCAAGCCGGTCTGGCCGTCAGAAAGCTTTCTAAGGCCTAGTTTCACACGTGAAGCTGGGTGCTAGAGGTGGAGGAAGAATGGTTGCTTTGAGCATTTCTTTGGGAAGGTTTAGCGGAGACTTCGCTACCTTGGGGCTCACCCGATGTCACATCCGCGTCTCAACTTCAGCGTCATACTATCGAAGCGTCCTCCTGCAGTTCTCTCATCTAGGTTTCCTTCAGTGCTACGCTCTTGCTTAGCGCAGCCTTGTTATGTCTCAAACGCGCCCTATGCACAATGCAGCCTGAGGGTAGTGTTGTCCATTCCTCACGCTTTTCCAGTCCGAACTTCTTAGCTTCCCACCAACCAACGATAGGGAGCCCGTGCTCGCCTAACTGGATGAACACGAGAGGTGATGTCCCAGCAACATGGGACGAGGCCAGGTATGACAGCGAAGCTTGCGGCTGGAGCTCGAGCTGACGTTGAGCGTACCTTAGGCAGTTAGGTCAGCTCTTTATGATGGGGTTTGATGGGACAACAGTGAACGACCAGATAAAGACACTCATCACTTCGTATCATGTAGGCTCAATTTTGCTTACTGCAAAAAACCTTGAATGTGATGTCCTCCTGCCATCTTTCGTTTCATTCGCGGGCATGGCGATTCTAACTCTTCTTCAGCTGCATCTCAGGCCACACAGCTAGTATTGGACCTGCAGACACTAGCTAAAAATTCTGGCCACCCAGTGCCGCTACTAATTGTGATAGACCAGGAAAATGGCGGAGTCAATAGTTTACACGACGAGGCATATATTCGGCAGTTCCCTAGCGCTATGGCTATTGCTGCGACGGGAGACAAGCAACTGGCAAGACAGGTTGCAAGAGCTACCGCCGAGGAGCTCACCTCTTGTGGCATCAACTGGTTGCTGGGACCCGTCCTTGATGTGCTTACGAATGCAAGCAGCCAACCCTTGGGAGTGCGGTCCTTTGGTGAAGACGTCGATACCGTCTCGTCGTTTGGTGTCGAGCATATCAAAGGCTTCCAAGAGGGTGCGCTTGCGACTTGCGGGAAGCACTTCCCATCTTACGGTAATCTAGAATTCTTTGGAGCACCAACGGACGTGCCCACCATCACTGACTCGCTGGAGAATCTCTCTCAGAACGCCCTCGTACCCTTCTGTCGTGCCATAGCTGCTGGTATCGACGCAATGATGGTTGGAGGTGTTGCGCTGTCGTCAAATCATCTCAATGTTATGCACGCATGCTTATCGGAGCGGATATGCCGTGATCTATTACGGAACGAAATGAAGTTCCAGGGCGTCATCGTATCCGAATGTTTAGAGATGGAAGCTTTGAGCAGGAACATTGGCATTTCTGGTGGGACGGTCATGGCATTTAAGGCTGGCTGTGATCTGTTGCTCACTTGCCGCTCGATGGCGGTACAAGAGGAGGCTATCAACGGGTTGACTGCTGGGCTTGAAAATGGCATGATTGAACGGGAGAGAGTCGAAGAGTCGTGCTCAAGGATACTCTCGTTGAAGAGCAAGTACACGTCCTGGGCAAAAGCATTTTCACCACCAGGCCTAGACAACCTGGACCGAGTGCGCGTCGCAAATACACATCTTTCGGCCTCTGCATACAGCAAATCTGTGATTGTTGTGCGCGATCAGAAGCAATACTTGCCACTGTCAAAAGTCGTCCTACCAGAAGACGAGTTGCTGCTCCTAACTCCCTTAGTCAAGCCACTGCCGGCCTCGGCCGCTTTCAGACAGTTCACTGCGGACTCTCGTGAGGAGTCCTTGTCGCCGAGGCCTAATCATGCTACGGACAACATGATCATGACAGGAGAGCGTGTGTTCCGGGAATTTGGTCGTATGCTCGCTCAGAGTCGAAACGGGAGGGTAACGCACGCATCCTATACCGCCAACGGCGTTCGGCCACAGCACGAAGCCCTGCTGCAACGAGCTAAGGCTGTTGTTGTTATCACTGCCGATGCCGGAAGAAACAAATATCAAGCTGCGTTCGCAAAGCACATAGCGATGCTATGTCGTTTACCGCAGGACTCTGGAGCCGATGACAAAGCTGTGGAGAAGCCATGCGTTGTGGCTGCCGTCAGTTCACCCTTTGACTTCGCGACAGACAAGTCTATCGGCACATACGTATGTTCGTACGACTTCACCGAAACTGCTTTGCAAACGCTGCTGAAGCTGTTGTTAGAGTACCAGAAGTCATCGGGCAACGCGTCTGAAAATAACAACCGTCTTCGCAGACCAAGCCAGGCACACCAGCAATGGTTGGTGGAGCGCTATCGCCATGACAGAGATAGGTCTGCACTCAACAATCTGCTTTCTGCCGCTCAAACGCCATCAAGGCCCTCTTCGGTGTTGTTGAAGTGTGCAACGGCTGACACCTTCCAGTTACGTGATGATCTAATCGAAGAAGCGCACTTCGTGGTCAGAAACTCGTCGACAAAAGAGCTCATCGGCTTCTGTGCGACCTACTTCCAAAAGAGGGATAGTATTGGTTCAATAGGAGCGATAGTGGTAAGCCCAAGCAGGCGACACCAGTCAGTCGGCCATTCACTCCATGATCGCGCAGTAAGAGCACTTATTCAGAAGCAAGGTGCAACACAGTTCAGACTCGGCACTCGTCTCCCGAATGTTTTCCCTGGCATCCCTAGCACTGATGCGGCCGAGCATAGGAAACTGTCTCAGTGGTTCTCGAAGCTTGGATGGAAAACGTCGCGAGGAATGACAATATCGAGAATGATTATCCCGGATTTGTCGAGCTGGGAAGCACCTGATGGGCTTGGTCAGAGTCTGGCAGTAACCGATATACGGTATGACCTAGTGCATGGGCAAGAATTCGAGGAAAGTGTGATGCAGCACGTACGCAGGAACGCTCAGTCCGATGTCCAGGCACTATACAAGATGGCACTGAGCAACAAAGAAGGTTGCGCCATCATTCGAGGCAAGTGCGTCAGCAATAGCAGCATTGTAGCAAGCGTGCTACTGTACCGCAGCCAGTCGAAGCTCGCCCATTTCGTGCCGCATGTGCAAGATACCAGCACCTTGACAGGAGGTATTGGGGCTGCGGTCATGGCGGCGGAACTTGACAACAAGGCATCATTACTGCAAGGACTCATCCTGCTGGGAGCACGTCAACTGAAGAAACAAGGTATCAAGTCTTTGCTTCTTGACTACGTAAGTCATTGATCATCGTTCACAAGCAAGGCGTTCTAGCTGACAGTTCTCAGGTCGACGAGCCCCTTGCCTTACCAGGGCTAGAGGTCATGGGCTTTTCCGTTCTACATTCCTTCGACGAAATTAACAGCTCGGTTGAGGACTGGAAGGCCCCCTGAACGCTTTTGATGGACTCGTACGTTTCGTTGAACGATGAAATCTTTCCCACACATACTGGTCGTCTTGTCGTGAACCACGGTTTCAGGCCTCCAAGGCTGAGAATTCGCCCGGTCTTGATCGACGCCGTGATCGACGATGCCGCACAGCAAGGCTACTTTAATTCCATCATACCGCCTGTGGGCGCCTCGGAACATGGAAGGAACGATAGTTCCCGCTGATCGGTTCTGCCTTCCAGCAGAAGCAAGTATAGGCAGGGGCTCCGCAGGCGGGAGTCCACTTCTTGGCCAAGGTTGACGGCAAGTTTCCACACTCGGTCAAGTGCAGTGTCTGAAACAACGGTGTCTGATCACGATTCAGCCTCATGTCTCTTGTGTTCCGCGACAGGTAGATTGAGGTTGTTATGCGTTCTAGCAAGCGAGACACCCATCGTTGGAACCTTTGTGTCGGATAATCGAGGCATGCTTCTGAACCCCAAAACGAGCTGCAGGGACCAGCAGGCAGACTTCATGATATTGCAAATCAGTGCTGCAGAGTGCTGCATCTCAGCGTCAGTGTGCATGCACGTCTGTCGTAGCTGAGCAGCCAAGAGTATTCGGTGGCTCACGACGAGTCACAATCCAGGGTACGGCATGCTAGCGTGCTCTAATTGACGCATGGAAGGTGTCGAGAAGGTCTTACAAGCCCACCAAGAGCGGTGGAAGAACGATTCAGGCAGCAGATGCGATTGGTTGTAGGTCGCTAGCGATCCCATTTGCTGCAAAGAGTTAGGGCTCGAATATCTTGATTGGGCCTCGCCTGCAGGAGACGCGGAATGTCGGCCGTCGCAGTACAAGTTCCGGGCACAAGAAACGCTTGTGGTAAGCATTGCTAAAGTCTATCTTTCAAGCAGAACTTCTTCATGCCAGATGCGTGAAGGACCATACAGTGGTCGGTAGAAAAGCAACAAGAAAGAAGAGCGGTAAGTCATGTGGTAGAGCGACAGTCAAATGCAATCTGTATGCAAGCATCCTTGTGGACATCATCGCGTGCTGCGTAACGTGGGAAGAGTAATAGTAAGTAGCAGATCAACTCGGTTCAAGTGAGTACGCTAGGTTAAGGATGGCGGGTTAAACGAGACTTCTGCTTCTCTTTGGCGATTGCAGCATTGATGCCTGGCAAGTCTCTGTCCGAGAATAAACAACGCGAACTATCTGCAACCTTGGCACAAATCAGGGCCGTGGCACAACTAGCCATCCACCGCCGGCCAGCGCCGGCAACCTGATCCTTCCTAGGCAATCAAGAATTCTTCGTTTCGTATGCCTGCATTGACAGCACTAACAAGTCCTCAAGTAGAGGCGTGCTTCGGTCGAAACCACTGCCGGAAAAGGCAAGCAATGCGCCCACAACTCTCAGGAACTACGAAGGCTGCGTTCACGATAGTTTGTCCTTGACGATGATCGCAAGCGAACCACAAAGTGAAAGCGTCAACCAAGCAGAAATAACAATACGATAGCATCTGGGTTGTCTTAACTCTGCCAGAAAAGGGTTGGAACATTTCTATTGCTGGCAAACTGGACCCCGAGAGCCCGTTCGTGTGATGCCAGAGAGTCGTCCAAGCGGAGTGCGGCATCATGCAGGACTCACCTGCCCCATTGCCGTAAACTGAAGTTGGGCAAGCACGCTATGGATGATCAGCAGGCGCACTTTAGGCGGACACGCCGTCACGCAAATCTGCGCTAAGCCAACAAGCTTACTGGATCATCGCCCATAGCTGACTTTGCACTTGCCTCAAGTGCGAAACTCTTGCCCTTCGGCCAACTGATTGCCTCGCTTTCCGAAATGGAAAGATGGAGAGGCGAATGTGCTTATGAATAAAACACCAGAATCCGTAGATAGTGCACCGAAGTTCTTTTGAAGCACGCTACAGGCATCAGTTTGAACCCACCGGACGCCGCCTCTTTCATGATTTCGGCAAGGCCTTGATTCGACATAGACTCCGGGGCAGACGACGGGTCCGTCGCGCTCGAACACTGCTAAGCCGGGAATGGCCTGTTAGGCTAGAGCCTGCCACCAAGACTACCCCATGTCCTTCTAGAAGACTGCACAGAAGGAAGCTCTGAAGCTTCTAGCAGTCTATGCCTACTCTCCTCATCTGTACTCCCGCTCCGTCTGGTTTTGAGATGGTGTCCGACACTTCAGGCACAGCCGTGAAGCTCTTCATCCATCTTCTCCGACATTTCGTTCCTGTCATACACGAATGATCCTACACCGTTCCAGCGTCTGATATTACTCCCACTGTTATTTATCGATACCCTCGTGCCTGATATCTGAATTCGTCTCCTCGACACAATCACGCCAGTAAGACGACTTGACTCTGCCTCGTTCAGATTCAATACGCCCATTGATTCGGACGGCCGAACTTTCTCCAGATCACCTAAATTCTCGAAGCCGCTCAAAGTGTTTCTGGACCATCGTCGTTGCATCTCTTTCTGCATTGCGCCAAGAAACACTTTGTTGCGCATCAACTACACACGTTTCGAGGAGGCGACTGATCTCAGCTCCATGACCCCCAAATTGATCTCGAAGAGAGCGCGCGTTACGATACCCGTCGTCCTTGTCGGAGATGGCAGCAACAATGGAGAACTATGATACTGTTAATTATCTTCCGAGTCCTCTTCCCTTCGGGAACCACAATCTGCATCTCGATTATATGAGTGCGACATCTAATGCTGACCCGCTCGACCAATATTCCAATTTCGACTCGGAAACATACGCTAGGTAAGCAGATTCACCATCTTCGGGCTCCCGACACGTCCTCCTTGTTGCTAACACAAGCAGCGGTGATGAAATGTCTTATGCTCATGGGGGTGGACTAGCACATCAAGCCATGTTGAAGAGGATGTCGAGTAGTTTCGAGGACCCTTTCGCCCACGAGACCATCTCACAATTTGATCAGATGGCGGGCGCGGATGGCATTCCTGACAGCCCGTCGATGGACCGGGACAGCAAATACCTGTCCTTCTCGATGCCCGGCTTCCCGTATCGATTGTACAATGAGTCCTTTCAGCAGTGCTATGTCAATATCCAAGCACAATTGCACGGCATGTTTTTTCTGGCAGAATCTCAATGGCCGACCACTATGGACACTGCTCCACCCCCACCGGAGTTAACGTGTTACAGACGCAATTTGTTCCAGATCATAGGAAATGTTACGATCCCGAGGAGTCTGAGATACATCTTCACTGAAGATGGCCGAAGGTTACCAATTTACGATATGGAGCTACACGTGTCCGCAACGGAATCTGTAGAAGGAAATCCTGTTAAGATTATCTCAGTACCTTGGAAGACTTCGAGCGGCGCGGAGCCAGCGAAACAGGACGAGAAGACAGAGAAAGATCCTCCGACCATTGAGCTGGACAAATTGGCAGGAGCAGATATGGACTCCGATTTCAATACGATCCCGGTACAGTGGAAGCGGCTACAGTTCAGAATAGCCACGGCAAACAATGGCCGCCGGAAGGAGCTGCAGCAACATTTTACGCTACACCTCAAGGTAATGGCTACAGTATCGACAGGCGAGAAGATGTCGATTTCAGAATCTCATTCGGGAGCAGTAATAGTCCGGGGTCGAAGCCCACGCAATTTTGCAGCTCGGAAAGACGTTCCCCTGAGCAGTTCCTCCACTTCCCGAAAGCATGTACCAACGCTCTCTCGCTCCGGCGAAAGCACGGCTTCGATACAACAGATCACTTCAGCACCCAAACAGAGCTCCCCAAATGAACAGATACTCCGGTCACATCCTGTATTCGATTCCGGCGATCTGCAGAGGCCTGAAGTAGATCTCAACGGATGGCAACAGGCCGTTTCGCCCTTCCCAGAGCCATCAACTACGCCATATTCTCAATCCATGCTGATGAACCCACCGGCGCCGATGGCATTCACCGGTGCACCAAGTCCTGACATAGCTCAGACCCCTTTTGGCTTTGCCTTTTCTCCCGATCTAGGACAGAACATCTCTGCGCCCATCAGCCTACACTTCGCGTCCGATGACGAAGGCAGTAACTCTCCATATCCGCAACAGCAAAGCTCAAGAACATCAAGTCGACCTCCAACCTCAAATCCAAGCCCATTGCTGATGAACAAACCACGTTCCACGACATACGCTCACGCCACTTCGCCTCAAAACATAACCTCAGAACCACCTTCTAAGCAAAGAACAAGATTGCACTCACACAACGCATCGGCGCCCACTTCCAACGGCGCTATGTCGGCATCTGCACCACCCATGTCTACAGGAGTCGGGGTCCAATTCGACCCCCACCCCCACCATCCCTCGCATCCGCAGCGGCCGCCACTACCACAAACGCTGTCCCACATAAGCCACCATTCTAACGATGGAGCGAACGTCAACGGTCTCTACGAATACTTCCCCCTATCCATTGATGAATGGCAACCACCCGTAGACGCAGTGTTTCGACCCCATGTGGTACACCACGAAATAGCCCTAGACTCCAGCATGAGGAGCCCGGGAGTGATGAGTGGGAGAAGTAGCAAGAGGTATTTCTCCGAGGTTATGTGACACGTCCGGGCCCAGAGTAGAAGGATACGTTTTACACCAATGACCTCATGAACTTACGAGGCATGCATCGGGCGCTCAAAAGTGGTTTACTGGGAATTGAGGGCGGAGAAGGTCTCCTGACACAGCGTTGGAGTTGGTTGCCTCACTCGTTGGCATGGTTGAGACTCTCTTTCGGATACAGCCAGTATGTGGTGGTCCAGCATAGCACGGCGTGCATTTTTGGCATCAACGCCGCTTTGAATAAGCTCCGATCGTTATAGCTTAGGACCCAAATCTCCGAAACTCCTATCCAAGCATATATCGTATCGTTGATCGTGCTGTGTGTCTCAGAGCGGTCCGTTTTCGTATCTAGTGGGCACCTGGCATTGATTGATTCTGCTTCCAGTTCTGCTGTGCTCTAATTACAATACTTCATTAGTTGTACATGTCCCACATCACACCTGTTTCACTCCTTTACTAAGCACGCTCTCCGTTCCCCTCTTCACCACCTCCTTGATCGTGTAAGTAGCACCTCCACAACCGCTCGGACGTACTTTCCCTTAACATGGCCATATGTTCTAAGTCCTGTTGTTGCTGGCCGGGCCTAGGCCACGCGATTGCCCGCACAACCCATACCAGGAAGAGAGGTACGACCCGTGCTAAGGAAGGCGAGGACGGCACGACCAACACTCCGCGTCCCAGAACGACGTTGCCTTCTCCATCGCGACGACCGTAGCTCCAGCAACTCCACCCTAGCCACCATGGTGCTCTTGTCCTGTTTTGACTTCAAACGCCCAGTCTTTGGGTGGTGTGGTTGTGCCGGCAGGTATGACATCAGATTGAGGCATACCTATGAGTGTTCTCAGGTCGTGTGTCCAGAGCGTGTGGTCAGACCATGATGCCCTTGACTTAGGAGTACGCCAGCGACTGGGGGCTGTACTTCGAGTCGCAGTGGGCAGAATATTGCTGTCGCGGATTTCGCAGTCACAGAGACATGATTCTTAATGGTGGGTTGAAAAGTAAGATGGGATGATGAACATAGACTGAGAAGTAAGAAGACTGCGTGTTGTCGTGAAGCGTCTAGTCTGAATCCTAACACCAGCTGGGATACCAACATGTAATACATTCATCCGTCCTGAGTCCTGACTGCATGAGAATGTGCTCATGCTTCGTCTGAGAACGGCGCGCTCAACCCTACTGGAACGAGACTCGTTCCACCGGTCTTGTTCTCGTCAGATCTGGCCGAGTTCTACGCTGATTGAAGAAATCTCTGGCCCTGCTTGTGCTCCAAGGAACGCCAATAGGCCTGCATTCCTGCATGTTCTGTCCGCTTCCAATACATGTCCTAATCCCTGAAGCCTCGAAGCTGAGTTCGGCCCTTTCTCATGGTGCTTCCAGTGGGTGTCAGATCTCTTCTCGTGTGAGGCCTGCCTTCAGGCGGTGAACTGCCAACCCGCTTCTCTGGCTGCCTATCGAAGTGGTTGGATGCGAGGTTATGCTTCAAGCTTCTGTGCTGTTGTCTTCTTCTGCTGGCAAAGTCCTTTGGCAGGCCGCTTGACCATATCCTTTGGCAGGGTCTCCTTTTCTAACACCCTTCAGCTAGGCACGGGATGGCTGGCTCTACCTCGAAGCTGCTTCGAAGTTGAACTCCTCAAGTTTTCGCAAATGATCGCTCTACGAGTTCAGATACCTTGCAACAGCCCCTCTTAGCCGTCTGCTACCTTCGCCAGCAACATTGATTATGTTCTCGAGGTCATCACCAGCAGTGAGACCCATCTTTCTTACGAAGTCCTTTGCCATAGATTCGAGATCATCGCTGCCAGCTTCAGGTATATCGTCTTCCGGTCGGCCAAAGTAAGCATTCGATGAGATGGATGTTGCACCTTCGAATTCTGAGAGACGCGTCTTAGCCTCGGCTTGCGCTGATGGATCGAAGGCAGCGCGGCCGAAAAACTCGTCTGATGAGATGCCCTTCTGGGTGCCGAATTTTGAGCGTGCGTATAGTTCTTCGTCGTCTTCTTGTGCTGGAGCCTTTGCTGCACCAACCGCGCCAAAGCCCATCTTCCTTGGTGCGGCGGCAGCAGCAGCAGGCTTGCCGATCTGACCGAAACCCAGCCTCGCCACAGCCGGTCTCTCAGACTCACCTTGGTTACGCTGCTGCTGCGCCTTTGATGCTGCTGATGGGCTGATGGGTGTGGGAGCTTTGATTTCTGTCTTTGCGGTGGATGCTATGCTGGTCGAGCGGGCCTTCTTTTCCTGTTCTACCTTTTCGGCCTCTGGATCGTAACCCAATTTGGCTATTCTGTCGGCCTCTTCTTTTGCGGCTTTCTCGGCGGCTTCAAAGTCGATATCTTCCACGACCTTCTTGGCTCCCAACTTCTGGTTTTTCTTCGCGCCCAAAATGTTGGCCCGCTTCGCACCAGTTGCACCAGGCATACCCGGCTTCCGAATCGCAGAAGCCGAATTTGTACGTATCGCTGTAGGGGCAGGTAGGGATTGCTCAGCGATATTCTCAGCGGCTGCAGTGGAGTTGAGAGGGGATTTCGGTCGAGCAGCTGCGCCGTTTGCGCCGCCGGCAGAGAGGAAGGGAGAAGCAGTTCTCGCGACGACTGAGGGGGTGCCTACCCTCGAAGGAGGATTACTAGGCCTCTTAATGGCTGGCTTGTCCCATGAAGAAAAGAAGTCGTCGTCTGCACTCTCATTTGCTGGAGTGGAAATGCCTGGGGTTCCAGCTACCTCGTCGGTTATTACGACTTCATCGGGATATCTGTAAGGCTGTAAGCAGACGTCTTTGCCTTTGTCGAGTACAGCAACGTACTCTTCGGCATCTCGTGCTGCCCTTTTCTTCAGCTCTTCTTTGTACTTGTTCGCAGCATTCGAGGTATATTTGACCTTTGCATCCTTACTCGCAAGGGCAGCACTTCCTCCGTTGGACTGGAAGAACTTGGTTGCTGACTCGTTGCCACCGACTTTCATGGTCCTCAATTGAGCCCATTGCCAGACTACCCAACAAGTCAGTCTCTCGTTGCTGTAGGGATGTTGGGGCGTTGGCTCGCATACCGTCAAGATTGGTTGATCGGACGAAGGAGATATGGACACCAAGGTTTCGGTGATTCGAGGAGCAATCGAGGCACAGGTAGACGCCGAATGGTACAGATGACCATGTCGGGTTTTTCTGTCCACAGTCGAAGCATATCTGTTTGTTCTAGTCAGCCCTTTCCTATGGGATCGGGCCATGTCGTCGCCCTACCTTATTGGCTTGCTTCGACTTGAGTTTCTCGAATATCTTCTGCGACTGTAGTTTTGTCGCAGACATCTTGGCTCTGGTGAGACAGAGACACTATGCAGCGAAAGTTGGGCAGAACTCTGGGAGGTGGAAGGTGGTAGGGACAGATTTGTTTTATTCACCACATGTTCTCGAACAATAACATTGCCGCTGATCTGGCGGGCCAGCTGCCAGCTGAGCCTTGGGCAGCCTCGCTTCATTCTTGGGCACTCGAATACCCCTAAACAAGCCTAGCTTTTAGTCTTTCAAGGCAGGAAGGCTGTCAAACCCCTCCCTACCGCCTAGCGTGTCAGGCATCAGTCTCGTGCTGTGAAGCACTGTCATGGAAACTTTACCTATGTCTATCTCCCTTCTTCGAATCCCTGTTGTCAATAGTCACGCACCTCAGACAGGTCTTGTGTACACGGCTGAGGTGAGTCCAGACAAGGTGGAAACCGGTATGAGGCTTGGCCCAAAGGCGACCTCCAAAGGCGCCGAGGATCAAGCTTGCATTGGCCCTGCTCAATTGACAACTTAGCTCTTCTCTTCTCATTCCAGTGGCTATCGACAGCCTGAGTATGACATTGCTTTACTTTCCACAATACCATGTATGGATGTGAAAGCTCTACACAGGACGCTATTTGCGTAGACCATGGACCCGACCGAGCTTGCAGCAAAGCGAAGCGGCCGACTTGGATCAGTGGATCAGTACACCCTGAAGCTCGTAGATATGGTGATATGCACATATCCGGCAACGCCATCGTTCAACTCGGAGATAGACATGGCTCCAATCAGGACTTGTTTGAGGAAGGGTCTGAAACCGAGAAGCGCAACGGTGAGCCTACGCCCTACGGACTGGGTGCTATGTGTACTGCTGAAAGCCCTCAATGGCTGACATGCTACTTGCAGCACTCCTCAATGTTCTTTACTATGAAGGTCAGGACCTAAGACGTGAGCAGCTTGCACTAATTGACATCGGTCCTAAATCCTTCTCATGGGTCGAGCACACCACGTTTCCTGACTGGCTAAGATCTGATGACACCCGGTTTTGGATCAACGGCAAGCCAGGCTCCGGGAAGTCAACCTTGATGAAATATCTGGCAGAAAGCAAATCGACTTTGAACCGACTTGGCATCAATGGGAAGCGGTGGGCTGTCGTCCACTTCTTCTTCGACTACCGTGCCGGAAAATCTATGGCAAATCGAGTTTTGGGCATGCTAAAGCTGTTCATTAGGCAGCTGAGTCTGATGATCAAGCAGGTCAAGGACAAGCTACAGGAGGACGTCGTTCAACAGATTCTAGCCGAAGGGAAGGTTGACAGTCATATTGATGTCCTATCCATCATGATAAACAGTGCAAGCGTGGATGTGTGCGCTTTCATTGACGGTCTCGATGAATATGACGACGATTTATGGGATCTGTGCTCTAGGCTGGATGAAGTTCGGGACCGGACAGGCATGAAATTGTGCCTCGCCAGCCGGCCAGAGCGCGCTTTCGAGGTTGTTTTTGCAGATTGTCCAACTATAACGATGCAGGAACACAACAAGAGCAGTATTGAGGTTTATATGCGTCGCAAAATTGACAGATTTCTCTCTCAACAACCGTTCATTGAAGGACTGTTCACAGTGGAACTCCTCGAGGCTGTCGGAGGAAAAGCGCAGGGGGTCATCTTGTGGGCGCGCCTCGTCATAGATGAGATGATCAAGAGCTGCGACGACAGTACGACCACGATAGATCTGCTTTCCTTCTTGGACAAACTACCGTCTGAACTCGAGCTTCTCTACGAGCGCATCCTTGGGAGGATCAACCAAAGCTACCAGAGCGAGGCTGCGCTCGTCCTCCGTGTTCTGACCGAACATGATGGCAACATGAAGGCAACCCTCCTCTTCCAAACATGGGAATTCTTGAGAAGTCACATAGCGCAATCAGTCAAGTCCTCCGACGCTTCGATCTTTACGGCATCTGAGACCAGGATTAAGGCGTTGTTGGGCAATATGGTTGACCTCGTTCGTCCATCTCAGAAGCCTACGTCAATCCGCTTGATTCACAGATCCCTTTCAACCTACCTGGAAAAAGAAGACTGGATTACATGCCGCATACCCGAGCCCTTGGTCAAAATGTGTTCAGATTCATTTGGCAAGCGCCTCGCAATCAACTGTATCAAACGTGCCAGCGCAGGGGCGGATATTGACATGGATGAATTGGAAGGGCTCCTGCACACACGAGTCATGCCTCCGCCAGCAGGGCTGAACCTTGCCCAGCTCGCCAACTTTGAGCAACAAAGGACAAGGTTAGGCATACCTTCCGGCATAAGCCGCAACTTCAAACAGCGTTGGATTAAATCCCAGCAGTGGGTTCGATGGCAAAATCTACTGCTACACTGCATTGATAACTTCTTCCAATACGGAAATGAAGTCCATAGCGTCGATCCCGACAACGGTGGAACAACACTGACCTGGCCAGAGGACTCGTCGAACCTCGCCTTATTGCACTACATGCGATGTGAACAATGCACGTCCTGGTTCCCTCGAAGGTGGCAAGAGGCACTCGCGGTAAGGCTGTACCATGCTGGTGCTATCGACATCTTACTGCTGCTCGTTCATAGCTACGACGAACCCGCCTTAGACATAATTGTGCAGCACATTGCAAAGTTCGACCATGCTGCTATCCAGGACATATTTGAGGCTCGTCTCCTGAAATATCGCTCAAAGGAAGGTGACAGGAAGCTTCTTACACTTTTCGCGGGTAACAATTGTTGTTTTGAGACGCGTCACTTGTGCTACTTCGCGCATAGTCAGGTATGGCGGCACATTGGCCCCCTCTCAGCAGCAAAAGAACTTACGCGACGCCGCGCAGCAACAAGCACATCTACTAAACACCACAGAGATTGTCCATACAAGGACAGTCAGGCTAGCGTTATGTATCATTGGGTTCATCTGCCCAGTTCCGACCCTGACCTGTTGCTCGATTGGCTGGAGGTTGCACAGACGGTAGGCGTAGACCTTAACGCACCCACCCAGAAAGGTGGCATGAGTTTGTTCCACGATATCTTCCGACAAATCGACAACCCGTCGCTAGGCGCAGAGTATCGGACGGTCCGTCAGAAGTTTATCGCTTTGGCAAAGGCAGGCCTTCACCCGATGGATCAATGCAGTTGCAAGGATCTGCTTGACTTCTTGAAAGCACAACTCACCGAAGTTGAAGCCAGAATAAAAGAGTCAGTAGAATCAAGGCCCCCTGAGTTCCCGTGGAGGATTGATTGGCACGAGCAGCAGGAACGCAACATTTCCGCTCCGGAATTTCTGTCGGAGGTCATCAAGGCAGTTGAATATTACCAAAAACACAACAAACACTGGCCAGATCTAGAGGCGACTTTGCCAGTGATGAGAGGGTGGAAGGGCTTTTCTACTAGGTACTATTTCACGCCTGGCGTCGTGTAAGTCAGAAGCCAGGAGACTCGCGAGTATAGGACTTGAAGCTGTCAATAGCTGTTGTTCGTGTAGATTCGCGGATTTCTCGGCGTTCGTCCCATACCCCTTTGTATAGGTATTAATGGTGTTGAGCTTATCTCTTGTGGTTTCTCTCTTGCTGGTTTCTACAGCTTTGAACGCGAGATTCCTGACCTTGGTTGTCATCAAAATATCACCGACCCCGAGCCTGTGCTCGGAGCTGACGAGAAGCCTACTGTGCTTAGCAGCGCTAACCTCGGGCATCTTGATCCCATCTGTTAGATCTATTCAGCCGACAGCGGTCCCAACGGTGCCTGTATCTCATCATTGTCTGTTGTACGCGCGGTACGTAGCTCTGTCCTGCGCGTTGTATCTCTTGTGCAGTCGCACGGAAAGCATAGACGCCACAGACGGCGCTCCCGAGTGAGCCGACGACCAGGCCTGGTGGGGCGAGGCGATTGCGCCTGTAATCATGTACTTGCCGTAGCTGGCGACAAGCTCAGGGTAAAACTTGCTGTATTGACCTGTGCTGAAGGAGGCGGAGACGCCGACTTGGTGTCCGTGGCATACCAGTTGTAGGCGAACTTGTGGTGCTTGCAGCTCACCACGGTACAACCATTTATTGTAGTCGGTGTCTTAGTTTTAAGTACTGTGCAGCTGCGCACTACACTGACACGTTGGCACATTCTCGTGTATCTCTGCCCAGCTGTTTCCCCAGCTAAAAAGATACCGAACAGTGGCAGCAATGGGCGAGCAGTCGCTTCATGGACAGCGTACGCATGCTGTGGGGCCCATGATTGCTCGAGCACTCTGGTGTTGAAGTGATCGTGGTCATACTAGAAGAAGAGCCATCGGCCACGATCTACTACACACGTTTGGAACAGCTGCAGGCACGGATAGTATCCCTGCAGCTCAATACTGTCGCGTTATGCTGTAGTAGATCTGCCATCCCTAACATTCTGGCCTCCAGCGTTGTGGAACACTGTCACTCAACTCCTCACAATAACGATACTCTCTGGACAGCCTCTATGCTCTCTGTGAAGACAGTATAGGGCTGAGGTGATAGTGGTAAAAAGCCGAGTCGTAGCTTATTAGGTAAAATCCGCTTCGACTCTCCAGTCCACCGAGAGTCAATGCTTGATGACGGAAGTGAATGCTTATGTCGCTCGATAATTTTAGCGGGTCACGGAAGGAATGTTTGAGTTGGGCCAGATGATCATCTCTCAGTCTCGGTGCAGGTGATAGAGCGTGATAATACCAACACCACCCCAACATGGAAGCGCAATAACACGAATCCGCCCTTCTTGCAATCTGCTCACAATGTCCTCATCTGCGGGAACACCTCCCCAGTCTCCCAGTCGGTCGACACACTCGAGGAATCCGTCAGTCCAGCATGTTCCAGCTACGCCGAGCCGGTTACGAGAAGCAACGAACATGTCGCCAGAAGAGAGACATGCGCCCCTACACCAGTACAGTCTCAGTGGCAGCCTAGAAAGCAGCGAGCAAGGTCCTGCAGCACTCAATCCAAGCACGAGTGACACCACAACTGCCGAGTTCTTTCCTTCCATCCACGGCGACAGCCCCGAAGCGGGAGGCTTGGTGGCAGAACCGTCAGAAATAGAGCAAGGTGAGAGGACAAGGTTGTTGGAGAGTTATCACGATCCGCGAATATGCGGTCTAAGAAACTGCAACCATGGCACTTTCTCTCCACGACCAGACTCAGTACGAAGCTACACCAACAGCAGCCTGCTCAATGGCTTCGGCGGCAACCCTTCTGAACCCGGTCGGCCGCCTGGGGGTTACCGTGCCGCCGCTCGTGCAATCCTCGGCGATTCAATCATGGACACTTTGTCATGGAACAAGAGCGGGAGCACAACCAAACAGCTGGCCTCAGCGAAGGGCATCAAGGCTCAGAGATGGCTGTACCTGACCTACTACTTCCCGTTTCTTAGGTGGATAACCCAGTACAGGATGTCGTGGTTCCAGGGCGATCTGATTGCCGCCTTGACTATGGCTTCATTTTACATTCCTATGTCCTTGTCTTATGCCGCCAACCTGGGACACATACCACCAGTCAACGGGCTATATGCTTTTGTCTTCAACCCCATAATCTACGCTCTGCTTGGGACATGCCCACAGATGGTGGTCGGCCCAGAAGCTGCAGGCTCGCTACTAGTGGGACAGGTCGTAAGGGATTGTATAGACAGGGGCAGCTCGGAAGAGGATGCGAACGTGCTGAATGCACAGATAGCAGGAGTCGTGACGAGTATTGCAGGTGCAGTCATTCTGGTGGCGGGTTTGACACGACTTGGCTTCCTCGACAGTGTCTTGAGTCGACCTTTTCTTCGCGGCTTCATCAGTGCCATCGGCTTCGTCATCTTTGTCGATCAAGCTATCCCTGAGCTGGGTCTGAAAGCACATAAGATCTCCCACGGGAGCAGCTGGGACAAACTTGTCTTTATCTTCAGCAATCTTCATAAGACGCACAAGCTGACTGCAGCTGTATCTTTTGGCGCGTTTGCCATAATCATGATGTTCAGACAGCTGAAAAAGAAGTTGCAACCAAGGTATCCTTCAGTGGCTTACTTTCCAGACCGATTCTTGGTGGTGGTGATCTCAGCTATACTGGCCTGGAAATACGAGTGGAATAAGCAAGGCCTGCAACTTCTCGGCAATGTCAAGGCAGGAGAAAGCTCTGGCATACCTTTCCATTGGCCACTTGCAACAAGACATGTCAAACACATCGATACAGCGCTAGGCACGTCGGTACTGATCGCTCTGCTCGGCTTCTTCGAGTCTTCTGTTGCAGCGAAGAGCCTGGGTGAAGGCACGTCTGGGCTCAAAGGTATGAACTTGAGTGCAAATCGAGAGTTGATCGCTTTGGGCACGGCTAATGTGATCGGTGGCTGTTTCATGGCTCTGCCTGCATTTGGAGGATATGGACGAAGCAAGGTGAACGCTTCTACTGGCGGTACCACTCCGATGAGCAGTATCTTGCTGAGCTTGATCTCTCTCTTTTGTGTCGCCTTTCTGCTCCCGTACTTCTACTGGCTGCCGAAAGGCGTCCTCAGCGCCATGATATCAGTGGTAGCTTACTCTTTGATTGAGGAGGCCCCACATGACATCAAATTCTTCCTACGCATTCGAGGTTGGTCGGAGCTGGCGCTGATGTTCATCATCTTCTTGTCTACAATCTTCTACTCCATATCGGTGGGGATAGCGCTCGGCATATCTCTGTCGCTACTTGCTGTGGTCAAGCACGCAGCAAAGCCTCGGATCCAAATTTTGGGCAGAGTCCAAGGACAACCAAACAGGTTTGAGAATGCAGAAAATGCAGCAGATCAAGTTGAGCACATCGAAGGTTGCCTCATAGTCAAAATCCCAGAACCCCTAACTTTTGCCAACACTGGCGACCTGAGGACGAGACTGAGGCGGCTAGAACAGTACGGTACAAATCAGGCGCACCCGTCACTGCCCAGAGTACGACACGAAGACAACAACAGAATTGTCATATTTGACGTGCATGGTGTCACAAGTATAGATGGTTCGGGCACGCAGGTGTTAGCGGAAATAGTGAAGGCATACGTGGACAATGGTGCTAGAGTCATCTTCTGTCGACTACCCCACAGACGCCACCAGGTGTATAGCAGGTTCGAGGATTCAGGTATTGTCGAGATGTGTGGCGGATCTCAACATTTTGTTTCCAGCGTTGATGAAGCATTGAAGCTTTCTGAAGTGGAAGACATCTCGCAGTATTTCGAGGAGCGATCGAGGTCTGGGGCTACTCAATGGTAAACTTACGTGTCAGGTGCAGACAAGCGACTTCCACTTTTTTGCACTTCACTTCACCATCTTCTCCCTTCGTTCCTTCCAGCACAAAATGATTCTGAAGTGTCGACTAGTCCGCAGCCATGCTAACTGCTATGATCTTCCTCCCATGGTGCTATCTTGCTTACCACACATTTGCAGAGAACACTGGCGTCCACCTGCCTCTGTATCGCAGAGGTGGCCGCTTAGCCCGTCATGAGCTCGCCAACGTCACGGCTCTATCGAGAACATTGTGCCGCGTCGAAGATAGATACGCAAGGACTTATACAGATGTTGATGGTAACAGAGTAGTCAGACGCTGGCACGATGGGCCTGACAGTGCAGACGACTTCATGTTGGATGGGGCAGGACGTGATGGCTCGTGGTGAGTATCCACGCCCCGTATCGTCACTCGTCTTACTGGTGTCAGGTACACCAAATTTCAGGTTGGCCAACCACCACAGACGCTAGAAGTCGACATCGACATGCTCAGCCCGGAGTTCTACACGATCATGACACAAAGCGATCAAGGGTCGAAGTACGATACCTTTTTCTCGACTACTCACGGTATGCCCCCTTCACCCACCTATTGTAGGCTATGCTGACACAAAAAGAGCCTTCGAACTCCTACGCCCACCACCTCTGCCAAATATCTACTGAGATCTTCCATCTCCCTTCTGCAGCATCCCTCCACTTACCGTTCCCAGTCTGCAAACCTCCCAAATACACTCACCAAACCCTCAATCCGAGCGGCACAATCCTCGGCCTCTCACCACCCAGCACCTCCAACTCGCTATCACGTCTCGACGCACCAAGCTTCCTCCGCCAACTGCTCAACCAGGAGATGATAGAACACAACATCTTCAGTCTCACCCTCCTCGACAGTCAAACAGGCATCCTCTCCCTAGGCTCCACAATCGCCTCCACCATCGAAGAGACGAAGACCCGCGCACAGCTAGGGCTAAAGTACCTCGACAGCCTCCACATCCCCTCAGAAATCGCAAAAATGGAAGAAGAGATCCGTGGCGCAATGGCGTTCGCTATTCCACCAGGTAGTACACACGAACATCATTTCAAATGGACTGATGTCGGCAACGGCGCCGTAAGCGGATGGCACATGACTCTCATGAGCGGCGTGTGGGTCGATGGCGTTAAGGTCCTACGGAATCAGCCAGTTCTGCTTGACATCAATTGTCCGTTTATATTAGCGCCTGTTGGAATCATACAAACAATCTACGACTCCATCCCCGGCGCACGAAGCCTGTCGTCTGTGGTTGGCCATGCTCAAGAAGCAAACACTGAAGATACAAGACCGTTCTACACCTTTCCCTGCCTGAACGAAATCGATGTAGCCTTCGAAATTGCAGGTTGGCGCTTCCCGCTCGCGCGCTCCCCACCAACAGGTGATGACCTAGTGCATGGACCTGCCGGCGGACGCTTCAGTCTAGGTAGAGTCAACATGAGCCCTAGTGAAAACGACAGCAGTGATGGAATGAGTACGGGATACTGCGTTGGTGTTATCGTTGAGACGACGATGGGTGTGCGGAAGGAATGGAGACGAGCCAGTATGCGGGATGTATGGGTGCTGGGCGAACCGTTCTTTCGTGGGCTTGGTGTGACGTTTGATCTAGGGGATGAAAAGGGCAGGGCCTCGAAGATAGGTCTGAGGGTGTACTAGAACGGGCTAGCTTAATCTGCAGCACGAGATGGATGATGTTAGATTTATAGAAGTTGAGAGACCAACACAAGAGCAAGGAAGGTATACCTGTCACCCAGAAGCATTCTTTCTCTACAGATGCATTTCTAAGAATACCGCCTCTCTAACCGATACCTCTATCTTCCCCAACAATGCGTTCCCGCTAAGACGCCAGAACCACCAGCACCAGCGCCAGCACCCGCGACCGCGCGCGAACATGAAATCGCAAGCTCTTCTAGAATCTATTCTCCTCTATCTCTATCTCTACCTCTACCTCTACCCAAGACCGTCCCATCCAATCTACATTAAACCGACATAGCCCTCCACTGACTCCTCCTCCAAACCCTCACCTTCCAATCGCCCAACAACCCCGTCATCTTCGACGGCGACGGCTCAGATTTAATCGTCGCTGTATTCAGTCCACTGGCACCTGATACTGCCACCACCGCTGCCTTCTTATTCTTGCTTTTTCTTCCCTTCTCCTTCATTTTCTTCTTCTCTGTCGCGTTCTTGGTTCTCCGCTTCTGACGCCGCCGCTGCATGATTTTCCCGTTCAGTGTGAGTTGGTCGGTACTTAGACGGCGCTGTTGGACTGTACTCCAGCGGCGGAGGCGCGGACCTGGTCCGGTTGCATCGTCGATGGCGTTGGGAGGGTGGGAGTGGGAGGCGTTTGGCGCTGGGGCTGGGGCTGGGTCGGTGGTGTGTTCGTGTTCTTGGAAATGGACGTGCTGATGCTGCTGCTTTGGCTGGACAGTCTGCCCCGTCGTAGTGGCTGTACGTTGCGGACGCGAGATCCAGGCTGGCCAGTCATAGCTCATCCAGCTCCAGGCTTTTTCTTGCTTCGGTTCACTTGCACTTGCGCTTTCGCCAGCTGAAGCCCTTAAAGTCTGAGGCTGTTCTATGCACTCAACTGTCTGTGTCTGTGTCTGTGTCCGTGTTTGAGTCTGTGCTTGCTCCTAGCCTTCGGTCCTCTCCTGAGAGTGCTTCCTCACATCCTCCATCTCGCCCAACATAACTTCATTGAAATGCTCAGCGTTATCCAAATACACATGATGCCCCGCCTTCTTGATAATCACCACCTTCGCACTTCCCCGATCATTCCTCTTGTCCTCCTCACTCGCACTCGCCAACGCCTTCGCTCGCTCTGCATTCATTGATTCCGCGGCTGCATACCCGCCTTTCACGTCCATCCAGTCGTTCTCGCCGTACATGAGGACGACAGGGATTCCAGTTTCGCGTTGTGATGCGGGGGCTTTGGAGGATGAGATGTGGGTGACGCGTTCGACGTCAGGTTCGACTTCAAGATTCTGAAAGGATTCGGAAGAAGAGGATATGGTGCTGGGTACCGAGGCTGGATCTGCCGCCGCTGTTTGTGGTAGTTGTTGACGGCCGACCCCTCCAATGCGCCTGATGAGGGGGCTGCGTGCGAAGGCGCCTGGCGCGAGGATGTAGGCTAGGGCGTACTCGCCGGAGCCGCGGAGGCGGAAGAGGCTGTATGCGTAATCGTGGAGGGCGAGGGCTTCTTCGGGCGGAAGATGCGAGAAGCGGCGGGATGTCCAGCCTGAGACCAAGCGCGGACCTAGTGGTCCTGACCAGCGGACGAAGGAAAAGGGAGAGATGTTTGCGTCCCAGAGGTATGTGAGCCACTTTGGCAGGGGCTTTCGTGGAGTAGCCTGTTTCCCATTGATGTCTTTGTCGCCCTGAGCTGGTAGACGGTTGGGATTTGGGGCTTGTTTCGCTTGCTCTTTTTCAGCACGGGATCTCGCGTTGAGGAAGTTGTTGTTGTCCCCGATGTTCTGCTGTCTCGATTCGGATTCTTGATCTTGGGTGAACTCGTTGGCGAGAGTGGAGTCGGGAGGTTCTGGCATGTCTGCTTTGACGGCGTAGGGATCCTCAGGTATACCGACCGGACTGGCCAGGATGAGCTTGTTCAGCCTGCCAGGGTATTTTAGAGCGTAACACACAGCCATATAGCCACCCATACTGTGACCAACCAAGGTCATCTTGTCGATGTTCTTCTTCTTGCGCCACTCTTCTAAGCTGTCTATGAACCAGTCTTCTGCTTCTCGTATTTGAGCCTCCTTGGTCTTTGCGTGGATCTTGAAGGGTGGGCGAGACGAGCGGCCCATGCCTAGCATATCCAGGGCGTAGAGATGCCAACCGGATGGTCTTGAGAGAGCCTCGAAGTTCTTGTAGAAGAAACCTAGACCGGCGCCGTAGCCGTGGAGGATGACGAGGTTCTGGTCTGCTTGCTCGCCTGTCCTTTCGACGCTGAATTCGTTCATAGCTTTACTCTTGCCCGCCAACTGAACCATGCGACTGTGCCAAGTACGTGGACCGTAAGGATCGGTGATGGAATTGGTGGTTATCGGTTTGGCCGTGTCGTCTGGATCCTGGCTCACGTTGACGGTGCTGGGATTCCGAGAAGGCGGCTCGGAGCCAGTCTGGGTGTGAGTTGGTGGGGACTGAAGGTATGGAATGAAGGAGAGCACTTTGTGTTCTGAATCTGCCGCTGAAGGGGCTGACCACCATTGGGTGAAACCTTCTTTGTAGCTGAGGGGAAAGACGCCGGCGAACCTAGACTGTCTCTTACTCGTGTCGGATTCATGAGGTCTTCTAGAGGCCAAGGGAGACTGTTGTGGCCGGTTGGCGACTTCACTATCGCTGTCTGCCATGTCGCTCTGGCTTAACAACGGTGGCTGTTCGGACGAGGGTGGTAGTCGGCGTGTAATGCCCGGAGGCTGAGGATATGCTAAGGTAGACTGAGGGCGTATTCGTGCCGAGCGAGGTGCGGTGAGTGAGGAAGAAGTCCTTAGGAGGCCCTCGGCTGTGTTGGCTGGTCTCATCCAAGGCAGGTCTGAGAAAGATATTGATCATGCGCCACTATTGACCTATTGACCTGAGCGGTGCGAGTGGTATATCATGGTAGGGAAGGGATTATGGATGAGATGACCAGGTGATCTTGGCTTTGAACGAGACAATGAAGGCTGTGGCCACTGTATAGACGGTAGACCTGGGACTGGCATACGTTGAGTAATGTTATGCCGATATTGTACGCATTGAGCCTCTCACCACGGGAATTGAAGATCCGGTGAGAAATGATGCCGACTCATCTCCGTCATCATGCGGACTTAGCACTTGCCGCCGAACAAGCACCAGGCACCACTCAAACATTCCCGCTAAGCCTTGATCTCAGGGGTCATCACTTCGGCCGATCCCGGCACTTGACCCTAACCTGGCCGTTATTCAATCTTGTTGAGGTGCCTATATCGATGTCTATCTGACAGTCACCGAAAGGCCTCAGGAAAGTGTAATGGCGCCTAAACACATGTCGCCTCGGCCAGCGTGCATTATGTCAAACGGTTATGAAGAGCGTGAAAGGATCGATGCCTCCTGCCTTAGGTAGCACGGCCCTCGAACATCCTGTTGTTACACATCGAACACTTCCCCAAAGCCCATCCCACTCCCTCCTCCTCTCCTAAGGTCGACGAGGTCTAGCCTCCATCCCTTCCATTGCTTCAGGCCCTTCTTGACTTCTCTCACATGTTCAACCATCTTACGCATCTCTTCCTCCCGCTGAGCTGCTGCAAATGCATTTTCATCGAACCCTTCGTCGTCAAATTCCTCCAGCAGACTATCGTTTCTCGCCCTTGTCTGCGGCTTCTGCTGCGAGTCCGGACTTGTCGTGCTCGTTCTGAACGCCGCAAGACCAGAGCTGAGCACTTGTGTGAAACCCGAGTGCCGTGACTGCATTGCAGGCGCATGCATCGTTGAGCTCCTCCTGGTTGCACCCGCAGAGCCATTCAGGTCGACTTCGTCAAAGCCATCCGCATCGGCACCCACGTCTTTCTCCATTGACAATTTGGGTTGCAACTCTTTGCGTTTATCACGCCAGACACCACGTCGGAGATCGAAGCTCTCCGCTTCGAGCTCACGGATTCGTTGTTGGAGTTTCTGCCGCTCTTCATCCTCCAGTTCGTCCAATCCTTCTTCTGCACCATCGCCACTGATTGTATTTTTCCTTGCCTCTCGGAGCCGCAGATTCTCTTTTTCTACAGCCTCGACTTTCGCTTTCACCATAGCCAGTTCTTTGCCTGTTGCGTCTGCTGCCGCTAGTTTTGGTGTATTCCGCTGTTCAGACTCACGATGAAGTTTGTTGAGAGCTTCGATCTTCCTCTCCAGCGTCTCAGCTTTCTTGTCAACCTCGTCCTTCCCAGTCTTCAGCTCCTCAAGTTCGCGCTCCAAGGCCTTGATCTTGGTGTCTTTACTTGTGCGCTCTGTGCCATCTAGGACTGCTTTTTCCGAAGCCCGCGTGAGAGCTTTCTTCACGTCCGCCAACTCTGTCTGCAGCTTTGTGTTGCTCGTTTCTGAGCGCTGTAGCGAGTCTTGGAGTGCAGCTATCTGTTCGTTCTCGTCCTTGCCAGATGATGTGAGCGATGTTACTTGCGAGCGGAGGCGGGAGATTTCGAGTTGCATATCGCTTATCGTTGAGTCTTTTCCTTCGAGGTCCTTGCGCAGGGTCTCTACCTCTTCGTCCGGTCTCGACTTGGGCACTGATATCGATTGCCTCGAGTTTCGACGTAGCGAGTTGATTTCAGATTTGAGCTTCTGCACCTCGTCACTGTCCTCTGGCTTTTGGATCTCGGAAGCTTGCTCACGTAGTTCTTCGAGTTGGTCTTCGTTCTTCCGCCATCGAGCTTGGGACTCTTGTGCTTCTTTGGCCAGCCTCTTGTTCTCATTTTCTAGTTCTTCTATTCGTGCCATCTGCTTGCGGTAGATGTCAGGGAAGTCATCTTCTTCTGCGGGTGATGCCGGCGTGGCACCGTGGCGGAAGGAGGCAGAGCGCATCTTAGACTGCAAAGATACTGAGGCCTGTCTGCCCAGATGTCGTCTGGCTGAAGATGGCTCTTCAATTGGGGAAGCAGTAGTCTGACGTGGCGACATTGAGTCGTCCCTCTGGCCTCCCTCATCGTCCTGGAGGGGCTGACTGCCCGCGCTGAATGCCTCATTGAATGCAGCTACGTCCGCGTGGTCTTCATCACCGGCCTCTGTATCCCCCTTCGATTCTTCGACGGCATCTGCCCCCTTCACCTCCACAGTAGGGTCGATGTCCTGCGCAGCATCCGCTTCTGCTTTGGTCGGGGAAAGAGATGTACCCGTTGCGTCTTCCTTATCAGCAGCCTCCGTGGCATCTTTCGATTTCTTCGAGGAAGCACTGGCACCCTTTTCTCCCCCTGCTGCCTTCTTTTTCTTCTGTAGTTGCGCCACTCGTTTTCTGGCCGCGGCAAGCCTTTCGGCTTTTTCTTTATCGTCCTGTTCACCCATTATCTCGATGCGTGCCTTGCGTGGGAGGAACGGTGAGCCGCAAGAGTACTGGTTGACGCAAGAGTGTTCGCTGGGGGTTGCAGGAGAAGCATGTGCTCCAGCCGCAAGATCTCCAATGATAATTTGTTTTTAGGGCTACGTGCGGGCTCTCAGGCCCCTGTGATTAGCCTAAAGGGCAAGCAAGGGTCACTAACTTGAAGAGCGCTCAGGCTCTCCTGTTCGATCGGTCAAGGATATGAAGTTCCTGTCGATCACACTGCATTACATTCGTGCTGCATTGAGCTTCTCGTTTCATTATTCATTATGGTTTTATGATCCCGTGCCGGTAGTGCAGGTCTATCTGCACAGAAGATCTGAACTAGCGTCTAATACCGTCCTCATGAACTTGAACTGTTCAATCCCAGAATGTCCAGCATCACGGGGAATTGAGGTGTGCCAAAGCCCGAAGCCACGTCCCATCCCTCAGCAGCGTGGAAACCAGCACTATCGCATCCAATGCTGCTGCCATTGACAACATCAGTAAACGCCTTCTCACCGGCACCAGTGTACAACCAAGGGTTGAGGAAGCCGAGCGGCGCTTGTCCATCAGCCATCAAAGCATCATTCACAAGTGAGATGGTGCTGGCCACAGTGGGACATGACGCGCTCGTGCCATCCAGAGATACCACAGCACCACCGTATATCACGATGTACCTATATCCTTGTGCTGAAACGTCAGGATATGCTCTGCCACTTTTGTTGTACATGCCGTCGAACTCGCCGTCAAGCGAATCGATATATTTGTCAACCACGCCTGAATCCTTTTGGTAAGCTGGTTGCGCGAAGTAATTGCTGAAGCCGCTGCCGCTGACATAACCATTTCTGAAGTCATAGGCCACTTCCTCAGGATAGTTTCTGGTGCCACCCACTGCGGTGATGTAGGGACACGATGCAGGGAATGCCGGCAGAAACATCGACGTATTCTTACCATCGTTTGAGAAGCAGGTGCCATTAGAACCGACACCGAAGTCACCACTGCTGAAGAGAACCGAAACGCCTCGGAGACCGAGCTGTGCGAAGCCTTCGCAGACCGACTGTGCATAAGAGAGTGGCACGGTCTGTTCGTCGTCCCCGTAGCTGGTTGAGATGGTCTGTGGTACGTCTTCCTGATTTGATACGTACTCAAGCCAGTCTAGATACGGCTCGTTCGTGTTTGTGGGCGTCAGTAAGTCAGGTTGGAATGGCGGGCTTCCTCCGGTAGAGTAGGATATGAGGTTCATGGGAAAGGTCTGGCCGGCAATGGTCTGTATGTCGAGATTGCCTTCGTAACCTGCACCAGCTGTGCCATTATCGATAGCACCGCCAGCTATGGAGATTTGCTCGAACGCAGAGGCGGTTGAAACAGCATCGGGTCGGAACATGCTGAGAAATTGAGCGGCATCGGAGCGGTTAGCCACTTGGCCGAGATAGTTCGTGAATGCGATGGAGGAGTTTGGTGACTGTGGGGTGTAGCTGTCGGTACCGTACAACAGACGAAGACAGGCTGGTGTGACACCTTCCCAGTTGCAGGTGCTGATGAGCTCGGTTGTGGTTGGCGGATAGTCGTCTTCATTGAGATCAACACCAGGACTCTCTAGAACTGTCTGAATCTGAGGCGAAGCACGTAGGAATGCCGTAGTTGGCTGTATGGTGCTGATATGCTCATGTAGGTGTTGTGGCAGCGACCACTCGGTGGTCCTTATCATCGAAGTGCCGTCTTCATGCTTGTAAACCGAGTACTTCGTGTTCAGCATCTTCTCGACCTGACTGACAGGCAGAGAGATGGTTATCCAATCTCGTGCAGAGCTGTACTTGCAATTTTTCACCGACACCCCATGATCTTGCAGGAACTCATTGACAAGCGCTGAAGCCTCCTCATCGGGTCTGACCAGGTCATCTACCTCCTCTTTCGAAAAGTGCTGTCTATATCGGTGATGAGTCGGAAGCGATACTTCGTACAAATGTCGCTCCAGATCAGCGAATTTTTTGTTCTTCAGGCCAATCTTGATGTCAAGGAGCTGATTCGGGTGCGGAGGCTGGTCAGAAGCAGTCCATCCTCTAGGCACAAAATGTGTCTCCTTGACTGAATATGGTGATCGGGCGTGCTCTGAGTGTAGGGACACTGGCGTTGCTGCGACCACCTGGAACGACAAGGCTGCCAATACGGCTTCGAGGACATACATCGCCACGATTGAGCAACGAGACTACTCCTCTACTAATCGTACAATGATACCGTGATAGAAGTAGCTGGGGATAAATGTGCAGCGGGTGAAAAGAGCCTACATACCAACCTTTATCACTACTTCTTCCTGGCTCTTTTGCCAATTTAATGTTCCGTCCGCGCTCGCCGGGTACCTGCAGGGTGGGCAGCGATTGAGCAGTGCACGACATCATAGGCTCCGTCCCGCATACTTGCCAAGCGCGAGACAGCCTATCGGAGGCTGGGAGTCGGTCCGGGCCAAGTGGGGAGCTGCTGCGCGGCTGTTTCGAAGGAGAATGAAGATTTGCAGGGGATTGGAAAGTTCGATGGCTTCTGTTTCGTCCAGTGTCACGATTGGACTTGCTTGAAGCTTCTCGCACATCGCTCTTGACACTACCATGCTTCTATTGCTTCTCCTGCTTTCCTGTGGCCTCGCAGCAATGCTCTCGCTTCATAGCTCATGTATCACCACATTTGTTGACGCGACGCACGAATTTTCGAGCCGGCAAGCACAAAACGCGTAGCGGCAGTAGATCGCTTAGAATTTTTGTCTACATGGCGCGGTGACCACGGGAACAAGGATCTAGGGCTCATGCAGTTGTCCTGAACAAAATTCGTGCCGTGCAAGCCGTATTTTCAAAAATCAAAGATCGAAATGCAGGCGTCGGCACCAGTATGCAACTCGCATTGTCGCGCCGGAATGTACTGCGCTTGACCGACCTTGACTCAAACGACGACAAATGATGTTGCACAGCAAGAGCAAAGAGCTTCAAGAGTGCGCCCTATTCAACGCTGCTAAGCGTTTGCATAAGAGCTTGACCATGATCTCGCCCGTCTGCTCAATGCAGGTTGCAGATTAAATGTTCGTTGCTGCTGATGCGTGGCTTCTATCCAATGGTTCGTGCGACGCAGTACTTCTCGTGGGAACGTGTCTAAAGCCGCCGCCTTAGGCGTCCTCCTCAGCGTGCACTCGTGGGAACATCGTGGTAGCGCTTGGCCCTTCACACAATAGTGTGCTACCGAGCTCTGGCATTGGCCTTATCCCAGGAATCTGCTGGACATATAGTGCCAGGTGACAAGTGCCCATGGCGTGTCATCTCAATGTGCAAACTGCCACCTGTCAGTTGGCAAACATGGACCCCGTCGAAGCTCCGCGCCCAAAGGTTGGCATCGTTGGAGCTGGCATAGCAGGACTCTCAGCTGGCATAGCACCGAAATGAGCAGGGTGGGATGTGGAAGTGTTTGAGAAGTCACGAATGAAGAATGAGGTCGGTGCAGCTATAACTATCATGTCCGTTGCGACCGCAATTCTCGACAGCAGGGGATTAAGTAATCAGCCATCAACTCCCAGCTTCAAGACTCTGGTCTGAGTTCAAACGCAAGCTTTACCAAGGCCAAAGGAGTCGAGAACCACCGTATGACCATATTGCACGCAGGCAGCCTGGACACAATGGCTCACGACTAGTACACCAACATCAAACAGGAGTATGGCCACGAGGCCTGGATGTTTCATCGTGCTGAACTCCACGACGGTTTGATTGAGCTTGCAGTCGAGCACGATAACAAGCATAATACCAAGGGCAAACGTGTCAATATGCGGACAAGCAGCGAAAACAGCAACATCAACTGTGAGGAAGGTACTTTGACGGTCACGTCTGGCGGGGTTGTCTCGAGGGACATGTTGGTGATAGCTGACGGCGCACATGTAAGCAAGCTGTATTCCCCAAAGTGTCGCTCTGCTGATGTCCTAGTCCCACCTCTTTTCACAGTTTACTGGGCAGTCTGATCACCTTACCCGCATAGGGAGGAGCGTCTACCGTATTTTGGTCGAACGTGCCGCAGTAGATGCCCACCCAGCAGCAGCTCGCTTTCTGACATCGCATCCTAACGCCCTTCCAGGCTTCTGTTGTGCCCTAGATCCGGCCGACAATACCTTCATGATCACATATCCCTGTCGCTCTGGCCCCATGCTAAATATCGCCTTAGTACATGACACAAGAAAGTCGCCTTCAGAGAACTCAGAAGCAGACAATTCATGGCAAACCACTTCAAGCGTCTCAGAGGTCCTCGAAACAGCGCATAACTTCCATCCAGACCTCAAAGCCTTACTCCAGCTGAGCTTAAGCATTGGGCTTGCGGAGAATTACTAGGACCAGTCAAGGGCGCGTGGTTGGAAAAATTTGGTTCTCGCGGCAGTGATGTTTAGTGATGTACATAATCGCTGCGCCCACATGCGTCCAGACGCTCTCCTGTAGAACCAACTGTATATAACGGGAGGCTTGAATTGCCAGGTTTCGGTTTCGCTTATGGTACGCACACACTCCCGAATACCAGTTACCGCCATGCTTCCCATTGGCGACTGACATCAATTCCTTCTTTTGCTGGACAAGTCCAGGAGCCTAGCGAGCCTCTTCTGTTCGCCGTACCTCAACGCTACATCTTCCACCGGTCAATGACGACCTGTTGGTGGTACTCAATGTTTTCAACTCTGTTCTATAGTTTTGGAACACGCTGGAGCATGTCCACCTGTGTCTTCGTACGGCACGAGCACACGGACGACTGGTGGTCTTCCGTTTGCTGCTAATGACTTGACGGCGGGTTTGCAAGTGCAAGATGATCTCTTGCCTGGGCACGAACTGTGTTCTTGATATCTCCCATATACCTCCGATCTCCTCTGACGGCTCAACCTGTTCATGCAGCCATCATAGCACCAGGTATCGTGGTCAGAACACCATTCTTATCATACTTTGCCTTGAAAAAAGTGTAGCTCAGCGTGATGGTGTCGATTTTCTGCATAGTTGGATCATTCGCGAACTCTGGGTCGATGAAGAAGAACACTGGCATGTCGACCGTCTCGCCCTTGTTGAGCTTTTGTTCCTCGAAGCAGAAGCATTGGATCTTGCTGAAGTATGGTGCCACCTGCGCCGGCGTTACGCTGTACGTGGCCACACCGATAATATCCGCTTCACTCCTGTTCGTAGCAGTATAGAAAGCCAAAGCTGTCTCCCCAGGTAGAACCCTCACTTCTCTCTGTTGTGGCGTAAATTTCCATGGTAAGATATCTGATACCGAACCGTTAAAAGTGATCCTCAGCCGGCGGTGATCTTGAAGTGGCTTTAGGCGCTCAGATTGTGGGATGTCGGGATCGGCATTGTCGTGTGCTTTCACGGGTTGGCCGGACCATCCAGTCTGTTGGCAGATCATCTTATATAGAGGCACAGAACCGTAGGAGAGAGCGACGGTGCCGACGATCAAGGAGGCACCGTAGTACATTGTTGTTCTGTTCTTTTCTTTGGCTCCTGCCCGGGCAGCCTCGTAGGGCGAGGCATACTGGTGTGAGGATGGTGAAGAGGTGAAGAATCGTGGTCGTGCAACCGTGGGTGATTGGGGGCGGAAGTGGGATATTGGGTTACTGCTGGAGCTGTTTTGGCGCAGCGAGCGTGCGATGCTAGTCCATGTCGGAAGGCGTTGCATGCTCAGTGCGTTCGATGTTTAGGGAGGGTTGTCACAGTGGGCGGAATTAGACAAGTCATGTTAGAGATCAGCTGAGATCGTTCTGCGGGCAAATCGAACATCATGAGAGTCGACTATTCCAAATGTGCGCTTGTTGCCGCCTTGTTAACCGTAGCTAGCTTCGGACGTTATGCCTAGCTGGTCTCACAGGGCTCAACACCACTCAGCTTTCGTTGCCTCTCCCATTCCTTGTGCCGCAACAGTGCTAGTACTCCTATTACTGAGGCATTAACTCATGTTTGCACGAGGTCTTCATGCCGTCGCATTTCATACTATAGGGTTGACGCCTTCTGAATGCAGACATATGCGATGGAGCACTGCCTTAACCATTCCCCCAAGAAATGTCCCCCGGTCCGCGTTGCGTCCCTCGTCGCCATGGTCATGGTCATATCCCTCTGTCACGCCTCAGAGCATGCTTTTCATGCGCTCTATGATTTGTCTCGTCTCGCTCTGGGTATTATTGACCACATCTCCCGCAGGAATCATTTCTTTAACCAATCCAACAGCAGTACCTCTGTCTCGACACCTTCGTCAGCGGCGTTGTACTTGAATAGCCTCTCGCACATGCACACAGGAGGTGATCCCCAATAGAGTAGAAGGTAGTTAGGGGGGAACTTACGCCCAAACAATGCCGCGCTCATTACCCCCTGTTTTAGCCCCTGTGTCTCGAGCAATTTTGTACTTGTCAATGTTCTCTTTGTCCGTCATGCCTTTCTCATAGTCCTCGTAGCTGCGCCCGATAACGGCCCTTCCATCATACTGGGCCGGCCAGAAGTCAGTAGATTGGAAGACGTCGTGCTGCCTTGATTTGATCGTCGAGGTTGCACCGTCAGCTGTAGATAGGAGTGTTTGTTTCGTGGTCAATGGTGCTGGACACTCAACGGTTGCGACGAACTGAGAAATTTAGCAAGGAATCAACGAGCGAGGAAGGAGATGAAGGCGGGTATATACCCTTGTACCCATGACAACACCATCGGCTCCTATGTCAAATATCTGATCAGCAATGGCACACATGGATATTGTAGGGGACATTCTTGGAAGACAGCACGAAAATGCATGGGACGTCCAGCGATCAGCTTACCAAGACCCAAGGCTGCAACACACCCCTTTCCATCCACGATCCCTCCTGCTGCCACCACACCCACATCAGTTGATTTGCCTATCTCACGCAACGACTCCTTCACTTCAGGCACCAGAGCCATTATACTCGCTCCTTGGCCCCACTGGTGACCGCCTGCATCCCCACCTTGCACCACTAGGACGTCCGCTCCTTGCTCGATCGCCTCTTTTGCGACTTTCATCGTACCTACCTGCACAAATATCTTCACATCCCACCCCTCTTTCTCCCTGCTGTGGCGGATCGCCGAGATAATCGGCGCATGGTCCGTACTAGTACCAGGAAAAGCCAGCCAGATACCAGCTACCCTGTGCTTGAAGAGGACAGGTATGGCGTTCTCCACGAATCCGTCCGGTCTAAAGGTGATAAAGCCGGCTCCAAGCGGCAACTTCTCGTCTGGGCCTGCGATTTTGAGCAGAGAACGAGCTTTGCTAAGCTCAGCGTCCAGGGCTTGGAGCTGGCTCGATTGTGCAGCGAAATCAAAGCCGGCGCCGATGAATCCTACAACATGTCAGGGTATGCACTTGACGCCTTGCTGTGCGACTAGACGCATAAAGGTGAGAAGGAAATCCCAGCATCCTCAATACGCGACAGGTAGGTAAAAATCCATAGGAGGGACCTGGATGACCTACCGAATCCCCCTGCTCCTGTAACCGCAGCCGCCAAGTTCGCGGTAGCAAATCCGTACATCGGCGCGTTCGCTATGAACGGGACCGTCGTATGAGGGAACCATCTCTGGAGGAGGCTCGTTCTAAACTCGGTGGTCGCCATCTAGTCTCTGACGTGCTGGAAGGGCGATTTGAATCAGTACGGAGAGAGCAATTGGTAAGCATGGACCATTTATTATTGAGCATAGAGACGGGCATGATTCAAGCAATGCATGTGCCTATTAGTCTAGAGGTATCGGATCTGCCAGCCTGAAAGGGCTAGGGAAAGAAGCACACAGCAGGAAGCAACGGGGCGCCTAACTGACCAAACCAATATCTGACTGGTACTGGTGTTCTAGTGACGATGCCAGTTATAATATGCATGTACCCACAGAGAAGCCAGTACAATGATTTATCAAGGACTTGAACGATCCTCGTAAGAGTATGTCTGCTGTATTGTTGTCAATGACCAGGGGTTGCGCTGGTATAAGAAAAGTGCTTCGGCTTTGGTTGCCCAGGGCGAGCAATGCAGAAAGTAAGGCTGTTGCAGGAACGCAATCTTGCTGATGTGGAGAAAGTAAACCTCCTCTTCCTCCAGTGTAACTCAATGGCATAGGTCACTTGTAGATTCGACAGGGATGGATGATACGAGTCTTGCTGCGGGTAGATGTCGGCTGAGATTTGAACTGTAGAACCATCACGAAAGCGAAGTGGTCGAGACGTTCTCGTATTGACGCCTTACCGAGGTGAGCCTGGCCTTAGCCTTACTAGCCGTAGGTAGGCACTTCTCATGGAAAGAGCCACCAGTCGTGCAGATCTGTAATTATCTGCACTCTTTCTTTTCCTGGTTGGTGATCCCTCCCACGACCGAGCCGCCCACCCATGTTGGTACCAAGACTCGGTAGAATGTTGCACTCGGCTGCACAATGCTCGAGCTGAAGAATAAGTCCAGAGGTATGTTCAAGAAGAGGTAAAGCTACTTGCAAAAGACCCCACGGTTCGTAGCTCTGAGCCGAGTTGTAAGGAAGATAGTCTTATAAAGTCTCTTTCAATCGTGCGACTGCATAAGGTGGGTGCTTGCTTGCTGCACCGCGTAAAACTTCGACCTCTCGCTTCGAACAAAAGGACTACTCAGCCCAGAAGGCATCTGTGATCATTCAGACAGTGTACTAACAGGCTTGCTCACCATGTCTTCGAAAGGCGCCCTTGTGGTCATAGGCTCCGGACCAGGGATTGGTCGGTCTACAGCGGGATACTTCGCAGAAAAGGGGTTCAAGCATATCGTGCTCCTGTCTAGAGACGAGTCTCGTCTGACAGAGGACGCCAAATTCGTTACGTCGGCAGCGACAGGCGTAAAGGTCAACACCTTCAAGATCGATATGTCTGCTGACGAAGCTGCCGTCAAGAAGTCCCTCAGCGATGTTGACGGTAGCCTAAGAACCGCTGGCGTTCCCCTGGAAGTCGTGCTATACAATGCAGCTCGGGTTGCGCCAAGCAAGATCATGGAATGGGATGCGAAAGGGCTGGAAGATGATCTGAAGGTGAGTGGGATCGGAGCATTATCCTAGTCCTGGCGTGTCCTTGCGAGCGGCTGAGCTGACCTACTCGCCAGATGACCACCGTCAACCTATACGTAACACTTCAATGGGCTATCCCGCATCTCCTCGAGACATCAAAATCACAATCCCACAACCCAGCGTTTCTGACAACATCAGGGACACTGTACCGCGATCCGTTCCCCTTTCTCTTCTCGCTGGCTGCCGGGAAGGCCGCTCAGCATAACCTCATGTACAGCTTTCACAAGAAGTACGAGCCGCAGATTCACGTTGCCTGTGTGCCAGTCGGTGGATTTGTAAGGGATGATGCGAAGGTTACCTCTGCCCGTGCCGTTGCTGGGGAGTTTTGGAAGTTGTATGAGCAGCCGAAGGGAAAGGAGGGCAAAATCAGTGTTGAAATGGAAGATCCAGATTATCTAGCAATGGTTGAGGGATTCAGAAAGCAAGTCGAGGGTAGCTAGAGTTGAGCTGGCTGCGAGGTATCTTCCTTATGTGATGGGGCAGCTGTCTTATTCTATCTGTATGAACAACTAACAATCATGTAGAAAGCAATACAAGCCTGTACCTGCCCGGTTATCTTCACCTCGATAAGATACTTCACCTCGGCAGTCCTTCCCCAGCCACAGGAGCACTAACTCACGGCTGTGGTTAACGCGCGTTGACGCAATAACGAACCAGAAATGCATGATTTTGTGGATGCCTATTTGCTGGAATAGGGTGCCACAAAGATAGATGTCGCTTCTTACAGTTTAGGCTCTCGTTAGGCTACGGCACCAACCTCCTCGCCCCCCGAAATACTTGGTTTTAGTGGCTTGCGGTGTCATTCACGACGTGCTCATGTCCTTCTGAGGTGGTCAACTGGAACCTTCTCTCTTCGATTTCGAGGTCTGATCAGTCTTGCCTTCGCAACTGCCTGCCGTGGAGCCATAGTCATTCCTTCTCGATCTACGTTCTACTAACAAGTCATCTGTCGTTTCCGGCAACTTATCTGGTAGGCAACGTTCATGGCTTTCTTCCCCTACGCTTGGACCATTCCCATGTTTCACGAGTTACTGCTTATCACGCCGTTGTCTCACCAGTAATCCCGCGCATGAGACAATACCACAACCCGATAGTGACCATTGCCGATTACTTGTTGTCCTCAATCTGGATTTCTTTTGTCTGAAAGTCTCATTTGTTTTCGCATTCCACCACAATTAGACCGCCGACTGCGACACAAATATGGACACAACCGACCATGATCCCGCCCAGGCGGGCGCACCACCACCACCAGCACCAGCGCGACTGGCGGCTCGTTTACAGCGAAGGAGTAATAGCAGACGGAGATCCTCGGCACATTCATCTCGACGCAGCTCGATCTCCTCTTTACATTCCCGAGCATCTACTCTGTCTTGCCATGGGGGCCCGTATAGCACGCATATCGCACAGCATTTACGAAGAGCATCTATTATCGAGAATCGTAAGGCCCGTTTGGCCGAACGGGCTGCCCACGCTGAACAAGTCCGTTTGCGAGCCGCGGCTGCAAAAGCTGCGCCCAAATCGTCAAATAGCGAAGAGAAGGCTCTGGCTGCACAAGCGGCAAGAGAAAAGTTGCTGGCAGAGATAACAGCAAGATGTGAAGAGGAGGTCCGACGCGCTAAGCGCATCGCTGAGGAGACCAAAGAGAGGAAGGCCGCCGAGCATGCGAGGTTAAGAGACGAGATGGCGGAGAGACATGCTGACGCTGCGAAGAGGAGATCGAATTATCAGATGAACTTCCGTAGGCCAAGAACTACTTCGCTTGCTGCTGTGGAGGAGAAGAAGATCGAACCTGAAGAGTTGAGAAGAATGAGCCAGAATGCTGCTGCAAAGGTCATTCAGAGGGCATGGAGACTTTCACGACCGAGGCGCATCGCGAGCGCATTCTTGAAAGCTGGAATTAGTGTCGAGACTCTCAAGGGACTGGATTTTGAAGACGTCACGAAACTGATCTCAACCGAAGCCACTATGACCGCCACCATGCGGTTGGCGAAATGCCTTGGCATCCTCGGCCACGAGACCGACAAGAACGCCCGGAGAGGTGCTGTCCGAGTGTTTCTAGGCGCCTTTATGGTCGTTGCCCATCCAGTGCAAGCGTTCAGTCATGGCGGAAAGGAGCCTCAAGAACAAGATCTCATAGCAAAAGGGCAAGCGCTAGTCACTGCGGTTGAGACCACAGCGGCTGCCCTCGGCGAGGATGTGAAGCCGAGTGCTACGTTCGATGAGCTTCAACTGCTGTTCAACAACTTTACTTCCGCCTTTCACGCCTGGAAGACTCAAGATCTTGGTATACTTGCAGACGTGATGGTCGGTTCATTCGTGAATCTTGATCTGATCATTCAGTCGACCAAAGAAGAGCTTGAAGGTAATGTTGCAGACGAGTATCTGCAAGCGATACGCACAGAACAGACAAAGATTCTAGTACGACTGAAGCGCCTGATCGGGCATGACAAAGCAATGGATCGCATCCGGAAGGCTGTCCGAAAAGCACGGAGAGACAGGGCTGCTGAACGGTCGAAGGAGTCTGTTGAACATGTACCTCGAGCATCAACGCCAGTTGAAATGGATATTGACATTGCACCCTCCGCCCTACTTACACCACCAGCAACACCATCGCGGGAGATACAACGATCGGAAGAGGCTTCGTCCTTTGTCAACAGACTTGGTCTGACGATGACTGTACTACCGCCGAACAGAGAGATTGCTCACGAAATCCAGATTAATGGTACATATGAGGTTCAACAACAGCCGTGGACAGATGCGAGGAAAGACCTCATGGAAGCACTCCGACACGGTATGCGGAAGAGCATACAGTCAGGAGGATTGCAAGCGGAAAGTGCCTGGACCCGTTCTATGGTCATCCTTGTCAAGGATAAATTGATGAACCTTGTCAGTCAGCGACATCCGCTTCATGACCGTATTGACACATTCCTGGATGCTACGCTCATCGAGCAACAGGTGCAGAAAGGCATATTCGTCTATAATGATTTCTTCCTGACCGTTGCAAACATGGTCAAGCAGATCTGTTCACCCGGGCGGGATGAGATCGTTCGACAATTCTCAGATGACAACAGTAGCGATACGATCGAGCGGCTGTTCAACCTGATCAATATACTTGATCTCCTAACACTAGACCACATCAATTTCCAATTCAGGCTGGCGTCAAAGTCTGTGATAGAGCGTGGTCACGAGCACGAACATTTAATGTTCGAAAAGGACCTTGAAGCTCGTGTACACGGCCTCGAGCATATGGAGTCATGGTGGACTAATGCTCGCAGAGGCATCAGTGGCGCAAATCCTAACACATCTGCATATGCAAATGCAGTTTATGCACGAGCTCTGACAGATCTTGTCTTTTCGAACAACCCTTTCACATACGAACATCTCCCAGAGACATTGCGACTTGACTACATTCGTTTGCTCAAGGTCCGAGCAAGGACTTTTCATGTCGTCGCTGTCGCATCGACCTTGCTGACATCTAAGATCCGGTTGCGGCGAAACCGGGAAGCATTATGGTCGAAAGAAGCTGAGCGACTTATGAAGGTAGAGATACTTTGCACAGACGTCGCTTCGATCGTGCGACAGATCGAATCTGGCCATATGATGCCGGATAGCACCAAATCTGGTCTTCTTGACTTTGTCAGTCGTGTACTTCCAGCCGCAGTCAACGCAGCCAAGAAGCTGAAGACGGCAGAGCAGGAACGCTGGGAAGCCATACAAGAGCGGCGAGAGTACGATGCCGCAAGAGGTCAGCCAGAAGCAGACAAGACCGATGTCTTCAGCGAACAAGTGGCGATGTTCATACTCAAGTCACTGAAAGAGCACTTCTTCTACAGACTTGCAGCTTCAAGCACGGCTGAGAAGGTACGCGTCACTAGTGGTGCATCGGAGACGCTAGCACGGATAGGCATGCCAGAATTCGTTGCAGAAGTTGGTGGCATTGTGGATGTGCTGGATAGGGTCAAGACCGTTGACCTGAAGGCGCACGAGAAGTGGTATGACCAGATCGCCACGGAATCTAACGAAGCAGCCGTAACATAACAGTCGGACCGAACCACGAGCATTGATTCACGGCATCTATGACTCCGTACTGCTGTAGAAAGGCGGACTTACGGCTCACGAGGCTCAATTTTGTATTCTTCTACCCTTCGGGTCTGGCATGTTGCGGCATCGTGTATTATATCTGATTTTCTAGCCACTTCTACAAATGGTTGATGAGATCATTCCAGTGACACTCAGGCTCAAGTCCTCTGTTATCTTTTCCCGTCGTTTTCTTGCGCCACCTGCAATACAACGCCGTCCGGACTACCCCCCACGTGATCCAAACTCGACCATAAGCTTCCACTAGCGCATCAGCGGCGCATTCGATCCGAATGATCGACGCCGCGCTTGTGCAAGGAACGATCGGACGGTGCTTCACTGACATCACCATCATTATCAAGAACGAGCTCTAGGACCATACGTATTCATCCCATCATCTCCCCCGTACCTTCTGCCTCCATATACACTCACTCAGTGAATGCTATCGCATGCTTAGAAGCTTTCATCGTACCTTGCCTTCCCACTGTAAAAGAGCTTTGCACCAGCAGCCCACTGTCATCATGGCGCGAAAAGCGTCGGCAAGGAAAGGTGAAGCACAGGTGCTGGGGTCATCGACATCGACACCGACGCGTTCAAGCGCTCGAATGGCGAACAGGAGGTTCAACGCTGAGTATGGCACTGAAAGCCCGCCTATCAAGCAGGAGGACGAAGAGCCTTCTACGCCGAAGGCGAACATGAAGGCCAAGCGTGCTGCACCGTCAAGCTCGCCCCAGAAAGCTAAGCGCGTCAAAATAGAGACGCCGGAGGATCAGGGGGAGGATGTCAAGGCTGGGCTGGATGAGCAGAGTGGCGTGCCAAGTCCAGACGGTACAGATAGTGAATTGTCGGACGCGAATGATGAACCGGAATCAGACTTTTCAGGCTCAGACGAAGAGCAAAAGCCTAAGAAGGCGCGAAAGTCGCCGAAGTCTCAGAAAGTGAAATCCTCTTCGTCGCCGTCAACGCCGAAGATTAAGTCGAAGACCAGCTCGGCGGCGTCACCAGCGGACAAAGCCGCTGCACTACAGGCGAAGAAGCTGAAAGAGTATTCTCAGTACAGCAAAGCCTCTCCCTTCCCGGACTTTCCCCACCCAACGCCTGACGAAGCACGTCTAGCACATAAGATATTGTCTGACCTTCATGGCGCACGAATACGGCCAGAGAAAGTCGTCGCACGCGCTGACAGTGCCGGCTGCGGTGACTCTCCTTCTGTCCTCGATGCACTAGTGCGCACTGTTCTGTCCCAGAACACTTCCGACAGAAACAGCACGCGTGCGAAGAAGAACATGGATGCGGTGTACGGAGGCAGCGACAACTGGGATGCTATTGTCGAAGGCGGACAAGCAAAACTGCAGGATGCGATTAAAAGTGGTGGTTTAGCTGTTGTCAAATCCAAGGTTATTATTAGCATCTTGGAGCAGGCGAAGGAGAAATACGGTGAGTATAGCCTGGATCATTTATTTAAGAAGACCGACGATGAGGCTATGACAGAGCTCATCTCAATGAAGGGCGTCGGACCGAAGACAGCGAGTTGTGTCCTGTTGTTTTGCTTGCAGCGCGAGTCGTTTGCCGTGGATACGCACGTGTATCGAATTGCAGGATTACTTGGATGGCGGCCCAAGAACGCTACAAGAGACGAAACCCATGCTCATCTCGAGGTCAGGATACCCGATGAAGAGAAGTATGGACTGCACATACTCATGGTCAGCCATGGCAAGAAATGCGAAGAGTGTAAGGCTGGAGGGAAGAGCATCGGGAAATGTGCGTTGAGGAAGGCGTTCAGGAAGGGAAAGCTTGAAGGAGACGCTGGGGACGATATTAAGGACGAGGAAGAGGAGGTGGTTAAGCAGGAAGGTAGAGATCCTGAAGATATCAAAGAGGAAGACGGGTTGGAAAGTGGACAACAAGACTATGTGCATGGGATGGAGGGCGGAATGGGGAAGAAGCAGGCCAGCAAGAAGACGACGAAGGGCAAGAAGTAGCGGTGGCACTTGCCGGGGCATAATTACCATTTTCATAATTTGTACAATAGTGTAGACTACTCAAACAGGAGGTGGAAGGTATAGTAAGACATATGACTGCCATGTACATCAGATACAGTCCAGTGACAAATCTAGGTTACCGTGAGAGTGGTAAAGCTCTGTACCTTTCGTACAGCCTGTCTTGCTCTCGACCGAGCAGCTATCCATCTCATGCCAACGACATCTCCTTCTTCAACTGGCTCACTGGTGGCAAGATCTTCGCCTGTTCAAGCCTATCGAATACCTGCTCGAACGAGTCCCAAGTATCTTCATACCCATTCCATCCCATCTTCCTAGCCTTACTCATACTAGCAACGCAGCTGTACTCCCTGCCCAATACAAATGTCAAAAAGCCCCACGACGCGCCAGAGAATGCATCTTTGTCCAAGCCGTATTTATCTCTGAGTTTCTCCCAAGCACCGACCACCTTCGGGTCTTCCGCCCACTTCGCAGTATCAATCTGTTGATACAACGTACTCGGCTTGTTCAGTTCCGGCATGCCAAACCCGATACCAACCTGGTCACTCGTAGCCTGTACAGCAACAGGAGGCGGATCATGTAACTCGTTCGGGCCGGCAGCTTCAAAGTCGTTGTACTTACTTCTATCACCATCAGGGAACATCTCCTTTGGCACCTTACATCCAAACCTCGCCGCCAACCTTGGCCACAGGTTCTGCCAGCTCTCCGTATCCCCGTTCGTCACGTTGAACATCTGCCCCGCCGCATTGGGCGCATGCGCAGCCCATAAACAAAATTTGGCATGCAGATTTGCGCTCGTCCAGGTGTTGAACCCCATATAGCTCGCCTTGCTTCCAGGGAACGGCAGCTCGGAATCTGGATGCGCGAGCTTCGCAACGCTGCAGTAGAGGCCCAGTGCCGTACACTCGTTCATGAAATTCCCTTTTGCGAAACCCAGAACGTCCTGAGGGAACGTGGCGGTCCAAGTGTACCCATTCGCTTTGGCACTATCGGCGAGGACCTTTTGCTGTGCATAGTAAAAGTTGGGCGGCCAGTTATCAAAACCACCGACTCCCTTCTCAAGCATGGCAGTTGGATCGGCCTCATGCATAGGCATCTTCGGCTGGCCAAGGTGAACACCATACTGCTTAAGCCCGCACGTGAGCACAATCCTCTTCACCTGCTTCAACTCCCCCGTGATACTCAACGCATCCAGGAAGTTCTGCAGCATCGCGCCGTTCACTTTCGCGGCTTCTTCTTCAGAGTCCCGCGCGAGATAGGCGCAGAAGAAGATTACGCTGCCTGAAACATGTGAAAGGTCTTTTGCCATGGTCTGGGCATCGGACTGGAGATCAAAGCGAGCATGCTTGATCTTTTCGCTCTCAATGTAAGGTGGCTGTGAGCGTGAGAGGGTGTAGACCTGTTTGTATTGAGAGTCTTTGCAGAGGTGTTCGACTATGGCGCTGCCAGTTATGCCTGTAGCGCCTGTCACGATTGCTGTTGCCATGTTGGTGTTTAATTAGATTTGCGTCTTGGACTGAAATTTCTTTGCTGTGTCCAAGGTTCTACAACTGTCCCAGGGTCCTTTTTAGGGTGGTACTTGTTCGTACTTAATGGTATTGGGAGGTCTCCATGTTTCGCTACGAGGTTGTATGACGACCATTTTTTGTGGATGAGCAATGACGTTTAGATGATTTTGACATGACCTCTCCATAGGTCCAGCTGCTGCAGAGTACGGATACGTGCGATGGAACAACATCTCGACTATTCAGGGGATGTGGAAAAGACTTTAGCCGTCGAGGTCTCTCTATCCTTGATCAAGCCAGGGGTAGGTCTCGAAGCAGATAGTAGGAGGTATTCCGGCAAAGTTGCCTCACGGCCCAGGGCACTGCCAAGAGCAGACGACTGTTATGGTCGACGATTAGCTGAACTTACGGCTATCATGACGTTGTGCCAACCTCACTCCGAGCTCTGTCTCGTGTCAATATTGCCTATCGGCCACCTGCAATATCGTAGACGATGGCCCGAACTTGCTCGCTAAGCACCATTGGAGCATGACCAGGGGGTCTCCAATCTCAGCAGCTTACCAGAACCTCCTGTCGAAAGGTCGACTGAACCCTAACCCAGGTCAAGCAGCACTAGTCAACCAACTAGGTCACCTACAACAGAACCTCACTGTCAGGAGTCGGTGGTGGAAGCACAACAATGCAGCTTCGAGCAATGGCGTCTACATATACGGCGGCGTCGGCACGGGCAAATCTCGCATCGCCGACCTGTTCGCCGCAACCCTGCCATCTCACGTCACGCGCCGCCGTACCCATTTCTTCGAGTTCATGATGGACACCCACATGCGTCTCCATCGTGCGCGGTCCGAAGCGAACTACGCCGGAGATCCGTTGACACGAATCGGTCGGGAAATCCAGAGGGAGTCCTCCGTGCTCTGTCTGGATGAGTTCCAGGTGAGCGACATAGCCGACGCCATGATCCTCAAGCGTCTGTTCGGTTCGTTCTGGGAGAGTGGCGGAATAATGGTCTCGACTAGCAACCGGCACCCCACAGAGCTATATAAGAACGGGCTCAATAGACCGTTGTTCCTGCCTTTCATCGAAGAGCTGCAGCAACGCTGTCTTGTCTTCAGGATGGAAGGCGACCACGACTACCGACTAGACGGCCAGAAGCAGCACACCCGATCAGACATCTTCTTCATAAATGCCGAAGAATTCCAGAACTCCCTGTCAGTTGCCATAAACGGTGCTCCCCTCGAGCAAGTCGAGATTCCCGTCGTGATGAACCGCAAACTCAAAGTCGACGCCGCCCACCCCCCAACGGACACCAGAAACGCAACGTCCACCCTCAAACCAATCGTCTCAACCACCTTCTCCACCCTCTGCGAAGCATTCCTAGGCGCCTCAGACTACCACGCGCTCTGCAACTTCGCATCCACGATCTACCTCTCCGGCCTCCGTCAATTCGCATCCGACGAACTCGACGTCGTGCGACGATTCATCACACTCGTCGACATAGCATACGAATCGCGGACACGCGTGCTCTGTCTCTCCACAGAGCCGGTGCTGAAGACATTCGAGAACATCATCCTCTCGAAGTCCCCGCGCTCGCACGATGGCAATAGTAAGCAGGCGTCGTCTGAAGCACTCGCGACGTTGCGTGAGGTTCTACAGGATCAGAACTTGACTGTGAAGGGGGAGGGAGGGAGCAGTTCGAGCATGATGAGCACGTTCATCAACGATGTGGAGTGGAGCGCGACGGGGCTGAAGAAGGCTTCGCTTGCGACGGGTGGTGCGGGAGAGACTGATGTGCGGTTCGCGATTGGCAGGGCCATTTCGAGGCTGTCTGAGATGGGTTCTGTGTCTTATGGGGTGGGAGATTAGAAGCTGACCACCTATGGGATGTGTTCGCCCGTACTGCTATGGCGTAGAGGGCTGCTGTCCGAGCGTTTGGTTGCTCTTGCGGGGCGGGGCATTAGAGAGCGTTAGAAGTTATGACTGCCTATCTATCAGCTTCGCTCCCACGAAGCAGAATAGAATAGTGGGACAAAGAGCAAGTCGATCTCCCAGGTTGAACCTCACACTCCTTCCTCTGCGAGTAGACTGTCTCGACCCAAAACAATCCGAATAAGCAACAAGCATAGGTTCCACCGGTCTTCTCGCACAGGGAAGACGCAGCCACACGTTGACATAGCCTGAAGTATTGTTACTACTATGTACGCGAGGTGCTCTCTACCCTCTATAATATGTAGCTGAAGGCAAGACTTTGCCCAAATGGTGCCGAAATTCTGACAACACTGCATGGGAAATATGCATGCTTTTCCCTCTCGAGAACGCCTCGCTAGCCTGCTGTTCCGGTTTGATGAAAGACACTGAGACGGAATGCTCGTGGACTCAAACAATTGGCTTGCTCTGCAAAAGACGCAAACGCTAATGCTGAAAAGGATCGCGACGTCTGCTAGCGAGCTCGAATACGAAGGCTGCTTCGTACCTCGCTCTCTCGCTGCAACCCGTATAATGCGACAAAAATGGTGCTAATTGGCTGTGCCGCCTGCATCAGCACTGTTGCACAGCGTTCACCTGAGTGCTGCTCGACTAACGTCGTGCTTCAATGTAACCTGTGAACGCCGCAGGGTCCCTTGGGACTTGCTTTCATTGGTGGCTGATGCCAGGTAGGCTTGTGTCGGTGATCTTTTCCTCCTTTTCAGGTCGACTTCACCCTCCCAGCCTGCGTCGTCGACCCCTGTTCCCTCCCTCAGGCCTTTGCGCCAACACATCTCTCAGCAGCGGATCGTCTCGGTCTCTGTCAACGTGGTGTACTCGCACATGTCTTTGCAGATTATCGGGTCTGGGATACTTGTGTTGCTGATCAGGGCAGAACGGGCAAACATAGCCGGGTGATGTGTGTACGAGGCCATGTCTGAAAGAGTCAGCATGCGAATAACGAATGGGCAAGGGGTACACATACCTAATCATCTCATTCTTTCTCTTGAAACCCTGACCTCCAGGTCCACGAGGACAACTCTTCACCGGGCAGAAGTGCGGCCGCTGGTTCGAGTGGACGTTGGTGTGACTGTTGAGCAGATACTGCGTTTGGAACGGGGGCGCCGTGCAGCCAGGAAAAGTACACGAGTAGCCCTGCGGAGCTAACGCTTGTCTATCAAACTGCTCTGAACTTACCATCCTGGCAAGATCAGACTCTGTAATGCCTTCGTGTTCCGAAGCAGGGTATTGCGAGTCCGAGTGCGAAGGTGACGGTCGTGTTGCTGGTGTGGATGCATGGTTCGATGAGTGCCCGGAAGCATGATCAGAGTTTGTCGAGACGCTACTGTTCTGACTGAGAGCTCGCCATGACGCTGGATTGGACGACAGCCTCGGGGGCGACATTGGCATGACTGACGTAGCTTGCGAATATGCTGCAGGCGACAATGCATAGTGGGAGTGGTGGCTCGGTGATGGCCTTGTTATGGCGGGAGACACATCAATGTAAGGAGTGCCATTAGAGTCGGTGGCAGAATTCAACGCGGTCTCGAGCGACGGTAGGGTCTGTCCAGAACTTGGGGTTTGTCCTGGAGCAGAGGTTGGCGATTGGTGATTCTGCAACTTTGCAAGAGTCTGGTAAGAATGGCCGCTAGCGGGTGTTATAGCAAACCTCGCAAGTGCTGGTGACGTGCATTCAGAGTCGTGCCGCTGCTGTGGTGGTGCGTGGGAGGGATTACTGATATAAAGTGATGGTAGGACTGGTTTCAGCGGCGGCAATACGTTGGATCCCCTCTCGGACGATGACCCGTTTAATGAAAGCTGAGATAGGTGAGGCGGTGAGTCGTGAACGCTCGCAACGCTTGTGATACTGATACTGATCCCCTTCTCTTTGTGGCGCCCACCTACTACGTATCCGTGCTGTGTGGAAGAGCCACCACTGTACTCATATTGTTGACTTTGCATGCTCAAAGTGTGGCGCCGAGACGCAATGGCATCGTTCAGCTTTGCCGAGGCTCGCCTGGAGGCTGTCAAAGCTTGGTGTTCCAACGATGATAGACTGGATGTGATCGACACATCCCGCTGTGTGCTCACTTTGATCATGGGCGAGCAATCGTGAGCTGTGTCTGGTCGCCAGTCCTCGCACGGCACGTCCGGGTTGTCGACGAAAAGCTCCGTGCCTGCCCGTTCAGCTATATCAGTGGGATAATGGGGTCCAAGCTGTCTGATCAGTAAGGCGTCGTACAAGGATGGTCGAGGGCAGCCTTTAGACCCTTGTCGAGGTGATGGTTGCTCGTGTCCAGATATATCTTCAAGATCACTTGACTCAAAGTCCTCAGGAGCGTCAACTAGTGGTGGAGGAGTGACAATACAATCGAAGTTTGGATTGGAGCGCTGCAACGTGGGTGACCTCAATGACCGTTCTAACTCAAGGTATTCCTCCAATGTCGAATAGTCCGCATCGAATGACATGAAGGAGCATCAGTCATCCATGGCACGAATACGAAATCAAGTGTATGACGAGCGTGGGTCGTGGAACACGAGGTCAGCTATGGAGGAGCAGAGCCGCAAGAAAGAAGCAAGGAGCTTCGCATCGGTCTACCACGCGGTAGGTGCCAGAGCGCAGAGGGAGCGGCATCAGCAAGGCGTGGGAGCCACGAGCCAAGACCACAGGTGCTCAGACAGTGGATAGAAGTGGGTGAGTGGACAGTGCTGGAAGTTCGACGAGATTACGAAAGCAGGAAAGGTTCGATCGCAGAGCCGCTAGATCGGACGGCAGATGCAATTGATTCGTCGCATGGTGAAGGCCAAGGGGTGGCTAGGGAGCGAGAGCGACAGCATTGTCGCAACAAACGCCCAGCTGCCTTATTCTAGACCTTTGAGATGGAGCACTTTGACCAATAGCTGGACGGTGCCACAACCCGAGATGTGGATAGCTCGACGACCTGGAATTTTACGCCAGGGCCACAAGAAAGGATCGGAGAGCACAGAAAGACATACCAATGATAGAGCTCGAGTATGACACTTATGGCAGATGCCGCGTCCGCTTGAACTCCGACTGCTGTGGGTCCAAATGAGGCTGATTCGAGAGCTGGCGGGAGGAGTAACTTGGGTTGGCACTGTGATATTTGCCTACATCGAGCGCCCCAATCATCTTGTAGCGCGTGTGCCTGCCTGACAAATTGATAGCGTAGGTTAACAGACCTTGCATGTCGAGACGGGTCAATACAGGCATACAAGGACGTCTCGCAGTAGGAGAGCTGTGGCAGATTTAGTAGCAGCGCGAAAGGAGCGAAGCGAGTTGGAAATAGCCTGCCGCGCGACGTGGTATCGACTGAGATAAACATGGGTCTCTTTCCAATTGTAAATTTCAACACTGCGGCTAATTGGCGGCTAAAACAGGAACAACAAGGGGAGGCATTTGAAGACAGATTCGAAATACAGAACGTGCGGATACCAATGCTCTCAGATCGACGGAGGAAGGCGCGCGACACCACGGCCCGGTTAGACTTGTACTGAGCCGTACATGGTCTGGGCATCTGTAGAAACGGGATACTGGGTTGTGTACCAAGTGGAAACCCTGGGCTATCACAACTATCAGCAGACACAAAACGGAACTCGATTGGACTTGCATTCCTGGTGATGAAAACAAACGATGAACATAGAGTTTGTGGCCGTGCAAAGGAACTTTACGCAAGATCGTTGATCCACCCATGGTCTAGATTGGTCGCTACACGTGGGTCGTTCTGCGGCTCCTTTGAAAGCATAGGGCCTGGAACGGTCCATACCATGCGAAAATTATCAATTCACCTCCTTGGAAGACGATCGGGCTGATGTTATCGAAATTGTACCTGCAATCAATCATATGTTCGATCGTAGAAGAGCTCAAAGTGGGATGCTGGCTGTGCTTGGCGGTCACCCAGGGTATGTTTGGTAAAAGGGCTGTGGAATGCCTAAAACAATAAGACGAGCCTCAGAACGACAACTGATCCGGTTGCTGAGGCTCGTGATTGAATTCGCTGCACGAGCGCAGTCAAGTAGCAGACGCCTTCGTATACTATCTGCTACAATCATGACACCAAATCAGGTGAGTGCGAAGGATTGACATGTTGCCCGCTCCGTGAACGTCCAGCACGTGAAAGAGTAGTACAACAATACCAAAACACAGCATATTCTCCATGCCGCATCACCGCTCAATGCAGTCGTGTGGAATGACCGCCTAAACGTTTCTCCTAAGGACATCTCCGCGTAATGCCTGCTTCGAGGTCTTGGCTTTCGTGGAGGAGATGGGTAGACTGGTCCAAATCCATCCTGACCTCTTCCGAAGCTCGTGAGATGCGTCGCAGGCTGTCACAGCCACATTATTGCGATGATTCGGAGCGAACTAGACCGAGCTATCTCAATATGTTCAACCATGGCATTTGATTCTATCAGAAGTGGCCGCTTCCTGCCGTGGTGGCACTTTTCTCTCCTCTTAATCCTCTCGCTGCAACAGTCTTTGGGCGTCTTCGCCCTCTTCTGGAGGAGATTTCCGATAAAGAACGTAATGTTGCAAGATGAAGATGACATCAAAGAACAAGCTGATGTTGCTCAACCCAAACTTGGCAGGATTACCAGTAACTCCAGACCAGTCACCTTGAAAGCTCGCATCGATCAGCAGTTGGCCCAAAGACAGTACGCCGCCTGTGAAGTCGAACAATATCTGACCTATAGACCATCCTTCGGTGCTTTTGCGCTGGTAGTTGAGCCAAGCTTGCGGCACGTATTTACAGAATGTTATCACGAGCTTGATGTATCCAAAAACATAGATCTGCCACAGAATCAGCTCAGAGCGTGTGCTTCAGCATAAGATGCCCACCACATCTATCCAAGTCCATGCTTCTGCGTTTGGGTCATTGTTCGCATCATTTAGTGCAGCCCTGGAGGACGCCAGCAATACAGCAAAGATGCATCCAAGAATAATCGCCCGTACCACAGAACTAGTCCTCTGGTCTTTTGGCACATCAAATTTCCAGATCAAGGCGTAGAACTGAGAGTAGGTCATGACAACCATTACCACAGCATGTGCTGCGAAAGCCAAATCGTTGAATCTGACCGTGGGATCTGGCGCACGTGGGTGTCGAAGCGCATACTGTTCCTTGATCTTTGGCGAGTACAAAAAACATGCTGTTGCAATGGTGTAGCTGGCGAAGCCGACAACGTTGAGTGCGAAATAGTCAACCGTCAGGCCGGCTGTTGATTTGCGCCCCCAGTTGAGCAGAGGTTGTGGATAGAAAGATACGGACCACGAAGACACGCTGGTCAACAATCAGTCATGGCTCCCTACGAAGCTCTAGAGGCAATATCTTACTACAACCAGCCCGACAAACTGTAGTGGGTAAGAGCATGTCAGCAAACTAGGGCTCTGTTGCAAGTGCAGCATACTCACATAGATAGAGCCTTGAGGAATTGAGCAAGCTGCTCGTCCATCACAAAACTGAGGTGCACGTGAGGTGTGCGTAGGATGGTCGGATGGAAGTGATTGGCACGCTCATAAATCCAACAATTGACATGCTTCAGGGCTGCGGGCCGGAGCGTACTGTGTGATTGGTTGTGCCGAGGCCTGAGTCGCCCAAGGTCTCCACTTTTGCATCGTTGTCGTGCCAGCTATCGGGGGTCAATAGTCCGCTCGATAACTTGGTAGCGAACCAACCCGGTCCCGCTTTTGCTTCACCGAAAAGTCTAGGATCACGGTCATCGCATCATTGAGCTATTATCTGCGGGACGATCATCTACGGTATTGTTCTCGAGGTATTGTAACACCAACCCTTTTTCGACAGTTTTCGGCCGTTTCTACCAGCCATCAAGAGAGCCATTGCCGACTGTCACCGAGTCCGAGTCCCATCTCCGCACAGCAAATAGATACTTGACTGCCTCGTTCACGTGTTCCGATCTATCCCCGGTGGACTATCACTCAACCACGCATGGTGTCCACTTAAAAGTGCTAGGAGGACACCCTCCGTCTACCAATATTGTGTAGTCAAGTCCTCGCGCCGTCTGGGCTAGAAGGGACAAGATGCCACCGTCGCCTCAGCTTGCTCCGCCAGGAAGCAGCACATACAACTCAGATACGATGAGTGTTGGTGATGGCACCTGGGACGCGGGAAGAGAGGACTTCCTACTGCCTAACCTCGTGGGGTTCAACTTTGCCACGATGAGATACAATGGTAGGAAATACATCAGGAAAAGAGAAGAACGAATCGTGGCTGACATAGGTAATTATAGGCATGGGCAACCGCTTCCTCACCATGACAGGCTATCACAGCCTGGTCAAAGCGCATGGCATTCTGGCCTCGATCACATTCCTCCTCGTCGTACCAGCAGCCATCCTCGTCATGCGCTTCTATGGCCGTAATCCCCGAAATGCAGTCCGCTTCCATATATGGTTACAGATCACCGCGCTTCTACTTACCACAGTAGTCTTTGCAATAGGCTTGTTCCAGGTCGGCTCACGGCGAAGTCTCACCAATCCCCATCATGGAATCGGCGTGGCACTGTTTGTCCTCGTCTGGCTACAGGTCATCGGTGGCTCAGTCATACACCGCATTGAAAGAGGCAGGAGACGATATCATGTACCCCTCAAGGCCATGCTGCATCACTGGCTCGGCAGGGCGATCGCACTGTTGGGCATAGCACAGATTGCGCTGGGACTGACAGTGTACGGATCACCGCTGTATCTGTTTGTGCTATATGCCCTGTGGGTCTTTCTACTCTTGCTCGTCTACTTCATCCTACAGTGGCGACATGAGAGGAGAAGAGCCCACGTGGCCCCCGGGAACAGCGAGTACAGCAGCGAAGTCATCACTGAGCAAAGACCACAGCATTCGCATTCCGGCTTTGGCAAGATCGCAGGTGCAGGTGCAGCAGGCGCAGGTCTTGCCGCTCTATGGAACCGCAGGAACAAGCCGAAAAGAAGGCACTCGGAGAGCGATTTGACCTATACCAGCCGTTCTTCGTCTTCCGAGTACTACGGCGAAAAGCCAGACAGGGCAGAAAATCGTACCGGCTGGGGCAAGCGCATACTCCAGGTTGGCGCCATCGGAGGAGGTTTAGCAGCAGCCAAGAAACTCTTCGATCGCAGGAAAGCAGGTCGAGACGATGAATCAGAAGTCGGCCCTTATCGCCCACCACTGGGTGGGAACACCTCCATAGGTTCAGACTCGGTATCACGCCTTGAAGAGGGACGACCACCACGCCCCGTCACACCAACAGGCCCTGCAGCGTCCGGAGCACGCCCAACACATCCCTTAGCGCAACCACCCATGACTGCTGGGCCTGGCTCAGGGCGCGCATCCGAAGACTACTCCTACTACTCCTACGAGTCCTCCTCGCCATCTCGCCAAGGCCGCCATCAAACTTTCAGGCAAGCAGCTGCAGCAGGCGGGACGATGTACGCCGTCAGACAACTCTTCAAAAAACGTGGACAGAAAAAGGAAGAAGACAGAACAGAAGAGCTGCGGCAGCAACGAGTCGAACAGGAAAAGATAGCACGAATGAACTCACAACACAGATATACGGGTGATGGTGCCGCTCCTCCACGTCGCCCACGGCACAATCGAGCGACCAGCCAAACAGCCTCGGATGTCTCAAGTCTGATCGATGGTTCAGTCCAACGGCCAGGCATGAGCGGACCTGCAAGCGGCATGAGCTCCGCAACACCAGTACCAGGTGGCCCCGGCGCAGCAGCATCGTCAGCCCTAGCAGACCGCAACAGGATACGGCCAGTCGGCACAGACCCACCCATAGCACATACCGGTCCTACATCAGCACCGATGCCCATGGGCGGTGATCTGCCACCCCCCGTCCCCACTCACGGCACAGAATTGTCCTCCGGAAGCGAGCTATACACCACACCCTCAGGCGGCCAAAGACACCGGCATCATCTAGCAGGCCCACAAGCCCCACCCTTAGCCACATCAGGGGGTGCACCATTCGGCCCAGCAGCATCAGCAGCAGCACCCCCAGACAGACGTCGCCGCCACCACCAACCCCACCACGACGCCGCAAACACCGACTCCCTCGAGTCCCCACCCGTCTCAATCCACGTCAAGACCCAAGACAACGGCCGCAAAGTCACCCTCCGCCGCCTAACAGAAGAAGAAGCAGCCGCCCAACGCGCCGCACGCCGCACCGATCGCCGAACGTCCCGGAGACGCCGCAACTCAAGTCTAGGCAGTAGTTCTGGCGGCGAACTCGCCGGCCCCGGACCAAGCACAGGTACAGGCGCGCACGACCGGTGGAAACGCACAGAGCAGATAGAGGCGGCACAACAGGCTGCGATAGACGCAGGCTCTACGCCTCGGCCCAGCACCACGAATGTAAATGCAAATGCGCATTACGGCTCAATGTACCCCACCCCTCCGCCGCCCGGGACCCACCAGACGATCGATCCGCAGACGGGATTCAGTTACGCTGTGCCGCGGCCCCCGCCGATCCCAGCCAGCATGAGCATAAGCAATGTCGGGGAGCATAAGCAATGTCGGGCCTGGCGAGAGCGTCACAAGTCCCGGAACCGAGACAAGCGGGCCGAGTGAGTACGCGAATAATCGGCGGAGGAGGAGGGCGGAGAGAGCGCAGGCCAGGCTGGCGAGGGAGGGGAGGACGGGCGGAGGTGGAAATACAGTTGATTTCACGTGAGTGTGAAGAATGTGTGGATCTGTAAAGCATGCATGCGTGAATGATATTTGTTTGTGGTTGTAGCGAGCGTCGAGGCTAGAAATGACGCCGGAGTTTGACGATGGAACGAACGATTTATGTATCTTTGCATGGCAAGGCGCAGGACTTGACTTGACTGTACTGAAATTATAGAAGATGGATGAGATATGGATTCTCGGATAATGATGACAGCTTCAAGTACATAGGTACTATACATTCGGTCTCCTACTTCTCGTATATATCACACGGACAGTTGAACGTCTTTTGACTCGTCATCTTCTGGCCGGAGCATGTACGGGCATTCTTTGATGGAGCTCCTGATCCCATCAGAATTCACACTTGTATATCAAGTCAATCAACTGGTGGCGTGCCAAGGTTCCCCAATCACTCAGACTGCCTCATGGCATGGTCAGCATTGGCTCGACTGCTTTGGCCAAATGCAGCTCTGACTCCTCGATGTTCGTGAGCTGTAGAACAAGCTTGTCCACGTCATCCAAAGCTGGGGATCGTTCTCGTTCCAACTCCTCCCAAGAGCCTTCAACATGCATATTTGCTTGAGCATCGTATTTCTGAGTGGCAGAGTTGAGGGACGCCGCGCAGTACTCATATGTGGTCTCGCCGCTGAAGTAGGGGCCTGTATCAGTATTGCGGGTGGGTATGCGTTCCCACGCACGACCAGCAGCCGTCTCACGAAAAGGATTGGGGTGGGCCTTGGCTTCACGCTCAATAGGCTTAGCAAGAATGTCCCCCTCATTGTCGACAATATTGCCCTGCTCGTTGAGTCTCTTGCCTTTCACCACGTCAAGGTTGGGTTTAAGCTCGTCCTCAACTTCCACCGCTTTCCTCTTCTTTCCCACTAGCTGTAAACTCTGCATTGGCAACTCATCATCCGGCCCAACCTCTGCACTCTCGGATACGTCCGAATCAACCATTCTGCAGCTCCTCAGAGCCTGTCTTCGCACTTTCCGCGGTCGATCTCGAAGTACGGTTCTCTTGACCTCAGCCTGTCCTTGGCGTTGGTCACCTGAGCCTTCGACCTCCTTTCTTTGTGGTACATCCTCTTCCTTGACACGCTCCTCTTCTTGAGCTTTTGTCTCTTGTTCGGCCTCCACCTCTTCCTCTTCGGCGATGCCAGCTCGTGCAACGACAGCTCGTGCAACGACAGCTCGTGCAACGACAGCTCGTGCAAAGACAGCTCCGTCCTCGTCGAGATGTTCGAAAACTCCATACTTACCGTCCCCCAACTTGTACCACTCGGAGTTTGGTGGGCCACATTCTTCAACCTCCCTTCCGAACTGCCCTCCGACCTCCCTTCAGACCCCTCCCTTACCCCCTCTTCGACTCCGTCAGCTGGTGATGCTCCATGAGGATTGTTATTCAGGGTCTGGCAAGCCTGGGGCTGAGCAATAGTACACAAAGCCGGGTCTTCGACCTCATTCTGCGCTCGTGGCGTAGACTCGCTCACCGGGGAGTAAG
>Ga0210040_10000331_pt1 | contig 82111 bp, 68 predicted proteins | sample CryGeyCG12114_NA_FD_185462 | JGI IMG/M metagenome (GOLD analysis project Ga0210040, IMG submission 185462) | Groundwater microbial communities from aquifer - Crystal Geyser CG19_WC_8/21/14_NA (SPAdes) (version 2) | ecosystem: Environmental > Aquatic > Deep subsurface > Groundwater | place: USA...
GCCTGGCCTCCAGAAACAACCCCATGCAGCATCTTCGCAATAGCAAGCAGTTTCTCGTCTTCGCCTCTCCTGCCAATAAGCTGCACACTCAGAGGCAATCCTACGAATTCCTCCCTTCTCTCCGTCCACAGCTCTTGGATCCGTTTGTCTTCTTCGCCGAAAAGGTAGTTTTCTGGTGTAGAGTCCTCCTTCACGTCATTAGGGCTAACGAATTCGTTGAGCGGTAACACCACGGCCGGCCAATCGATGATGTTCATCAGGCCTGTGAATGTCAGGTCTGTGTATTCATCGAATGGCACGGCTGGGTGAGCGGCTGGCACCCATAGCAGCGTGTCGATGGGTTCCCGGTTGCCGTTCCATGCGGACGTCATGGAGACCACCAGCTGTGCAATGCGTCCGTTCAGGTAATGCAAGCGGTCCAACGTCACTTCTGGGGCGGGATTCAGTGGATAGATGATGCCTGTCTTCTTCACGATTGTGGTGGTCGGCTCTGTGGAGATTAGCTCTCGCATGTGGCGGAGGTCTTGCACCTCGGCCCATTGCTTTTGCAGGTCCCAGACCTTGGCAATTGAAGGGCCCCTGAAAGGGACCAAGGTGTGGCCGGCGGACCGCAGACGATCTTGGGCAAGTTTGAAGGCTCGAGAGACGGGCGGCATGGGATGGATATGGTCGTGGTCTTGCCAGACACCGATGCGCAGCGGTTTAGAGGCATTCATCTGCGCTTCAACGCCCAGCCATGGACTTGGTAGCAGGAATGGATCAGTGTCCCACGGACGTGCGTCTGAGATAACTTTCGTGAAGAGCTGGATATCGCGTACTGATCGGGCTAGAGGTCCAGTCACCGAAACTGGACCAATAAATGTTGAGCCAATGATACCAGTACCTAGCACACGAACACCATCCAGAGGAAACCGATAGCCACTTGGTCTGTAGCCAACCAGTCCGTTGACGAATGCAGGCATACGAACTGAGCCGGCGCCATCAGTGCCTATTCCCAGAGGTGACCCTCCCATGGCGATCAGAGCTCCCTCGCCGCCGGTGGAACCTCCAGCACCGAAATTGCCACGATACGCGTTGCACGTGCGCCCGAACACGACCGAGTCAGTGTCTGCAGTGAGCAATGACTGCGGCACAGTCGTTTTTGCGATGAGGATAGCGCGATTGTCCTCTGCAATCTCGACACACAGGCTGTCGCTCATCGCGGGCTTATCACAAAGCGCCGTCATTCCAATGGATGAATCAATCCCTTTGACATGGAACGAGTCCTTGAACGTGATGGGCAGACCGTGAAGAGGTTTGAGATCGCGGCCGCCATTGTCTCTCCATTCTCCATCACACTGACGTGCCTTGTTGATCGCAAACTCGAAGCGGATTTCTGTCAGGCAGTTCGTCAATTGATGGGCGATTGCAGCGCGCTTGCAGAAGGCGAGGGTGAGCTCGTAGCATGTTACTGCCCCCGAGTGCAACTTCTCTAGGAGGTCAGTTGCGTCGAGCTTTGTGTCTGTGAGTTCGAGTTCTTGCGCGGACAGGATACCTGGAGAGACCCCGCTATGGATTGGTTGTTGGAATATCGTGATGGGCTGGGCAGCGTATTGGTCAAGGATGGCTTGCGGTAGCCGCCATGACCGAGGAATAAGCCTGTCGCGATCTGCGCGTTTAGCAGCGGCTATAGACTCGTGCGGCGCCATTGTAGTAGAATAAGGGATCGAGGAAGCTGTCAGTGGTGGTTGAGTTGGGAAGCCGGGAGTAGTCCGGACGAGCGGAGTAGTGAGTTCTGCCCAGGCTAAGACTGCAGAATCATCCAGACAGAACCAGACACTATGTCCATTATGTCTCACAATTCGGGGGCTGACTTTGTCACAATTCTGTCAAGGACTCAGGACCAGAAGAGGATCAAGTGCACATGTACCAAGACCATGATTGCTAACCAATTGCGTTGGACGCTCATCGCCGACGCACTTGCCGAAGGCTTCATCCGGCTAAAGGGCCTCGTGGGGCCTATGGATAAAACAATATGAATCTCCCCGCATGTCGACGAAGTAAAGCGGCGTCTTCCCCCGGACCTGGGGTGGACGTTGTGGGGCGTATAGCAGTAATAGGTGTGGCTAAGTGGTGTGTAGGTTGTAAGGTTGGTGGGTCGTGGAAGTCGGTATATGTAATGACAGGGTCGTAACTGCCTAACAACGTTGTAGTACTGTATTACGTAAGTGGTACCTAAGTATGTATGTGGTGGTGGTGTGTCCTGGTCGGTCAGTAAATGTTAGAACTGTAGGCCGCAACTTACTGCCTAACGACGTCGGCGCGTGTGAGCCGACCCGCAGCACCGCTGAATCTTGATTACCATCCCTGAGACGGAGCAGCTCTTTCAATACGCGCCTACATGCCTACAGTGGGAGCCTTTGCCCGTTCCGGCTCAGCTGAAGTGAGGATGAGATCGTGCAAGCGCAATCATGACAGTAATAGTAGTAGGTTCTCGCAGGTTGTCGTTGTCTTGCTTCCGTACGCGTCCGCGAGCAACAATACAGGCTTAAATCTTCATATCAGATCTGTCTTATTCTTCAACCGTAGGCTGCACTTGCTGTATGTTCAAACTGCGGATCATTCTTCGTATTTGCATTCAAGGTTAACGTTCGACCTTCTGCCCTCAAAGTGTTCCCTGCATAAGCTACTTACGGAACCGCAGGCGCAAGGCGTTCTGTGGCTCAAGGCAGAGTCGTTAAACTTGGTAAACTGTCGCCGCCAAAGGTCAGGCTGGTGGCTCTTGGGTATCGCCTTTGACCTAGTAGTAACGTCGCTATACCTCGTCATGTTGTTAATTGCCGCTCTGTGTGTTCATTCCATTTTTCGATGAATCACGGTGATGCAGAGTGCGCACGATGGCTGGACATACTTACGAACAAATAGTGGTGCATGGTGGAAATGTCGTGGTAGGCGATTACGTTCAGCAGCACGTACACCAACATCTAGGTAACTATTACCCCGTCGAGGCGCAAGCACAAGCTGACCTGTTTTTTGCGTTTGACAATGCTTCATCTAGTATCGACCTGCGCAGTCTCTCATATGATCTAGCAGTTACAGCCAGGTACTGCGAGACCATCGGTACAAACATAGCATCGGTCGATGGCTCTTGGACATCACTTAGGGAGCTGTCATGCGATGTTGTAGACCTCGAATCCGCACTGAGCACAATTCAAATCCTCTTAGAAGATCCTGATGTCACGCAGTCTACTCCTGGTGTGGGCTATGACTCGCTGTTGGATCTTGTCTCCCTGATGGGTACGTACAAGGAAATGGTAGCTGCCATCGGTCGAGAGACGCATGATTGGGCTACACTTGATGCCGGAAGGGATAAGGATGCGTTGAGACCCACACCTGCAGAGGCATTCGATGTCCGCCAGCGCCTCGCTTCGCTTCGCCGAAAGCTCAACCTCACAGTGTCGATAGTCAATTGGTGAGTCGCCTTCGCTGCTTGTATATTTCGATTGCCAACAGCATCAGGTCTCTTGTACAGAGTTACCGTCAGCAAAGCTCACAGCAGTTCCACGAAATGTTAGAGCAACTGACACTAATCACGGAGCAGTTAGAGAATCAGAGGCTGCAGGAAAATGGTATTGGTGCTCCCTTAAGTCAAGAGAATGTGCTGGTAATTAGTTCCCGAAATGACAGTGAGAATGTTCTGCAAAAGTACTTACGAGACGATCGCTCAGACACGACCACGATCCGAGCACCCAGCATGCAAGTGAGCACATTTCGTGCAAGCACAATCAGCACAAGATACACTTTTATCTCAGCTGCGGAACGGCTTGTCTTCAGCTCAAGAAATTCAACCATGGCCATCAGCATGCAAATCTTCGTTCTTGGGCTCCCAAACCAGCGGACCTTGGTTGTGTCTGTCTATCTCGACGACACGATCGAGTATGTTGAGAAGGGGATACGCGATCGCATTGGTATCTCATCCATAAATTTCACGCTGTGCCATATAGGCAAATGCCTCCCTACTGGTACTACAGTCCGTGAAAGTGGCATCAAGCCACTTTCCACGTTGACGTGCGTGGGTCTCACAACTGGGGTAAGCCGTACCTGCGTTCTCCATTTTGGGAAGATCTATGTCAAAACATGGGAAGGGGTGAGCTTCATGGCCGATCTTAGGCCAGATACGATCAAAGTGGAAGATATCAAAGCACAAATAGAAACAACAGAAGGTATACCTTGCGACCAGCAACAAGTCAGCTTTGCTGGTCGCACACTCGACGACTATGAGGAACTGGCTGAACATGGTATTACTGATGGGTCTACGATTCATCTTGTGGTTCTACCCCGGTTGTCTGATCCAGTGCAAATCAAACGGCACCCAAGCGCTCTTCCGTTCAAAGTGACAGAGCCAAAACCTTTACGAAAACCACCCCTGTTGCCAGGACGAAGGAAAGTAACCAAAGCATTTCGCTCTCTTCTACCGGGTCGGAGACAACCCAGGGACGTCATCGTTGAAGAATGAACGATATGTCTTGGACACACCACACCACATGCATGATGCGGTTATGTAGGTTTGTGAAAAGCACCATACATTTTAAATGAGGCGATGGATCGATAAGGGTTCACGATCCTAGACCTGCTAATGTCTCTATCATCGTGTTATAGTTTGTTTCTTTAACCTTGTCGGCGTAAGGTTGAAGAAAGACGGCTCAATAGTGATATGGTCGACGTGAGGAGCTAGAGTAGCGGATGTATCTCAAATCGCTATTTTGTGTTTCTGGCCAGTCGAACCAGCGATCAGGCGTTGGAGATGTTATCGGAAATGTTACCTGCGGTTTGTATGGCCCTGGGTCGTATACTTACCCTGGGTCATAAGCTGGTCACTGAGATTACATCTCTCACTGTCCTACCGTCCTGGGGAACGATACAAGCATCGCAATATAGCTCGAGGTCTCCATTACGCAACATCTTAAGGCCGGAAGCAACCCGGGTGCAAATGCAACATACTCCTTACGGCGCTATCGTTCTCCAAGCTGATACGGGTGTCGGCGCCTATTTGTAAAGCGAGCTACAGCACCGCTAACTTGGAGTGTCCATTCGTGTCCAGATCCAAAGCCGCTGCTCCGAAGGATTTGTGTACAAAATATTACTATTCTGGATTGAGACGAGGTGACAGTGCAAGAACGAGTTTGTGTTAAGAACGCGGCTATGTATCAGGATTGTGCCATTATGAAGTACCTAGTATCTGCGAAGAAAGAGGCTTGTAATCGGGAGGAAAACGGTACCCATGACCTCTCCCGCCGGAAATATTCGGATGGCCCTTGTCGACTTACTGAGACGGACGTCTGGAGAATACCACCCGTGAGGACGCCGAACGTGCGGTATGTCAAGTTTGAGTCTGAAATAGTTGGGTAGAGTCGATGCCAAGAGGTCTACAAGGCTGGTCTCCCCATCTGCGCGAGCTGCACTTGATAAAATGTAGACCGCCGGGTGCGTTGGACCTAGCTGATCTGAGATATAATAGTATAGGAGGTTAAGCATGTAGTCTTTCTGACCTGACGCGGCAGCCTCTTCGATGGACCAGGCGATAACAGCGACCAGATACATCCATCCATCAAAAACAACATCAGCTGGGTAAGACATTATGCCATACTCGTCGCGTCGTTCATGGACATTGTTCTGCCATTGCTTTTCAGCAAGTTCTATGTTCTTACCCAGTGAGATGACAAGCATCCAGAACTCCGTTTGCTGTGACAAACCGGCTTCGTCTGCGCAACCGGCCGCTGCGTTATGATACATCCGATGCAGAAAATCTTCCTCTGGCTGAGGGCAGTAGTTGAAAGTTCGCAACGCAGGATACGTTTCCTGATCCAGGAACTTGTCGAGCGAAGGCGAACGTCGGACGGTCTCATTCAACGCTGACAATGCTTGTTGACTGAAGAACTCATGTTCAACACCCATGGCCTCGGCCTGCACGACTTCGTCCAGCCTCTGCGGCGCCGTTGTCTGCACAGCCGCAACGAGTATCGATGCTTGGCATATCGCTGTGCTCAAAACCATCTCGGTTGGCGTTGGCATATTCTCGAGCGGCTGATGTTGCTCAGTGGTCGTCAGTGGTCGCCGCTTGAAGTAATGGCTGATATCATCCTGCGTCACTTCTTCACCGCGTATGAATACTGATGTCGCTTTGCCGGTTGCTTTGCGTCCGTTGATCTTCTTCACTGCATACACCATCTCGCTTCTCTTCTTCTTCTTGTCAAGCTGCCATGGGCTGATGCGCTTCTTGAAGACATTCTCTCTGCAGATAGTGATCAGCTTAAGCAAACGCCACTAACAGGCCGATCTCACGTAATCTTGATTCCGTACTGTGTCAACAGCATTTCGCAAACCTGCTGCCGAGTCTTGCCCGCATGCTTGTACTCTTGCTTGATGATTGGCCGAAGCCAGATCCAGTCGGCGTTGGTAGGCAACCTAGGCTCTGGATTACCTAAAGGGTGCCCTCTAACGTCCATGTTGAAGAGCGGTGGTGTTCAGAATATGCTGGTAAAGAGTGTACAGATCACCACAAGATTTGGCGGCCTCAAGAGGCTTATGTAGCCATCTCACAAAGGTGCCGCTGTACATGGCGTGTCTGTGATTGGTCAGATACTGAAGTTCTGCCACTTCATCTGTTGGCAGTTTGGTCGTTCACAATTGGTCGAGAGCACAAGTTCCTTCTCGCATCACGCTAGCCGAGGACTAGCTCGCTTTGCCTTGCGGTCAAAGGTTCCAAAAGGCAGAACATAACGTGTCCTTCGAATGAACGAGTTTCGGCAACCACGACATGAGCTTGGGCTTTGTGTGCAGATTGAAAGACCTGTTCCGTCTGTGAGAGTATTCGCCCTGGGCACGCGAACGATATTCGAGATCAGAGTTGCTGCGATCTGCGACCAATGACCTATTAACTGATCAAGTCAGGCGACAGTCGAGAAGGAAGCAACTTCATGCCTTAGCAGCTTATCGCGCACGTGCGACTAGCATACCAGGAAACCAGTGATGATAGAACCGCGTTTGGAAACTTGAAGTGGGCAGTGGGCTCCATGGCGCGCATCTCACTTGGTCCTCGCTCCAAATCCAGGCTCCTAGCCACAGACGACGTGAAACTACGGATGATGCCGACAGTCCGGTGAGACGATGTGATAACTTACGAAGGTGAACAGACGTGGTGGCCGACTCGAACTTCCGTGGTTGACACGCTAAACCTGTTCAAGCAATAAAGAGGGCCCGACAGTGTTCTTCAGGACGGCGCATCTCACACCTAAGGGACAAGTCATGAGCACATACGGAATCCGTGCCTATGAAGAGTCGCCTTCCATTGTTCGACCGAGTGGCAGATGTATATGAACACCGACTCCATGCGAGGTGCGAAAGATGTGGTTGCTCAAAAGGCAGAAACGCTAGGGTATCTCAGTTTTCTATTTTACTCCATGTCCTTTAGCTGGCAATTGCCGAAGAGAACAGCTTCGTGGCCAGCTCAGTAAGCAGTCTGGCCTTGTCACCTTGTGGTAACTCCTGGTATACAGAGTAGACACTCTTGCCCTTTTTGTCTCTTATACCTCCTAGTTTAGCGCCAGCGGCAGCACCAGCGATACCTCCAGTGATGTTGCCGATGATGACACCCAGACCAAAACCACTGGCAGCACCAACGATTGTCCAGAAGCGACCATTTGGTTTCGTCTGTCTGTCTGCGCCCTCGCCCTCTTCTTCGGCCAGATCAGCGTCTCTCATCATCTCTTCGAAGACTGAGCCGAATTGCTCCTTGCTAAACTTGTCTTCCTGTGTGTTGCTCTGGCCGCCGCCAAAGAAGTTCGACCATGGGAAGGCGCCGGGCTTCGACTGCGGGATATCTTCTTCATCTTCAAAGGTGGCGGATGGGCCAGAGTGGAATTGTCGACTCGCATCGTAGTCCCTTCTTCTGCTTGGATCCGACAGAGTATAGTATGCGTCGTTTATCCGTTGGAACTTCTTTGTCCTTGCTACTCGTTCTGGCGAGTCCGAAGGAACTCTGTCTGGATGCGACTTGAGGGCTGCCTTCTTATATGCTGTCCGGACTTGTTCTTGCGTTGCGGTGGGCGCGACTTCCAGAACGGCGTCTGTCGAGGTCAGTGCCTGCCTAAAGCTTTGGAATCAATATTGTCTTCTTACAGTAGTCTACGAAAGTCTCAGACATGGTGAAGGTTGTGGTCGCTACTCAAGAGGCTTTAAACCACTACTGTCGAGGTTGGTGATGATGCTGTATCCCGTACCACGCTTCAGGTGTACGATAACAATGTACGTCAAGATAATTGGAGCAATAATAGTAAGTGCTGTGTGGCTACAAGGTTATCACTTGGTGCAGAGGTATGAACACATGCCACTGACTGGGACATCTGCTCATGCCGTGAAGCAGGCCCAAGCAGGCATCGCAAATGTCCGATGACGTGCATGTTCGAAGGAGCAGAAGCCACAGTGTCCAAGCCACCACAGCACTTTGTCTTTGCAACCTTTCCTTTTACAGCTTAGCACGAGTCCCGTCCGCAGCCCTTGCCATATTCTTCTTAGCTCAGGGTCGTCGGTCAAGCTAAAAAAGGTGTGGGGGAGAAAGTCTCTTGAGCAGCGTCGTCCAGCCACTGATATTTCCTCGAGATCGACTTCAGCTCTAGCGTTGTGCTTTGTCTCACTGTGCCTGGGCATACCGACTTTTCAACTGCTGCCACTACTGCAACTACTTCATGGGACGCTCACCGACTGGTCCTTTCTGATCAATCGGCTCTTCAAGCTCCTGAAAAGATTGCGCACTTTCCGTTGGCTTTGCGATCACAAGCAGTAGCTCAGCAGATTGTGGATTGAACCACAGTACCTTGCATATATTGCATGAAAATCGTGGGTCCGGAACACGTCCAACGAACCAGTGGCATGAGCTGAAACAGCGAAGCCCTGACAGCAGCCAAAAGTCGTAGCGACAGTAGAGAGCAACTGGCGACTTGCTCGTCAAAGAACACTTTCCTGCTCACTCCTGCTTCGGCGCATCTAACCGTGAGATCGGTCTGCTGAGACTTAGCACTCTGCCACCTCAACGCCTTCTTACAAATAAGCGGCTTTACCCACACAACTTGCTCTCGAACCATGGGCTTCTGGAACGAAGGCTACCATGAACGCTCCCGCTCTCGATCTCGCTCCCGCAGTCCCTCCCGCAAACACCAATACCGCTCCTCCTCCCACAGCGGTGTCTACTCACGCCCCTCAGCGGCTCGATCCGCTTCGTCCTTCCTCGAATCTGTGACAGGCTACAGCACAGCTTCAAGAGCCGCTACACCGCGCCGCGCAGGCTATGCAAGCTCATCACACGGTGGAAATTCCTCCTCGCGAGGTTGGTTCGGAATAGGCTCAAACAACAACCGCTACAACTATGGTTCCTCTTCTCGCGCAAGACCACGCGGCGGTCTAGTCGCGAAACTGCGCAAGTGGTTGCGGGATCTGTACTACTACATGAAGCGGCATCCGGTCAAGGTGTTCTTCCTTGTGATTATGCCGCTAATTACTGGTGGTGCATTGACCAAGATATTGAGCACAGTCGGGATACGGCTTCCACCTCAGCTGGAAAGGATGGTAGGCAGCAACATAAGTAGAGGCTATGGCCAGAATGAAAGGTTCTACTCAAGAGGTGGTGCACGCGATTTTGGTGGTGGGTCAAGTTTGCCCGGTATGGGTGGTGGCGGCATCGGTGGGCTGGGAGATATGATGAGACTTGCAAAGATGTTCATGTGAAGCAACTCCACAAGCGACATACGACGAAGTTGGCAGTACAGAGCCGGACAAACGCAGAAGCACCCTCGGAATGCTACATGAAAGCGATCCTTCCGCACTTCTCGCGTAGCATCGAGGTCGAAGACTGTGTGCTTCATGCTGCCTGACTGGCACGGTGAATCAGGAACAACGGGCCTGGAAAACCCTACGTCGGATTTATCGGAGGGTGATGGTACCAGAAATGTCCAGCCAACCACATCAGCGTCGTCTGGTCAGGCTATCAGAGCAACCATCAGAACCGAAAACGCCGCTCTGCACCAGCCGGCTGACAATCTCCCGACACTCGAGCGGCGCACAACACCAAATTGGCGCGATGGGCATCCAGCTTCCCGCCCAGGAGCAGGCACCTTGTGACAAACATGTTTCACGGAAAATCAAGGGAGCACCACAACCCCGTGGTCCAACACAACGTGTGTCCTCCACGTGACGTCTGCAACGCAAAACGAGCATGAGAGAGTGACAACGACTTGAAACTCGCGATTGAGAGCAGTTACCGCAGCTATGGATCACTACCAGTCGGCACTGCAGATGAGAACGAGAATGGACGGGAGTTGTAAACGATTTTACGAATGATGAATCGAATAACTAGATATTCAATAATTGCCTACTGCATAAGTACTTTAGTACAGCTCAAGCTGGATTTGCACCGCAGTAACTAAGTTACTGCACTTCTGCACAGATCTTCGCGTCCTTTCATGCCATGGATATCCAAACCCAAACCCAACCGAATCGAACCGTCTCCCACTGCGTGAGGACACAGCAAATACAGACTCTGATCCAGACCCAGAGCCAATCGCACTGAACCCCTGCTGTCTTCTACTCTATTCTGTCTTGTCCCGTATCCCCACCAATCAATCGACCCATCCATCAAATACGAGCAGCCATACTGTACACACGCACATACAGCGAGCTCTTCTCTTCTCTTCTCTTCTCTGATCTGCTCGTCCGCCCAGGCACGCGGCTGAACCACGTGTAGCCGCTCCTAAGCACAAAGCACTCACGCCAAGTCAAACAAGCGTGCTACCGGTGCTGCCCAAGAAGTAGGGCTGGTGTCACCGTAGGTGTAGCATCGTAGACCAATGGGATTAGGGGTATGGAGGCACTGCATGCTGTTCAATAGCTACCGTACATATGGATTCTGTGCGGAACGAGCGGGAGTGCGGTCGATAAGCTTTGTGCTTCGTGCTGCCAATGGGCGTGTAAGAACAAAGGACAGCTGGAGGTATGCAGTATTTAGCGAATCTCACTGGGACTAAAGTGACGGGGATTGCCGGTAGATCCGAACGAGGTCAAAACAATGCTCATTGGAGAGTACAGATATCTAGTAGGTATGAACAACATGCACAATGATTACTCCCACTTGGACTTTGGCTTGGTGAGGTCCTCTTCGGAAAGCGTACAACGCAACCTCTTCTTATGCTTCAGAAACTTTCCAGCATGTACCCGCTTCTAGCGCCTCCTGATCGAAGCCTTAGCATTGGATTTTGACGCACTCTTCGACCCGGAAGCGGCTGCAGCGCTCCTGGTCTTGATTGCATATCCTGTCTTCGTGCCTGGTTTCTCTTGGACGTTGACTTCGACTGGTCGATCGTAGTAACTGCCATCTGAGTCGCTGTTGCTGCGAGATGAGCCTGACACCATGTAGCCGAGGACCTCTGTATCGTCTTGCAGGAACATGTCCTCTGACTGCCGTCGTGAGGTACCTGGTTGTGGCGGCGGAGGCCCGTAGCCGGCATATGGCCCTGAGACGACACGGCGGCCGGGTGATGCATATCTTGGGTCTGAAGGATCGAATCTTGGTGCCCGTCCTGCCTGAGTTGGATTGGGCAGTTGATCAAGCGGAATGTCTCTGATGTTGGCATTCGACCCTGACCTGGATCTGGACCCGCTGAGTGCAGAGTCAGCTCGAAGTCTACCCTGATTTGATTCACCACGGCGGTGGTAAGGTCCTTCTGGCATGGAAACATAGCGTTGGCCTTGATAGTATGGCGCGTACATTGGCGAACCACCTCCGACCTGTCGAACGTTGGAGGCTGAATTCGAGCGCGAGCCACCTGGTCTTAGAGGGCTGCCCTGGTACGGTACCGCGCGAGGGTCTGTTGCTCTGCTAATATAGCCATAGTCTGAATCCTGAGGTAGAGGATAACTGACTAGTTCGTCGCGGTCGTCCCTAGCTGAACGTGAGGAAGCATTGCTTCTGTTCCTAGCTCGGCCCTCTACAGGCCTGGCTTTCGGCGAGTCGCTTCGCTTTTTCTTGCCGCCTTCGATTGTCTTCTGTTTAACAGCTTTCTTGCTTGCGGGCGAGGATTTCGCCGGTGGTTGCGAGACCCTCTGTTGTACTTTCGACCGCTCTAAGCGTTCCAGCGCATCAATCTCTGGCTGACTCAACTTGATGTTGGTCTTGCCCAAAGCCCGCGCCCGGGCTACGCGTTCAAGAGCTCTCGCCGCCAGATCCTCCTCTTTCTCAATGTGCATATTGTGCTGACTTCCTTCTCTGCGCCATGGATAACCAGCGTAGTAATCCTCACTCTCCGAAAACTCCAAGCCATCATAATAAGGATCGTCGGAACGCCTGCGCCGCATGTACCTTCCATTACTGTAATCCAGTCCGTCAAATAAAAGTTCATCGGAATGAAAGCGAGCATCCTCGTCATAAGCATAACTTCGATCTGGTCGTAGAAAGCCATCCTCATCTTCGGTGCCAAGATCCTGAAATCGTTCATCGTCAATACCATTCCCATTCCACGACTGGTGTGCACCATAGCCACCATACCCACCTCTGTTTCTCCCCAGTCGTGCCCCTGGTGGTCTTCCCCATCGGGGCACATCATAAGGAGTTCGCGGCCGACCACCTAGACCGCCTCCTCGGAAAAAGAAGTCTCGATCGGTCTGTCCATGAATGAAGCGTGACCGAGAATAGTCACACCGCTAGCGCCAATGAGCCATAAGAAAGTACCGATAGGACCAGCAAAGATGGCAATAGGAATGCTAATGCATGCAATACCAGTGTAGAGCTGAGAAGTTGAAGCCCGGAAGGTGCCAATCTGTAGATCACTACCACCGAGTCTGCCGACAATCCACATGCTGGCAGTGACAAAGACGATGTCGAAAAGGAGCCAGGTATTCGTGAGCAGGGCGTAGATGGAGAGCATAACAAAGACGACGGCATAATTGCTGGAGAAGTAACCCAAGTTGTAATTCACTCTTGCTTGTATATCGGCAAAGTCTCGTGGCTTTGACAGTCTCTTGAAGTCAAAGAATTCACCAATTGGCTTGAGGTTGGAGAAACGCTGAGCAAGAGACTGAGACCTGACACCCTCGAATCGTTCACCAAGGTTGAGTCGAGAAGTCAGCATGTCGATGGGAATGTTGAGTCGAGACATCTTGACGGGAGAGGTTGAGTAGGAAGTGCAAAGCAGCTGGGGACTGTCAGATACTGGCTCGTTCGCAGAGTTCGGAATCGGTTGCTGCTTACGAAGATCCTATCTCAGGTGACTATCTCAGGTGAGGAAGTCCAAAGGAAGGTTGACGAAATAAAGATGAGGCGTAGATGCTTCCGTAACAAGAGAGCGTGGTATCCGTATTCGAATAAGCAGGCAGCGAACAAAGAACTGGCAAGACCACGTTTTCTCGTCGAGTGATGGAAGGTGCAGATGTTGGTTCGGTCGGAGGTTGAGGGTGCCTGCAGGCAGGGACTTTTTTGGTCTTCCGGCTTCCGTCGCCCCTGGAATACGGAGAGAGAGGGTCCAAGCCACAGCTGAGTCAAACTCCCTTTCTCAGCCACAAGACAGGAAAAGTCGATTTCTCAGGTCGAGGTGAAGCTCTGGCATGTGCAGTCGATGCCAAGTCCAAAAGAAGAATCTGTTTGAGGACACGCCTGGTCTGAACGTTCACCTCGTCACCTGCCAGCTGCAGGCTCAAGGTATCACGTCCATCCTCAGCACAACTGCTGGATTAGGGTGTGAAAGAAGAAGAGGAGCAAGTGGGAGGGAGTGTCAGAATCATAAATCGATTTTCTTGCTAAGCTGCATTTCCCGCTACTGCACCTGAACAGCACTTGTTGCTCTGCTTCAACCTACCAGTGCTGGTCCATTCCTGCCCAAGAAAGCACAACTGCCCACTAAGCTGCATATCGTTTGCAATTGCATGCCTCACTCTGCCGCTCGCCCTCGGATCAAGTTTTGCGACGATATACACTCTCTCATTTTCGACATCATATCCTGGTGCCCTGCAATAGCCTCTTTCAAGTTGCCCGACCTACACTATGCGGGTACTCACCCTCCACTATCTCTTGATAGTGTGCTGTCTGGCCTTGCTGGCTCGATGCTGGACCAAAGAAGACCACGAAATATTCCGCTTGCGAGACGAAGTCGAAGCCTCGGAAGGTCCAGATGTCTCATTCTATGATTTTGTGGGTGTCACAACCTCTGCAACATGGGAGGACATCAACAAGGCTTTTCGAAAGAAGTCAAGATCTATACACCCAGACAAGGCCAGACAGCAGTTTGTTGCTGCTAAGTCGACTCGCCCAGCGAAGAAGGCGGGCGAGAAGAGAAAGCCAGGGGTCCATGTCTCCAAGGGTCCATCTCAACGCGAGATCGACAACTTCATGAAAGATGCTACTGCTCGTTACAGCCGGCTTGGTGTTGTTACCAATCTCCTCAAAGGTGGCCAACGAGAACGATACGACCACTTCTTACGCCATGGCTTTCCAACATGGCGAGGTACTGGCTATTACTATGCAAGATATCGGCCTGGCTTGGGCACTGTGTTGGTTGGTCTGTTCGTTGCCGGAGGTGGTGTGGCGCACTACTCTGCATTACGCATGGGCTACAACCGCCAGAGACAGTTCATGGACAAGTACATCAAGCAAGCACGAAAGAATGCGTGGGGCAACGACTCGGGAATTGCTGGTATACCAGGCCTTTCCGCTGGTCCTGTCGAAGTGCCACCTCCACCTCCAGACGAGCAAGAGGCAGATCCATATGCCAACCTCAACAGACGTCAAAAGCGGGAAATGGAGAAACAAAATAAGAAGGACAAATCGAAAGGTTCGAGCAAGCCCTCGGCTGGCCGAGCGCAGGGTGCTGTAGAACCTGTGCCGGCCATTACACCACAAGGTCAACGTCGACGCGTCACTGCTGAGAATGGCAAGCAGTTGCTCGTTGACGGTGTCGGTAACGTGTTCCTGATAGAAGAAGTCGAAGATGAAGAGACTGGAGAGGTCAGGAGCCAGGAGATGTTGCTCGATATGGATGATATACACAAGCCGACCGTGTACGATACTGCCGTTGTTCGATTGCCGATGTGGCTGTTCAGAAAAGCGTTCGATCCTTTCATGAAAGGCACCAAACCAATTAGTGACGACTCGGTGCCATTAACCGACGCGGAGGTCGAAGCAGAAGCAAGAATGGCGGAGACGAAGGAAAGCACGCCAGAAGCTACTCTCCCTGCTAGTATGAGTGCTAGTCAGGACTTCGAAATGATCGACTCGAGCTCAGTGCGGAATGAGATGAACACCAATGGTGCGAAGAAGAGGACCAGGAAGGGAAAGAAATAGACTAGAACAGCATGCTAGGGCTACTGTACTGTAACATCAGATTTAAACAAAGACTCGTCCAGGCTACCTTAGTCGGCAGGTGCCCATATGGTGACTACCTAGGTATGGCATGGTCCGGGGCCCATAATGTGCTAGTCCGCTTTGGGCTCCGCCTGAACCTCCCGGGTCTTATCGATAAAGTATTTTTTGGTGATTTCAGTGGCAGTCAACTGCAGAACACCTTTGCGCCTAGTAACAACGTGGTACGTATTAAAAATGGCAACCATTGTGCCACCGCCCAGCAAACGGCAAAAGCTCGCAGCAACAGAAAAGGCGGAAAGAGATGCAGAAGAGGCACGCATACCCGAGGGGCTGGGATCAATACGGATACAGTTCGTGGATCAGGGCACGGGCAAGTCAGCTGGCCCTGCGGTAGCCATCGATGTGCAGCAAGCCACCATCAGGAACCTCGAGAACCTCCTGAATACATTACAAGCCAAAGATGCTTCAGAGCGAACACCGTATAGGTTCTTCTTCAACCAGCGCAGGCCAGACGCGGGCAACGACGAGGCGGCGGCAGAAGCAGCTGTACTGGATATTGACAGAGACATATACACGTCCATACTCAAACCTGGTCTCAAGACTACTGAAGACAACATAATACTACAGTATGCACCACAAGCTATCTTCAGAGTACGGCCAGTATCGCGCTGTTCAGCTTCAATATCTGGCCACGGCGAATCAATATTAGCTGCCACATTCTCCCCTGCCACATCTGCAATCCTTGCAACAGGCAGTGGTGACAATACCGCCCGGCTGTGGGACTGCGACACAGGCACTCCGAGACACACCCTAAAAGGCCACACCAGCTGGGTCCTGGTCGTTTCCTTCTCACCAGACGGCAAGATTCTTGCAACCGGTAGCATGGACAACAGCGTACGTCTCTGGGACGTCAGGACGGGTGAGGCACTCGGCGGTCCTCTCAAAGGACATACGAAATGGATCACAAGCCTATCGTGGGAGCCCTATCATCAGCAGCTGAAGGGCAAACCGAGGTTAGCATCCGCCTCGAAAGACAGCACTGTTCGAATCTGGGACGTGCCGCTAAGAAGAGTCGAGGAAACATTATCAGGTCACAAGAGCAGCATCACATGTGTCAGGTGGGGTGGTATACATCGCGTATACACTTCTTCTCAGGATAAGACCATCAAGGTCTGGAACGCCAGGTCTTGGACCTGCCTTCATACGCTCACCGCTCACGCACACTGGGTCAATCACCTGGCTCTGTCAACAGATTTTGTCCTTCGCACTGCCTACCATGACCACACCACGAAAGTGTCGGATGACGCAAGCACAGACGCCAAAGTCTCCGCCGCCAGGAGTCGTTTCGAGTCTGCTGCTCGTGTCAATGGTGTGATAATAGAACGTCTCATTTCTGCCTCCGACGATAACACAATCTTTCTCTGGCAGCCATCCTCGTTTGATCCGAACAGCAACACCACTCCTAAGCCCGTCGCACGCTTGTTAGGCCATCAGAAACAGGTCAACCATGTCTCCTTCTCTCCAGACGGCCATTACATTGCCTCCGCCTCTTTCGACAACAGCGTGAAGCTGTGGAATGCCATAGATGGCAAGTTCATCACAACCTTGCGAGGCCACGTTGGTGCTGTGTACATGTGCTGCTGGAGTGCCGATAGCAGGTTACTTGTTAGCGCAAGCAAAGACACAACAGTCAAGGTCTGGGACGTGAAGAACCAGAAATTGAGAGAAGATCTTCCCGGCCACAAGGATGAGGTCTTTGCTGTCGACTGGAGCGCTGATGGTGCTGCCGTTGGCAGTGGCGGCAAGGACAAGCTGGTCAAGATATGGAAGAACTGAGTTGGAACATGCGCCAGGAGCGCACCACTTCTTCGATGGCTAAATGTGACAGTATATGGCGAAGGAACGTTGTTGCCGAAGCGGGATGTCCTCGGCCAGATCCATGCCAAGGGTAGGTTCGTCAGTATCATAAACATGCATCAGCTTCGCATACAAGAGGTAAGCTCGGTCTTCACCGCCACGTGCTCAAGAACCTGTATCTTATGATATTGCCACATCATACGTCTTACACGTTTTTGCAGCGGAACGTGCTCTGAGCTCCCGCCTATTAGGACAGATAGCCTTATCTTCCGCCCTCGCTAATACGATCTGCCGACTCGAGTATATCTGCACAACACTCTCAAGCCTACGGAGCACAGAACACCACTAGAAACTTTCCTTCCACGACTTGCGGCACTTGCTATCCCGGTAGGTGCTCCAACAGCACTAACGTTCTCATTCGATCGGCACCTTCCTAATATAGCATAGCCTTCCACATACCATACCGGCCACTGCAGGGGCCCATCATGATAAGCTCTGTCATGTGGACCCTGAATATCGTCTATCAGCGTGTTGAGGACTGATATGCCCAATGTACAGACTGGCGAACACAGCTTTATCCGGAGAAGGACGTCTGCACAGCTACAATATATGGTTGCGAAAAGTATATGATGGCTAGCTATCCGTACTCCCACTCGTCGTGCGAATCCGCTATCTTACCATCTTGGCACCAATACTCATCGGCTGTGGCCTGTCGGTACCAATATGGACATGAAAGAAAAGGTTGATACTGAGGCCTCGCCTCAAGGCGTTCAACCGGATAATGTCGTCGGTGTTGTCCAAGACCTCCACAAGGCAGACGCTGCTCTTGAGTTCCTCCGGCAAGGCGGCGACGTCCAGCCCATGAAGCCGGAGGATGAATCACGACTGAAACGTAAAGTCGACTACCGAGTTGTGCCTCTATTGCTTGCCTGCTACCTCCTCCAGTACCTTGACAAGACACTCATCAACTACGCCAATGTCATGGGTCTACAAAAGGACACAAACATCTCCGGTGACCAATACTCGCAACTCGCCATGATCTTTTATGTCAGCTACCTTGGTTTCGAGTTTCCACATGGGTGGGGTATGCAGCACTTCCCAACAGCAAAATACATTGGCGTCATGGTCATTATGTGGGGTCTCGTTCTGGCAACCACATCAGCGTGCAGCAGCTGGGCCGGACTCGTCACCACGCGCGTCCTGCTTGGTGTTTTCGAGGCGGCTGTTGCGCCATCTCTGATCCTGATCACATCGATGTGGTACAAACGGCATGAGCAACCACCACGCTTCGGGATCTGGTACCTTGGCACAGGTCTGGGGACGATCTGTGGAAGCCTAATCTCATTCGGCTTTCAGCATTACGACGGCCAAAGATTTTCAAGTTGGCAGATCATGTTCCTTGTCGTTGGGCTGATCACTGTCGCTGTCGGTATCACCGTCGTCCTCATGTTGCCCGACAACCCGATGTCCGCCCGTTTCCTGTCACGGAATGAGAAAGTCTGGGCCATCGAACGACTCAGGTCGAATCAAACTGGTGTTGAGAACAAGAACTTCAAGTGGCCGCAATTCGTGGCCTGCTTCACCGATCCACAGACGTACTTGTTATCTCTCATCACAATCTCTTCGAACGTTCCTAACGGGGCAGTTTCGTCCTTTCAGGCGGTCGTGATTAAAGGCTTTGGCTACACATCGAAAGAAACTGCCCTCCTGTCCATCCCTGCCGGCGCAATCAGCGTTGTCTCTATCCTACTGGCCACGAACGCTGCGGGTCGTTACAACCAGCGTGCTGTCAACATCGTCTGCCTGCTCATACCAGGCATCATCGGTGCAGCACTTATGGCATTCTTACCAGAAGACAACAAAGCCGGCAAGCTGATTGGGAACTACATGACCAATTGCATTGGTGCATCACTCCCACTACTGTACAGCTTGGTGGGCGCGAACTATGCAGGTCACACCAAGAAGGTGACCATGAACGCGACACTACTGATCTCATTCTGTCTGGGCAATATCATAGGGCCGCTGACGTTTACTGAGGAGTCGGCGCCTGCGTATATTCCTGCCAAGATCGCGATCATTGTTACTTGCACAATGGCCATTGTGCTGACAATGATTCTGAGGTACTACTACGTGTGGGAGAACAGAAGACGAGATAAGCTTGTATCTGCAAGGTCGATGAGCCATGTCGTTGATATTGAGTTTGCAGATAGGACTGATCGAGAGAATCTGGAGTTCAGGTACACCTTGTAGGAGTACGAGGGAAGAGAAGATGGGTTTGTGCTGCTTGAGGCCGTAGAAATGGAGCTATGCCGCCGACTTAGAGCCAGGCGAGCCAGCTCAAATGACGGATTCCTTCCCCTTTTAGCAGCGTTGGCCAACAGTACTGCAAGCACTGCAGCACTGCAAGAGATTTTGGCTGCAGTACTGCGGTACTGCAGTGCGTACTGTAACGCTAGACCTCGTCGTCGCTAACCTCGCTATCGCTATAGTACTCGCCGTCGGCCTCTTCTACTACTTCTAGCTACCTAGCAAGGTCCTTAACTATAAAAATCGGTATTCCGTACTTATGTCAGCTTAGCCTTACTAGACCATTATAGTATTATAGTAGAGCGATAATAACTCTATTTTTACAGTGTTACTGCGGTACTGCCGGAAATTTAGCCAGTAGTCTTCAGAAGAGACAATCTATGAACGCACAACCCATGAGGCACGGAACTCGAGATAGACCCAGAAAAGGAGGCAAGGAAGGTACAATAGAGAACAGAGGCAGCCATAACCCCTGGGGGAAAAAAGCCACGACCCAAGACGACAAGCGGAGGTACAGCCGAAACTCAGCAAGAGGAAGCACAACCTATATTACTGAGGCTAAGGGAAGCGACAATCGATCGGCCGGCCGGCCGGCCAGCCAGCAGTAAATGAAATGAAATGCCAACATAACCCATCGGCCCACTGCACCTACAGTAGCCACGCAGCGTGTCTTGAGAAGTCGACGCAGGACGAAATGTTCTCGTCGAGCTTGCGGAAGGAAATCCGATCGAGGGAGGACGTGAAACAGCCGGTGCTGAAGTACGGTACGGTATACAGAACTGTCGAGGGACCGATACCAGTACTATTCTGTTCTGTTAGTCACTCGTTGACCGCCTGACCTCTGACACGCTGGCAGCATTACTTGTTTGATACTGATAAGTGCATCATTGCAGTCCGTTGGGAAGCATACACCCTACCATGTTCATGTAGATGTTCATGTTCAGTCTCATATGTCTGGAGTCCTTCTCAGCATTGACTGGCGTACTCGTTATGTAATTGTAAGCTACCAGTCCTGTCCACTCGTGAACCGAGGCAGAAGCTCAACATCATACATAGGCCTTTCCACAATCACCACTTCGGGCGCCGATCCTTCATCATCCGTGCCAACGTCATCTACCTCTCCAGGCGAAGACTCTCGCTGCAACGCACAAGCGCCAAAGATACCCCTATACTGGAATGTATGCCACGAAGCAGGTCCAAGTCGCCCCTGTGCATCCTTCTTCCGCTCACCATCTTCTCCTGCGTCCCGTCTCCTCGCGACAAGATTGTTCTCCTGTTCCTCCTCGTCCAGCTCCATGTCGTCTTCATTTTCGTCGGCCTGCGTCAAACTCCTCGGCGGACTAGGTAGCATTTCAACATCTTCTACCCCATCCGTCGTCCTCCGTACCTTGGAACTATACTCCTGCCCCCTCCTCATCTCATCTCCCGCACCAGACGTCTTATTCCGCTTCCTCTTCTTGCTCGCGTTCACGTCGCCCTCGTTCTTCACCAACGCATGATCAGGCGCGACTTCGAGCACATGCTGGCCTAGACGGCCCACTTTGACCATCGCGCTATCACGCCCTTGTTTCGAGGTACTAGTGAGATCTTGAGCCATGTCGAGCATGTAGACGAAGTTAGCGCCATACAGCCACAGTCGGTTGGTTTCCGAGTTGCTCCTGGTGTCAGACCAGATTCCCATTACACGGTCTTTAATCCTCTTGAAGCTTTCCGGTAGTAGAGACGATGGATTGCGCCGGGACCAATCTGATAATCTGCATTTGAGAACGTCGAATTCGACGATCTGGTGGTTTGCGGTAACTGCGACTAGGAAGCCTGCTTCGTGGGGTGGATGTTCGGGCGAGATTGGGTGGTGATTATGACGTGTGGCGTGTAGACCTTCGTTACCGTGGATGCCGCTGGGGTGTTCGGCTGGGGCAGAGGACGGTTTGAACGATAGTGCTAGGATTGCTGATTCGAGGGAGGGGAGCTGGGAGCCGGATGGGGTGCGGATCCATTTCTGGTTGTGGATGACGCGGGAATCTGTTTCGTCGTCGCTGTCTGAGTCTGAGTCGTCTTCTGAGCCTGAATCGGATGGGGATGAGGCAATGGAAGTTGACTTGTTGGGTATGGTTTCTGATTCATGACCTTCTAGGATCCAGGTGTCGGTTGCACCTGACAGATCGCCGACTGCGAGGATGCGGCTGTCGGAAGAGAAGGTGACGGTTGTGATGTGGTGAGCATAGTCTCCTAGCATTGACGGTTGGATTGTCCGTGTGTTTCGTTTCTTGCGATCAAGTTTGACAACTCTATCATGGGCTGTTGGCCGTTCCTTGTGCGAGGCTGTGGGCGGGATCTTGACCATGGAAACCACGTTGTTCAATCGAATAGCATACAGCCATTTGCAATCGGGTGAAAGACCAGCCGTACTCGCGCCCTGAGTTGCCACGGCCTTGGGCAGATCTATCGGTCGTGGTCGTATCTGAGCATGGCCAGCTGCTGAGATGGTGCTTCGAGTTTGAAAGAGCTTGACGCCCCCCAGAGTTGCTGCGACAATCATATTGCCTGAGCTCGAAACCTCTGCAGAAGTGATGTACTCATCACCTTTGAGCTGTATCTGACCCAATAATTTCTGATTTGGCTGCTCATCAGATATTGAGTCCTGATCTGTTGGCTCTCTGTAACGCGGCGGCAGATGCCAAACAAAGAGGTCTCGTGCCCACCAAGTCAGCATTATTCGTGCTTTGGCAGATACTGACATTTGCGGCTTCTGTGGCAGATGAGACAGAGACCTATGATACTCCTCGTTCCAGTTCTTTAGTGGTAGCACAATCGGTACAGTGTCCATGCCACCTGACACAGCTATGCTCAGACTCTTGCTCTCATAAGAAGCAATAGCCTTTACATCGTGTTCGTGAAATCTTCGGTGTCTCAGCTCGTACCAACGTTGCGTCCTCGCGCTTCCGGGATTCGACTGTGGTGCGTAGGCGACGGTGCGCCTGTCAACGCCACACGTCAAAATCATAGTGCCTGCGGCATTGGTGGTGATATCAAGCACATCAGCAACGTGAGTTTTCAGCCTTTGCACAAGCGAATAATTCTGTGAGTCCCAGACCTTCAGCTCGCCGGTCGAATCGCCAGACAAAATTGTGCCGTTGGGCAGACATCTCACAGCCCAAACCAGTGCTTTGTTGTTGTCTCTTGACTTCCCTAAAGAGAGGCTACGTAGTGTCTGCCTGCTTCTGATATCGATGACCCTAATGAGGCTCTCCTCAAAGCCAGCAACGACAGTATCCCTGTCTCGCCATGTTATGCTGATCACTCGCGATCTCTTGCTATGTGGTCTTGTCAATACTCGATCGAATCGAAGGTCGTTGTCTATGGTAGAGAAGAGGACGATGGAGCCGTCAGAACAGCCAGCAGCAAGCAGTTGAGATGGGGCAGCCTGGACTTCAGTGGTACTATTTCGAGCTTGATTGTACGTCCATTGGGGTTGAGGCGCAAAACACCAAATGTCATCGGCGTTGCCCTCTGCATGCCTTTTTGGTACTCCGCTGTCAAGGTCCCACTCTGTGATGGAAGAGGAGCCGCCGCTGCTGAATAGCCGTAGAGGACCGTCTTCAACCTTCTGTGCTGCTTCCTCCTCGTCTGGCACGATCAGGTCTTGGGTCCATTGCACCTGTTCGACAGTCCTGCCTATACCGCCTCGAAATATTCTCTCTTGAACCCATTCTCCTCTTCCAGGATTCCAGAGTTCGATGTTGCCATTCTGCCGTCCGAGAGCAAGTCTGAGGTCTGTTGGCGTCCTTTGCTTCGGGTTCGGGGCATGCGAAAATGCTAGCGCGTTGACTGATTGAGGTTGATACGGTACGAATCGACACCGGTGGATGTCCATATCATATGTCGAGTACTTGAATGGTCTATTGCATTTTCTGCGACCGTGTAGAAGCTGCCATACCACCGACCATGTCTTGCGAAGCTGGCTGCAACCCGAGATCCAAAAACTTTTGGAAGCCGCGATGATCGACAGAGAGTGGGGCCGCTACGGCGGCATCTATCGATAAGACTGTCGCCTTAATGCCTGAATATCGTCACGTGTCGTTCACAAAAAAAGTTTTCCGCCGTCCCGCCGCCCTTTCCGCCCCAACCCTGCTCTCCCTGAAAGGCGAAAAAAACCAATCACTAGCCCGGACTCGCTGGTCGTCACCGACCCAACTACTGGCGGACCGATTCGAAGCTTAGAGTACCAGAGATCGGACGGGGTCTGCTGTTTTCTGCGATCTATGAGCGATTGCGAAAGAGAAGTTTTGTGTTTTCCCCCATATACCTATATACGTAGCGGCACTAGTCGGAATTTGTGTAGGCCTCCTCAGTCAAGCTCTGTGAACACCCGGCTATGCTTGGAGCGATCAATTCTCTAGCTGATCTGTATTCCGGCTTCAGACCGCGACCACGACGACCTACTGCTTACGATGGCGACTTCAGATATTTGTAGCAACTTCCATGAAAATGGATGTTTAGCATTCGAGAAAAGCACTATCTGCTATCTGATCTCTACACATGCACAAGCCAAACAGCGACTGGCTCATAGTCGCACAGACCGTAATGTCCTGAGCCTTAGGTACAAGAACTCGCGTTTGTGACGGAGTCCAGATCATGTCGACAAGCGCATTAGGCGTTACTCCTATCTTTCCGAAATCCGCCTAGTTATTCCTAGCTTCTTAGTACATCGTGTACATGACACGGTGATGATTGTGGAGAATGATTGGGATCCTGTGGTTCGCCCCTAGCTGATTCTTGTCCAGCAGAGTCAACAAATCACCAGCGGTCCTCTTGAGTGCCGCAGACGTACCACTCAGGATGTTGCGGTCGTGGATCGAGTAGAGCCCAATCCAGCTCGGATTTGATGGCAACAGTCTAGTTACTGGGGTGTAAATGATAGAATACATTTTACTACCACGTAAGAACGTCCGCCTTCCACAAGCTCTTCATCGGACAGAGAACAGTCTGCGGGTAACTGTGCTGGAACAAGAACGCCGTCTTCATACCGCGATAGTGCACGAAAGCAGCAACCACGACTGCAGCATGGAACAGCTGGTGCGATTGGCCCCAGGAATTGAATCTACCAGGCTTCGCACGTTCCGGCATGTATGTCTGTATGATTGTTAGTGAAGCCTAGTCCAATTGGTGAGAATATACGTGCCAGCATGCATAGAAGGCCGAAGCAGTGTAATGCTCCTTGCGCGAGAACATACTCGAGGCCCACCATCTGGGACATACGATGCCAGCCGTACAGTTGGACGGCATGTGCAAGAGGCACAATGGCGCTTGCGGATAATGCGACAAAGCCTGGGGTTACAAGGGCGCCACTCCAAGACTGACGAGCAAGTGGCGACAAGAGGAAAACGGCCATAGCTAGGCTAACAACGGAGACCTAATTGTGATGAGCAATCCAAACTGTATCGTAGAGTGAGCTTCTTACCGTTAGCAGGTACTTCCTCATCAGGGGCACCTCGCAGGTGAACGCGTAGTAGATAGTAGGGACCAAGCTACCCCAAATGAGCGAGACAATCCCAAGGAAATCGAGTTGCTTGGCGAAAGTAGCCACAGCTTCCGAGTGACTCATTAACATATGGTATGAAGTCGAGAGTCCCATACACGTAAAGGCACCCAGGAAAAATGCGCCAAACACAAGGACGTCCTCTTTGCGCGGATTGTACGGCGCGTCGATCCAGCCGTATAGAATGCCTGTGAGCCGTATACATTCAGCAGTCGCCAAGAGGAACGGCAGGAAGTGTGTGTATTGACAGCCTGTTTCGTTGTGGAGGGAGCTGAGACTCGACAGGCATTGTCGGTATGAATTGCTGATGGGAAGGTAGCCGCCTGTGATAGATTCGTTCATTCGTCTCCATTCGGGCAGTTCGTGATATTCGAGAAGCTCGTGCTTTTCTGGACTGGTGTTTGGTAGCTTCTGCACCATCTTGTACGGTCTTGGACACTTGAGAAGCTTGTGAGACCTGTGACTTTTTCTCTGCCCAGCAGACTATTATTCTTGGGCTATAAAGAAGTCTGGCCAGTCCCCTTCAGCTTGTCCTCGCTTTTGTGCAAGGGAATGGGGACTCTTGTAATCTGTCATTTTGTCAACATCAGCGTACGCTGCGCTTGCTTGCATGAGAACACGCTCAAGGTAGGGTAACGCAGTGACGCTGCACTCTCAACGTTGACATCTGGGCAGGGTCGACAAGCTTTTCAGCCTCCACGTGGCTGAGGCCCATCTCGGAATGGTATCCAATCGCTATTGACAGCATTGCTCAGTATCTGGCTAGCGAAGCATTTTCTCATGGATGGTGGAGTCCGAGTGACTTCAAAGTGCGTACTGTATACTAGGGGACTATACTCCGCCATTTGTCTTATAAAGCGGCTCTCCGGCATGAAACTGTACTGCGGGTGGTTATCAGCACAGCCACGCTCTTGGCACGGCTCTTGGCACGGCTCTTGGCAAACATGGTATTCTTCAGAAGGGATTGGCTATCAATAATACTGATTTTTATCGGCTTAAGCTTAACGCGCAAGAAGTGGTTTGAAAAAGTGGTGGCTAGGAGATCATGGGGTATCACGTGACTTCAACACAAACTCTTAGACGCACGATTGACGTAATGCTTTGGATTCTTCGAAATACTTGGTGATTTCTCTTTCCTCGTCTCGCCTCATTCGTGATAAAGGATTGCACCTGGGGCCAATCTACACATCGGACCACCTGATCAGGGAGGTCCATGAGGGAAGTATCGTCCACGAAGCCCTCCTTCATCCTTTGATCATAGTCGAGGTCCTTGAATTCGTGCTTGCTCATGTCGACCCATTGGTGATTCCACAAATAGGGCCCAAACAGCACCACCTTCATACCTGATGGGCCGTGTCCTATAACCTCAAATGCATTCTCAACACTGTCATCGATCAGGAACTCTGCGCCGATGTGCTTGCAAGCGTCAGACTTTGGTCCTGGATGCCAGATAATCGGAAGAGGTTCATCGTCTTGACCTCTTTCTCCGAAAAGTTCCTGCTTGGTAGGTTCCGACACAGCCTCGCGTATCTCGTCCTTCTCAGTATCCTTACAAAAGTAGACGGCATCGAAAACATCAGGGTAGTGTTTTAAGAGAAACTGTTGGCTGGGCCGAGCCTTTTCCGGTCCGCGAGCAGTAACAACGACGATGCTGTACCCGAGACCTTGAAGGTGTTTGAGAGCATCGATTGCCCCATCTTCAGTCGGTATCGCGTCCCACTCAGGTGACTCTTCAAAGGCTTGAAGTTTGCCTCTAGTGGTCTTCTCATCACCCCAGCCACGATTCAGCCATTGGTGGAAATATTTGGCATCTTCTTGCAGTGTCAGGTCCGTCGAGTATTTTTTGTTGTGCCATTGGTACAGAGTCTCATTGGTGTTGGCTAGTACGTCGTCCATGTCGACAGCAATCACGGGCTGGGTCATGCTGTGCAATGTGTGGTTCTGCAAGGAAGGGTATGACAGAAGAGAGCTAAGAAGTTCCTTTCACTGGCTTCTCAATGTACATCCGAACGTTATGGGCCAGTCGTTTTCGATATCATATACTCGTACTTGTGCAAAATCTTGCTTAACAAGGTACAGCAGCCCAGCCCATCCCCAGGGTTATGACGGCCGCAAGGCACCGGGAATGGCGGCTACTTAGTGAAGGGTCCTAAGTTATAGTTTTCAAAACCCAAATGCACCGTCATCTTGGAGGAGAAGAGGATGCGCTGAACATTCATCGTTGGTTGATAGCATCTCGGAGCGCGAAGATGGCAAGAACAAGCATGAAGATGAAGCAAGATATCCAATATCTGTCGATGATGGCGAACTTGACATATTCAAACTGATGAAACTGCCCTGTTGCGCAACTGCGTCCGAGACTGTATATTGGTGAGTGCTTGGCAAAACTCTCTTTCGTTCCTGCACGGCTAAGCTTTACCGTTCGTGGCGTTCTTGACCCACCAACGATTCGCCAATACCAAACTTATCGAGCGGTACTGCGACGGACGCTGCTTGTTTTGCAGCTTGCGCAACCGAATACATCCGGCGATGCCGGCCATGAAGTTAGCATCTAAAAGTCCAGGCCGTAGTTGCCGAGCAAGTGCAATATTTCCTGCCATTCACTTTGACCCCTGAGGGCCAATGAATCCAAAACTAGCTATATCTGAAGGCTGCCATAACCGCTGCTCGGGATGGTATCGACAGGACCAGAAGCAATGGGTAGAGGATTCCCGTCACCTTGTCAGTCCAGCCAATACCTTGAAGTGTCACAGTGCGCCAGAGCTCGATGCCTACGATCTATTGACGCCGGTGCCATTTGAGACTCAGAGTGTATCCTCGGTGCTGGCGTCGGAAAGTCCTTGATGTTATGGTTGTGGTGGTGTTGGTCAAGATGTATCCTTAGGAGCTCAAAACTGTTAGAGGTTGCAATCTGGTCGAGCTCGGTATCTGTACAAGTCCCAGTTCTGTTCCATCCCAAATCGTTGATCGTCCTAGAGCTCAAAGATATGACCGACGCAGTTATGGCCAAGGACGCAGAGGGATGGCTTTCTATTATGAGTGCGGCCACCCTGCGTGTCAGTATCCACTAAGATAGCGACGGCTTCTAGCTGACTCAAACGAGATGAGGGGAACGCACAAGCCATTGGAAGAAGAGATGCTCGCCAGTCTCGTGCTGCTGTTGCTCAAACAGTTTCTCAGTATGTCTTCGCTGTGGGTATCCCGATTGAGTTCGGACCTGGTTCCCGGCCCAGCGTTTACCCAACCAACCCCGGATTTTGCCTGCAGGGATCCGACGGAATTCCCAACCATATCGAGGCCAGCATGCTGAGTACAGATGCCATAGAATCCATATCCCGACACCCTTGTCCAAATGCCGAACCATGTTCACCCTTTCGGAGCCATCTTGTTAAAGGTCTCCGATGCTAACACATCGTCGGCCGTTTCTGGACCAGCGGTGTAGAACGCGGGCAGGCCAAATGCTCTAGCACGTTCTTGCATCTTTCGGCAGAAGGCTCCCGCGTCAAGTAGCTCGTTGATGTTTGCTTGTACCGTGTGCGCCCGCATCGTATTGTTTTGTAAAGTTTGAAGCTCGTTCATATCGGCTTGTAGTCGTCCCAACTCGATCTCAATCATCGAGGCAGCCGCATCAAGAGGAAAGAGGGCCAGGGTCTGACCAGTGACACCTTTGTCTGTCTGAAGGAAGTATAGTAGGCACTGAGTCAGCTGAACGCAGATGGATCGATGCAGTCCTCTCAGCTCATATAATCTGGCGTAGCTGATGGACTGGTCGGTAGGTTCCGTCTCAGCTCCGTCACTCACCGACGAGCCCTCGTCTTCCGTCCATAGTTGCGCGAAGCTCGGGCCGCGCTTGACCTCTAGTGATGTGGTGATAACGTTAATCATGGTCTCGATACAGTATAGCTGAGTCATCAGGTTGTAGCACCACGCAGCTCCGATATCGAAGTTCTTGAACTTGACCGAAGCTGAAGCTTGACTATCATGGCTTGTGACCGTGTAAATGAAGCCGGAACCATACCGAGACGTGAGCTGGTCGTGAAGATGCTGGTAACCTGCCCAAACTGCCTCTAGCCTTCCAAGCATTCTCCGCAGCTTAAGGGAAGTATCAATTCTGCCAAGGTGAAGTCGGAGAGCGTCGAGTTGTACCATCACAACACTGATATCGTCGGCCATATCAGTGATCTTGACGAGCATGTTGTGGCTACCATATCCATGTGCAGACGGATCCCTTTTTGAGAAGTTGAGGGTCCCGATCGTCGACTGCTCGAATTGCCGCCGTCGCAAGCTCGTAACCGAAGCATATCTGAATTTCAAGCATAGACCCATCTCTGCGAAACGATAATCTTGTATCAACAGCCAGCCTACTGCATGGCTATCTTCATCCCTGCCGTCACCAAGATGGCAGATAAGCTGAGAAATACCTCTAAGGTGGTGCATGGTAGCACTCAAATCGGAACTTTGTACCAATTCGAACATCGCTGCAGCATGGCAAGAGAGGTACAAGGCGACTGTATCCTTCGGTCTCTCCGGTCGATGTTTCAGTAATGATTCCACAGACTTCCTTATGCCCTGCAAGCATCGTCGATACATCTCCAGTGAGGCGGATTTCAGAGAACTGTCTTGGAATTGGAGGCTCTTCATCAGCATGCCGTTAGCTAGTAAGCTGGTCTTCAATAGGCCAGTTTCTTGGTTTGAAGCTTTCGTGAATGCACTCGTAACCCAGAACGCACATGGCGTCCAGAGGAACTGTTCGCTCTCCCATGGCTTGCCGTTTGTACTGCTGACAGCTGGTGGCAAATACACAGCATCAGGTAGGAACTGTTCCCTAACTGTTGCAAGCAACGCCGTGGCATAGGAGCTTTTGCTGTCCACGTTGGTGGGAAAAATCACCCTAGCATCCGTCGACCTGTTGACCAGAAAGAGCGCGCCAGACCGTGACGCACTACTGCTTGTGGAGGCGTTGGTTGAATCTAAGCCTTTTCCGGACTCGCTGTCATGAGGACAAGTCGCAAATTGTCTAGAGGTGGATAGCTCACACAAGGCTTCTTCTTCCCAATCTACGGTGAGCCGATTCGTGCCCACGACCTCTTCAACGTGAGCGGCCTCCTTTCTACGCCTCTCGCGCAGTGCCCGAACATTGTTTCTCACGCGTTCTCGGCGGGCAGTAGCTTTCTCTTCGGTTGTGCCTGGCTTCGGTGGTCGGCCTCTGCCCATATCTATTTAAAAACGCTTTGGGTGCGAGACAGTGACTGTGTAGCGGCATATTGGGTCGGGGCGCTGATCCTGCCCAATAAGGTTGCAGACGAGCACCGCAGAATCAATAGATCGGACAGGTTGCGACGGCCACTCGAAATCCAGTTATGCAGAGTAATCAGAAATCTCTAAGGCGACAAGGTAACCTGATTACTAATAGTGATCTCGGCAAACTTGCTGTAACTACAGAAGTAGTATGGCCAAGGTGCCAACCCGACGGCTTCAATTTCATCTGATTAATGCACCCGTGTCTAGCCGCAAGTATCCGAGTGCGAATTCCAGTTCTTGTGCTATTGACGCGAGTCGTCCGGCCGAGCAGCCGAAACCCGGTATCGTCCTCTTGAAGCACTACAATGCGTTTCTAACAAGTCCGCTCTCGGTTGTCGCAAGGCGTCCGGGACGGCCTCCGAAACCTTCAGTTATTTGCTTGGTAAAACACATTCCATTAGTAAGGCATACAGACGTGCGAGCGCAGTGGAGAGGTGTTGTATATGAAGTACGTCTCGGACCGTTGCCCAGGTAGTATGGAATGATGTCCTGCACGATGCGCGGCCGCCAGTTGTTACGAACTTTACAGCAGCTTCCGGAGCCCGCATCATCCAACACCGCCAATCAGTGCTTGACGCGGCTCACAAAAAATCACTCGAGCTTGGCCACAGCGGAAACAACTCAGCCACCCGTACCCGAGACCTCCAAAGTCCCTGCGGCAGCGCTCAACCCCTTCGAACTCGGCTCCAAACGCGCCGACTTTAAGAAGACCGAAGCGACTCGACCAAAATTTCAAGCGCTAGATCCAGTAACAGTCTCGCAGGTCCCTGACCCGTCGTGGAGATATGGCAAAGGTGTCAATAATACTGCAGGCCAATCGTACAATCATATCCTGATAGATCCTTACTCCCCAGACCGCAGCATGATCGATAACTACAAACTCCTCATCTCTGGTATACCTCGTCCCATTAGCTTCGTAAGCACAGTGTCCAAGGACGGCGCACCGAATCTCTCGCCCTTCTCTTACTTCCAGGTCGTCGATCACGATCCGCCAATCTTCGTCATCGGCTTCAGCGCCCGTGCCACTCGTCCCAAGGACACGAGGCAAAATCTGCTCGAGACGGGTGAATGCGTCATCAATGTAGTAAGCGAGCATATGGTTGAAGCTGTCAACGCCACTTCTTTGGATGTTCCCCTAGGCACTTCGGAATGGAACCTTTCGGGTTTGCAAAGTGCGCCCAGTGAGACCGTGAAGCCTGAGCGTGTACTCGACGCGATCTTCAGTATTGAAGGTAAGCTGTTAGAAATGAAGGAGCTGGATTACGGTGGAAGTCACCGAGCAGAGGGAAAGCCGAGTGGTGCGCTTGCCGTGATTCAGGCGAAGAGGTTTTGGATCAGAGAGGATGCGTTGGTTGGCGGTAACATTGATCTAGAAGTTATGAGACCGCTGGTCCAGCTTGGTGGAATAAGCTACGGAAGAGTCAGGGAGACCTTCGAACTGCCGAGACCAAAGCTGAAGGAAGAGCTAGAGGACGCCAGCAATGGATTGAAGGGGATCTTAGAGAAACAGGCGAAGATAACATGATACATAGGGCGCCCCCGAACTCCTCACTCATCTCGTTTTCCACACCCAATGCGTTGCTTTTCCTCATTGCGATGTTGGGGCGCTGATCCAAGACACCAGTAGGCACGTTCCAGGTGTTCGCATCACGTTACAACTCTCGTGTCCGAAATTTGGATTCACATACGAAAATCATTAACAACGTGTAATGCGCGTACTTGAGAGGTGACGAAGCCAAATCCTCATCACATCATCATCATGACGCAATGGTAGGATTAAGACGACTTCAAGGATATCTATTCATTCACGGCAGAATGATAAATTATTCTATCTATCCGTGTTGGAGAGTAATGAGAACGGACATCGAGCAAAGGACAGAAATCAACGTCAGTGACAAGCAAACCACAGTGACCGAAAATGTCCCGCTACCCACCCATCCCCCCGTCCCAACTTAATCCCGAGCAACATGCCGCGTATGACGATGCAAGCCAGACAGCACAGAATATTTTCGGCGACAAATTCATATATAAGAACGACGATGGTGCTTTCATAGGTCCTTTCGGTCCACTCCTCTACACCCCAAACATGGTGGACCCATTTTTCAAGATGGTCGTCGAGGTCGGCAAATGTGCCGGGCTGCCCGCCGCAGCAAAAGAGACAGCTATTCTAGCAACAGGAAGCACCTTTCAGGCCGGGTACGAGCTATATGCTCATGGCAAGGTTGCTGCGTCAACAAGCTTGACCGAGGAGCAGATCGCGAGCATCAAAGACGGAAAGAAGCCAGATGGACTGGACGAGGCGTGTCAGGTGGCATTTGACGTGGCAATCGAGCTGAGTCGGAAGCAGGGACCGCTGAGCGATGAGACGTTCGCTAGGGCGGAGAAAACGCTGGGTAAGGAAGGGACGGCGGCGCTGTTTCATTATGTAGGGCTGTATGCGTATACGTGTATCTTCTTGAATGGTGCTGCGGCACCAGTACCAGAATAAATATAGTCGCAAGAGTACTACCGAAGGTCTGAGGGAAGGCTGTGTATCTTACCAGACGCACTTTCTTTATTGATGTTTGTTTGTGTCTTAAGGTGTCATTGAAGTCTACGCAGACCTCGTTAACATCCTGTAGCATCCTAGGCGGATAAGAATTTTCTCTCATTTGCAGGTTACTTCATTGCCCTAAAGACTTCTGAGCTCAACATTTATGTCACAGGAATAACTTCTAGCTACCTAGGTAGACTCGGAGACTCGACTAGATAGGGGCTTTCTTGGCAGTCCAGCCCCTAAGGCCAAGACTACAGTGCTTGATGAGGCAACTCAAGCGGTTGGATCAACGTCAGATATCGCCTAGATCTCCACATGACAGGCCGCGCCTGCCGCAAGCCGAAAGGGGACATTCAGGGTGCAGGTGTGAGCGGCGCATGATATTATTTATGCTCACTTTCAACAGCTTGATGATGTTCTGCACCGCAACACAATCGGCAGTCGCACGGTGTACAATTCTCGGAATCGTCGCATTGAGGAGCGTGGGGTTGATAAGATAGCGTCACGCGAACGCTTTACATTCCTCAGGTGGTCAAATAGCAGGGCGCGAATGATTGATTCACGTGGCCTTTGCATAAGCCTGACCCACGCTGTTCACAGCACGCCATTCCCACCGCATGGATGACCTCTCAGGCGTCCCCAGGCGATGCTGGCTTGAGTCCAGGTAGCGACTCTTCCCAAGGCATTATCCTCACTCCTGCTGGCTCAGCATCACCTTTACCTCCCGCTCCCACTTCCCTTCGCCAGCCAGGCAAGTCGATCAAGCTTGTCCCTTTATCCCAACAAGGCAAGGAGAAATCCAAACAGGAGGAGGACCACTCAGATCACGAATCTGATGACGGCGATATGTCTGGGAGGCCGCCACTGCATCATCCCACAGGTGGCCTCAGCAATACAAACGTGCCCTTGCTGAAAGAAGGGAAAGTGGTACGAGGACGAACATCGGACGAGCATGTCTCCGGGCAGGTAGGGTCAAGGAGGTTTACCTCTCAAAGGGATACCTTCCGCTCACGCTCCCCCAAGCTCCACCCAGAAGGTCCCGAAAATGAAGCAAAGAAGAAATACATTTACGCCTCCTTCTTTCTCGTCGTTAGCCTCATCTCCTTCGTCGTCCAGACCGAAACAGCAGTCTACGTTCAGCACACCCTCCACTGGAATAAAGCCTACTGCATGCTATGGTTGACTCACGGCTCTTGGATCGTGCTCTGGCCCGTACAGCTCCTCATCCTCCGTGCCCAAAACCCAAAATCGTTCTGGTCATCATTCTGGCTCCAACACAAACGCATCATAAACAGCACTGCGCAAATGGTTCAATCGCAGGAGAAATATCCCAGTAAACTCGCAGCACACCAAAACCCTTGGCGATATATGATCAAAATGACAGCCTTCATCACAACCTTTCTCACCATGGCCGGGGCATCTTGGTACGTGGCCATCGATCTGACCAGCCCCTCTGACCTGACGGCAATTTACAACTGCTCGGCCTTCTTCGCCTATGTATTCTCTATTCTGCTTCTCAACGAGAAAGCCCGCGTGGACAAGATAGTATCGGTCGCGCTCGCTATTCTCGGCGTGCTAGTAGTCGCTTATGGCGATAGCGGGCACCCAAAAGGGGGCTCTCACTCTGGCGGCGCTACAAACCCAGATCTTCCTGAAGACTCCGAGCCAGACAATCGGGCGCTGGGCAACCTGATCATCGGCCTTGGCAGCGTAATGTATGGTCTCTACGAGGTCCTTTACAAGAAGTATGCTTGCCCGCCTGAAGGAACAAGTCCAGTACGAGGCATGCTCTTCGCGAACACGTTCGGTAGCATGGTCGGGACATTCACTTTCTGCGTTCTCTGGATTCCCCTCCCCATCTTGCACTTTACGGGCATTGAACGATTTGAGCTTCCTCCTAGGAACACAGCGGTTTATCTCGCCATCTCCACGCTTACGAATGCTACGTTCTCCGGTGCATTCTTGATCCTCATGAGCTTGACGTCGCCCGTTCTCAGCTCGGTCGCGGCGTTGTTGACCATATTCTTGGTTGCGATCACCGACTACATCCTCACCGGTGAACCTCTGTCTCTGGCTACCATATCTGGCGGCTTGATGATCATTGTTGCATTTGTGCTGTTGAGCTGGGCCACATACCGGGAGATGGTCGAAGAAGAGCAGAAGAAAGGAAATGAGGAAGCCAAGAATTTTGATGAGAATGAGGCAATGCTAGCGGATAGTGGGCTTCTCGATGATGAGCTAGACGAGGACGAGCTGGGAAGGGCCCAGAAAAGGAGAGACAGTGACTAGAGTTTATGCATCGGCCACGTTCAGGGCTACTCTCGTCCGATAGGGGCACGAGCTGCCTTGTCGTATGTAGGAGTTTAGGAATAATCAGCTACATGAGGCGGTTGGTATACATCTTAGCTAGATGAGGCTGTTCTAATACAGCTAATTGCAGGACCTAAAATTCTAAGCTACTAGACATCAACATCTTGTAATACGCCAATTCTCATTATCGTAGTGGTACAATCTCGAAGGGGAAGCACTCGGCTATTTGAGCTCGTTCGGCAACGCTGCTGAAAAATATGGATCTCCGCCGCATTTTCATTGACGACACCCGACGTCTCGTCCTGCTACTTCTCTCTCTAATTCTCCATAGCAACACGAGTACAAATCATGAAGCGGCCATCGCAGTCGACTACAGGTCGAAACATGGTCGGTTTCGACCTGACCAGAGCAGTAACCGCGTCTCAGCACCAGGCTTCGATGATACTAACCACCGACCGGAGTTGGCCGCCGGCCTTGACAAGGCCATTCTAGCCAAGCCAGACCTCAAAGCCATTCTGTAGCCGAGAACATCGAATTGGACGAGATGAGCTTAAAGTAGCTGTGCCAAATTGGCGCCGGCATCCTCTACATGGTATCAGTACGAGGCCACCTTTTGACCTTCAAAGTTGCCACACAGCTATAAAGCATGGCGAGACACTCCAATGTCCGTGTACGATAGGTTTGCTAGAGCAGACTCTCATGAGGCTACTAAAACGGGCTGCGAATAACAAGCTGTCCTTGTTCTTTGCGTTTCTCTGGGCATTTGTATGAGATGGGCACCTCTTCCCTTCCAATGGAAGATGTCACTACCACATTGCCGGATTTAGTCAACCATATCACACCTTCTTACTGCATTATCAAGTCCTTCAATGACAGTTGGATTGTCAATTATTCAAGCATTTGCGCATCGTCAACAATACTCGAACATCTTTGTAAGACTACGACAGCCAGGGTACGTATGAAGAGCTCTTAAGTCATGCGAGTTTCATTGCTAATGTTAGCACAGCAACATGGCCAGCCAGTGTTGGTCGTGAATTATGCATTCCCTCGAGTTCTTGACGCGGTCATCAAATATATTGAAACTTCTCAGCTTCCGCCTGCCGAATCTCAACCCGGCGAACATGTTACAGCATCGCGGCTCCAGCATTACGCTGATGTGTATATCCTAGCGAATGGGTTACAGATACATTCTCTTAAGTCGTCTGCTCTGGAAAAATGGTCAGAGACCACCGAATCTTGCTTGTTTGGCGCTTTTCCTGTCAAAGCACTGAACAACCTCGTCCAGCACACCTACTCCAAGACGACGCAGAACGACGCAGACATTAGAGTTGCAGCCCTGAGGCTTGCTACATCATACCATCAGACATACACCAACATGGCATTTGCAGTATCAACGGATCCACAAGTTAGTCAAAAGTGCACTCCAGACCTATACAAGCAGCTATTCTGTTACCAACGTGAATTTCCTGAGTTGGACAATTTCCTGAGGACGAAAGACCCAGTCGCGTGGCAACTGGCCAAAATGTACGAAGAAGAACTGCAAAAGCTGAATCATTTGCACAGTATGAAGGATCTGCAGGACTGCTAGAGCCATCAGCTGCTCCGCGGATCTTGAAGAGAATATCGATTTGTGGAGTGGCATATGCGCAAATATCAGAAAACCACGTCATGGCGGTGCATAAAGGCCTGGTAGTGCATGAGAACATATCGAGGTTGGAGAAATAGGTGTCTAAGGGAACATATCACTTGGTCGGCAATCTTCGTCTCGTCGTGTGCCATCCTATTGTCGGTTAATCAAGAGCTTACACACGGCGGATTCCCGAGTGGATAAAGGATCGTATGGCTCTTGGTGACAAGCGAAGCCACGAGGTCAATTGTAAGTTGTCCGATGTCAGAGCTGGGCAGCAATATATTACAGGATCGATGTGTGCTAGTATGGTCAACCCTGGCGCTTCACTTCGTCACCGAGCTCCTGGAAATATCTCAGATGCCCTCGCAATCCCTCCCCGCAGAACTCCGCGAATCTCACATTGTTGGCCGAAGGGAAAGGTCACTCCTAGCCAAATACCGATATCTCGACTCGATTCGATGCTCCTCCCGTGGTCAGTCGGATGGTTTCTCCCCAACAGCAAGTACGTGACAGGCTGTTGTCTAATTTTCTCCTTCCTGGGTGGCCAGTCTCTAGTGTGGGCGTTTCGAGTGTGTCAGGACTGGGCAGCGACCATTCCTGAACGGGAGGGCGTGCCGCTCTTAGCGTAGGAAAGTATGCTCTCCGATTAGTTGCAATCAACTTACCGGTCGTCATGGCTAGACCAGAGATCACACAGCTGATAAGGGAGAGACAGGCGTCCACTATTGGCATTCCGGACCAATCACAGTCGATTACAGATTGAGTACGTTGGAAACATTATCCGAATGCGGTAAGTCGTATGAGAGCACCTGCCTTCCAAACACCAATGCCCGACATGTCCATTCCGTGATGGGCAACAACTATGAGAGCACCTAGATATCAATGCCTAATATCTCCATCCGATGATGGACTGTGGTAGCAAGCCTTCCAGGCTGGGAAATCGGTTCCTTGTGAAGAGTCAATAAGCCAAAATCGTGGATAAATAGGGTATGTGTCCTCGGCGAGGACAGACTGATGAACGACATACTTATTGCGCACCGACAATCAGAATCCAACACTTTCAACAGTACAACTGCCACCATGTCGAACATGTTTCTCAATTACTTAGGCCTTGGGAGCCGCACACCTGTGGCCGAGGATAAGAGCCCTGTGCGGGCGCTACCATCGAGCTGGTATACGTCGCAGGAGATGTACGAACTCGAGAAACGAGCAATATTCTCTAGGAAGTGGCAGCTCATCACCCATAAATCAAGACTCAGTCAATCAGGTGATTGGCTAAAGTTTGAGATAACTGGCTATGAATTCGTGTTGTGTCGCAAGAGGAATGGGGAGATCAATGGGTTTCACAATGTCTGCAGGCATCGCGCCTTTCCTATCGTTCAAGAGCAGCAAGGATCAGCGAAAATATTTGCTTGCAAGTACCATGGCTGGTCCTACGGGCTTGATGGTAAGCTCGCGAAGGCACCGAAATACGACGAGCTCGAAGGCTTCGATAAGAGTCAAAACGGCTTGTTCCCGATCCATGTACGCGTCGACGCTAGTGGGTTTGTCTGGATCAATCTCGACGGTAACGAGACCCCTGAGGTGCCATGGGAGGCCGACTTCGACAAAATCGATACACAAGAGAGGTACAGTCAGTACAACTTTGACGACTACGTTCTTGACCACGAGTACAAGGTTGAGGGTGCATACAACTGGAAGATCTTGGCCGACAATTTCAATGAATGCTACCATTGCCCAACGGCACATCCGGACATACCAACATTAGCAGATATCGAGACGCACGCTGTCGATAGCGAGTTCGGGTGGATCAAACACGTTTCAGTGCCTACAGAGGAACAAAAGAGCCTTGGTCTTGCTATTGCTAGCACATATTTCTTTCCTAATTCTTCCATATCGGTTTTGTAAGTGCCCCAACCCCGTTCACAGATAACGTGGCTAATACAGCTGAAAGACCACATTTCATCATGCTACAGAGATTCCTGCCCCACGGACCAAACAGATCAACAATGCACTATCAGATATTCCGAAATACAAACTCATCCGAAGAGCAGTTTCAACTCATTCACCAATTGTACAAACGAGTCGTAGGGGAGGACAAGGTCCTCTGCGAGCTCGCGCAGAAAAACCTCGATGCAGGAATTTTCGTCAACGGCGAGATGCATCCAAGGTTGGAGAAAGGACCTCTCCATTTCCAGAAGGTCGCTCGTGAGACGATTCGAGAGCACTTCGAGCGGGAAAAGGCTGCTAAGCGGCCGATATGGCCTGCTCGGCAGAAGTTACAGAGCACCTCGGGGGTGAGCAAGGACGACGAGGAGCTTTGCTCGGGCCTAACCTGCCAGACTAACCAGTCTGAGTTGGCGTGGTAGTGCCGTCGCAGGACGACACTACACGGACTTCAGGGTCGGTTGTATGGAGCGCGAAAGTTTCTTGATGCGACCAGCAGTACCGGGCGTCGTGAGAAAGGCAAGCTATTGACAGCTGTATTGTTTCAGTATGGGTGTCACTTTTTGCAAGGAGTAGGTGGGAGTTGCAGCGTTTGTGTTTATAGACAGAGAGTGCTTTTACAACCAATGGCATTACATGTACCATCTGTTGCTAGAATTTTATGCTGGCGTGCATTGGCGTCGTGGCCTTGCATATTAGACGAGGCTTCCACACAATCTCTCTAAGACGGGGTAAAAAGGTCCCCTGTGAGTTCAATAGGATTCGCTACTTACCCATGCTTTTCTGTTTCTAGGTGCTCTAAACCAGACAATGGCAGCTATATCATTGGCCGAATAAACTTTGGCCAACATAAAATTCTAGCAACAGATGGTATTATCCTGTCTTCATTCTCCGGAAAGAGCGTGGAGTGAACCTGCTGATGCCCAATGAGATCGTCGTGCTTAGTCATCTAGTGATTGCTAGTGGTACTACTACCACTATACTAATTAGCACCACAAAACGGGAGCAAACCCGGGGACCGTGCGGATACAATGACTCCGCCCGGAAGCTCAATTCACGTGGCCGGCCGCTTTGCCTGCCCGATTTGTGCCTAAAGTGGTCATCTTGAGTTTCCGGCGGAGAGCGATTGACCGCTTTTAACCATTTCTAACCGATGCAGTCTTTGGTTCTTCATGAATAAGAACCCGTAGACTCTTGTTACTACTTCGCTGTGACAGCGTATAACTATGCCTAGGATTCATAAACCGAGCCCCCTCCGTCTCTCTCGGTTCTCGTTTGCAGTTACACAGGGAGGGACATTATAGCACGAAGAGATTATGTACAAGCCACGAATGAGGATCTGAATCATAAGCGTCAAGGTTGGCTTCTTGCCCAATCATTCGCTAAGTGCTTTAATCGAGTCCCGGCCCGCTTTCTCTATTAGATTGGTCCCAATGACGCTATGCAAGTCCTCCCACGCAGCTGAGCTGGCTGCGGTGTCTGACAGCACATCAAACTCATCTTCAGCTAACTCGGTCGCATTACTTGGAGCTTGTCCTTGTCCTTCCTCGCTGCTTTTCACCGTAGCCCCGGCCACATTAGGAGAGCGGGACGAGCGGGGCGTGCGTGCAAGCCGGAGTGGTCGGCAATAACTCTCCGAGAAGGAAGTTAGCCGGGCAGGTATCAGGCGTGAGTCGCTCCAGTACCACATTGGACCTGGTAGACATCTTACACCTCCTTCTAAGCCCATTGGTTTGCTTACCACAGTGTCTATCAGACTCACTTCGAATTCACCATGTTTGGGACGGTTGCCGAGCAAGCAACAACCAAAGTTATCCGTACTTCTAACACAAACACAGAAAGGGGGTGGATACCGTTAACTCACTCCATAAGTAATCGCTGGTTGCACGGCGGTCCGCTAAATCTCTCGCCTTGACTGCAGTGTCATCCCCTACGTCGCGCCCGTGACCGTTTGCAGTGCCATGGTCAGCTGCGGTATTATCGCTTCGAGCGCTTGAACATGGGCTGTGGCCCTCGGCGTGCAGCAAGGACCCTACCGCTCGCTTTCGCGTTGAAGACAGTGTTCCTTAACTTAAGAGGTGTGTATTGACGTTTCCGCTTGATTATAACACCGCGGACGAGCTCATGTTTGGAGCGACAGAATTATTACCCATTGACCGTGACCAGTCTGTACGTAGTTCGTGAATCTGACTCAAGTTCTAATTTTTAGTCTCCACGCTCTCGCTATAGGTGAGAATGTTGATATCGTGGACCGAGCCCGTATGACTGGTCGGAAGTCGGTCGTCCTGGCACAGTTTTTAGTAAATCGGCAATGTTGAATATTGACGTCGCAGTGCCATGACTCCAGGACAGATCTGCAGGCAACGCAGATAGAAACGAAGAGCGCTGCGGTCGATACACCTACGCAATCGACTCACCGTTGCTTCATCCAGTGAGACAGGGCTTTGTGGGTCCCCAATACTTACCGCTTCCTCCGATTAGCACGTTGACCATAGATATGGTCGGGTTGCTCATCGTCGCATAGGAGTTACATACAGCGAGGTACTTCCACGCAGGAGGAGTCCATATACAACGAACATGCATTCGAACAGTTAACGTCATTATTGGCTTCTTGACTATCTATTCGCACTCAGACCTAGTCTTAATGGTCGCTTTCCTCATTTGAATGAATTCTCAAGACAATAACCAGGTCCTTCTACGCAGCTGCCAGGGTTGGCCGCTCTGAGAGGTCCGACAACACATCAGACTCATCTCCAGCTACCTCAGCCACATCCTGTAGAGCTCGACCTTGTTGATCCTCGCCATTTTCAGGCACTCCTGACCAGCTTGCTTAAAGTGCATTTTACGGTTTCCTTCGATGATGTTCTCGATCTATGATGTGATGGTTTTCTGGTCTGGTCCTTCGTCACAGCTTGTGTCCTTCTTGGACTGGTGTGGAGTTGCTTCCTGCTTGGTTGCACACCTAGACTGCCGTTTTCATCTGTTTCACTGTGCTCTACCTTGCCTTCGTGACTTCTTGCTTTGAGGTATTGTGAATTGGTTGTCATCTGACACTGACGCTGAGTACTTCCTTCGCAGTGCCTCCAGCCGCGAGTCTGGCTTCTTGAAGGCACCAGCGCTGGAAGTCTGAGAGCCACTTGAGCTAGCAGACTCTTTTCGTGAAGACGCAGGTCGTTCAGGAGACGTGATCGGACGGTTCTCGATGGATTCATCGTCCGTCTCCGACGCTGGTGACTTCTGTCGCGCTTTGCGCTCAGTCTTCGCTGGAAGCAGAGGCTTTTGCTTCGAAGACCCTGAAGCAGAACTGAGAGGTTGCTTACGCTTGCTCTCTGGCATTAGGGCCTCGTTCACTTGCTTTCTTCGCTCCGCTGCCTGCCTGCGGCTGTATGCGGTTGGTTCGCGCGAAGGTCTTGTGAGTCTCTCCCCAGTCCTCTTAAGGTCGGCTTTTTCCAGCTGCTCGGCCGTCAGTGGCACTCTCTTGGTGTAGAAGTCCAGCTTCTTCTTGACGGGAGGGTAGGGCTGCTTCTTAATGGGAGGCCCGCTAGCTTGGAATGCCGCTGGAGCAGGAGCAGAAGCAGAAGTCTCAGGTTTGAGCTTTTGCTGAGTGCTAGTGACACCTCCGGAGCGAGACCCAGAATTATCCGCATCGTTGACCTTGTTCTTTGAGACTTCTGGTTCTGCCGTCTCCTTCTCCGCCGCCTTTTCGGCCTGCTCGGCCTGGACTCTCTGATGAGCTTCTTGAAGCGTGGTCAGGCCTTTCCTCGCTGGCTTCGCGGATGCAATCGGTGCAGACGAGGGACCTGATGACGTAGCAGAAGCTGTGGATATGGTGGACGGCGACCTTGGTGTTCGAGCTTTCTTGCTACGTGGAAGGATCTTCGCTGCAGATCTGTTGGCTGTTCTCTGCTTCTTTGTAGCTCGTCCCAGCTCACGAGTGGAGGAATCGTCGTCATCATTGTCCAACTTCCGCTTCTTGCTGGCTGCAGCAAGGTACTTCTGTGCGACCCGGTCGATACCCTCCTCAGTGTCTAGCTCTAGCAACTCTTCTGGGGTTGCAAGCTTCTTGAGGGTCTTTCTTCGAGGATCAAGCCTCACCTTGTCGCTTGCTTCCTTGGAAGTGGCCTTTGTTGCATTGGTAGCTGGGGTGATGTTTCCTCCGCTCGAAGGTTCGGAATCGACAAAAGCATCACGGTGTTGCTTTGGCAATTTCACCTTCATCCAGTGTGAGTTTCTCTGAAGTATTCCATAGTTTCGGTCACGTACCTTTACACTCTTGGTTGAGCCTGGCGACGATGGCTCTCCAACCTGGACTTCTGAGGTCTCTCTAGGTGCGTCACCTGTGGTGTTGGCCTTATCACAAGCAGGAATGGCTGTAGGTGCCTTTGTGCGAGGGTCGGCCGTTGTCACTCGAGCATCACGGTCGACACGTGACTTCTTTGATGGTTTTCCTTGCTCTGTGTCTTCGCGGCTTCGCTTTCTGGAGGGGGGAGTCATCGCGTTCTCAGCCATTGTGTTCGCTTCTCAAGGGACAACTGACAGGGGAGCAAATCAAGGAGTGACTGGACAGAGATATCGTGAACACAGTGTTCCAAAAAATAACTTATGTCAACGTAGAAGACATGAGAAGTATTTATGGTAAGGGTATGTGACCGTTTGTATGAAACGTCACTGGGTCACTCGATCGAAAAAGCTGGCACATTCACTCACCATTGGATCTGCTATAGATATAGTTAGACCCGCTTCGTATCGGTGACTGCACTTTCACTGCATATTGGCCAAATCCAGTAAGGTAAGAGAGAAAAGCAGGTTGAAAGCGGCGTGGTGATGGATATCACTTTCGAAATATAGTGATCAGTCGCAAGCACGATAGCATTCGTGTCCGCTTGATTAGACAATATCCAAACCTTTGCAGTGTTCAACGTTGGCAGTCACAGCCAGAATTGCACTCAAGAACATGCTTGCGGGCGAATACCACAATGACATCTATCTTGTCCCATGACCTGCACAGCAAATATCCTCATCTCAAGCAAATGCCACAGGCAGGTGTTTGTATTGGACACGGGATAGCCTACATCGAGGACGCATACCCGGCACCTCAAAGATATTGTATCCAACGTCCTGGAAGGAACACTCATTGAGCGGCATCTTGGCGTTGAGACGGTCCGAGGGTTTGCAGAGAAAGAAGCGTCGTTCGACAAGGAATGAAAGTGAATAGTTGTTGCACAAAGCGACAAGCTCTGGCCACAAGTCAGGTGATATCGCGGCTGTCACGTGCTTGTGCCGTGACGGCGTGTCATCAATTTGAGCAGTGGCACGCGTCTTTGCTGATGCGCGTCACATACTATGTCGCAAGTTGATGGACTTTTGATACTGACCTCATGCTTAGGTAGCTCAGTCCTCAGCGCGTCACCAATGTTAGGAATGCCGACGGCGTAGGACGAGGATCAAATGGAGTCTATGCTAAGAGGGCTGAATGCCACTCAGCGAGCGGCAGTGACCTCGAAAGCCTCAGTACTCCAAGTCCTGGCACCGCCCGGATCAGGGAAGACGAAGACTCTGACGTCGCGTGTAGCATATCTGCTGGCGCACGAAGGGTACCGACCACAAAATGTCATTTGCTGCACATTTACGATCAAGGCTAGCCGCGAGATGAGGGAGCGGCTGCGAGGTCTGGTAGGTGGAGATCTGGAGGGAAAGCTAGTACTGGGAACATTCCACTCGATATGCCGCCGATACTTGGTAACATATGGCCATCTGATTGGCATACCCAACAACTTCGGTATCGCAGACTCCGACGATAGCCTAGGAATAATCAAGAGACTACAGAAGAAGATCAAGTTTGGCATGGAGCCAAGAGCAGCTCGGAACAAGATTTCGCACCGGAAAGCACGAGGTCAAAGGCTCGATGACATTCTGAAATCCACTGGGAAAAGCATCGAGGCACAAGAATTCGCCATGATCTTTCGGGAATACGAAACTGCGCTTGCGACTTCAAATCTCCTTGACTACGACGACTTACTCCTCAAATGTGTCGAGTTGCTGCGCAAATACCCTCAGTGTGTTTCAAACATAGAAGCATTACTGATAGACGAGTTCCAAGACACCAACAATGTGCAGTTCGAATTGATGAAGTTGCTGGCATCCGCGAAACGGAGAATCACAATTGTCGGAGATCCAGACCAGAGTATTTACGGCTTCCGCTCGGCTGAAATCGAGAATCTCAATCGCATGCAGGCATATTACCCTGGCACTGTAGTCATCAACCTCGAAGAAAATTACAGGTCATCCTCGGCTGTGCTTAACCTGGCGCAAGATGTCATTGAGCAGGATGAGGAAAGACCCAGCAAAAGACTGAAGTCCACACATTGCCATGGAACTTTGCCTGTTCTGCGACGTGTGCCCAATCCCCACGAAGAGGCCGCATGGCTTGTGAGTGAGGTCAAACGTATGACCAAGATGACCGGCGGCTGCCTTGAATATGCTGATATTGCAATATTGCTACGATCTGCCTTCCTGTCCTTGCTTATTGAAAAAGCTCTAGCCAATGCAGGCATTCCATACAAAATGGTCGGTGGTCGACGCTTCTTTGACCGAGTCGAGGTCAGGATCTTGTTGGACTATCTAAGGGTCATCAGCCATCCAGACAACAATTCTGCTTTGCTATCCATCATCAATACACCTACCCGCAAGGTCGGTGATGGTACTGTGGCTGAACTGAACAGAGCCTCGGAAGCGGCAAAGGTTTCGCTATGGATTCTAGTGCAAAAGGTACTTAAGCGCGAGGTGAGCCTGGAGAAGAAATTGTCCAAGCCTGCTGAGCAGGGCCTTGGGGAGCTTGTTGCCCTTATCAGGAAAGGCCAAGATAAGCTCAAAACCTTCGAGCCTACCCAAGCACCTGGCAAGCTCATTGAATTGGTCGCTAATGCATTGCACTTCCAAGACTATTTGAAGAAGCAATATAAGGAAGACTGGGAAGACCGATGGGAGAACGTCCAAGAATTGCTTTTACAGGCTAAGGACGTAACTCTTCAGTCACTTACAGCGGAAGACCAGCTTCCTGAAGTTGATGGTGTCAAGCAAGCACAAGTTGAAGGAAGTCAGGAAGTTCTTGCTAGGTTTCTAGCCAATGTCGCTTTGTCGACCGAGGTGGAGGCAGATGACGAGAGTGAGGTCAAATCTAGAATCACAATATCCACAATACATTCCGCGAAGGGTCTGGAGTGGCCGGTCGTGTTTGTACCGGCGGTATATGAAGGGTCAATACCTCATTCACGCGCGGAGGATACAAGTGAAGAGAGGCGACTGCTGTACGTGGCGATGACCAGGGCAAAAGCACTACTCTACATGACATTCCCTATCATGCAATCTCGCAGCGAAAGCGAATCAATCCTAACACAGTTTCTGCCGAGCAACGTTGACCATCGATTGAAGGATGTAGGGCCTGTCTTCAATGATCAGACGGTGCAGGACATTGCTACTATTTTACAGCGGCCGGCACCTTCGCAAGAGCTCCTTGCGCACGCAGTCACGTCGCTTGACGAGAGTGAGAGTCAATTTGATGATATCTGGCCGGCTGATGGAAGCCCGAAGGGACCATTCCTGAATATCGAGACCGACATGCCTACGTATTATGGTCGATCGGCCCAATCTTTAGCTGGCGCTATGCGGGTCAACACTACGTTTCAGCAGACATCCAACTTCAGCACGGTTGCCGGGTTCACTACCGCTAGCCACCAGATGAGTATCATACCGCCACAGAAGGAGCGCATCGATCACGTGGCCAAGCCGAAGCTTGCAAAGTCATCGTCAGGCCAAGGCAACCTGGCTGCTTTCTTCAGTAAGGGCACACTGAGAGAAGTTCAGAATGAGAACGTACCTCTGCCAAGACTCGTTGGCGGCTCCCAGACGTGGTCCTCAGCGCCTGCGAAACCGCAACCGCTTAGCATACCTGTCGAGCTAGCTTCACATAAACCAGGTGCAGCCTTAGCGTCCAATCCAGCTACAACCATGAAAAGACCACGTCCGGTCCTGGCCGAGACTTCAAACATTGAGCATCGGACGACCAAGCGTCCCTACACTTGCTTCTCGAGCTCGCCGACGAAGGAAGAATTTGACAATGGTGCTCTGCCACAAGCGACAGTGGCCGAGGAAGAGCCACAGCGACAAAAATACAACACCACCATGTCGACTCTCCAGCAGAGCAAGTCCGAGCCAGGATATTCAAGCTTCAAGAGTGGCATACTGAATACGATGAGCAGACCTACGCCCTTGTCTTCAATGTCGGGGACGATGAGTGCAAATGGTGCTATGAAGAAGACACTTGGCGTTAGGAGATCTATGAATGGTTGGGCTGATAGGAAGAACAAATGATCATAGGAGGGGCCATAGATCGGGGCACTAGCAGTAGATTATTAGTGCACCCTATTCTCTGCGCTGGATTTTCACGAGTGGAGAACCTGCACAATGGTACTCATGAGTATCTCCTATAAAACTCGGTCGTGTCTGTCTTCTGTTTTGCTCGGTGTACTCATTGCCTGAGGCGACAAGGCAAGAGCCGTTAATTACTGGCAACTCAGGGGTATATCACGTGACTGTCACTTGACGCATGTAATTATTAATGTTGCATAACACGACACGGTTTCTCCTCAGCGATGCGATTGACCTGGACCCTTCATCGACACCACGTCCTGAACCTTCAACTCTCATCGCCTCAACTCCACCATCACTGAGACCACCCTCAACATGGACGCCCTCCAAAACACCCTCATCGACCCTCTCAAACCCGTCCTCATCCCAATAACCCACAACCTCCCCGCTCCGCTCAACGACTTCGCCCTCTCCCTCCTCGGCGACGTCTGCCACTCCGCCCTCCTGCTCGACCTCGACATCCTTACCCAACCGCACTGCCTCAACCTCGCCATCTCCAAAGCCCTCGGCATAGCAATCATTACCGCCGCCTCCGTCGTCAAAGTCCCCCAACTGATCAAGCTGGTCCGCAGCCAAAGTGCCGAAGGCCTGTCATTCACATCCTACGCGCTCGAGACCGCCAGTTTCCTGATCGCGCTGAGCTACAATGTGCGCATGGGGTTTCCCTTCAGCACGTACGGGGAGACGAGCTTTATTCTCGTTCAGGATGTCGCGATCGCAACGCTGATTCTGGTGTATAGTGCGCGGACGCCGATCGCGGTCGCGTTCCTGGTGGGTGTTGCGAGTGCGATCTATGCGCTGCTTGTGGATACTAGTGGGTTGGTTGGGGATGCGCAGATGAAGACGTTGCAGGCTGGCGCGGGTGTGCTGGGGGTCGCGAGTAAATTGCCGCAGATCCTGACGGTTTATTCGCAGGGCGGGACGGGGCAACTGAGTGCGTTTGCGGTGTTTAACTATTTGCTTGGGAGCTTGAGTCGGATCTTTACGACGTTGCAGGAGGTGGATGATAAGTTGATTCTGGGCGGGTTTGTGGCTGGGTTTGTTCTTAATGCCGTGCTGGCTGGGCAGATGGTGTATTATTGGAATAGTGCTACGACGGCTGGGCATGGTGCTGAAGTCAAGGGGAAGCGTGCTATCAAGGGTGTTGCGCAGGAGGGAAGACAAGGTTTGGCTACTGAGGAGAATCTGAAGAAGGCAGGTGTACCGCTCACACCTGTGGGTGCGAGTAGTGGTGTGAGACCAGGTAGCAGCGGGAGTGGAAGGAGGAGGGGCTGAATGTTTCCAAGCTTGTTAAGCAAATAGCTAATACCTATGTATTGCCAGCACGCGACAGTGAGTCGTGCTACAATATTTGTGTAATTCGCTTGCAGTCCTACTTTGTTCACGGATGGCTTGCTAGGACGTTGTGCATCTAAAACAAGTACGGCTGATACTTGGCCGCCAGGATCATCAATGTGAACCTTAAACACTATCACCACCACCACGCTGTCGACCACAACGGCCTGACGACTCATACTCTAATAGGTCTAAATCCATATGTCTGGTTCTCGTAGCTCAGTCAGTCAATCGTCTCTCGAGTCAGGAACAGCTGCGCTCCTAATGGTGCAACGTGCTGTGTGTCGACCGGTTACGCAGTACAGCAAAGCTAAACAGTTCGACATAACTGTTGTGGTGACGTTTGCCGCTTCATGACCTGACTGCTCCGGCGGCCCTGACTCGACCCATGCGGGCTAGTGCGTGAGAAGCAGCGAGTCTACTTCAAAACATAGAGCCTTGTACCTCATCTCAGATGAGACGAGCCGCCTATCCTTTCTCATGGTTTCTGAAAGCAATGGCGTCCCAAGGCTTTATATGCTATCCATGGTACTCGACCAATAAAAAGTCACGACGTCCAACTCCTAGAAGTTATTCTTGTGCCTGACTGCCACAAGCCAAGGTAAGGGTGTGGATTTCTAAGCCCCATCCGCCATCGCACGAAGCAAATCAGTGACGAGGGACGAGCACCTTAACCTGTTTATGGGTCAGAAACTGGTAGACTTAGCTGTTGCCGACAGTGGATGGGCAGCTGGCGAAGGATTGCTCGAAAGGCTGTACGGGATCAGGGTACGTTGTTCATCTTAGCTGAAGAGTCAGAGTATATGCTGCAGATGGAGCATAATCGGGTTACAAGACGGAGGATGCCAGACTCATAGCCGAACCTGTATCCTGACAGCGGCCATGATGCTGGATCCAGCTCGAGGGAGTGCGTACGAAGCATATGCTGCTCTTTCCCCATGATGAAGGACAACGGCAAAGTCTCAATGGCGATAGTGCCTCTGTAGGATTAGCATCCTGACCTGGTTTTACAATCGGCATCCCATCGATGTGCCACCGACAAGATCTCCTGCTAAGCTTCCAACGCCACACATGAGGTCGACTTCCACTCAGCCTTGCGGTTGCACAATGCCAGCTTCTTTTGTCCTTGCCTTGTCAGCTAGACAATGCACTTGCAACGTCTTTGTTTGTAGACAGTGCTATACTTCACTGGATACGTGAAAGTGCTAGTGGGGAGGCGCCGCATGGGTGGTATCACGAAGCGGCGTTTGGCTTCCAGCACTTGGTCGTCCCATACTCTGCACGCAGCCTCTGCTCTAAGTACATTCTTCAACCTCTTCATTGTACTCATCCACACCTGGATAGCAGGTACGGTAACCATCTTGGTACAAGAACCATTATAGCCTCCACGACCATTGGCAGCATGTCTGTTGACACCACTACCGACGCGTCTTCTGCAGTTGCAGTTGCAGAGCGCGTCTCTCACAATAGTACGCCGTCGGCTGGCTTGAAGCGCAAATTCGGTGATGAGGTTGTTGGTACCAGCAACTCTGGAAACGAAGAATTCGACCAATTACCCCGCCCATTGAAGAAGGTCAGATCTCCTTCATACGTCCCAACCTCTGAGAGCGTCCGAAAGCCAGGCGACTCGGTCCTGGGTAAACGTCAACGTGAAGACCTTGATACCAACGATGTCGATAACGAGGAATCGAATCAAGCACAACGACTGTTGAAGAAGGCTCGTTCAAGCTCTGAAGGTGTTCGAGAGGCGGGCAATGCGATCCTAGACGAAAATCAGCGTGATTGCGTCCCATGGGACGATCTCTCTCATGTACCAGCTCATCAACGAGAACAGGTTAAGGCGATCTTCGAAGGCGTTGTCCGAGGGATCGAACATCTCAAAGGAGAAAGCGACGCGATCTATAAGACCAAAGAAAACGTCGAGGTAACAGAAGAAGAGGCTCGCAAAGCTGAAAAGGCTGCCTTCGTCAAGATGGCGCTTGGCATCAAAGACCCAGCGCCGCTTATGGCTGCTCCAGTGAACAACATCGACCCTCATCGCGCAGACAGACCTATCTGGCAGCATGGACGACCAGCTCGAAGTCTCTTCTTCGCCAAGAGAGGAGATGTTGACCGTCCAGATCAGAAACACGTAAACCGAAGAGTTAATTTCGAGGAAGACGATGAGGTTCGAGATCCTTCTGTGTATCGAAACCCTCTGACGAAATCGCACCCTTCTCTCCGAGAGATGAGGGAGAAACGCGCTAGACAGCGAACAGCCGCCGATATAGCCGAGCATGAGGCCGATCTTGCTGCTGTTCGGAAGGCACGAGAGCAGGCGGAGGCAGAAGGGCTCACACCTGCAGAGTCAATAACCAAGGCTGCAACCGCCAAGAACATCAAGAAGAGTTCAAAGGCAGACAAAGGGCAACAGCGCAAGGAAACCACCACACCTAAGAAGGACTCAAAGGCGAGCAAGGAGCAGCAGAACAAGGATACTAACACACTCAGTCCGAAAAGTTCAACTGCGAACAATGGCAAATCCAAAGACACTCCAATTAACCTTGACGATGATGCTGGCGTCCATAATAGTCCACTTGCTCAGACGACCGGTGCCGAACGAATTCAGAAGCCTAAGGAGGGGAAACATAAGAAACTCCAGCGCGCTGAGAGAGCTCAGAAGAAGAAGGAGCGTAAGGACAAGATAGCGGCGTGGAGCACTGCAGCACAAAGTGAAGCTTGATCGATCGGGAGAATGGGTTTGCTATGGTGGCAACAAGAAGTTGCAAGGAGCGGGCATGATGGTGAAGGATGTGAACATTACCTCATAGCAAGAAGCATGAGACGAGTTCGTGCGGTAGAGGTGGTTAGCGTCTAGGTCGGCGGTGGGGGTACTGATTATTGTAGCGTATTCGTATTTCGAGAGTCCGAGAATGACTATACAGAGCAATAAAGTTATTGAATGAGGTATCTGGTTCCGTTATTGATTGTGATGATGAAACATGCTGTGGGTGGTGAGTGAGCCTCGGTGACGAAGAGGATGCAGCGCCGTTCGCCGCCAATAGAGTCTCCGTGTTAAGTCTCTGACTGATATACCACGCGTGCATAGCCTACTATCAGGTGAGTTCATTCGGCGCGTCCGTGGTCTGGAGGGGATAGAGCAATTGAAGATCACTCAAGAAGCTCCTTCCAGGACAGAGACCTCCACGCCAAGATCACGCGTCACTTTCGTGCTTGGCCTAACTCCCTACCAAACGGTATTGTTGCCCTCCGCCGTTATATACCGTCGTTCGAAGAATACCCTATTTGACAAGATCTAGCATCACCACTAGCAATAGATATACCAGTAACGTTCTAGCTGTTGTCAGTCCGGCGCAAGCTAACGCAAAGTCATGATCAAGAGCAACCACTAGATGCAGATGACAAACGCTTCGAAATGAGTACGGGGAGAGATCCGCTCAAGCAAGTGAGGTCGAAGACCGAGTTTCAGAGGTGATGTCCAAGGTTAAATAACGAAGATGAAGTCTTCACTCCATGACCACATGGTTGCGATGCTTCGCATATAATGCCTCGCTGCCTCCAACCCCCTGCTTCTTCTTCTTCTACTCCTCGCCACCTTCTTTACTTGATAGGGACCGCCTATCCTTAGGCTCACGATAACCAGTACTCTCCATATGTCCTCTTGTCTCGCGCTTGACATTCCTCATGCAGCCACGACGACGCCCTGTCCATAGGCCGTGGACGAAGAAGAATCGAATCGTGTTATGCTTGCTAAAGCGTTCTTATGAGCGCAAATACATAGCCCCGATCTGGGGTCACATCTTCGGAAGAGAAATCATGGCCGAAGGATTTACGAACGGGATCCCGCCAACAACTCTTGATGCGCAATATCAAGAGATGAAGGGTGGTGGTACCGGCTACGAGATCTACGCACATATTAACAATGCTACCCAAAGTCTCATCGAGAGGGAGTATAGCGCATATCTTCAGAAAATACGTCGAGCTATTCAAGACTTGAATCTCGATATTGCGTTCCGCACCTCAAAGCTACGAAGGCCGAAGGGAAGCCGAAACTCCCAACAGCGACCTACCAAACGAAGAGCAGTCTCAATACCGGTCACGGTGGCTAGCGAGCCTGTTTCGGCCGCTGTAGAGTTCACGAACATCCGACCGGAATTGCAGGGTTTCATTCATCATTCCAGCCCCTACTTTGCAGACCGCCGGAGTACGAAGGATCGACTCGAAGAAAGAGCTGAAGCACCAGTACCACCGATTCTCAAGATCAGTACAGACAGCTATGGTAATACCACGCAAAAACATCCTCTGCTCCTGTTTCGCGCTACTCCGACGATTACCAGTTTCTGTTCCAGAGGATACCCCAACCCAGCTACGATCATTCCTAGTCCACCAACGTTTGCCACTCCAGAGTTTAGACAAATTGTTTGGCCTCATCTACAACGTTGTAGAAAATATGAAAGATCGCCTTTCATCTCGCTTGCTCAAAACCCTCGGAACGCCCTGCGTCGTGTCGAGATTGCGCGATCCGAGGAGTCGGACAAGAAGATGTTCCTCGTCATTTTCGCTTTCAACGATGTACAGGCCGATGCTGAAGCACAATTTGGTAAAGACACAGGCCCTTATCTAGTCCCAAGACTATTCACAGCTACGGACGTCAGTGATCTCCCAGACGGCTACACAGGCGTAGGCGAGGTTAGCATAAAGCACATAACTTATCCAATATTTGATAAATGCTAATACCTCTAGTGGCTGGCGTACGGGCGGATAGGTTGCGAGCCGATAGCCTGTCTCGATTCAGCGCAAGGTATCAAGCTTGCTAAGGCTTTACTGCGATTTAAGGCTGGAGATGCGGCTGCTCTACTAGACGTCAGCGAGGTGAGTTTACTCTTTTGGTGAATGGTTTACGAAACTAACGTAGTGTAGTGTCTTCGAACCATTCCAACCAAATGGAAACAACCTATTGCATACAGCTTCCTATCACGGTATTGTGGTAAAGCACGTCTGCCAATCGTCGAGAGCCACCCCTTTACGCTGTTGATGCAAGTTATCGACGACGGCGAAACTTCGTCCCTAGCACGATTGGTTGCCTATTGTGAACGAGCTTCTACCGAAGAAGTTGAGCGTCGTTGGGCTGTTGGCCATGATGGGACAAGTATCGAGGAGGACGAAGAACAACTTGAAGAAGAAGAAGAAGCAGAAGCAGAAGACGAAGTGGAGTCGGAGGTTGATGATGATGGAGAGAAACCTCGAGGTATAATGCAAGATACCTCGAGAGCGGTATTCCGACCGGTGCAAGTCAATGTGCCGCATCGTTCACAATTGTCTTCGCGATCAACTGTCACCCGTCTCAACACACTTGCAACTCAACGAAACGACGACGCCGCCTTGAGAACGCAACGTGCTGCTTCAACGCGCATGTGGAGCTCGGACTCAGAGTCAGAGAACAATACGCAGAAGCCGTACAACAAGGACACACAATCTCACTCGTTAGCTAGACGTGAGGTCACAAGTTTTAGTGATGACTGGAACTTAATCTCCGACGACCTGGACACGAGCTTCAAAGAAAACTTTCCTTCCGCAGCTAGAAAGCTACTGCGACCACACGCAGCTCTACCGCAGCCTCAAGACGTCGCTCGAAGCATCGAGCCAGATACGCAAGTTGACAGATTCACCGCTGAGCTCTTGAGGAGTGCGTACGGCTCCTCACCCCCTTCAACACCGAGTCTACTCTCAGAGCAAGCTACGAGGCTGCACACAGACAAGGCAGTGCCTGTTCCTCCGATTTCAACCAATGCGAGTTCCACCAGTTCGAGCTTCGTCGATTTGACTAATGACATCTCCGATTATGTCGTTATCACACCGCAAAAGCCAATCAACGGCAGCAAAAAGCGACCCAGCCTGCCACCAGATACGGACGACGACGACGTTGTTACTGGGTCAGGTCGCCGTCAGCGTGTGAGACTAATCATGCGGAGTCTGTCAGTACAGGACAAAGAGGACGACGAGTTCATACTAGCTTCAGAGATCTTCTAGTGTCTTTTGCGAAGGATCCTGGTCACGTTCGCAAGAGCGTGGGAGCTAACTGGATATGTGCGCGCAGCATTGGCATCATCAGTGTCACGCCACCAGCTCTGCCAGTGCAAGTGGGGTAGCTCTAGAGCTTAAGCAAAGTGTGCTGACCGCCTTTCTAGAGCTCAACGGCGAGCTACAACGAGCAAGGGAGCATTCTAGAGCTGGATTCGAGAGCAGTGAGCTTGATTTATAGTTGAATGTGTCGAATGGGCTTGTTCTCAGAATAATAATCGTACCGTGAGCTAAAGATAAGGGTATCGACAACTTAGGAGAAAAAAGAACAGCTATTTCGTATCCCAAGTGCCGGAGAGCATCCTCGACCCGGCTTTGTAAACTGCGCCCGCGAACTGTCCTCTAGTCGCTTCGTATCCATGGTACAAGCGCCAGACAGGAGGATTTCCCAGTAAACAGACCAACTCCAGTTATTCAAAGCGCTGCGTGTTGCGTCAGCAATCCGATCGCCTCACATCATGCTCGTTTGTCCTATTGACCCTGTCCTCATCCAATTCTCCATCATTTTGATCCTGTCATGTAATTGCGAAATTTCTTCATCCTTCCGTCTAAGCTCTACCTCCACAGAATGGACGTAGTTCATTGCTTCGATGAGTACGTCTGATTTTTTGACTTTCGATGACCGACCGTCTATATCATCAGCATCGTCGTCGTCGTCTTCTATGCTGTTCATGTTCCCGCGTGAGCTCGCTATGTGTGAGCAAGGCTTGCCGAAGTGAGTCTTCTGAAGTGTCTGGTGAAGCTCTTGGATCTTCGCATTGAGGTTTTCACGGTACTTGCGCTCGACGAGGGAGTGGGCTTGCCTCGCGCGGGTCTTCTTCGTTTGTTTACTGAGAGGGACTTCGTCCGTGGTGGCGGACTTCGCGGTACGCCGAGTGCGAGTGACCCGGACTTTCTTCTCCTCTTCCATAGGAGGGTTCTGAAGAGTCTGTGCGGGGTTAACACTGTGATTTGCGGCTTCTGCTTGCTCCCGCCGTTGCCGTTGAGGCGAGTTGTGAGGTGTGAAGTCGGTTGGCTGATTCTGGTCTTGGTTGAAGGAGGACGACGGTGACGACCGCGTTGCGTCGGGGACACACTCTTCGATCGGTGGTACCACTACCTCGTCGTTGACAAATTGTAGGCACGGCGCCGAGGCGCCACAGATCTCAGGAGCACACTTGTCAACTTGCCCTAAGATAAGAGGGCATAATTTCTCGGGCTGCTGATTTTCAGATCCGTAACTCGAGTAATTCGAGAGTAACGAGGGTTTGCGTGATATGGAACGCATGCTATTCGCGTCCTCGTCAAGCATGATGTCCAGGTGGCCGATGCTTGAGGTAGACGAGTGAATTGAGCCTTGCGAGATTGAGGATCCGTCGGTGTCCATCCTGTCTGAGGAATACTGGAGTGAATGCGAGTCAAAATCGTATGGTGAATTCTGATAGGGTACACCGTTCCTGGAGTTGTATGGGAACATGGTCGAATGATCAAATGGCTGATGCTGAGCTAAACTTTGTTGTTTAAGCTGAGGATCTTGCATCATGGCTTGTGCGTCGTATGTTGCTACTGGTGAAGGTTGGGCGGTATAGTTGTGGGCATCAGGCCACCCCTGGTGGTTATATGAAGCCTGAGGGAACTCGCTGTCGAGCGAAAAGTAACGCTGAGCGTCAAGCGAGGGCGGCTGTTGGTCGGCAGCCCGCTGAGGAGCTCCATTCCTTCTGTTGAATAGCAGGTCTAGGTCCCGTTAGCACAAAGTTTTACCGCTACTAAAATTGAGAGCCTTACGGCGGAATGGCATGATCTTTGTCTAGGGTGTGTCGGCTGTGCACTTTCACGTTCAGATCCGAGTCGTTTCGTCAAGGTACCACATAAGCAGAGAACAATGGTGAGCAAAACATCAGGTGAGAAGAAAGGTCGCCTCACTAGTAGACGACCTGGTCGGCAATTAGATAAGTTCTCCATCGACAGCCAAGCGGTCGCCCATGGCTGTGCTGCACCAGTCAGAAACGTCAAAATGTCGAGAATCGAGCAAAGTTGCGTACTAGCAAGGGGCCGACTGCATCAGCCCATGTGGTCTTAATGACGGGACCAGCCATTTTAGGTCTGGAATTCTGCATACAGGTCTGTTCCGAACAACGCCGGTACCGAGGAAGCAGGCTAGAAACCCAGAAAGGTGCACCAAAACCACCCTGATTCGTCAGCGACAGGGATCGGGCGAAAGAAATTGAGCTTTGGGGCGTCTTGTGGACCAGGCTAGACCACCTGCATGGGTGTAGACGAAGGTGGTCTGACACTTTTTCGCAGCGTTACGGGCTTTCCACCACCCCGTAGAGCCCTGTTTTGGCTCTGCTAACCGTATGATTCGAACCAAAAGCGCAGACTTATGCCGACAGATCTCAGATCCCACGACTGGGATGTGCAAGCACTTCCGGGGACTTCCGTGCTTGCTTGCAAGTTTTGTTACCCGACGCTGCTGCCCTACGAATATCAACGTCTGACGTTCTACCACGCGAGCTGTCACACCACAGCGACAAAATCTGGCATGATCCATTCTTAGTGCACTCGAACGTCCGAAACGCCTGCTGATCAATTCCTTTCATGGTAGACGGCCAGTACCGATGCCCTCTTACGATTATGGGGAAAATCGCCGTCACTGCTAACAGATCTGTGCTCGTGACAATCATACCACTCACCTTCGGCTCTCATGCGTGACTGGACTCCTGCTGTTCTTCGTTGAGGCTTGATAGTACTCGGAGGCAATGAAGCTAACCATGGCAGCACCATCATACAAAAGAGTCGAGACGACCTCCAGGCAGGTAGATGGTAGACTTCATACATACAGCTAACATACAACAACTACTACTACTACACTTTACTCAATACACATCTCGCTAAAGACAGCAATCAAGCTTAGAGCCGGTCAATATGAACGCGACAATGTACAGACTCGCGACCAGCGCAGCAAGAACGGGAGGGAGAAGTCTTCGGCCTGCGACACGAATGTCAACAACACAGCAACTACAAGCCAGATCCTTCTCGAGCGCACAGAGGCTATCTCAAAACCAACTTCATTTGCCAAAGGTCAAACCCGATGACACCATCTTGTACGCCACATTCGGCGCTGTGGGAGTCTCATTGATCACGGGGATGTGGTATACAGTAAGCGTACAAACACCATAACTTGGGGTCACAGGCTAACAGCTCATAGCTTATAAGTACGGGCACGCGGATGAGCGGGCACTTCAGAGCAAGGGACATTAAAGTCCAAGAGGTCCTTAATAAGGCATCGAAGCTTGAAGAGCTTCCACGACTATAAACGTTCTCTATGTTCAGAAAGCATCCCTCGCCATTTGAGGAGGCAGGTTCATTCACCTGAAACAACCGTCAGAACAACCAGCAGATCTGTGCAGATGAGCAACAATGATACCACCAGCATGATACGAACAACAGCACTACATGGGTGTGTAAAATCTTCGAGCGGGAATGGGCTTATGGCGTCATGTGGGAGCAGACGTATGGTCCAACTACACCTTGGAGTTGGGGAAACAATTGGAGAATACTTGAAATTCTAGAGATCAATGAATACAGCATTATACCAGCTTCCTCCATATCACCAACATAAATTGACTAGATTACCGTTGCCCTCCCACAAACCAAAAGCAGGAGTACTGACGAAAACCATGAAACTCATCTCAGCAACACCGTAGGTCATCACTTTAGAGGCGCCCTCCCGGTACTTACACAGCTTAGGTCCCCCTACGCTCGTAAGGTCCGCATCACCCTAGCAGAGAAAGGTATTGCTTTCGATCTGCAGACGGAAGTTCCTTGGGACAGCACCACGAAGACACCGGAATTCAACCCTCTTGAAAAGCTTCCGGTCCTGATACCAGACAAAGGCAAACCAGTCTATGAATCTCACTTCATCCTCGAATGGCTTGAAGCAAAGTATCCTGCGCCGCAATACTATGGCATTCATCCTCGGACGCAAGACGATTTGCTCTTTGCGAAGCAGGTCGAGGTTGTTAGCGATGGCATGTGCGATGCGTGCGTAATGCTCTTCTTCGAGAAGCAAAGGGAGAATCCGAGCAAGGAGTGGAACGCAAGGCAGATGCGCAAGGTCGAAGGCGGACTGAACGCGCTTAGTGAATGGGTCGGTGAGAAGGAGTTCTTGATCGAGGATCGCTTAACGTTGGCAGATATTGCTGCAGGTTCCGTGTTAGGCTACATGAGTGTGAGGTTTAAAATGATTCCGTGGAGAGAGCAGTACCCGAACTTAGCCACATACGTCGATCGACTTGAGGAGAGGGAGAGCTTTAAGAACACGAAGCCGTCCCCTCAGAACATTACTGACAAGATCGTTTAGGTAGGGCAAGGCCATATTTCGAATTACAAAATCTGTTCCTTTCCCGAGTGGTGATACACAGAAGCTCTTTTACAGCATCGATTGCCTTAGGTCCTTCATGCGATTTTGCTTTCTGCATCTTCATTCTGGGAGCTTTATAGTCAAGATCCAGCCGGGGTCGACCCCAAGACGCAACTGCTGACCTCTGACGCCTACCGGGGACGAAGCTACCGACTTCATTAACTCAGTCCGCGATTCAGAGGCAGACGACTTCATGTCGCGTAAGGGTTTTAGCAACGCTTAGCGGTCACAAGCTACAGGAGATACTATGACTCCTTCCAGGTGCAATAGGAAGTTTGGCACAAACAATAAGGTTCTTCACAAGCTAGAGGAATGCTGCTTGTTATGTACAGCACCATCCCTTTCCTTATAATCGATATTGGGAAGTCGCCGGGCATCTGCTCGAAACCCTGGTTTCTATCGCATTCCTAGGCCACAATACCTCCCGGACTCTTCCGCTAAGCGTGACTCGCAGCACTTCGTCCAGAGCCACGCTATTAGTAGTACCTTTGTAGTGCAAACGAATACATCACGAATGCTTAGAACCCTCGTTCGTCTAGATCTCAGGTACACACAGCGACTTAGCACTACCCATATAGCGCTGGAAATTTTTGAGTAGGCTTAAAACGAACGGCAGTCTTTCAATGCTGACTTCGGAGCTGCCCATGGTCAAGCGGCTGCATAGGGAGGTTCCATTTTCACCTCGAAGATTGTGCGGTGCGACTTTTGTTCTTCTCTACGGGGTAGTAAGCATGCCAAGTCCAAGTATTTTGGTCTCGTGTCGGGCTTTATCGCCGCCGCTAGTGCTGTACTCGCTAGAAGTTGCTTCTTTAAGCTCAATCTGGCCAGCTTCAGATATCTTCGGCATGCAAGGCCGCTTACACCTGCCGATAAGGCACACGCGACCGATGGCGGCGAGCTCAAAAACACATGTTACGCTCTTGAAGTATCGTCATCGATATATAACAGGTATCCAGTTCTGTACACAATGAGAGCTCTTTCTGTAATGCCATTTACAGTCGTTACTGCTGCCACTGCATCGTCGTCGTCGTCGTCGTGGACAACAATACAGGATGTTGAACCTCGACTTTCCCTCGGTCGCCTGCGCCGCTTGCTTGCTTGGTCCCATTTCCCATATCCTGCTATGGATGCGGCTTGACCTGGACATAGTCTCTCATCAGCTCCTGGTTCTCGCGAATCTAGCTGTCCTGTTACCGCCGGTCGCACTTTATTTTCGAGGCGCAACTTTCATTAACGCCGTCCTCATAACCTGGACCGCGGATATCTGTTATACCATCTCCCTGCTCACCTCAATCTTCATATATCGTGCTTTCTTCCACCCACTACGCTCCTATCCCGGTCCTTTCTGGGCTCGAATCTCCGTCTTCTGGAAAGTTAAACACTTCCAAGCCTCGAATTTCCAAGCCTACAAAGTTATCGACGATTTGCACCATGCGCATGGCGATATCGTCCGTCTCGGACCCCGCCAGCTCAGTATCAACGAGCCGAGCGCATACCAGGCAATCTACGGCGCAGCTTCCGAATGCCGCAGACTTAGTCACATGGAGCACATCCGGAAGAACCTACAGAGCTTAGCTGACCCAGCTGAGCACCACGCCCGCCGCAAAGTCTGGGATCATGGGCTCAACGCGAAAGCTTGTCAGAGCTATCTTCCACGGATTAATGATATCACAAACCGTCTTTGTGGGCGCTTCGTGGGGTTTAATGGGCGACCGATCACCGTAAATGATTGGTGTCATTTCTACACGTTTGACATCATGGGGGATCTGGGCTTTGGGCGCAGCTACGGACAGATCGAGAGTGGGAGTGCGCACCCCGCGATCACAAAAGTGCAGAATTTCCTGAAGGCCGGTGTCATTGCTTTACAGATGCTGTGGATTGTGAACTTTTTGCAGTTAATTCCTGGGTTGGATGATCCGATGAGGGAGCTAAAGGAGTGGGCGGAGCAGCTGTTGAAGGAGAGGGACGAACGGACGACTGAGAAGGAGAGGGAGGAGAACAGGGATTTGATGAGTTACGTTGAGGAGAGTAGACGGGTTGTTGATTCGAGGTGGCCGATGAGTGATAAGGACATTGCGGAGGATGCGGTTACGTTGCAGGTTGCAGGGTCGGATACGAGTTACAGCGTGCTGGTGAATTTGTGTCATTATTTGGCGAATTATCCGGAGCTGCAGGAGACGATACGGAAGGAGGTGCTAGGGACCTTCGAGGGTGGAGATGGATCGAACGGGCCAACCTGGTCGCGCTTGGCGAGCACGCAACATTGCCCGTATCTAGATGCGGCGGTGAATGAAGTCTTGAGGCGCCACGCGCCTGTACCAATGGGTACGATGCGAGAGACACCAGATCATCCTATGGAAATTGCCGGCAAGGTGATACCCGCGAAGACGATCGTAAGCTGTCCTATCTGGACAATGCAGTACGACGAGAGATGCTTCAGGGACGCCGATAAATTCATGCCAGAAAGGTGGTTAGATCGGTCACATCCAGAAAGTCGCACAGACTTGATGTTGGACAAGAGGGGCTTTGTGCCGTTTAGCATGGGAGGAATGAATTGTGCTGGGAAGTACTTTGCGTATATGGAGATCAAGGTCTTTGTCGCGAAGGTGCTGAGGAAATTTGAGATCGTGTTTCCCAACACCCAGCTGTTCGAGGAAAAGGATGGCCACCAAGCTCAACTAGTGAGGGATCAACAGCTTGTGAACGGGACCAAGGACTACCTGACGCAGTGGGCTAGTGATGTGGAAGTGTGCTTTCTGCCGCTAGAAGAGCGGTAGTACCATGACACGCTATCAGACAATATCAATCTCAACTACCTTACAATGTACGCTCATCAAATTGGTGGTTTCGAAATCCTCACGAGAGGACGCCAGGACCTATCCAGCCGCTTCTAGCTCAGCTTCAAGGACTCTCGAACGCTGCCGGTTCTTGGTTTGGTCTCTTGTGTCCTGGGGTTTCAAGGACGTTAACCCATAAGAAACCAGCAATCCGGCATCGTTGATTGCTCCTGGCACATCTTTACAGGCGCCTGGGCCCGCTCGTGTCTGGACATCCTGTCGGGAAAGCACGTCCAAGACTTACTTGGTACCCCTTAGATTTCGTGATGTGGTGAGGACAATTTAGGCAGGTCCAACGAAGCTAACAAAAAGGCGAGCAGGGAGGGGCATGATTTGCTGATGATCATCGGAACTCTGAGACGAGAGCACAACTCTGATCGACCTGCCCCACCTATGACACAGCTGCCCTCAGCGAATGTTGTTGAGGGAAGGTAGCAACAAATTCACTGCTTCTGACCTGTGCCTCCGTTTCAAAACTTGTTCACTTCACTGTATGCTCAGCGTTTCTACCTAGTCTTTGAACACTACCTAATTGAAGAAACTGTATTACAAGTAAGTTCAACAAACATCAGCACCAGCACCTACCTAGCAACAATCACTTCCTGTTTCTCCCGATCCTGCTCATTCCTACATAAACACGACCACGGCTCTTCCGCCGTAACTCTACCTGCCACTTTGAATCTTTCCAAGACCATACAACTGATAGCGCTGCAGCCATGCCTGTTGTCAAAGTCCACGCCCGGCAGATTTACGACTCTCGAGGTAACCCAACTGTCGAAGTTGATGTGGTCACCGAGACCGGCCTCCACCGAGCCATTGTACCATCGGGTGCTTCCACAGGTCAGCATGAAGCCTGTGAGCTAAGAGACGGTGACAAGTCGAAATGGGGCGGCAAGGGTGTGCTGAAGGCCGTTGGCAACGTCAACGATACCATTGGACCCAAGCTCATCGAGTCCAAGATCGACCCTGCTGATCAGTCAGCTGTCGACAAGTTCTTGATTGATCTTGACGGGACTGATAACAAGACCAACTTGGGTGCCAACGCCATCCTGGGTGTGTCCTTGGCCGTGGCCAAGGCTGGCGCTGCTCAGAAGGGTGTACCTCTATACGTCCACGTCTCGGATCTCGCAGGAACGAAAAAGCCCTACGTCCTGCCAGTGCCATTCATGAACGTCCTCAATGGTGGTTCGCACGCCGGTGGTCGTCTTGCTTTCCAAGAATTCATGATCGTTCCCGAGTGAGTAACCAGGTACTGTAAGGGATATTGAGCTGACAATCTTGCAGCCAAGCGCCCACCTTCACCGAGGGCCTTCGATGGGGCGCCGAGGTTTACCAGAAGCTGAAGGGTCTTGCTAAGAAGAAGTATGGCCAGTCCGCAGGCAATGTTGGTGACGAGGGTGGTGTTGCTCCGGATATCCAGACCGCAGAGGAGGCACTCGACCTGATCATGGAGGCTATCGATTCGGCAGGGTACAAGGGCAGAATGAACATTGCCATGGACGTTGCGGCAAGCGAATTCTACAAGGAGGATGAGAAAAAGTATGACCTGGACTTCAAGAACCCTGACAGCGACAAGTCCAAATGGATCACCTATGAGGAGCTTGCCGACATGTACAAGCAGCTCTCAGAGAAGTTCCCCATTGTGTCGATCGAAGATCCTTTCGGTGAAGACGACTGGGAAGCATGGAGCTACTTCTTCAAGACGACTGATTTCCAGCTTGTTGGAGATGACTTGACGGTCACAAACCCTAAGCGAATCAAGAAGGCTATTGAGCTCAAGGCTTGCAATGCTCTGCTGCTCAAGGTCAACCAGATTGGTACGCTTACCGAATCCATCCAGGCCGCCAAAGACTCCTTTGCTGCTGGCTGGGGCGTCATGGTCTCGCACCGATCCGGAGAGACTGAGGATGTCACCATTGCCGATATTGTTGTTGGTCTCAGAGCTGGTGAGATCAAGTGTGGTGCTCCTGTAAGTCTCTTAACATGATATATTGTGCTTCGGCATCTGCTAACCATGTTTCAGGCCCGGTCCGAGCGACTTGCCAAGCTGAACCAAATCCTTCGAATCGAAGAAGAGCTCGGCTCGCAAGCTATTTACGCTGGCTCCGACTTCCGAAAGGCCATCTCTATGTAGAGCGCATGATGAGTCTTCATGTTCGAAGAAGGAATCCCGTCGCTTGACGTTCGTGTCGCCCTTAGTTCAGGGTTGTGATTGATAGCGGATGCTGTTACGCCTAGCGTGTCTTGATAGCAAAACAGATATGAACGTATGAACAGATCAACATCACGCGTTGCGTGCCGCCCTGCAGGGGTGAAAGTGAGAATTCCAGCGAAGACTTTTCGGAGCACATGTTCGCGGTAGACGTGCGGGGATTGGCCACACATTGGGCTGCAAGTCATGCCTGAAATAGGTCCACTGACCTCATTTTGGCAGGGCATTTATTTCCTTGATATCGCACATCCCTCCCGCACATTTCTGCTCACTTCCGCAACGTACACTACACAACTCCTTCCAAGTCTCACGACCCTCCCGGCAGACCCAGACGCACCAAGATCTCTATCTAACCAGAAGCTTTCGCAATCAAGCACCCCCAAACTATCACTAGCCATGGCGCCACCTAAGAAGTGGGGTGGGTCAACCTTCCACGATGCGACGACGCTGCGTGGCGGCCGCTCGTGCCTGTACGACGGCAATCAGACGCTAATAACCTGACTACAGAAGACGAAGACGACGAGACCTCATCCGAAGAGACCTCGTCCGGCGAGGAATCTGTCGAGATTCAGGCTGTGCCTATCCGAAAGAAGTTTGATGATGAGGAAGATGCTGATGATGTAAGTCAATACATGGGCAAGTGGAGGCAAAGACTGACTTGAGCAGGTCGCCGACAACTGGGAAGAAGCCGAAGACTCGGAAGAAGAACGACAAAAGGCTAAGGCTGCCGCAGAGGCCAAAGCAAAAGCAGACGCTGAAGCGGCAAAGAACAAGAAGTCGAAAGCACAAAGAGTAGAAGAGCACAGGGAAGCCAACAGGCGGAAGAAGATGGCAGCGATGGACGATGAAGAATCAGAAGAATCAGAAGATGAAGCAGACAAACGTCAACGCCTACGGCAGGTCGAACAGGAGGCCGACCTCAAAAATGCCGAAGATCTGCTTGCTTCTGGCCTGGGCCCGAAGTCACGCGGTGCGAAAGCGGTTGTCATTGAGAACAACGACAAGCCAGGCGAGACGATTGACCTCTCCAGTATCGCACTATTCAAGCCGGCGACAAAGACACAGTTCGAGGGACTTTCGGAAGTGCTTGTGCCACTACTTAGAGCGTCGAGCAACAAGCCACACTTCAGCATTTGGGCGCAGAACTTCTGCAAGCAGATCTGTCAGGACATGCCGAGTACCGACATCAAGAAGGCTGCGAGCACACTGACCGCACTGAGCAACGAGAAAATGAAGGAGGAGAAGGCTCAGGATAAGGGTGCGAAGAAGAGCAAGGCACAGAAAACAAAATCTACGCTTGGCGGAGCCGGTCGGGATATGGCGAGGGGTGCAGCTGACACGACAGCTTATGACAATGAAGATATTGGTGATGGTGATTTTATGTGAGAGACTGTGGGCAGACTTGAGACGACGGCGGGGGTACTTTTCTAGATGCTAGCGATACGATTGATGCGGTTTGAGGGATATGAGCAGTCTTGCAGGACCTGTCTAGACTTGACTAGATTTTGTGGCAGGTCGAAATTTGCGATATCGCGTTCTTGCATGTCTACGATAGAAGCTAGCATCCCTACATCTCACAGAACAAAGATGCACTTTAGACAAAACATGTTCAACCTTACACTGCCCCTCTCTAAGGTCAACTGAGCCACATCTTCATGCGACCCGGGGACTTTACGCCCAGCAAGCTGGTCTCTCGATGTAGCCTTCTTCGGGTGTATGTTTGACTAATCCTCCTGCACACAGTACGAGGATAAGGATAGCACTCCCACTCCTGACCACAATGTCGTTCAACAAGCAAAAGCATATCCGGTACTGGCGTATGTGCGCCAACGTTCTGCCCGATGCATACCAGTCCAGTGATGCCAGCCGGATGTTTTTGGGCTTCTTCATCGTCGCTGCTCTTGATTTGCTTGACATCCTTGATAATCCCACCCTGGAGAAGCCCATCATCTCTGCCGAAGAGCGACAGCAATGGGTGGATTGGATCTACAGCTGTCAAGTTCCAGATGGGAGAGGCTTTCGAGGCTTTACAGGCACAGATCTTGCGGACCGCAGAAGTCGCAACAACAGACAGTGGGATCCTGGGAACCTGCCTAATACGTTCTTTGCGCTCGTTGCTTTGCTTGTGCTCGGAGACGATCTCGGGCGGGTGCACCGGAAGCCGTGCCTCGAATGGTTGCCACGGCTGCAGAGGTCAGATGGCAGCTTCGGCGAGATCCTTGGACCTGGCGACGAGATCGAGGGTGGCAGAGACCTGAGGTACTGCTGTTGTGCCGTTGGAATTGCTTACATCCTACATGATCCAGCAGAGAAGCCCTACCACCAGGTCTTTGACGAAGAGCGATTGATCGACTATATCTTGAGCTGTCAGGACCACAATGGTGGCTATGGAGAGAGCCCTCTACGCGAACCACATTCGGGGCTTAACTATTGTGCTATCGGCACATTCGAACTGCTAGCTAGGCTTAATGGTCCATCTAGCGGAAGAGCGCGAAACGCTCTAGGCAACCAAGACAGGTGCATCCGTTGGCTGCTCGAGCGGCAGACGACAGTTCTATATGAAGAGTCGCAAGCGGATGACGATGAAGATGGGGAGGACGCAGGTCCAGCAGTGCCCGGCCTCGCCAGTTCGCCCATTTACTACCCTGAGCCGACCAGAGTTGTTGGATTCAACGGTAGAGACAACAAAATTGCCGATACATGTTATTGCTTCTGGAACACTGGAGCTCTGGCTGTAAGTGAAGCTCAAGAATCAACAGTGCATCACTGACATGGAGCAGATGCTCGACTCGCTGCGCCTAGCAACTCTTCAACCTGTCCGTGTCTACCTGCTCGAGAAGGTACAACATATGATTGGAGGGTTTGCTAAAGGTCCTGAAAGTCCTCCAGGTAAGTCTGCTACTGTGGCACAAGAACATCTACTGAGGCGTCAGCAGACGTGATGCACTCATATCTTGGTCTCGCCGCATTAGCACTATATGGTGAAGCGGGTGTCAAAAGTCTAGACCCGGCGCTGTGTATCAGCAAGAACGCGGCCGCGAATCTCCAACGCGTCGCGTGGCGTCAGCAAGCACCAAGCCTTTGATCGATATATGCACGATCTGAAACGCAGTTCTGCGGTGCTGTTTCATACACGCTTTTGTGGGCAGTGCAGATGCATGTCATGCACGCCCGTGATAGCTGAACGCTCCTTGTCCGCTGCAGATAAGTGGACACACGTCTAGCTCTTCTAGATCGCCTTTGAAGGCACACCTGTGCAGATCTGTCCAAGCGGCCGCCAGGCAGGATCAGGCGGCCTAAAATTAGCTGACCTTACCCTATCAAGCCCCACGACCGAAGCATTTCATCGAGTCAGCAACCTAACTTTCGGGATGTTGCAGCTGATACTGCCTGTTCGGTTGAAGCGAATGGCTGAGGACTTGCAGCTGAACACTATGTTTACCTCGAACTTCAAGTCTCGGGTGATAATGGAAACATGTCTTCCACACATAAGTCATAGCTGATGTTGCGCCCTGTCGCTGCTAACCTGCCCCATCACAGACTGACGCTCAGCGACCAGAGCAAGCAAGATGGGCAAGAAAACAGTATTCACCAACATTACTCCCCTACCTCCTCAGGTGAGCCGGGAGGTCGCGATAGCCATGCTGCATAACCACGACGAGATGATAGAGCTCAACCCACTGGTCATCGAGCACCACCCAATAAAGACCCCGCGAGACGCATCCAAAGACGAATTCCTAGACTGCACCTGGCAAGAGATGACGGACAGGATAGCCTACGCTGGAGGAATAGTCAAAGGGAAAGTTAGTTACAAAGGGTGTTTCCACGACCTGCCCAATGGATTACAGACACATATCTACGCGCCAATGAACCTGGACATCAGGGAGAAGTGGACAGTTTGCGGGACATTGCCAGGCGAGCCGGATGAGCCACGAGAGCTAGGGTTGAACACACCAAGGAGAGGACTCTATTTGCGGGAAGACGGAGAAATCAAATGTAACGTGCTGATGGCAGGCTTTGTGAGGAAGAATCTGGATCATGCGCATAAGGTGCTAGTCGAGCGGATACTGGCGAAGGCCGAACGGGTACAAGCACATCTGAACGCTAGTGCTTCTTCGCTATCGGGAAGCAGCACTCCTTTGGGTATACCTGCTTTTCAGCCTGGGTCGCACATGTCTACTTCTTCTATCGTGCGCCAGATGAGGAGCCCAACACAGCAGCATTCCGCTACCGAAAGGTCAATACCACCACGAGGGTCTAGTGGCTCCGCAGCAGCACAATCTGTCCGGTCTCCGCTACGAGAGGACTACATCCAGGAGTTAGCAGGCTCAATTCCGGAAGACAACCAGCAAGCACTTCCGAGGCACCCGACAGAGGATGGAGACGATGTAGAACTAGCCACGGTCCATCCAGCACTACGAGAACAATACAGGCAAAGCCGTGGTCGAAAGCTAGGACGGAGTGACACAGTATTACCTGCTTATCACACGCTCCAGCATCAAAAAGGACAGTTCTACCACGAAGACATGGCGAAAAAATCAACTGGCAAGCAATTTACAGCTGAGCTGGAAGGATCAACGCCATTTACACCAGCAGAGTCATCGAGCGCTGGGACCCGGTTGCAGCATCAGAACACCTATGACGTTAGCGAGTTAGGGGACTCAGTATCCGAGCTCTCGGTAAAACAAGGACAACCGAATGGCTACAACCATACCAGGAGCCAAAGCCAGCCCTTACCGGAAGCAGACACAAATACATACACTAATACTGCTCCCTCACCGGCCAACCGCACCTTTGATCGATTCAGCGTGGTAAGCGGAATAAGTGACATGCCTACGCCCAAGGCTGGACAATTCGCCTTTAGCAACGGTGCTGATAACAGGTTCAGCGTTGTGTCTGCTTTGACGACTACTGATGCTCCGACACCAAAATTCCAGCAGACGAGCTTCGCGGAGCAGCAGCGGCAGGCGCAGGCTCAAATTTATGCGCAACGGGAATCGCTGCGGCAGACGCCGATCTACGCTCAGCGGGCTGGGCAGCAAGGCAATTTCTTTTAATGTGCAACTGCATGACTGTCGTGAACACGGGTAGGAGTTGTGCTGATAAGGTGGCTGTAAGGCTGTTTAGATTGCTAGATGTTGATTTTACAAACTGATCACCACTTGGTGCACTTTCTCTTCGACTATCAGCCTGACTGCGCTTCACCAGCAAACAGCTTGAACCAAGCCAACGTTCCCAATGGTCTTTGAGGTTCGCGCGTATTTTATGGTGCTGGGCTTTGCTTTCCCCAACCCTTGTACTCCGGGGCGGGCGGTTTGTACTGTAGAGTCTCCGCGTGGACTTGACGCCACACTTCGTTTCAAAGCCGTCTGATCTGAATCTACGTTGCACCTACTCTTGGTAGCGGCGTATACTAATGTGAAGCGCATGGTGCCTGCGCTATGTAGAACGTTCTTGCCTCCAGAAAACATGAACTCAAAACGCGCTTGCACCGATCTTGACACTGCCAAATGGACTACCGGAGCCCGCTGACGGGCCGAAGTCGCGATAGGTCCGGCGACTGATAGCGTAACTTTTGCATCACAACCATATCTTACCACTCTCGTACAGCAATGACGCGGCGTTGACAGGGGGAGAACCATACGCGAAGGGTCGAGCTGCTGCTTGACCCACCACGGAAACACAATGCTCAGCTTCGCCAGCTCTGAAACTGTGTAACTGAGTTGCAATCATCTCTCACTCATCTTCCAATTTTTATCTGTACCATCTGAGCTCTGCTGTCTGCTCCCTCGTTTCGTCATGGCAGCCTCCGCGGCTCTTAAGAGTCGCGTGAGAAGCGAGTCATTCCTGAAGAAGCTGACTAACGCAGAAGACCTGTTACATCACTTTCCCAACGGTGCTTACATTGGCTGGTCTGGGTTCACTGGCGTCGGTTATCCCAAGAAGATTCCAACTGCGCTTGCGGAACATGTAGAGAAGAACAATCTGCAGGGTAAGCTGAAATACAATCTTTTTGTAGGAGCGTCTTCGGGCTCTGAAACGGAGAATCGATGGGCACGCAACAACATGATTGAGCGGCGTAGCCCACATCAGGTCGGCAAGGAGATCGCCAAGAGGATCAACTCAGGAGACATCAAGTTCTTCGACAAGCATCTGAGCATGTTTCCGGTCGATCTGATGTACGGCTACTATACCAAGCACAAAGAGAACAACAAGTTAGATGTTGCCATTGTCGAGGCTTCCGCCATCACTGAAGAGGGGGGCATCATTCCAGGCGCGTCTGTAGGAGCTTCGCCTGAGATCATCCAGATGGCAGAAAAGGTAGGACAAGGCTTTTTCGTGATCACTTTTCCACTGCTCATGGTCGTTCCAGATCATCATTGAGGTCAATACTGCTGCACCAAGCTTCGAAGGCTTACACGATATCACCATGACCGACCTTCCTCCGCGGCGCAAGCCATACCTAATCATGTCCCCGGAGGACAAGATTGGGACCGAGTACATTCCGGTCAACCCCGACCGCGTGGTGGCGATCGTGGAGTCCGACTATCCAGATCAGACCTCGCCCAATGCTCCAGAAGATGACACGTCCAGAGCTATCGCATCGAATCTGATAGAGTTCCTCAAGCACGAGGTGAAGCACGGTCGTCTCCCACAGAACCTGCTTCCTATTCAGTCAGGCATCGGCAACATTGCAAACGCAGTCGTTGGTGGTCTAGCGGTGAGTTCCTTCTCTTAGCTCCATCTTACCATTTGTCTTGCACCTTGTTCTACACGGTGCGTACCCCTACTGACAGTCCACAGTCCGGGGGCGCCGACTTCAAGAACCTCAAAGTGTGGACCGAAGTGCTGCAAGACTCCTTCCTCGACCTCTTCGACAGCGGCAACCTGGACTTCGCGACTGCGACATCAATCCGATTCTCACCCGACGGCTTCAAGCGCTTCTACGAGGGCTGGGAGGACTACTCACCAAAGCTCCTGCTCCGGTCGCAGCAAGTGTCGAACTCACCCGAGATCATTCGCCGGCTAGGTGTCATCGGCATGAACACTCCGGTGGAGGTGGACATCTACGCACACGCCAACTCAACTTGTGTCATGGGCAGCCGCATGCTCAACGGACTTGGCGGCTCGGCGGACTTCCTGCGCTCGGCGAAATACTCGATCATGCACACACCGTCGACACGGCCCAGCAAGAGCGACCCGCATGGGGTGAGCTGTATAGTGCCAATGTGTACACATGTAGATCAGACGGAGCACGATCTGGACGTTGTGGTGACGGAGCAGGGGCTGGCAGATGTGCGAGGAATGAGCCCGCGGGAGAGGGCGCGGGAGATCATCAAGCATACGGCGCATCCGGACTACAAGCCGATTCTGCAGGACTACTTTGACAGGGCGGAGTTCTACTGCTTGAAGAATGGCATGGGGCACGAGCCGCATATGCTCTTCCAGAGCTTCAATATGCATAGGGCGCTGCAGGAGAAGGGGAGTATGAAGGAGGTCAAATGGGAGGACCCGTAGAGGGGAGGAGAGAGTAGCATTCTGGCTGGTTGGAAGGAATACGTACATATTGGGTTCTTTCACAAGCACCAGGGCTTCATCTCCTTATCATTCTCGGCTAGCACGATTTTGTCATGGCGGGGATGCTTCTTTTAGCTCCCGGGCTTAGAGGTGCAGGGATCGTCATTTAGCGGCCAGCGCCATTGACGGCTCCCTAAACTTGAAGGCGACCCAGACCCATTGTGATGCGCAACCAAAGATTGCACGATCCCAATTGCGTGTTGCAGCGTGCATAGTCTACATCACTTCGGCATATACAGCATACACGCCATAATATCGTACATCTTGTGCGCATCTACTGTATATTAGCGACCAATCTAGAGTGTTGTTCTAGGCATACGAGTCCAGTCGTTCGCACGAATGTCGAATCCTCCCGTCCAGGTCCAGCATACCCAAGCCTACCTTCGTCATTCCTCCGCGACATCCACGACCGGTATTGCTGAGGCGAGAAGAGCAGTGAGGAGGGTGAGTAGGGCAAGGAGGAGGCATGCAATCAGCCAGGACCAAAGCAGAGCTCCAACAGCATAAAACCAAGGTAGGCCACCACTACCACTGGTGGATAGTTGATGTTAATACTGGCCCCCAGCTCGCAGACTCGTACTCTGAGCTCCTCGAGTAAGCGACCAAGTCTCACACATTCCACCGCCCACTAATCTCTCCCGCAGCGAATTCTCCTCTCCACACCTCAAGCACGTAGGCAACTACACCCTCGGTCGCATCATCGGCACCGGCTCATTCGGCCGTGTATACCTCGCCCGACACTCGCTCCTTCCGAACACAAAGGTCGTCCTCAAGGCCGCTTCGCGCGACGACCCCAACCTCGCCCGCGAGATCCATCACCACCGTCAATTCATCCACCCGCACATCGCCCGCCTCTACGAGGTCATTGTCACCGAGAAGACTGTCTGGCTGGTCCTCGAATTCTGTCAGGGCGATGAGCTGTACAACTACCTCGTCACACATGGCCAGAATGGTCTACCGGTCGAGAAGGTCCAGCGCATCTTCGCCCAGTTGGCCGGAGCCGTGAGTTATATCCACAGTAAGAGCTGCGTCCATCGCGACCTCAAACTCGAAAATGTCTTGCTCGACAAGAACGGCGATGTTAAGCTCGTCGACTTTGGCTTCACAAGAGAATACGAGGGCAAGGCCTCATACTTGCAGACCTTCTGCGGCACCATATGCTACTCCGCCCCTGAAATGCTGAAGGGCGAGAAATATGCTGGTGAAAAGGTCGATGTCTGGAGCTTAGGCATCGTGCTTTTTGCCCTGCTAACAGGTGCCTTGCCATTTGACGAGGATGATGACCTTGCTACTAAGCAGAAGATACTGAAAGAGGACCCCACCTACCCTAACACCTTCCCAGAACAAGCCAAGACACTCCTCTCCAAGATGCTAAGTAAGAGACCACTGCACAGGCCGACTCTGGCCGAGGTGCTGAACGACCCATTCCTGCTGGACCACGCGCCCGCCCAACAAGCCATCCTGAAGCTCAACCAACCCGCCCCCTTCGCCACCAATCTCGAAAAGACCTCACTTGAGAGGATGAAGGCCGCAGGAGTTGACATTGACAAGGTGATTGAGAATGTACTGAGTCAACGGTGTGACGCTCTTGCCGGTTGGTGGGCTCTGTTGATCGAGAAAGAGACGCGTAAGGAAGCACGACGAGAAAGGAAGAGAAGAGAGAAGGAGGCAGAGCTGAAGATACTGCGTCGCCTTAGTGGGGCCAGCAGTAGGCTTGAACGCATCGCCCCAACTCTCGCGGATGTTGCTGAAGAAGGAGTAGGCGCACGACCCATGAATGGCATTGTAGCTGATACTGCCGCCGGGGCACGAGCTAGGAGCACCAGTCGTGGAAGAACAAATCGGAGAAGTACCCCACAGATCATGGTATCCGACCTTCCGAGATTGCCCGAAGGAAGCGCCATCGAAAGTCCAGGTGTTATGACACCTCCACCACCGATTGGAAAGGATCCACGGAGGTCGAGAAGTGCCTCACGTCCACCCTTACCACCAAAAGAACGACAACGTCGACGAAGCAGTCACCTCAGCCTTGTTGCGACAAACCCCGATCTACTAGGAGCAGCTGGCCCGCCCAATGGCGTGAAGAAACACAGGTTCGGTAGAGTGAGCACACACAATCAAAACAAGAAGTTTCTCGGTCAGCTGGTGGCACTAAAACATTGGTTCAAAGAATCGGCCAAGCGAGCGGCAAGTCCGAGAGAGTCGAAGAAGAGTCATGGAACTTCACCTGCCACATCGCAGCCCACGTCAAGTAATGGAGACAAGCAGCCGAACGGAAACGTGGTGAACGGCCAAGGACACTCTAGAGACATGTCTGATGCAACTGTGAATACTCGAAATTCCTATGGGGCGACGCTCACTCCGATTGCGAGCAGTTATTCTGGGACTTCGAACGGCAGACCCTTACCCTCGTCTCGCTTGGATATACAGCGCACACGACACCGGCAATCGCTTTCGCCCTCTCCCATCACGCCTAAAACAAGCTTCAGGAGGTCATCACAGGGCCTAAGGGGACGCAAATCCACATCGAGCTCTGTCAGCAGTGTTCGCAGTATACCCCAGCGGTACACGTCTACACACTCAAAAGCATCCTCGGTGTCGAGTGGAGGTGACAGCCACGACGCCTCTACAATCCACTCTCCCGGCTCAAGATCTGTGGGCCGATCACCGCACGCGTCTCTGAAGATCCTACCCGCAACACCTTCGGCCGGCGCGTTCCCGGCCGGCGTAAGAAACCGGTCCGGTAGCGATGAGAGGCCCGACATGACGGGAAGCAGCGTGCTGTTCGCGAAAAGGAAAAAGTCACCTTTTAAGGGCCCAATGCTGAATTTCAGTACAGTCAATGCGAATGGCATGACGAATGGCGGCCTTGGGAGCCCAGCGTTGTTTGCCAGACCGAGAGAAGCCAGCGGCTCACATATGAACATGGGACTGCTTGACCCGCAATCACGACGAGGCCCGCGGGCGCAGCAGAGAAAGAGCCTGATCATTACCGAAGAGGAGGAAGAGCCGGAAGAAGAAATAGAAGAGGTCGACGAGTTCCCTGTTGTGAGATTGGGGAGGGGAGAATCGGTACATTCTATTATGTTTCTCGACGATCCGGTACTTGATGTTAATGTGGAGGAGGACAACCTTGGTGGGGCCAAGGACCAGCCTACTGCTACTGTGGGTATCGGGCAACCCCGGCCTAGCATGGAGGAAAGGCTGAAGGAGTATGAGCGGAGGCATTCACTTGATCAGCATGTGAAAGACCTGGCACCGGTTCACCGTGCGACCACGAAGGAGCGGGCGGGTGAAGATGGAGTTGCGAGTCCATCTGTCGATCAGGAGAATGTCGTGAAAGAGGAGGGAATCGTTTAATCGACTGTTACACCTTCGAAGCAAAGGTATTATGCCCTAGTCGGCAACAAGGGCTGCAGCAACTGGGTTATAGCTTGACTCGATTTGGAGGGAGAACCAACACAACGGTTCCTGGCGACGCCGAGCCCAACACGATACCAGGAAACACGACCAGGTCTGCCACTTACCGGACATGGCCAATGCTTCGCACAGTGACTACATGCACAGTCAGCACGCACTTCCAAACTTGAGCGCTCGCGCTCTGAGCTCCATACCACGCTCCATCATATCGAGAGGTTGACAAGCCCGAGGCATGCAACAAGCTACTATTTCAGCATCCGGAGCACGCGCGGATAATGTACAGCAACCACAATATATAGCGATCCTAGGGCGCGACGCATGAGATATGTTGGACTAAGATGTACAAAAGGACAATGTACAGTAAGGACGACCGCACTTGGTGGGTTATCGGATACTTATTCAGCAAGCGATGCTACGGATCTTGCCTATTTCATTTGATTCAGCCTTGCTTATCGGAAGTGCTCCTGTCTTCTTCTACATTCAATCTTATTAGTTGGATATTCGAACCATTGCGGGCCAGGCATTAGTTTCAGTTTCTTGACCGTGGCGACCTCGGACAACAAAGAAGTAGGGAGTAGGTGCCGCTTGAGGGGGCTTCGGTTTCGTCTGTAAGACTTCGTATGTACTGTAACTACTCCGATGCTAGTGCGGTGTAGTCGTAGGGCGTTCGGGGCAGTTTCCATCGTGTATGGACCAGACGGGCACTTGGTTAAGGTCGGTAGTGGCCTCCGCCGGTGCGGTGCGGTGCGGTGCGGTGCTCGTTGAGACAGGACGACCCTAGATTGTCCAATGCTTGGCTTGGCTTGGCTTGGCTTGGCTTACTTAGTAGGCTTACCGGTCATCTTAGATAGTCGCGAACAGTAAGGTTTAGGGGAGGGGATTCCGCGGGCCGCTTGGTCGAGACTCTATAGGTTATGGAGTGGAATGCAGTGGTGTCTGGATGGGTTAGCGGACAGCGAGAGAGAAAGAGAAAGAGAAAGAGGAAGAGAAGGGTCATGTGCTTGGACGGAACGAAAGGGAACGGGACGGCGTTTCTTGGTTCTGGTTGATGTGACGAGCGGGATAGGGGTGGGTGCATGCGGGTGGAAGAGCTTCGGTTTAGTGGGGGCCCTGGCTAGAGGATGGTATAGTGTACTAATTGCACGGCTAAGATGCAAGTGATATTAATCTTGATGCAATCTCGACTGATACGATTTATCGAGGTCACTCACGGTCACCACTGCATGTGAGGGGACACTACAGATAGATACTGTGGGGCGGGGATCGTGGTGTCTGGCTTACCTCATTACTCAGACCAACCGGCGAATGCCTTGATAAGGCACCCGCGCTCCGCAGGGGTCCACGTAAATTCGCCAGCTTGCGGAGGTTGCCCACCCTCACTACCACCACCAAGCACCAACCCCTCCGTAGAGGGTCTGAGCAATGAGGCAAGTGCCTGGCTTAGTCAGGCAGGGAAGCCACGAGTGTACGAGTACGGATTTAGGACACGTCACGTGGCATGTGCGGGGAGCTTTGGGGCGTCGCGCGCGGTTCGTGCGGTGGTTAAAAATAGCGGTCACCTCTTGGTCGAGCGGAACGTCGACAGGGCTGGGATTGCGATGTCTTTGGGATGCGGTGTCAATGTGCGGAGGAGAAATGTGTAGATGGGAAAGCGGGAGGGATGGTTTGATTGCATATTCGTGGACGGCAGGGGGAGGTGAGGAGGGAGAAGCAGGGGATGTGCGGTGCGGCGGGACAGATGTGATCATGTGAGGATGAGGATACGTGTTTGTCTCGGTGAGGATGTCTTTGGGCTGTCTGCTATGATGCTTGCTTCGTGCTGTAAATGCTTCTTCCTCATAGTTAACATCACGCCAATATTCAGCCGTACTCCTACTTATACAACTAGGTCAACGCTACCCTAAACATGCTTGCTTGCTGAGCGTCTCAGAGCTTGGAAGCAGATCTATCAGCTTTGCCGGCACAGGTGCAGCCTTTGTCGGTCGAGACCTTGTGGGTGTCCGGTCGGTTGAATATGGCGGGTTGTTCGTCTGGGCCTTCGGAGAGGAAGCGGGTGATGGCAGCCTTGCCTTGTAGGTTGTCAGATGGGAAGTTGGTGAGATTGAGGATGGTAGTGTGGTAGGGGCATTTGGTTGGTGCTTTGGGTGACTGTGCGGAGCTCTGCGGTGGCATTGTCAGCGGGTGTGTCAGCTTTGGCGCGTTGTGTATACCTTGCTCATGGTATTGTTTGGATCGAGAGACATGATGGCTTGGCTGGTGTTGTTCAATTGAGGGTCAAGTGATGGGTGGTACAGGTACCGAGACAGTAGAAACGGAATTGTTCAGGTGCTGGACGAGATGAAGGTTTGCTCAGTGTTTCGAGGAGAGAAGTCGAAGGAATCGAAGCTCTGACTGCTGCAGAAGTTATATATGCTCTCAGCAGACTTACAAGCGTCATGTCTGGCGGGGCGTTAGAGCACAGGTACTAGGAGAGGATTTCCTCCAGTTGCTTAGACCTTGCTGGTTGCTGCGTTGTGACCCCTGCATATTGAACTTACAACGCCTTGGACAAGAGTAACGGATCGGCATCCTGACGATGCGACATGGGTCATTCAGATGAGGCATGTTTCCGTCGTTGTCAAGCAAAGTGAGTGGACCATCGGACTGCTGTGGACTGGTCACCATGGTGCTCTTACAATACTGCGATACGAAGAGAACCCGCTGGGGGCCTCCACAGTACCATACGGCGACCAAAAGTCCATCGTCAGACATGGATCCGGGGATGCGAAACGGTTGAGAAGCATGAGTTCAAGGTCATTTATCACGTCGAAGGCCTGGAGGTGTTGTGGCTAAGACGTGTAGTTTGAATCGAGCCCCAAGCTGATCTCGACCCGCGCCATCGCCAGTGCACATACGTGATAGGCTGTTACACTTTTTAGTGAAGGTTTTCTGGGCAACGACAGTCAATTCGAGCCAGTCGGGGAGCGGCTCCGTGGATGGGAAAGCAGAAAGAAGGATGGGACAGTAGCGGAGGCTTCTGGTGTTCCAGTGCCATGGCACTACTAATGCAGCTCCGAGCCCGTGGCGTGCAGTGGATCCGTGATCCTAGTATTCCCATGGTGGATCAGTTGAAGCTGCAGTGCCTGATAGGCTGTTACCACTTTTAGCGCTACTTACAGCAAGCACAGCTGCCCTTTAATACTTTGTGGTCAGAAAGTGACAACCACTGTTTTGCCTTACGTGCAGCACATTAGGCACCATGCTACAGAAAATGATCCTCGATCAAAAGCCAGCGCATATGCAGCGAGCAGTTTCCAATTTTACATTTCGTCACAAAATGATAAATGTTTCCCTTCTGCCCCTACAACTTTCTGTCCTCGTGCTTGCCTCATCTTCTTTCTGGCAGACTTCTTCTTTCGATTATTCTGAAAGAGGCTGTACATCTGCTGCTGATTCGTGACAGAGTCACCATACTTCGATGGATCAACTTCGATTTTCTGCTCATGCTCAACAGCCAGGCGATGCTGCTTTGATAGCACGGTTGAAGGAGATAAAGATATTCGATAAGAAATGGGAGCTCCTCAAGGATGTACTCGAGCCATTGTTCGCAAAGAGAGTGTTGGTACTATTGCGAACGCCATGGAAAGGAGATTCCATTTCTATGCGAAGTCAGTTCCGTCGTCGCTATGCTCGCCGTCGTGGCACTGACTTTGTGCTAGTGAGGAGGCATATAAGTACAGGTTCAAACGGTGGGGATGGACCGGGAAAAAGAACAGTGCTCGAGTCCCCAAAGCTATTAAGCAAGAGCTGCTCTCCAGGGCTGAGAAGAGAGCAGCACGAGGCAAGAGTACTGTTGCTGAATATCAGGGTCAAACCATTCATCCTCAGCGCCTACAATCGGGGATTGGTTCTCTTCCCCACAATGACAATATGACTGTATCGAAGATATTTTGGGGCAAGATCGGCAACAACCAGCACTTTGGCTCCTATATGCCCTTCAGTGAAAGCCTGTAATGTGTCTGGCCTTTCTCCTCATGCTTAGCTGACGAGATACTAGTCTACTCATCTGGAACATGCCTTTCGGTGCCCGGCCCTCGGCTTTGACGCCACCCTGGATGCATCCATCGCCATCCGTGCACGGTAAAACTCCAGATGGCCTTATCATAACCACACCTACGAACAGTGCGCCTACCCCTTCGGGGTCGCAGATAGTCCGAGCATGCAAGCCCTCTCTCATGCCCGCCGTGCAGCTCCAGAGGACGAGGCTGATGGCGCAGAGTAAATTCGAGGATATGCTGAAGTCAATGGACCTTGAGGAACAAAAGTTAGGAGGACTCCTCATGTTGCACGCTTACTAACTGTAGGCAGGACAATGTCGACCTGGCTCTACCAATATCGGTACTTCGCGTTCGTTACAGCTCAAGAATGGGGCAAAGGCCCGTTGCAGTGGACTGCAGAGCTCCTCAACTTTGCGGAATATGGTACGGCCAGACCAGCCTCGCTCACGAATACCCCACACAATAACCCACCTTCAGGAACACCCGGACTGCGACACACAGTTCATGGACCACCAAGCACATGTCGTTGGTCTATACATGTAGACGTCGAAAATGTAATAGGGGACGCGCTGCCTGAAGACGATCCTTCCGGCAACGACTGGTCCCAACAAAACTTGAGCGAGCCTATCGAAGAACGTCTAGTGGGAGCTCTTCTGAGCAACTCATTTAGCGATGTCACAGAAGCTCAACTGCCCGTCCCGGTCTCCAAGCTCGCCAAGGCAGCTCAACGTTCACCTTCCGACTTACTACTTGAATCACTAGGCTTTGCCATCATGGGCCGGAGCATCGAACTTGTTCAGTCTTGTCTCGACAAAGCGGAGGAGCAGATGATCGACATTGGAACAATTCATCCATTACATATTGCGACTAGCTACCTCGATGGTGGCAAAACATGCTGTCTGATTGTTGATCGGCTCTGTAGGTTCCTTGTGGTGCAGCGATACTACAAGGACTGCATTACAAACGAACATGGCCATACCGTTTTGGACAATCTCTTCCTGTCCGTGCTGAGGAGCCACTCCAGTGCCCCACTATCAGTTGTCGAAGGTTCTTTGGGAGAACGTGCCAGATACGCTGGGAGTGAAGTCGACATTTGTGGCCGCTGGTCTGCCGATTCACACTGTTACCGCAGTTTGCTAGCCTCCGGCGAACGGGCGATTCCTTCAACGTGGAAGCACAAGTTCTGTCACACATCAATACAAGCCGTGTGGCATACCATCTTCATACTGTACGGCACCCTGCCAATGTTGGCAACCGAGCAAAGTGGGTTGTTCAGACACACTTGTCCAAATCCGTCCTGCCATCGCCGAATGCAGCTTGGGCCTTTGCATGCACTAGTGGTTGTTGCAATGTTCTTGGCCACTTACGGCTGCGCAGACGAGGACCTGTTTGGCATCATTGCGTGTTACCTATGCATGACACAAGCAGGTGTTGACCCGCTCGAAGAGGCATGTCTATCAGTACCACAAATCCTGGGCTTTCAAACAGATGATATCTGCATACATGCGGAGATGACACCGTCCGAGCTTGCTACCCAACTCCGGGAAAAAATGTCATCATTTACATTCGGGAATACGGTCACCACCGGCTGGAATTGCCTGGTCACCATCATGCGCATAGCAGAGAGCGCGGGAAGGAGACAAACCAGAATGACCAGCCCTGGCAGCAATGACAGTGACAGCAACTCAATAGTCGGCGACGAAGGAAGCCTGGGCATTGCTGACGAGAACAATCTGATCGTCGCTGACGAGGAAGCCATGGATTGTGAACAAGACGAGCTGCATCTCGACTATCAAGAGGAGCACGCACTGAGTAGGATCGAATTTGGCGGCGAATGCTACGAATGTGAGGACCGCGCATATGACGGCGATCTTTTACTTTGCCTACACAACAGCGGCCTTGGCCATGCCTGGGCTGCCATACAAGCAGAACTCTCCAATTACAGACCACTTGATGAAAGCGACAAATGGTCGTCCCCGTACTTCTCAGTTGAGGGGCTGCTCCAGTCTTTGACCATCAACGGACCTATAGGCATTGCTTACATCAATAACAGGATGCTGAAGCCTTACTGTGGGTGCGGACGATATCTGGAGGCAGAGTTTCTGCCGTTACGACAAGACATGTTCACGGAACACTCCTCAAACATGGATGGTAGTCGCGAAGCATGGGAAAGAACATCCTTCATTGATCCACCATTACAGGAGGATTGAGGTGCAAATGCTTCGAAACGTAGAGGCTATGAAAGGCGTTGGCGCATACGGGCATTTGGATGTTGAGTACAATTTCTGAATTACCATTCGTTTTCAAGCTTGCTGTCGTCTAAGTGTACTTTGTCTCTGACCAACACCTGCTTCACCAGTCAGGCTCGATCACAGGCTGGAAACGAACATAGAAAATTGGAAACGTTTGTCTGATGTTGACATTGCTCATTAGCTAGCTATTGTATCTAGCACCAAGTACTTCAAGCAGTTAATTCGCTCACTATGATGTAGAGCCGACAAACACGGCCAAAGCACTTGTGCAAAGTTGGTTTCATAGCATGCGTTGCAGTCCACCTTATCAGCTCCAGCTCCAGCATATTCTCTTAACGCTCGTTGACCTACGACTACCAACAAATAGCCTGCAGCCCTTGGTGTCTCTGCTCACTGACCATTGCAATAGCTCTCATGCTCACACGGCTCGCTCTCCAGCACATAACATAATGGTATGTATGTCCGCCTGCCTGGTGTTCATTCCAGTACCGGCTAGCTACTTGGTGTTGTACTTCATTTGCTCCGGGCTAAATGATATGACTCCCATGCACACGATCGCTATCGTTTCAAGCGATCGTAACTCCCCTTCGGTCTCAAAGCGTCGTAGTAGTCTGAGCTCCGCCCCTTAGAGCTCTCATAGGCCTTCCCGCCGCTCGAAGACCAGCTTGATCCGCCGTATGCGGCGGGGTAGTATCCTTTATTTGAGCCGAAGCCGCCTGACCCC
>Ga0210040_10000332_pt1 | contig 81987 bp, 63 predicted proteins | sample CryGeyCG12114_NA_FD_185462 | JGI IMG/M metagenome (GOLD analysis project Ga0210040, IMG submission 185462) | Groundwater microbial communities from aquifer - Crystal Geyser CG19_WC_8/21/14_NA (SPAdes) (version 2) | ecosystem: Environmental > Aquatic > Deep subsurface > Groundwater | place: USA...
AGAATACTGCCCGGGTTAACACCATATCCGAAAAATCACAGCTAATAAAAGTACATTTATCAAATTCGGTTTGGGTTAGATTTTGATCGGTGAAATTTACTTTTGTAAAAGTCTTTTCTTCGTAATAGGTTTCTGCCATTATCAGGATATACATTTGGGATAAAATTACAATTATATTTCCAGAAAAAGGTTTTTCCAGAAAAGCCTTTCTGCCTGCTGTTTCCTCATTTATAATCTTTTTTTATGCTGATGCTTTAAGCTCCGGATGCAACTCCTCGTGCATCAAGCCGTTTGTAAGATTAAGCGGTAGGGTAAACCAGCCTTTGCAATCTTGCTTGCCAAAGTTATTTCCCAAAGGCCCCAAATTACCGTCTCGCCTTTTCATCCATGCAAAAAAGTAAACTTTATGTTAAAAATACCGCGCGATAAAAAATTGGATAGTACCCTGGATGTATTCCGGGATGGATATACTTTTATTCAAAAGAAAAGCGAGCAGTTACAGTCTGATATTTTCCAGACCAGGTTATTGGGCATGAAAGTAATTTGTCTGCATGGCCCGGAAGGAGCGCGGGTATTTTATGATCCGGAGAAATTTATGCGAAAAGGCGCCATGCCCCAAAGAGTTCAGAAAACTTTAACCGGCGAAAATGGTGTGCAAACTTTAGATAACGACATGCACCACCAGCGCAAAGCCATGTTTATGTCGCTGATGAACCCGGGAAACATCCACCGGTTAATGGTTTTGCTTTCTAAAGAATGGCAGCAGGCCGTTAAAGACTGGGAAAACGCCAAAGAGATAGTGCTTTTTAAAGGTGCGCAGGATATTATGTGCCGAGCCGCCTGTGCTTGGGTGGGCGTGCCTTTACCCGAAAATAAAGTACGTAAAAGAGCCCGCGATTTAAGTTGGATGGTAGATGCTTTTGGGGCGGCAGGCCCTAAACACTGGCGCGGCAAACAGGCCCGGCGGCGGAGTGAGAAGTGGATTGAGGAAATTATCAAACAGATACGTAACGGTAAGTTGCTCCTCGACGAAAAACTACCAGCGGCAGTTGTTGCCCGTCACCGCGATGCCAATGGCCAGTACCTGGACCGCAACATGGCGGCTATTGAATTATTAAATTTAATTCGCCCGATTGTGGCCATTGCCTGGTACGTGGTATTTTCGGCGCTTGCTTTACATCAATACCCCGTAACGCGGCAAAAATTTTTGAACGGAGCAGATAACTACGATGAGCTTTTTGTACAAGAAGTTCGCCGTTTTTATCCGTTCACGCCGTTTTTAGGAGCTTTGGTGCGCCAAGATTTTAACTGGAACGGTTACTATTTCCCGAAAGGAACGATGGTTTTGCAGGATGTTTATGGTATGCACCACGATGCCCGGTTTTGGGAAAGGCCCGATGCTTTTTATCCGGAGCGTTTTCGGGACTGGCAGGGCAGTCGTTTCGATTTTATGCCGCAGGGCGGCGGCGATTTCAGTAATGGCCATAGATGTGCCGGCGAATGGATTACCATAGAAGCCATGAAGTTAAGTTTGCATTACCTGACCAAAAGTATAAAATACGAAGTCCCGGAACAGGATTTACATTTCAGCTTATCTAAACTGCCCACCTTGCCCGAAAGTGGTTTTGTCATCAACCGGGTGAGGAGAGTAGATAACTTTGAGTCGATTATTACCGGAGTGGGTTGTCCTTTTCACAAATAAATAGTACGGGATTATAAAGACAGCTACTAGCAGAAAATTAAATAAGTTTGTTTTTGTAAATGAAATATCGTTTAAAACTAGTTATATACGTTTCGTTAATAAATGCCGGTCATGGTCTTTAAAGTCAAATTTATGGTAAAGGGCTTTGCCGGCCTTATTGTGTCTTTCTGCTTCGAGGTGTAATACCCGTAGGTTCAGGTTTTTGGCTTCGGCTATAATATAAGTTAGGGCCTGGGAGCCAAAACCCTGCTGCCGGAAATCTTCTTCAATAAATAATTCATCCAAGAAAGCAATGCGGCCACCAAACTCGAAACTATAGCAAAAGGTCAACGCCAGGTAACCGATGGTTGTTTCTTGTAAACGAAGTAACCAGATTTTACCCAGTTCCGGCGAAGACAGGAAATGCTGCAGTACGGGTTTTGCCTTAGATGCATCAAATGGATACTGATCAATCGCATAAAACTTTTCCTGCATTGCCAATATTGGTAAAGTATGGGCCAATGTAGCTATTTCGAACTGTAATGACATAGATATTTCTTTGTCGTTGTAATACTTTCTTACTCGCGTACGGTTTTTCTTACCACCACATTTTATTACTAACTAAACAAATTTTATTTTGAGGTAAATAAAAAAATAATCGAATTGTTTAGCTATTTTATTTAGATAGCTAAGCGGTTGTGGCTTGTAAAATTACAATTAAATTAAAATGTGAATAATTTAATTATATTTATATTTTAATTATTGTTGAAAGAAAACCGGAAGGACTGAGAAGAAATACTTGCCCGCAAATTTTTCTTCAGGCCGGATGACTGTCCAGCGCTTTGATTTCAGATTTATAAGCCGGTGGCAATAATAAGTTTTTGATAAACCATTCCAGGTTAATAAAGCGGCTTAATTTATATAAGGTAAGCACCGGCGTTAGTACCGAAATTTTGTTTAAAAGTAAGAGCTGCTTTACACGGTCTGGTACCACCATTATTTGGGCCTGTCGTAAAACAAAATAACGGATTAAGCCCAGATGTTTGCGGTACTGCAGGTACAGATCTGTCGTGTAGCGGCTTTTTTCCAGATCTTGTTGCAGATGCGCAGCCCGCATTTGCTCCCAGGCAGTAAAAGTTGTTGGTAAACCCTTTATAGCCATTCGGTGCCCAACCCGGTAAAATACTTCAAATACATCCGCTTTTTCGGCCAACGTTAATGTTCTCTCCAAGAGCTCATACGAACGAATAGAATAATCTATCAGCATAAAAAGCACATCGCGGTAAGCCCAATCCGGTATAGCTGCGCCCCGCGCTTTTTCTACTCCGCCGTGAATAGCGCGCATTTTATCTATTGCCCGCAAAGCATCTTCTTTTTTAGAAAAAACAATCTGGCGGGCATAACCAACCGTAGAGAAAAGCCGCCCCAGCGGATCGGCGGGGAGCCGGCCGGTAAAATAAAGCCAGTCTACGGCTTTGTTTAAAGCAAACTCTGCCGAGGCACCCGCAAAAATAAAAAGAATGGTATCGCCCTTGCCCCAGATCTCCCGCACAATAGAATTTTTAGATACAAAATACTCCATATTATACTAACGATATCGTTGGGCAAAATGTGGTGTTTGGGTTGAAGATAATTTGTTTTATATGATAGTTTTTCGGCTTAAAATAAATAATTGAAAATAAACGGGAATGGCATGGTTTTTAAGTTATTAGCTTTAAATAAGTATAAATTTAAATTTTATACGAATTTTGTTTTTTCCTGAAAATAGATAATCTAAATATTGCCGGGAATAAAAAAAATACAACATATTTGTAATGTAAATAATCTATTTTTTGAAAAGTAAGCAGATGGAAAATTTAGTAATTGAAACCAATGTACTAACAACAGAACAGGTTTTAAATAAACTATTAAACTCGGTGCAGGAATATCGGGTAAGATATCCGGAATTAGGTTACATAATTTCTGGCATGGAAGTAATGCGCCAACAGAACCCGCAGGAAGAGCTTTTACCTTTAATGTTAAGGGTTAATGCTTACATGAGAGATAAACTTTTCGAATACTATGTTATCCGGGTGATGCAGCATAAATTTCAGCAAGACTTGGAGGCGGTGCAAACAGAAAAACCCGTAGAACACAGTAGCGACACTTATTTAGAATTTTTAGGTTTTAAAGAAACCACCCCTATCAAATAAAGCCTTTATAAAAAACATCCATTCCTCTAAACATCATCAAAATTAACCAGAAAGGCAGCTATACAGCTGCCTTTCTGGTTTTCTATCCGGATAATCAAATTATTTTAGCTTGTATCCTGATATCCCCGAAAGAATAAAACCAGTATTATTATAGTTAGATATTAAATAAAGACGTTTATTTTATGACCGGTTTATTAAAAAGGTTTGTCGCTGTTTTTACCCTGGTAAGTTTAGAATTAGCTGTACTGGCCGGAGTAGCGATAGTTTCGGTATTAGTATTTTTGCTGATGGCCAAAACTGTTTTTATAGATCAGAATAATGCGCTGGACCAGGCTGCCTTTGCCTTTGCCGAAGCCCATACCAGTAATAACTTAACTCGGTTTATGAGGTTTATTACTTTTTTTGCTTCCCGGGACTTTCTGATTATAGGTTCGGTTGGATTGGCCTTATTCTTTCTCTTTATAAAAAAGCACCGGTGGTATTCGATTAAAATTCCGGTTATTGCGGCCGGCAGCTCTTTGCTGAACCAAGGTATGAAATTATGGTTTGACCGGCCCCGACCCGAAACTGCTTTTTATGAGCAACCCGGCTTTAGCTTCCCGAGTGGCCATGCCATGATTGGAGGCGCTTTCTACGGTTTGTTAATTTACTTAGTCTGGACCAGCCTGCCGCATAAACTGTGGCGCTGGTTCTTGGTTTTAATCTTGGGTATTGGGGTACTTTTAATTGGCTCCAGCCGCATTTACCTGCACGTGCACTATGCCAGCGACGTAATTGCCGGTTGGTCGGCGGGTTTTGTTTTCCTGATTATATGTTTACTAATCATGCGGCAACTGGAATTAAATTATGCCCGCAAAGCGCACGAAGTCCTAGACCAGGACCGGGCAGCATAGCCATTGCAGTATTTAAAAAAAGCAAGTTGAGATATTATAACTTAACCCAAACCCGCAAAGCTTTTAAGCCGCTTACGCCCTGTAATTCTTCCAGATCCAGGTCTTCCACTTCTTTGCGCAACATGCCTATATTTTGCAGGTAATCGATGTATTCTTTGTATTCGTTGGCTTCGCGGCCCTGGGCATAAACCAGGGCTATGCTGCCGGGCTGGGTAAGCCTTTCCAAAGTGCCGATTACCGTAGCTTTGTCGATCCGTTTTTTTACAATTTCGTAGCGAACATTATAGGCGCCGTCTACGTCAAATTTGCGTTCGTCGCGCCGGAACCGGATAGCTAGGGGCTGACTATAAATAAGAATAAGCTGGGTTGTTTCGAGGGGCAGGGGCAATTCTGCTTTTAAAGCGGCCGTACGCCGGGTAATTTCGCACATGGTCATGAGCTGCCACAACCGGAGGTTTTTAAGAAAAACCATATCAAAGGGCCGGTTTTCTACCAGCGAAGCACCCATATAAATGTTAAACTCCACGCCATCGGTTTTAAACTTCTCAAAATAATGCGGGTACATTTTTTGGGCTTTTTCTTCTTCCTGATCTAGGTAATCCGATATTGTTTGATTAATACGCGTTAAGCTTTCTTCGTATGCTTTGCGCCGCTTATACAAAATGCCCAGTTTCGGGTCCATGGCTTGGTAGTATGCAGAGATAGCTGGTTGCAGAGTTGGATTGTTATTTTCGAGATAAGTAAAAATAGGCTCAACGTGTTTTTTAATCACCTCAAATATGGCGGCTTCGTCTTGCGACAAAATGCCCCGGCGCAGTTTCCGTAGGTTTTTACTTATATAAAATTTCAATTCATCCAGAATAGGCAAGGGTTGTGTTGCAATGGCCTGCTTTAAAACTTTTTCTACCAGCCGCAAATGTTCTACCAAATCGCCCTGAATGGCAACATTTCTTTCGGTAGAGGAACTGCGGATATCGGAAACGCCATAAATCGGGTAAACATCCTGGAAAACAATGGGTTCTATATCAACTGTTTCGCCATTTTCCCGCTGCTCCAGTAAGTTAAGCGCCGCTTCTTTAAAGCGCCATTCCAATACTGGATGTATATTGGTGAATTTTTCTTTAATTACATTTTGCACCCGGCTTTCCAGATCTTCGGCGTTGCGCCTTAATGCGGCTTCAAAATGCGGTAAAAACTGCGCTATTTTGGTCAGTGAAAAGTTATTCAGGTCATTTACGTACGGCGAACCTAATTCAAGAATGCCCAGAATCTGGTTTTCATTGCGCAGTAAAGCCAGAATCATGCTGTTTATTCCCATTTCCCGGATCTGAGATTTTACTTCATCGGGCAAAGACGAAGTTTTAATATCTTCGAAAACAATGGGGTCCTGTTCTTGTATCAGTTTGTCATATATAACTTTAAACGTTCGAGAATTAGAAGAAAACTCAATTTGGGGAATAAGAAAACTGTGGTTGATTTTACGGCCGAAATTTACGAACGTATTCCTCTTTTTATTAAAGGCAGCTACTCCCAACTGCAGGCTGGAGCGGCCAAAAAATATCCGCAGTTTTTCCTGGAGTTGTTCAAACTGGTTCGGGGCCATCAGTACATCTTTCTCCAGTAAATCCAGCTTAATAGCCGATAGGGTTTCCTGTTCGGTTACATCAACCAGATCCATCACGTAAAAACCTTCAAAAGCATAATCGCTGGGAGATAAGTAGCGGAGCCATAAATCCAGGTCATCCATATTCCCCAGTAATAATTTAATATCTTCCTCGGATAAAGTTTTATCCGAACAGGTTTTAACTTCCATGAAGTTTGTATTAAAACCTACTTTATAGTGCCGGTAAAGGCCCAGCTGGTAATCGGGAACGGTAAATACGGCTGCTTCTTCCAAAGGTACCGGCACCTGGTACACGTCTTCCAGAATGGTTAATAATGCCTGCCGGATCATAAAACCCAGCATGGTTTGGGCATCCATGTTAAGCGGACGCTTGAGCTGATTATTGTCATGGATAAATATTTCCCGGAACTTAGGGGTTTGGTAAAAACTGGTATTCTGGAAAGGAACCAAAGCCCCCCGCATGGCCGTATCCCAGGTTGCAGGCGGAAAAATAGCAGTCATCAGGAGCTCAATTAAATCTTCGTGGCCCTGAATGCCGGTACAATCATCGCAGGGCTCTTGTAATTCCGGAGCTAACTGCAACTGCCGGTTTATTTCTTTGGCAAAGCGGGATATTCCTTTGTTATCGTCGTTGATTTTCGATTCCCAGTAACGGATAAGCGGGGCAAAACTTAAAAAAGTTTTAAAAGGAAAGTTACTAATACTTAACTGGAAATCTGTACTCTTCATAAAATAAGAAGTGGTAAAGAAAATTAGGGTTTATGTTTACTATTATATACTTATTTGAAAAAGAAATAGGTACAATAAAGCTTTGGATTTATTGAGCCGGCTTTACCTGTCGGGTGCTTTGGTAAAATAAAAAGCAGCTTTGAGGCTGCTTTTTATTTTCTTTTTATTTTGTAGTCGGATACCAGTTCCGAAGCCGGACTTCTATATTTTTATTGGCATCATTCACCATTTTTTTAAAGCTTTCTACATCACTCAGGCCCGATTGCCCCCGGTAATGATACGGATAAACTATTTTGGGCTGGAAGGCTAGTACCGCCTGAGCCGCCTGGTTTATATCCATGGTATAAGGTAAGTTCATACAAACAAAAGCAACATCTATATTCTTCAGGGCGCGCATTTCAGCTATGCCTTCGGTATCGCCGGATAAGTAGATATTTTTATCACCCATGGTTAATACATACCCATTGCCCCGGCCTTTGGGGTGGCGCGCATCGGTTGTATCGGGCAGATTATACATCGGAATAGCTTTAATGGCAATATCTTTTTGCTGAGTTTGCGCTCCGTTTTTGATAATTACTGCTTTTTGTTTGTAGGCAGCGGGCAGCATATCGGCTACGGCCGGCGGCACTATAAAAGTGGCCTTTTTCAAATCCAGCGCTTCCAGGGTTTTCAGGTCCAGGTGGTCAGCATGAATATCCGTGATCAGCACCAAATCGGGTGGTGCTATGCCGGCAAACCCGGCGGCTCCCCCGTACGGATCCACATAAATGGTTTTATTGTTCCATTTCAGCACCAGGGTAGCGTGGGTTATGGGTTGGATACTCAACATACCTTTACTGGTTTTTACCTGGTCGGGCTTGGTGCCCTGGGCATACATACCAGTACAGGATAAAAAAGAAAGCAGAAAAATTAAGAGTTTCAGTTTCATAATAGCTTGTTTTGGGTGTAACAGTTTAACTGCACAGATGTTTACCTGCACTGGAAAATACGAATTTTGCTGGAAAGAGGAGAAAGAAGTTTTAACCAGAACAAAACCCAAGTATTATATTCCGCTGAAATCTGTTTTGTTACTGGCTCAGGATTCTAGCAAAACTGGTTTTTTAGCTCCATCCTAAATCCCTCCCGGGTGGGTGCTACCGGTTAGAGAGAGACTTAATTTTAGTTTGCTTTATAAATATGGGTATTTTCCGAAAAACCTGATGTATAACCAGATTCTGCAGAATAACAGGTTTGAACTACTTAACAGAATATAAATTTATTTTATGAAGCGGTAGTTAAATACACGGTGAAGCAAATAAGTTGAGGATACTGCTTAGTAAGTCACGGAAGTAACTTCCGCGCCATAGAAAAAGCTTTTTCATTTTTCCCTACAAGATTAGCTTGGGAGGGAGTAGGGGCAGGAAGATAGCTTTTATAAGGTAAATTTTAACCTAACTTATTTTATTCACAAGGTATTATAGATGGCACAGAACTTGTCGGAAATCAAATTAAGGAAAACAACCGCCCCTAACCCCGCCTAAACTTAGGCGGGGAACAATTTACCTTTTCGGGAATATTTAATTCCGATAAGTTACGACGTTCTCTATAAATCAGAGGAATAAGCCATTAGATATCTTCTATATGCCGGGCAGCCGGAGCGGGATGATCTATAAATTCGCCTTCCCAACGGGCTACCACGGCCGAGGCCAGGCAGTTGCCTACTACATTAACGGCTGTTCTGGCCATATCCATCAGTTCGTCGATACCCAATATAATAAAGATTGGCTCTACGGGCAGGTTAAAAGAAGCCGCTGTGCCGAGCAGAATTACCAGCGAAGCGCGGGGCACGCCGGCTACGCCTTTACTGGTTAACATCAGGGTAAATACCATTAATAGCTGTTGCTCCCAGGGCATATTAATGCCGGCCGCCTGCGCCACAAAAACCGAAGCCAAAGAAAGATATAAAGTGGTGCCGTCCAGGTTAAAACTATAGCCCATCGGCATTACAAAAGCTACTACTTTACGCGGAACGCCAATCGATTCCATGGCTTCCATTGCCCGGGGTAAGGCAGCTTCGGAACTGGTAGTGGCAAAGGCAATGGAAACCGGCTCGGCAATAGCACTTACAAATTTGCGGACCGGGATACGGAACAGCAGCGCTACCGGTAAAAGCACCAATACTATAAAAGCAATTAAAGAAACGTATAAAGTAGCCAGCAGCTTAAATAAGTTTACTAATATCCCAAAACCCATGTGGCCCACCGTGTAAGCAATTGCAGCCCCCACGGCCACCGGCGCAAAAAGCATGATAATATTGGTAAACTTAAACATTACTTCGGCCAGGCTTTCGGTAACATCCAACAGCGGACGGCGCCGGTTTTCGGCCAGCATGGCCAGTCCGATTCCAAACAAAATACTGAATATTACAATTTGCAAAACCTGACCTTCGGCAACCGATTTGGCAACATTTTCCGGGAAAATGTGCAGAATAATATCCGATATAGATTGCTTTTCCGGAGCTTTAATTTCTTCGGTAGCGGCGGCTCTTAAAACAATACCTTCGCCGGCCCGGCTAATATTAATGGCCGCTAAACCTATAAAAAGCGCAATAGTTGTAACTACTTCAAAATAAATAAGGGACTTTATACCCATTTTTCCCACCTGTTTCAGGTTAGAGTGGCCGGCAATGCCCACTACCAGGGTAGCAAAAATGAGCGGCGCAATAATGGTTTTAATCAGGCGCAAAAATATTTTACTCAGTACATTCAGGTTTTGGGCAAACTCCGGAAAAGAATAACCAATTTCCGCGCCTAAAATCATACTCACCAATATCCAGGTAGTTAGGTTGCGCCTCCGGAAAGCATAATAAACCAAGAAAGTAATACCGGCCCAACGAATAGCATTTAAAATCATGGGCGGAAAAGAGATGTTGCCGTAAGTTTGCAGTACCGTAAGAACAGCCGCTAAAGTTAAAATCAAGAGCGGGAAAATCAATAACTTAGATAATTTCATGTATCACTGAGATAAAAACTTTGCTGCAAGTGTGGCGGAAATAAATAATTAACAGCAATTCTTTTATGTAATAGGTTAGTTTTATTTGTATTCGGCAAAGATATAATTTTCTTTTAATCTGGAAAGAGGCGAATAAAACTACAGCTGCTAATTTTAATTAATTATACAAGCAGATTTATAAATCTCCGTATAACTTGCATGTAAAATCCTGCGATATTTGTACATAAGCCTATTTCTTCATTTCCTAAGTTTTAAAATCCATGCTCCGTTGGCATATCGAATCCAAAGAATTGCACTTGCGTTATACCTGGAAAATTTCACGCAACAGTTCCGATGTTAAAACCAATTTATTTATCCGGGTAGCCGATCAGCAATACGTTGGTATCGGGGAAGCGGCGCCTAATATTCGGTACGGCGAAACAGCAATTGCTTTAGCCAATCAATTTTCTTCTTTAATCGATAACGGCTTGGAACTGGTGCGTTCGCTGGAAGATTTGCAAATGCTGCTTTCCCTGCATGGGGTTGCAAATGCTTTGCGTTTTGCGGTAGAATCGGCTTACATCCATTATCATTGCCAGCGCCATCATAAAAGTGTCAGTGAGTTTTTGGGAGTAGCTTTACCCGTAGCAGTGCCCACAGTCTTTACTTTACCGATTATGGAACCGGACCTTATTCCTGATTTTATCCGCGATAATAACTTAAATCGTTTCCAGACGCTTAAAGTAAAAGTAAACCAGGAAAATGCCCTGGACCTGATTCGGGAAGTAAGTAAAAACAGTAATTGCCCCCTGATTATTGATGGCAACGAAGCCTGGGAAGAACCCGATAATTTGCTGCAAGTGCAGGAACAATTAGAGGCCTTACCAATTGTAATGATCGAGCAACCAATGCCCGCCAACAAGGTGGAAGAATATATTTACCTTAAACAAAATTCCCGTTACGATTTATTTGCCGACGAATCGGTGACGAACTACGCCGATTTTGATTTGATTCAAAAGCAATTTCACGGGGTTAATATGAAATTAATGAAAGCCGGCGGATATCTGAACGGAAAGCATATACTGGACCAAGCCCGCCAGCATCAACTTAAAACCATGATCGGCTGCATGGTGGAAACGTCTCTGGGCATTTGGTCGGCTATGCAGTTATGCCAGGGTATTGGTTTTGCCGATTTAGATGGTTTCTTGATTTTAAAAGATGAGCTCTTTGGCATTGTTCAGGAACGGGAAGGAAAATTGTTTGCCCGCTAAAAAATAGCGGCTAACCTTAACTAACCTTAAAGTTTTACGGTAGTATTTTAAAAGTAAAACTGGTAAGAGTCTGTACAAAAAATAAAAGTAGCCATAATTTATGACTACTTTTACAGGACTATTATGAAAAAACTAAGGAAGAATTTTAAATACAGGTAAATTTTGTATCCTATTTATTTTACTAACCTTTAGCTTTTGCTTTTACGAAATTATGCCTCCGCAATCTCTTTAATAAATACGGAAAATAGCCGGAATAAATACGGAAAATAGGGAATAGGCTGATTTTGGTTAAGTTTTTGCGTTTGTATTTTTATGTTTTTGGAAGTATTTAATAGCCAAGGGCATTAGCGAAAGCAAAATAATACCCGGAATAACCAGGTAAATGTAATTTTCTAATTGCGGAAATTTTTTGCCGATAAAATAAGCTCCCAACACCAGCGTGCATATCCAGAGGGTAGTTCCGATAAACGTAGATACGATATAAAGCGACAGGTTAAAATTACTTACTCCGGCCAGCAAAGGATTAAAAGTTCGGATAACCGGAATAAATTTGCCGGCAATAATGGCAGTTCGGCCCTGGGTTTTATAAAACTGTTCGGCACTTTGTAAATGTTTCCTTTTAAAATACCAGGAGTCCGGCTTATTATAAAGGCCTTTACCCATTTTTTACCAATTGTATACCCCAGTAAATCGCCCAGTATACCCGAAATTATCAGCAAAGGAATCAGCAGGTATATATCTGTTTTTATTATATTGGTGGCGCACAGCAAGCCGGTAGTAAACAAAAGCGAATCGCGACCCGGAATAATAATTCCCAGCAATAAACCAGTTTTAATAAATACAATAACACAAATCAGGGCAATACCGCCGTACCGGATCATTTCTTCCGGTGAAGATATTGCCATTAAAAACAAGTTATCTGCTTCCAAGGACCTACGGTTGAAATTTATTTTCAGTACAACGCCACGGGGATTTGGTTCGTGTTAAAAAATACAGACCGGAATATTGTACCTAATAAGGTAAAAACAGCGTTTATAAGCTAAATAAGTATCTTATTAGCATAATATTAAGCCCCAAACTAAATGCCGTCCATAGAGGAAGAAATAAAGCAAAAAGTTTTTAAAAGTATTTATCAGAAAGCTAATATAAATCTGGTTTATACCACGGGTTGGTTGCAAACGCATCAGAACGAAATTTTCCGGCCCTTCGGCATTACTTTGCCCCAGTTTAATATATTAAGAATATTGCGCGGACAACATCCACAACCAGCTTCCATTAATTTATTAATTGATCGGATGCTGGATAAAACGTCTAATGCCTCGCGCATTGTAGATAAACTCGAAACCAAAGGTCTAGTAACCCGAACCCCATCGGTCAACGACCGCCGTACGGTAGACGTTACGATAAATCCGGCTGGCTTGGAATTGCTGCAACGTTTAGATGAAAAAGCAGATGAATTAAGTGGCGGCCTTAAAAACTTAACCCCGGAGGAAGCTGTGGAATTAAATCGTATTCTGGATAAAATCCGGGATTGAATCATCTTTGAATTTTAGTTAAAAAGCCACCGCCAATCTATTGCTGGATAAACTTCTTCCGCATTTTCTTTAATTTAATTTCCGATATTACGCAAAGAAGAAATAACAATATTTGCGCTTAAACGGGCCATTCCGCTCGAAATTAGACGGTTGTTTATTATTCTGATAACGGTTATGAATGGTAACAAATAAGCCTTTTACTACTTTTGCGTGTTACTTTCAGTAAACAAAAACATAGCATTTATAATGCAAAGAAGAAAAGTCTACTACTTGCTTACATCTTATTTTTCTTTCACTTTACCCTTAGTGCAGATTAAAGCTTATTCTTATCTGCATTTGCTATAAAGCAAGCGCAATTTATATTTTCTATATATTTAATATATCTTTAAACTGGTACGATTCGTGCCCAGATTCACCCGAACCGGATTAGAAAAAAAGCTTTATATGTTTTTACATTTAATGTATATACATATATTTGCATCATAATTCGTTTGCCGATGCGATTAGAGGAAGAAATAATACAACCTGCTTTTAAAGACGAGTACCAGAAGGTTTTAATTAATGTATTTTACACTAGTTCCTGGTTGCAGGCATCATTATCCAGGTTATTTAAAAAATATGACCTTACTATGCCGCAGTTTAATTTATTGCGCATTTTAAGAGGGCAATACCCGAAGCCGGCCACAATTAATTTGCTTATAGAGCGCATGCTGGATAAAACATCCAATGCATCGCGACTGGTAGATAAACTGGAAGCTAAAAACCTGGTGACCCGCAAACAATGCCCAAACGACCGGCGCACCGTGGATGTTTTAATTACCCAAGCCGGCCTGGATTTGCTTAGCCGCATGGATGAGGAAAATATTTATCAGGCAATAAATAATTTAACCGAACCGGAAGCACGGCAACTAAATTTATTATTAGATAAAATAAGACAATAATCCCAATCAATAAAAAACCATTTAGAAACCATGAAAAAAAATTTGTTATCCTCCTTTGTCGTAGCCGCTCTTTTGTTTTCCGCGCCAAATCTGGTTAGTGCCCAAACCGTAGCATCGGCCGCTAAAACTACTAAAACCACCAAAGTAACTGCTACCTCTTACAAAGTAGATCCGGCCCAGAGTAATGTAACCTGGAACGGTAAAAAAGTTACCGGCGAGCACAATGGTACTATTAAAATTGCTAATGGTGCTATTCAGGTAGATAAAAACCAAGTAATGGGCGGTACCATTGAAATGGATATGAACAGCATTGTAGACCTGGATATTAAAGATCAGGAATACAATCAGAAATTAATCGGTCACTTAAAATCCGAAGATTTCTTTTCGGTAGAAAAACACCCGCGCGCTACTTTCAAAATTACGAGTGTAACGCCTATTAAAGGTGCTGCAGCTGGTGCTCCTAATTATACTATAGCCGGCAATTTAACCATTAAAGGCATTACAAACCCAGTAACTTTCCCGGCCGAAATTACAGTTAACGGAAATTCGGTGGCGGCAAAATCCGAAGCGGTTACTTTAGACCGGACCAAATGGGATATCCGTTATGGTTCTAAAAGCTTCTTTGCTAATATTGGCGACAAAGCTATTATGGATGATTTTACCATTCAGTTTAATGTAGTAGCGAATAAATAATTTCTATTTTTCTTTCGTAATAGCTTATCTGCTTCGTAATCGTTTTATACAACTGCGAAGCAGATTTTTTTTTAAGATAATTGTGCTGACCTTTGTATATTCAAGACAATATTCTTTTTAGATCTTAAAGTTTTGCAAGCATCTACCACCACCCAATCTGCATCCCATCCGGCCAAAAAAGGTATTAAATCCACCCTGATAAGCTTGCTGGTAAGCGTAGGATTGGTTTTAATTAAAGGTACCGCCGGTATTTTGGGTAATTCGTATGCCCTGGTTGCCGATGCCATTGAGTCGGCTTCAGATGTGCTGAGTTCGCTTATTTTATTTGCGGGTTTACGGATTGCCGCTAAAGCCCCGGACCACGATCATCCGTACGGCCACGGCAAAGCTGAACCTTTAGCCGCTACGGTTATTTCCTTAATTATGGCAGCAGCGGCTATCCTGATTGTAGTAGAAAGCGTCATTAATATCTTAACGCCCCACAATGCTCCCGAAACTTTTACCTTGTGGATTTTGGCCGGCGTGGTGCTGGTAAAAGAAGTTTTGTTCCGGTTTGTAGATAAAGTGGGCGAAGAAGCAAAAAGTACGGCAGTTAAAGCCGATGCCTGGCACCACCGCAGCGATGCCATTACTTCGGCAGCAGCTTTTATCGGGATTTCTATTGCTATAATCGGGGGAAAAGGCTTCGAAGTAGCCGACGATTATGCGGCCCTGGTAGCAGCGGTAATTATATTCGTAAACGCTTACCTGGTTTTCCGGCCGGCCCTGAATGAAGTAATGGATGCTGCGCCGCCTCAGGATATTGTACTGGAGGTAAAAGCTTTAGCCAGCCAGGTGCCCGGCGTACAAGGTTTAGATAAATGCTTTGTCCGGAAAATGGGATTTGAGCTATTTGTAGACTTGCACGTGTTAGTAGATGGCAGTTTAACGGTAACGGAAGGCCATGATATTGCGCACGAAGTGAAAGATATTATTCTGCATGAGAATCCGCGGATTTATGATGTCTTGATCCATATTGAACCTTATAATGCAAACCCTGGACCTCATTTGGAAGCGGTTGTTTAGCAATAAGTTGCCATTTTTTAAATATTAAAATCAGCTCTTGTTTTCGTAATCTGAGTTGTGAAAATTACTAGTGCTTGATAAACTATAGATTGTCGGGTATTGGAATAACTGATAATTTGTTTCAGGTGAAAACACACTGAAACGGCGGCCAGGATTCCCGACAAACAAACCTTAATGGAACACTAGCTTTCCAGAACAAACTCCGGGGGTAAGGCAAAACTCAGGTGGTTTTTTTTGCTGCGGCTGTTTAGCTGATCCAGGAAATTGTCCAGGTCGGCTTTGTATTCCAGGTGGTAGTCTTCGTGCAGGTTTTTCCGGATTAACTGCATCGTTCTTACAACTAATCGGGCGGTGGCGGTAAAAAAGCTTTTATAACTGCTTTCAAACTGGCCGGTAAAATTATCGAAGATTAAACGCAACAGGTAAAAATGTAAATCGATTTCGTCTTTAGGATCTTTGGTGATGCGTTTGAAACGGGCAATTTCTTTAACGGCTTTGCGCAAAGAGCGGGTAATACTTTTGGTTAAGTTGCGGCCGGTAAGGCCGTACATAAGTGCGTGTATTTTCTCCGCTGTTTCTTCCTGAACCAATTCCAGCGTAATATCCGGTAATAGTTCGTAAGCCAGCATATCGTACAATTCCGCATCCCGCCGGGCCGCTTTTAAAATAATAGCTTCTTTTTCTTTATCCGAAAGTTCTTTTACAGCTTTTTTAAATTCGGCGGAAGGTACGGGCATAGCAAGTAAGTTTTTTATATTAACTACTAAACGCTGATTTAGTTAAAGAATGTTTTAAACGCTTCTATTGCCATGAAAATCTTTAGACGAACGCTTCAACTAGTTTAGAAATGAATTTAGTTTAGAAATGAATTTTATTGCTTTTAATTTCTGAATGGCATTTAGCGCTTTGATATTATATCATCTGTTTAGTTAAAGATATAAGCCTGACTGCTGATTAGCACCAGCTTCTTTTTCAACTATTTGCAACCTAATTTTGGGTTTTAAAAGTATACTAAAATACCAGGTAGAGTGGGGGATAATTAAGCTTTTTACTTTTAAAACTAAGCTTAATTTCGTAAATTTGTGAATATGAATACTGCAACCGAAATCGAATTTCAGGAAGATGTTTTGCTTCTGGAGGAAGTAATAGATCTGAAAAATCTGGTCGTGTATAACGACGATTACAACACATTCGACCACGTAATTGAAACCCTGATTACAGTTTGTAAACACGAGCCGGAACAGGCAGAACAATGTACGTACCTGATTCATTATAAAGGCAAATGTACCGTTAAAGTGGGCACGTTCGAAGAGCTGGAAGCTATGTGTGCTGCTATTCACGACCGCGGTATTTCGGCCGATATTGTTTAACCTGAATATACTGAATGAATTTCCCGTCCAAGTTAATTGAAAATGCGGTTGAAGAGTTAGCTAAACTTCCGGGAGTGGGCCGTAAAACAGCCTTACGGTTGGTATTACATTTACTAAAAAGCGAAACCGAGAATACGCAATCTTTGTCGGAAGCGCTTTTAAAAATGCGATCTGAGATTACTTATTGCCAAATCTGTCATAATATTTCCGATACCGAAATTTGTAATATATGCGCCAACCCGCTCCGCGACCATACTTTATTATGCGTGGTGAGCGATATCCGGGATGTAATTGCCATAGAAAATACTGGTCAATATAAAGGCGTGTACCATGTTTTAGGAGGAGTAATTTCGCCCATAGAAGGTATTGGCCCGTCCGATCTTAATATTGCTTCTCTGGTAGAACGCTTACCAAATTCGGAGATAAAAGAAATAGTTTTGGCGGTAAGCCCTACCATGGAAGGCGATACCACCGCTTTTTATATTACCCGTAAGCTGCGCGACTTTCCCGTAAAAATAACCACCATTGCCCGCGGCGTACCGGTAGGAGGAGAGCTGGAATATACTGACGAAATTACCCTAGGGCGTAGCATTGTAGAGCGAACCTCTTATAGTAAATAAGAAAACCCTAACAGGCTACTGATTTTCGGTAGCCTTTTTCTTTTCTTTCCGCCGCCCGCTTTTTATATTCAAAACCTCTAAAAGAAGCTTCACCCTTAAATTAAAATTATTCTTAAGCTTATTTTGGATTTATAAAAATTGAACCTGCATAATTAAAGATAAATTTATACTTTTGGCTTCCTAATATACATGAATCATGCAAGCAACAGAACAGTTAACCAGTTTTTTATCTGACCGGATTATGGCTTTGGCCGAATCCCAAACCATTGCGATGGCCAAAAAGGCCCGCGAACTGGCTGCTCAGGGACATGATGTTATCAACCTGAGTTTTGGTGAACCTGATTTTCAAACTCCTCAATATATTAAAGACGCGGCTAAAAAGGCCCTGGACGATGGCTTTACCTTTTACACGCCGGTAGCAGGTTACCCCGATTTGCGTCAGGAAATTGTCGCCAAACTAAAGCGCGATAATAACCTGGATTATAAACCCGAAAACATTGTGGTTTCTACGGGCGCGAAACAATCTATTGCCAACGTAGTGATGAGTTTGGTGAACCCGGGCGATGAAGTTATTATTTTCTCGCCGTACTGGGTTTCTTATGAAGAAGTAGTAAAATTAGCCGAAGGTATTCCGGTGCTGGTGAAAGGCAGCATCGAAAATAATTTTGTTATTAAACCGGAACAACTCGAAGCGGCTATTACCTCCAATACCAAACTGGTAATGTATTCTTCTCCTTGCAACCCGACCGGTTCGGTGTTTAGCAAAGAAGAATTAGAAGCGTTTGCCCGTATCCTGGAAAAACATTCGCAGATATATGTAATGGCGGATGAAATATACGAATACATTAATTTTACCGGCGCCCACGCCAGTATGGCGGAGTTTGATTTTATAAAAGACCGGGTAGTAACCGTTAACGGCTTTTCTAAAGGTTACGCCATGACCGGCTGGCGCGTGGGCTATATGGCAGCCTGCAAAGAAATAGCCGATGCCTGCGATAAAATGCAAAGCCAGATTACTTCCGGAACCTGCTCTATTGCGCAAAAAGCTGCCGTAGCGGCCTTAAAAGGCGGACGCGGGGCTGCCGAAGAAATGAGTGCTGCTTATTTGCGCCGCCGTGATTTGGTTCTGGGTTTGATGAAAAATATACCGGGCTTTAAAACCTACGTGCCGCAGGGCGCTTTTTATATTTTCCCGGATGTGAGTGCCTATTACGGCAAAACTACACCAAGCGGGCAAACCATTAAAAATTCATCGAACTTAAGTATGTACCTGTTAAACGATGCTTTTGTGGCAGCAGTAAGCGGAGATGCTTTTGGCGCCGATGAGTGTATCCGTTTTTCTTTTGCTGCTTCCGACGAAAAGCTGACCGAAGCCATGCAACGGATAAAAGAAAGTTTGGCTAAATTAAAATAAATGCCCGCGTTCACGCAAATGCAAGATTTATTTCGGGCTTTTGATAATCTCACCGTTTTAATTGTGGGGGATGTGATGGTGGATGCCTATTTATGGGGGAAATCAACGCGTCTTTCGCCGGAAGCGCCGGTTCCCATTGTAAATGCTTTAAAAACGGAAAAAAGATTAGGCGGGGCCGGAAATGTTGCTTTGAATGTGCAGGCAATGGGAGCAACTGCCTTGCTTTGTTCCGTAATTGGCAAGGATGCAGAGGGCGCTGATTTACTCCGTTTATTAGAAGATGCGGGCTTGTCTACCACCGGTATTATGCAAAGTCCGGCGCGTATGACTTCCGTAAAGCAACGTATTTTATCCGGCGGGCAGCAATTACTACGTATTGATACCGAAACGGAAAACGATCTGGACGAGCCGGAAAATATTGGTTTAATTTCTGTTTATAAACAACTGTTAGCCCAAGCAGACGTCGTGATATTTGAAGATTACGATAAAGGCGTTTTGGGTGAACACAACATTGCCGGACTGATTGCCCTGGCCCGGAAAAAAGGCGTTCCGACGGTTGTGGATCCGAAAAAGAAAAACTTTTTACGTTACCAGGGCTGTTCGCTGTATAAACCTAATTTAAAAGAATTAAAAGAAGGTTTAAAAGTTGAATTTGCCGATGCCGACCTGAAGGCCTTAGAAGAAGCCGCCATTAATTTACAACGTAAGTTGGGTAGCGATAAAATACTGATTACTTTATCGGAGCGAGGTGTATTTTGTTTGGTGGGCGAGGAGAAAACGTATATTAAAGCTCATTTACGCACCATTTCGGATGTTTCCGGGGCTGGAGATACCGTTATCAGTATTGCGGCTTTGGGTATGGCTTTAAACCTGCCGTTGCCCTTGGTAGCCGAACTGTCTAATTTAGGCGGTGGATTGGTTTGCGAAGAAGTAGGCGTGGTACCCGTAGATAAAAACAAGTTATACCGCGAAGCAATAGCGTGTAAAATTCCGGAGCAATATTTATCCCAATTGGTATAAAACATTTCTGCCAAAACTGAACTGCATTGGTTTTGAAAAACAAGGTGTATAACAAACAAAGAAGCCGTTCTGATGGGAACGGCTTCTTTGTTTATTGCTGCTGTATTGAGTAGTTGTACCTGCAATTTAACTTAGTTGAAAATTAGTTAAGAAGCTTTCCTTCTGTTTTAGAAGAGGCAGAAGTGAAAATTACACCTGATGAAAATATATAATCATTTTGTCCTATCGTTTACCTGTTCTTTTGATACTTGGTTTATTATTCCACAATCGAAACTACTCCTTTTTTCACCAGATTAATATCTTTCACCTGAATCACATATAGGAAAGAGCCTTTACGTACCAGGCCATTATTATCTTTGCCGTCCCAGCCTTGCTCCGGATTGGTAGTATGAAACAAACGTTCGCCGGATCGGTCGAATACATCTAAGGTTACCTGGTTATAATACTTGAGCTCCGGTACAGTCCACTCATCGTTAACACCGTCGCCATTTGGCGTAAATGCATTTACAATTTTCAGGTCAGCTACTGCTTTGGCGTAAGTTCCTTTGCTTAAAGAGAAGGTCTGCTCCAGGGGGTTGCGGTAAGGATCGGTAGTACTCACCCGAATGGTGAACTGGGTTTTACCGGACAAACCTTTATTCGACCGCAGGTATAAAGCATTCTCTCTGATTTCAAAAAAGCTGTTATCTGTATCGTTTTGGCCGTTTATCAAGGTATAAGTATGCTGATTATCATCGGCATCGGTGGTAGTGAAAGTGCCAATAACTTGGGTAGGCAGAATATCCGGGCTGAAGGTAGTTGCACTTAAAGTAAGGGCGGTGGGCGCTTTATTTGGTTCTACTTCTACTATTTCTATTGCAGCCATATTTTGCTGATTACTAGTGCCGGGAGCTAAGATCAGGGTACCAATTATTTCGTAATCACCGGCTACAACATCCTGGTAAGTGCCGGCAGCCCAGGTTACGGGTATATTTTGTTTTGTATTATCGGAGTAAGTTACTTCTACAGTAGCCGGTAAAGGTAAATTCTCAAAGGTGGTATGAAACGGTACGGTAAGTTTAGCCGGCGAGGTAACCGACACAATGTTGCGGGTAACTTTCTCTGCCTCGGCAGTAATAGACAAACCTCTATTGCCGGCTGCATCCTGCTGGTAAAATGTAATGGTTAAGGTGCCATCGGCTAATCCGCTTACATCTAATGCCGGAATATTAAAATCAGTCCTGCTTGCCGTTCCCGTGCCAGTTACCGGGGTGCCGCCGGCAGTACTCGTTATGGTATAGTAATACGGAATACCTGTTTCGGCGCCGTTTACTTTAACCAGAACATTGGTTTGTTGAGCAATATCTATGATTTCTTCGTTAAACGCTACCGAATAACCCGCCGGCGCTATACTATCATATATTAATTTTAACGTTGCAGAAGCAAGGTTGCCATTGGTAGCCACATCAGTTGCTTTATCAGCACTTATCTCTACTTTAACTTCTCCCTGCGCCGTTGGCGTAATTAGTGCCGTGTATTGGCTGGCACTTAAGGCCTTAAAGTCCGAAACTTTTCCATTATTCAGGGTAATGTCATCAGAAATAAAATTACTCACGGGCTCACTGAATACTATTGACACCATAAAAGGAGCGTTGGTTACCGCGGCAGCATCCGTAATAAGAACTATTGTGGGATGGGTACCATCGTACGTGCTGCTCCAGGTATTAGAACTTTGATTTGCATTAGCGGCAACATCCAAAACCTTAGCTGCTGCTAAGGTTACAGATACAATCCCGTTTGCTGTCGGAGTGAAATCTGCGGTATAACTCTTAATATTGGAGGTCTGCAAATTGCTAATTTTGCCGTTATTAGTGGTAAAGTCCGAAATTTCTAAACCATATACCGCTTCGCTGAAAGTGATTAGCAACGGAATAGGGTTGGCGTTTGTGGTATTACCAATAGAACTGCTGAGGACTACATTCGGAGCAGTTTGGTCGAAAATAACTTTGCTATTGTTGGTGGTGGCACTTACAACTGATCCGGGATTTCCGGCTATATCCTGGAAGCTGATAGAAAAACCTACGGTACCTTCCTGGTCATTTTCCTTTATGGTGTAAGCGGCCGTAAACGCATTTGCTGAAGATCCGGTCACAGAAACAGTATGACCGGCAATAATTACCTGGGGTTCCGCAATCGGCTCACTAGCCGTAAAGCTAACGGTTACCACATCGCCCACTTTTGCTCGCGTTGCATCAGTATTGTTGGAGGCAATTGTTACCATGTTTAACACCGGAGCAGTCCTGTCGAATATTACGCTGCTTTTATTTGTAGTGCCTGAAACTGCATTGCCCGGATTGCCTGAATTATCTTTATAGCTGATACGAAGAACAACCGGCCCTTCCGGATCATTTTCCGTTAGGGTGTAAGTAGCAGTAAAGGTGGTTGAAGAATTTCCTGCCGGCGTAACAGTAGCACTTTTCCCTGCAATTAATACTTGTAATACCTGGATTGGCTCGTTAGCTGTAAAACTTACCGTTACTATATTACCGGTTTTGGCTTTGGTATGATCTGCATTATTAGATGTAATAGTAACCAGGGTAAGAACAGGGGCTGTTTTGTCGAAAGTAACCTGGCTGTTGTTTGAGGTAGTGTTTATGGCTGTTCCGGCATTGCCGGTTATGTCCGCAAAGCTGATGTTAAAACTTATAAGACCTTGCTGGTCATTTTCCGTGAGGGTATAAGTAGCGATAAAATTTGTAACAGAACCTGAGCTAACCGGATTTACCGAGACCTGATGGCCCGCTATGGATATTATGGGTAGCTGAATTGGTTCGTTTGCGGTTAAACTTAAGCTTATCACATCGCCCACTTTCGCTTTAGTGATATCAGCATTGTTAGACGCTATTGTTACATTACTTAATATCGGAGCGATTCTGTCGAATACTACGCTGCTGTTATTTGTTGGGGCGGATACCATAGAAGGTACTTTATTTTCAGCATCCTGGAAGTTAATAGAGAACGCTACGGGGCCTTCCGGGTCATTTGCTTTCATGGTGTAAGTAGCGGTAAAGGCAGTAGCAGCATTTCCAGCTGGCGCCACCGTGGCTGCCTGTCCCGCTATTGTTACTTGGGATACCTGAATCGGTACGTTGGCCGTAAAGCTTAAGGTTATTACGTCGCCTGCTTTTGCCCGGCTATTATTGCTGTTGTTAGAAATAATGTTTACCGTAGTCAGTTGGGCCCGGGGAGCCGTAGTAAAGTTCCCAACCGGCGACCAGGCACTGGTTCCTGCGGCATTGGCGGCTTTAACCCGCCAGTAATAAGAAGTATTATTAATGAGATTAGTTACCGCAACCGAGGTTTGGGTAAGGTTGCTTTGGTCGAAAATGACTGAGGAAAAATTTGGGTTATTAGAAACCTGCACATTATAAGAATTCGCACCCGCCGAAGCGTCCCAGCTTAGCGTTGGTGAAACTGAAACTTTGGTGGCGTTATTTTCAGGGGAAATTAAGGTGGGTGCAATTGGATCCATAACGGTCTTTATTGCATTGTACCACACACTAGCCATTTTTTCATAACCGGAATCAAGAGGGTGCAGGTCATCAGCCATATCGCCGCCAGGTTGAGCCGTAGAATAAACCATGCCCGCGTCCTGTTCCATGTTAACCAAAACAATTTTATCGCCGTTGGCAATGCGGGCCTCGGCCATTGTTTTCATGTTTTTATTATAGGCCGAAGTGGTGGAACTATAGCTAACTCTGTTTATTATCTGCGCCAGAATAACCGTAATTGTTACATTATGGCTTTTTTCGTAATTATCTATTTCATCTAAAATTTTTTCTAAATCAGTCGTCTCTCTGGTTACGTTGTTGGTACCAATGTGCAATAAGATAATATCGGCAGCATAGGTCTCTAAATAAGCTCCGGGAGTTTCCTGGATGCGGTTATGCGGATTATAACCCGTGCTTAACATGGTAAATACTTCGCCGGTTCGTATGCCGGGTACGCCACCGTTGTTAGCGTCCGTAAATAAATCATAGCCACTGTACTTACTTCCTAAAAAATCTATTCTATAGCCGTCTTCCTGCAAAAGTTTGCCTAACTTATATCGGTAAGAAGTTCTTTCGCCGATTGGCCGAGTATCATCAATCCGGTTATCGTAGGTGATAGAATTACCCAGGGGCAGGATTCGGTAAATTTTACCAGTTCCCGACAGCACCGATATTTTAGCCGACTCCGATACGGTTACCTCCTGCAAATTATCAGTTGCTTTGGCCGTTATAGAATAATCTTTAGCATTAGTAGCTGTCCAGGTTAATTCATAGGGGCTGCTGCTATCTTCTCCAATCAAAACGTCGTCTACGAAAAATGCCACTTTGCTAACACTTCCGTCCCGGTCTGATGCAGTTGCGGTTATACTTATTACATCATTTTGGTTAAACACCGCGCCGGGGCCCGGTGATTTAAGTACAATGGTTGGCGGTATATTTGCCGTAATATGCTTAGTATTTACTGCCGAAGAAACCGGGGCAAATGTGGTTCTTATTTTGCTATTAATTACAGCATCAAGGCTAAAGCTGGGATTAGAAGAAATCCGGCCCGAATTAGAAAAGCTGCTAACATGAATAATAGTTTTTTCTAAGGCCATGCTCGGATTATGAGCTTCTGTTAGCTGCCCACATAAAATACCTATCAAAAAAAGAATAATACGTAGATTTAATCTCATGAAGTAAAAATTATATGAAGGAAATAAGTACGCAGAATAATATTGTTATAGAATAAATAATATTAAGTACAATGACAGCATTAATGATAGAGTAAAGGGAGAAATAAATATGAACCTGTTTAGAATTTTTCAATAAACTGAGAATTCCCCTTTGAGAAGGTAGAGAGATGTTAATTGCTGAAAATCATTTTCTTTTATAACGATTTATACTCCTATAGTCCCGCAAAGAAATAGTTTACAGCCTATTGCAACATACTATACAGCTTCCATTTTTAATAAGCAATTTACAATCTTGTTTAGCTTACATTAGTTTGGTCTTCTTACTTAACAAGTCAAAATTATTCTTAAATATACTTTATTTTATAATATAGTTTTTTATATATTACTAAAAATTTTTAAATTCATGAATAGCAATCAATGCCATAATCCTGAATGAAACCAACAGAAACGCCAGCATAGAAATGACAATATAAATCTATGAGGAATACAGGGTTGAGTTTACAAAATATTATTATCCTAGATTTTATCAGTTGCAACGTGATAAGTTGGATCTTCCAGGATATTGACTTCAATTAGCTGCCCGGCATTTTTTAATAGCACGCGGCAATCTTCGCTCAAATGTCTCAGGTGAATTCTTTTGTTTAATTTCTGGTAACGTTCTGTGAGTTTATTCAAAGCCTCAATGCCCGACATATCGGCTACTCGGCTTTCCCTGAAATCAATAATAACTTCTTCCGGATCATTTAGTACGTCAAACTTTTCGTTGAAAGCCGTAACGGAGCCAAAGAATAAGGGACCGTAAATTTCGTAATGCTTGATGCCCTGGTCATCCAAGTATTTCCGGGCCCGTATTCGGCGAGCACTTTCCCAGGCAAACACCAGCGAAGAAATGATAACCCCAATTAATACAGCAAGGGCCAGGTTATGTAATAAAACTGTAACTGCCGCTACCAGAATACCTACAATTAAATCCGGTAATGGTATTTTACCAATCATTTTGAAGCTTACCCACTCAAATGTGCCTATTGCCACCATAATCATTACCCCGGTTAGGGCGGCCATAGGCACTTTCTCGATTAGCGGAGCCCCAAACATGACAAAAATTAATAACATAACCGATGCTACAATACCGGATAAACGGGCTCGGGCTCCGGCCGAAATATTAATCAGGCTCTGACCAATCATGGCGCAGCCGCCCATACCGAAGAACAATCCGCTTAATATATTAGCGGTGCCCTGGGCCACGCACTCTTTGTTGCCCCGGCCCCGGGTTTCGGTAATTTCATCAATCAGGTTCAGGGTTAGCAAACTTTCAATAAGCCCCACGCCCGCCATAATAGCAGCATAAGGAAAAATGATACTTAAGGTCTCCAGGTTAAATGGTACGGCTGCAATATGAAACGGCGGAAAACCACCACTAATTGAAGCAATATCGCCTACGGTTCTGGTATCGATACCTAAACCCATAACGATCAAAAATATTACTATTATGGCTACTAAAGAGGCCGGTAAGGCTTTGGTAAACCGGGGCAGGAAAATCATAATGGCCATGGTTAAACTAACCAGCCCCAACATCAGGAATAAAGGCGTTCCGGTCATCCATTCGGCCTCGCCATTTACCACAGTTTTAAACTGATCTAACTGGGCCATGAAAATAACAATAGCCAGACCATTTACAAACCCGAACATAACCGGGTGCGGAACCAGGCGGATAAATTTGCCCAATTTTAACAGCCCCACCATAATCTGCAAAATACCAGCCAGTACTACCGTAGCAAATATATATTCTAACCCGTGCGATTTGGTAAGCGCCACCAGTACTACCGCTACAGCACCAGTAGCCCCGGATATCATGCCGGGACGGCCACCCAGAATAGAAGTAACAAAGCCCATCATGAAGGCGGCGTAAAGACCAACCAAAGGTGGCACACCGGCAATAATAGAAAAAGCTACTGCTTCGGGAATTAAGGCCAGGGCAACCGTTAAACCGGCCAATATTTCTGTTTTGTAATTAACCTTCTGGGAAAAATCAAATAATCGTAAATAGGTGTTTGTCATTTTAAAAAATAAAAACAAAATATTTGTAAAAAATTAAACCACCAACGCTTAATTGGGAAACTTGAATTACCGGCCGAAACAGGACTGATGGAAATAAATCTAAATATTCAGGCAAAGTAAAAGGTTGTGCCAGGGCATGCACCAGATTATTTAGCTATCAGGTCATCGGCCAATTTAACTTTGGGCCTTTTTCTACCGACAAACTGCGGAAAGTATTTGTTAAATAGTAGAATAAAAGGATATGATAGTAGCATAGAGACTACTGTTCCTACTATGCTGATAAGCATCACAAATCCAAAATCTTCGGAAGGGCCAATCCATTCCGCCACTTCGGCATTCATAAATTCTACAAAAGCACCGTTTAAACCTAAAAATACCAGCGTATTTTCGCCGATAAAAGTTAGTACCCGGTTAACCGGAATAAGGGAAGCCAGTGAAATAAAAGCAATGGTTCCGAAAGTGGCCGAGAGTAGAAAGAGTTCCGGAATACCATGTTCGCTGAAAATCATGGCTACTATCCGGTTATTCTGAATGGCCGGGTACCAGGCTAAAATACCTGCAATAACAGATAAAGCAAACCTTCCGGGCCGGCTTATTCCGGCAGATAACTTTTGCAAATAAGGGAATATGTAATTTCCTAAAATTAAAATCCCGGCGGCCACTATACCTTCATATAAATACCAGGGATTATTCACCAAATCCAATTTATTTATATGATCACACAGATAAACGCCTACTATTAAAACCAGAGCACCGATAATAAGCTTATTAAAAGGTATATATTTATAAATAAAATAGATATATAATTCGGCGGTAAACAAACATATTACAAACCAAGTTACGCCATTATAGGTAGGGTGGCCGATAATATTGGATTTACCAAACCATAAAAGGTCTATGAAGTTAAAGTGAAAACGGTAAAACCAAAAAGGAATCAATATTGCTTCAAAAAATAATACCGGAATTAATCTGACCAGCACTTTCTTTTTAAAGTAATCAATAAATTTTTCATCTTTATTAATTTTAAGAAAAAAACCCGAAATAAAGAAGAAAAGGGGCATGTGAAAGGAATAAATATATTTTTGCGGGGCTAAAGCTACGGCACTGCCGGCATTTACAATTTGTTCTATAAAATGCCCGAAAAAAACTAAAATCATCCCCACTGCTTTCGCATTATCTACCCATAGTACTCGGTTACTCATATTTAAAACTAAACTAAATTCAACAAAAATCGCTCTTGTAATCTGCTGCTTCAGGTTGTTTTCTCTATAGCCTTTGTAGGTATCTGAAAAGACGAATTAGCCTTTTAATACCTGAAGTATAAGGTATATAAACAATACAGAATAGCTGTTCGGTCCTTAATGCGCAAGCAAGGTTAGTGCAGAGCAATAACAATAACTTAGCCTGGCTTTTGGAGCTAAACTGAACCTGAAAAAATTAAAAGTAGGAGGTGAGGTGTCCGGAAGCCGCAGGAGCAGGACAATTAACCCAAATAGAGAATTATTGGGTTGTCAGGGTGGAGTAGGGCGACTATGTGTAAAATAAGTTTTCATTACCGTTCTTTAAACGGAGTTAATGAAGCTTTGTTGTAAACAAATTTCTGGAATAAGCTTTTTAAACCGGAGCAATTAAAGATAAGCCATTCTTTATCAGATGCTAATTGCTTGAATTTAAATATTATTAATTATCTATTTATTTATAAGTGCTAGGACGGAAATCATTATATATTTTGATTAGGTATAATTTTACCCCCTGCACCTCCTAAAACAGGAGGGGAGCTGTTCAATTTATTTTTAATAAAGTTAAATGTATATTTATAATGGTTTAATTACTTAAAAGCAAAATCAAACTTTTATTCTTTCGCCAATAACCGGTAACTGTAAATACCCGTTTATTTTTCCCGCAGCGGCATATTCCTGTAAAAGCCGTACCGGTTCACCGGCCGGTTCATCCGATAAATCAAAAGTGCCGTAATGCATCGGGATATACGTTTTGCCGCCTAATTCGTTAAACGCCTGCACGGCTTCTGCCGGATTCAGGTGGCTGCCCTGCATCATAAAAGCTGGTTTATAAGCGCCCACCGGTAAAATGCAAATATCCGGCGAACCGAATAAGCTTTTTATTTCCTGGAAAAAAGAAGGTTTGTAAGAAGTGTCTCCGGCAAAAAAGATAAGTTTGTTCTGAAAGCGCAACATAAAACTACCCCAGAGTATTTTGTTCATGTCGTTCAGGCCCCGACGGTGCCAGTGACCAGCCGGCATATAAAATACCTGCACACCTAAATTTTCGTCTAAATTATATTGCTGGTACCAGCCGGCTTCTTGTAAGGATAAATCCGGAACCATCTTTTTTAAAAGCTTTTCCATCTTTAAAGAACCAAGCGCTCTTACACCGGGATTTTGCTTGTAAATCAGGTTCAAAGATTGCTCATCTAAATGATCGCGGTGCCCGTGCGAAAGCAAGATATAATCTACGGGTTTCATTTTTTCGGGCGGACAGGGCAAAGGCGATCTTCTTTTGATGAAGGGCAAGTCGAACAAAACCGGATCGGTAAGAAAATTAACGTTGTTTAACCGGATCAGAAAAGTAGCGTGCCCCAGCCAGACAATACCATCTTCCAGCGTTTGAAAAAGGTTAGCATCGTATTTAAGGGGAGGAGAAAAACTGTCTTTTTCTTTTTCGGCTTTTTGCGGATTAGTGCTCAATTTCCATTTCCAGACGTTCAGAAAAGAAGGTTGGTACAATTCTTCGCCGTTGGCAAACTCATTACCTATTACTTTATTTCCGAGCCAGCCGGGTTTAATAATCTTTAAATCGGGATTGCTGAGGTATGCTATCTTCACCTTAGTTTTCTGAATGGTAAATCTTATTATAAAGCATATCTATAACTTAATAGGTATATAAAAGTTTTGTTTTTTAAACGGAAGATTTAGGCTGATATGAATAACAGATGAAAATACTATAGCCGTCAGGCTAAGAGAAAAGAATCACTACATGCACTTTTTCTTAATTGCCTGACTTTAGATTGCCCCTGACTTCAGTCAGGGGTACCATACATTTTTGGCCGAACCGCCCTTAAAACCCGGAGCTAAAGCACCCGGACAAAGCAATGCTTCGCTTAACCAGACGGCTATGGTGAAAATACATTATACTTATTTTTGGGGCGGGTAATTAAGCTACTGGTAAAATAAAAAGGCTCAGCATTAAAATACTGAGCCTTCCTTTATCTTGCCTTAAAACTTACCAACCCCAGGGTGTATTGTTCTGGTAAAGCGGATTATAGAAGTTGTTACCGTTGGAATACCGGAACCCGCCCGAAACAGAAAAGTTCTCTGTTAATTTATAATGCGCCCGAAATTGCATGCCTTGGGTGCCGCCCGGCGAAAAAACATTTATCGGCATATTATTCAAAGCCGAGTATTTAGAGAAGTCGCGCCAAACACTTCCGGTTAAATTCAGCCGTTCATTTACCAGGTAATTGCCGCCTACTTCCACCACCGAATGGAACTGACCCGCATTAGAAGTGCTTCCCAGAAAACCGGTTTCTGCAGAATACCGGCTAAAAGCAGAACCATAGGTCTGGATGAAGTTAACATTAGCAAAAGTACTGAACCGTTTAGTTACCGGAAATAAAATACTGGGCTGAAAATAAGTGGCCGAACCAAAGCGGCTAAACTGGGCGCCCGTCGAAAATTGGTACTGCAATTTACGGGGCGTATAAAAACCGGAAACAGTAGGTACTTTCTCAATTGTTGCCGTTGGTTTTGTTGTTTCCGTCAGAGCGGGAGGTGTGGTACTTAACTCCTGCACCGTATTGGTTTCCTGCCCAAAAGCAAAAACCGACAGGCAAAGTCCTACTCCCAATAAAAATATATTTTTCATTTTTAAATCGTTGTTGGAAATATCAGCGTGATATCTATATCTAAAGTTACGAAAAAAAGCAATGAAAAGTATCCCAAACAGTAGGTTAAAAAATTTTATTTGGCTTTAGGAGCCAGCCAGCTGTCGCGGAAAGCTTTTATTTTTTTGTTTACCGGCATACCTGCTTCTTCGTAAGTAACTACCTGTAAAGACGGGTCTTCTATTAAAGTAGCTGTGGCCGTTTTGGTTTCGCCGCGTTGCTGGTAGCGAATACTTACCTGATCGCCGGGTTTATGGCTGCTGATAATATTTTGGAAAGCCAGCGCACTGGCAAGCGACTGGCCATCCATACTTAAAATAACATCTGCGCGCTCTAAACCGGCCTGGTAAAGCGGACTGCCCACCAAAGTGCCGGATTGCAATACAACTTTACCTTCCTGATCGCTGATAAAAGCAAAACCCAGGCTGGCTTTACCCGGATTAGTTTTGCGCAAAAGCAAACCGGCTGGCGCCAGTAAGGTTTTATAATCGGCAAATTCCTGGCCGTAAATATATTTTTGAAAGAAATCATGCGCAAAAGCCGGCTTTTTAATAACCTGCCCCAGTAAATTTTCCAGATCAGTTAATGTATAAGGTTTTTCGGGCTGACCAAAGTTTTTCCAGGCCGCTTGCATAAAATGGTCGAGGGTGAGATTTTTAAATTGGGAACGCAACGATAAATCTAAGGCTAACCCAATAACGCTGCCAAAAGGATAATAAGAAATATAGGTGTTCTGCCGGTTTACAGGATCGATGGATTGCGCGGCATCTACAAAGGGTGCCTGGTAACTCATCTCTACCGGCGAAAAATAGCGAATACCCGGCGAGTTAAGCACGTGGTTGAGTTCGGCGGTTAAACTTTGGGTATAGGTTTTTAGGTCGTAAACCTGGCTCCGGTGCATAATCAGTTCGCCGTAATAATTAGTAAAGCCTTCGGCAAACCAAAGTTCACCCGACATATTCGCTTCGGCAAAGTTAAAAGGTTCTAAAGCTTTAGGCCGGATGCGTTCTACGTTCCAGGAATGAAAATACTCGTGCGACAAAGTACCTAGATGGTTTTCGGCCGCCAGGGGTAAAGGCCGGGAAGAGGTGATAAAAGTAGAGTTCCGGTGCTCCATGCCATCGCCGCTGGTTTGGGGCATGTAACAGGCCAGAAAAGTATAAGTATTAAAATCATATTCCGGATAACCATTAAAAACCGCACCGGCCTCGGCTACTATCTGTTGGGCTTGCTTTGTATAATTTTGCAGTTCGGCCTCGCCGGTAGTAGTGTGCATGGCAATCCGTATTTTTTTTCGTTTACCATTATCGGCAACTTCCCATTCTTTAAACTTTAAATCTGCAATTTCCACCGGGCTGTCCATCAGGTATTGCAAGTACGGGGCCGAAAAAGTATTAGGAGTTGCTTCCGGTTTTAACTGTGTGGCTATCTGCCAGTTTTTACCGGCCGGCAATTGAAAACTAACCGTAGCCGGACGGGATTCGGTACCTAAACCATACATCAGGGTAGCCGGTATATTCAGGTGCGCGTGCTGGTTATCAATACCGGCGTAGGTACCATCGGCCCGGTCGCCAAATAAAGTATAAGTAACTTTAACAATCCCGTTAACGCCCGCTATATCCCATTGGTACGGGTTTGGACGGGTAATTTGTAAGGCCTGGCCTTTATCATTATATGCCTTTACGTTGTAAACATTTTTGGCAAATTCGTGCAGCGCGTACCGTCCGGGAGAAGACCGGGCCATGCGCACGGAAAAATTACTGCCGGGCAAATCCTGAAAAATTACCGATACTTCGGCCTCGTGGTGGACGGCATTCGGAAAAGAAACGGTATACTGAACCGGGCTGGTGCTTTGCGCAACTAGATTAAGGTTAAGCAGCAGAGTTAAAAGAAACAGAAAGGCAGATCGCATGGGCGCATTTGTTTGGAAGTAAAAAATCAACTAACTGCTTTAAGCAACAGATTTGCTAAAAACAATGGTTTTAATTAAGCCGTGGTAAAAATAAGAGGAATTTGTTTTTACCAGGGACATTGATTTTAGTTTTTTTTCCCAGTCGGGCAGGGTAGTGGCACTGATACCGCAGGTTAGCCTAAAAAATAAATACATACTTTTAAATAAAAGCTTCGCCCGCAATTGGGCTAACTTGCCCGAAATAGGCATAACAAAATCGGTTATCAACCATTTCCCGTCCGGAGCTAAAGCATCATGCAGCTTATCTAAGATAGGCTGTAAATAAACCGGAGAAAATAAATCTAAAAAGAAGTTAGTAATAATAAGGTCGAACTTTTCAGCTTGTTTTATATCGGCTTCGGTGCCAAAGCGGTATTCAATCTGGTTACCCAAAGTCCTGTGTTTAATGCGTTCTTCAGTTTTTTGAAGCATACTGCCCGAAGCTTCCAGGTAAACAAGGCAGCTGTTTTGGGTATTTTGTAAAACTTGTTGCAAAATCCAGCCCGAGCCACCGCCAATTATAAGTATCCGGAGGTTATCCGCCATAGCTTGCATATTGGCCGCCTGCGCTTCCTGTAAATTTCTACCAAAAACAATATTCGCTAATGCATCATAAAAACCAGCAACCGGTGAGAAAGAGTGAGCGGGCATGCTTTAATTCTATAAGTATTTGATCTTAAATAATATAAATCAGGAAAAAGTTTTTTATTTATAATAATATAGCATATTTGTATTTCCTAATAAAAACATTTACAAACCTTTTTAAGACAAAACTTTAGCATGAAATCTTTATTTAAATGGACCGGATTAATACTCGGGTCCTTTCTGGTACTGCTACTGGTATTCTACGCCTATGTTTATTTTAAAACCACCAGTAGGTTCAATAAGGCCTATACCTTGCAAGTACCAGCCATCGTTATTCCCACCGATTCTGCTTCTATTGCCAAAGGCTATCACTTAGCTGCTATTAAAGGCTGTAACGATTGCCACGGCTCCAGTTATAGCGGAAAAGTGGTGATAGATGATCCGGCTTTGGGTTTAATAACGGCACCAAATATAACCCGGGGCCAAGGAGGCTTAACTACCCGCCATACCTCTTATACAGATGCCGATTACGTGCGGGCCATTAAACACGGTTTAAATCAGGAAAATAAAAGCCTTAAATTAATGCCTTCATACGAATACAACTCATTATCGAACCAGGATATGGGAGCGTTGATTGCTTATATAAAGCGTGTGCCGCCTGTAGATAATGAAATGCCGGAAATTTCATTAGGGCCAATGGCTTATGTTTTAACGCATTTAGATCAATTACCTTTAGTATCTGCCGAAAAAATTGATCATACTACTACCAGCCAGGAAGTTGTACATCCCGAAATAACTCCGGCTTATGGGCAGTATGTAGCCGTATCCTGCACCGGTTGCCACCGTGATAACTTTAAGGGCGGAGATGCTTTGGTACCAGGTTCACCGACGGTGCCCAATATTACGGGTACCGGCATGGTGGGAAAATGGAGCGAAGCCCAATTTATTCAAACTTTAAAAACGGGTGTTACGCCCGAAGGTAAAAAACTGAATCCACAATATATGCCCTGGAAAATGACCCAGCAATATACCGATGTGGAAATTAAATCGCTTTACCTGTATCTGAAAGGCATAACTGCCTGATACTAACTATGCGCAAAATGGCGGTCGATGGTTTCTTCTATTTTCTGGAAGATAAAATCGGCTGCCTTTTCTCTGATTGCGGTACTGTCACCATCAAAAACTTCCCGGTATTCTTCCACGCGATTCAGAAAAAGAATTGAAAAAAATACACTACCTACCGGCTTTTCACTCGATTCGGAAGCTCCTACGCCGCATAGGCCGGTCACGGATACGCAAACTTCGGCTTTTAGCAGTTTATGCAAACCCATTACCATTTCGTTCGTTACCTGCTGCGATTCGGCGGTATATAACTTTAAAGTTTGTTTTTTAACGCCCAGTAATGTTTGCTTTACCTCTTCGGCATACGTTACAATACTGCCCAGCAATACATCGCTGGTTCCTTTGGCTTTAATAAATTCTGATACCAGCATGCCCCCGGTAATGCTTTCGGCAAAAGCTATTTTAAGATCTTTATCTTTTAGTTTCATTGCCAGGCGCGTCAGGTCCTTCTCGTTCATCGTGTTCTCAGGTTAATTTTCCTTGCCTTTTTACTTCTTTCGGTAGAATAAAGTTGGAGTTAAATTGCATTAACCAGCTAAACTAAACTCCTGCACAATTGAATAAACCGGGTGCGGACTTTGCAATTGGGAATTCCATAAAGCAAAATGCGGCACGTCTAAATCCGAAATTATTTTATCCTGCAAAATAGGTAAATTTTTGGGTTTAGGCAAGTCTTTCCTTAAGCGGGCAATGGTAATGTGCGGAATAAATTTACCGTGAGCGCCGGGTGCTGCCTCTAAAGTATGGGCCAAATCGGTTGCCAGCCCGGCAAAAACCGGATGTTCATGAAAACGGGTCCAGATAAGGCGCGGCGAGCGCAACTGGGGGCCGGGAGCCGTTTCCTGAAAATTTAAAGTAAACGACTTGTTTCTTTGAGCTACTGATTGCAGTTTTTCTACCAATCCGGGCAAAACCGTTTCGGGCGTATCACCTATAAAATGTAATGTGAGGTGCAAATTGTCTTCCGGAACAAACCGAATCGCTTCACTTCTGTATTCCTGCTGGTAATTTCTTATTGCTTCTTTTAAATGATCCGGGAGGACAACGGCTACAAATAAACGCATGGCAATAATTAAAATTAGGTATGGCTTTATAACGGTGTTGTAGCAGAAAAGATAAGGCAAACTCTTTACTTTTTCATTCAACTGCTAAATAGAAGCAGTGCTTATAGCTGTAAAAAAGAACAAAGATTCAGGCCGGAATGGTGGTGAATCGCAGAATACTTAATTTTTTTTTAGGATTTAAACAAGTATCTGCAAATGAAAGGTAAGCTTCTCTAAACCAGTTATAAAGATATAGTTTTAAAAAGAAAAACCGTTAAATTATTGATTATGTAAAATATAGCTTTTGTATATATCTTATATGAAGCTATACCAAAGGTTTTACGTAACTTGTATTTATCCATTACCTCCTGATTGATAATGTTTTGTTAACTTTTAGAAGTTGTTTTCTGCTTAATTTTGCCATAAGAAATATTGCATTATTTGGTAACATATTCAACTTATTTGTAAAACAACTACCTAAATTCTTATGTCTAAATTTTTACGCAAGTGCAGTGCCCTGCTGTTAGCTGGTTTTTGGCTGGGCAACAGCAGCTTTACATTGGCTTACCCCAAATTATTACCTCCGGTTGCCAGCCATGCTAGCATTCAGAAAACTAATGAAACAGCCGGTTCTAGCTTAGTTATCAGCCAGGTTTATGGCGGTGGCGGCAATTCCGGGGCTACCTACAAACAAGATTTTGTTGAATTGTTTAATCCTACCGCTGCGGCTATTTCTGTAGATGGCTGGTCTATCCAATACGCCTCTGCTGCTGGCTCCAGTTGGTCTAAAACCAATCTGAGCGGAACAATACAACCCGGTCAGTATTTTTTAATCCAACTCGCGGCCGGTGCTGGCGGGTCCGTAAGCTTACCAACTCCCGATGCAACCGGAACTTTAAATTTATCCGGTACAACCGGTAAACTGGCTCTGGTAAGTAACCAAACTATTCTTACTGGTACTTGCCCAACTGGTTTAGTCGATTTTGTTGGATTCGGAAGCTCCGCCAATTGCTCCGAAAATGCACCAACTGCTACCCTAAGCAATTCTACAGCTGCCATTAGAGCATCTAACGGCTGCACCGATACAAACGATAACGCTGCTGACTTTACTGTGGGTGCACCCACCCCGCGAAATTCAACTTCTCCGGTAAATAACTGCAATGGTACTAATCCGGATCAGCCGGTAATAACTACCAGTATTGCGGTAAGCCCGGAAGAATTAACCTTAGCGCCGACCTTAGTTAATAAAACATCGGTTTCCGGATCTTATACCTTATCGGCTACTGAGCTGACTGGCGATGTAAATGTAGCCGTTACGGATATTTTTGAAATTTCTAAAGATAACGTAAACTTCTCGAAGGGCCTGGTATTTACCCCAGCCGAACTGAGCAGCGCCCAAACGGTTTATGTGCGTTTTACGCCGGTAGCACTAAGTACTTATACGGGCAGCATTACCCACACAATAAATGGAACCAACATCTCTAAGGTAGTAAAACTGAGTGGTGCCGGATCCGATCCTTATGCGCAGAACTTCAACGATCCGGCTTTCCTGACCAATAGCGGCTGGACGCAATACAGTGTAACGGGTGCCCAGGTTTGGGCCAGCACCAATTTTGGTAGCGATTGTTTAGTGGGTTGCAGTGCAGCTACGCCTAATAAAGCCGCCCAGATTAACGGCTACGCCAGCGGCAATCAAACCAATGAAGATTGGCTTATTTCGGCTCCTATTAACCTGTCCGGCTTTGTTAATATTCCGGTTCTGCAGTTCCAAACTATTTCGGCTTATGCCGGAGACCAGTTAGTACTGAAGTATTCTACTGATTATTCCGGCAGTGGTAATCCAAATGCCGCTACCTGGACCGAAGTACCGGGCGTATTCCCGGCAGCCAACAGTAACACCTGGACTTTAAGCCAGGGAATAGAATTACCCAAAGCAAATAATATATACGTAGCCTTTATTTACACTTCCACCACTTCTGCCGCTTCCCGCTGGACCGTAGATGATTTCCAGGTGCAGGATGTAAACAGCTATTACGTTATACCTAATGTAGCTTTAAATTTTGGCGAAGCTGCTTCCGGCACTACATCTGCAAGCCAAAGCTTTATTTTCCGTACCGTAAATTACGGCAATATTATCTTAACCGCTCCGATTGGTTACCAGTTGTCTGCTGATAATGGTAATACATTCGCTTCTACCATAACAGTAGCTGAAGCAGATGCAGCCCAAGGAAAAGAAATTCTGGTGCGTTTTGCGCCTACAACCAAAGAATTAAAAATAACCGGTCAGATTTCTTTTTCCGGAACTGATTTAAAGGTGGCGGGTATCCAGGTTTCCGGCTCTTCTTATTTGAAATCCGAAACATTTGATGTGGCTACCTATAATTTAGAGTTTTTTGCCAGCGATGTAAAAGATGGCAACAGTGAATTTGGCCCCGTAGATGATGCCCTGCAAGTAGCGAATGTGACAAAAGTAATGCAAGCCTTAAATGCCGACGTAATTGGTATAGAAGAATTATCGGAAGAAGGTGAATTAGATAAGGTTTTAGCCCAAATGCCGGGTTATGCCAAAGTTATCTCCGACCGGTATTCTTATTCTTTCGAACCGGCTGATCCTACTTTCCCGCTGCAAAAAATTGGTTTTGTATACAATACCAATACTGTGCAGTTAAAAGGCCAGCGCGTTATGTTCGAAAAATTATTTGATGACATCCGGAGCGGCGCAACCACTATAGAAAATTATCCGGGCGGTAGTGCCAGCAGCCTTTGGTCTTCGGGGCGGTTGCCTTTTATGGCCATTTTCGATGCTACCGTTAACGGCGTCACCAAAAGAATCCGGGTAATTGATATTCATGCTAAATCCGGTTCTGCGGCTGCCGATTACAACCGCCGTCAGTTTGATGTAAAAATGCTGCAAGATTCTTTAAACACGTATTATCCAAATGATAATATTATCCTGGTAGGTGATTACAACGATGATGTCGATACTTCCATTAAAACCGGATCCCCTTCTTCTTATCAGAATTTTGTAGATGATATCGCTAACTTTAATGCCTTAACTTACCCGATAAGTGTGGCCGGCGCTATTAGTTTTGTTAGTTCCAGCAGCTTCCTGGATCATATTATTATCTCCAACGAACTGAACGACGAGTACATACCGAATTCTATTGCCGTGGAAGATGCCCGGGCTTATATTGCTAATTACGCCAGCACCACCTCCGACCATTTACCGGTATATGCCCGTTTTGCTTTTGCGGGTAAAGACACCCAAATTATTAACGATTTTACACCGATTAAAGATGTAACTTTTGGCGTGGCACCCATTACCTTGTCTGCCTTTTCTAGTTCCCGTTTACCGGTAAGTTTTGAAGTGGTGCAGGGGCCGGCAATCATTGCTGGCAATACCTTAACCATAACGGGTGCAGGTACGGTAACCATCAGAGCGGTGCAAGCCGGCGATAAAGCGTACAATGCAGCTACGGCAGTAGAGCAAACTTTTACCGTAGCCAAAGCCAGTCAAACTATTACTTTCGCGCCAATTGAAGCTAAAACCTACGGTGATGCACCTTTTACATTAGCCGCTAGCAGTAGTGCTGGTTTAGACATTACTTATACCGTAGTTTCTGGTTTAGCCACAGTGTCGGGCAATGTGCTAACCCTTAACGGCGCCGGACAGGTTGTTATTAGAGCCACTCAGGCGGGTAACACTAATTATTTAGCCGCTGCTGCCGTAGAACAAACTTTCTGCGTTAACGCTTCTAAGCCGGTATTTACCGTACAAAACGCCAAAAACTTAACTGCTAATAAGGTACCCGGCGTAACGGCTTACCAGTGGTTCCGGAACGGATTGGTTATTCCGGATGCTACTGCCCAGGCTTACGTGGCAACCGAAGGCGGTAATTATACCGTTATGGCTATTGCGGGTAACTGCTCTTCGGTAATTTCGGATGCGCAATATGTAAGCTTTGCCGGCGTGCCGGATAAGATAAGCCCGGTGCAGGTAAGTATTTTCCCTAATCCCGTTACCGACCGCATCAATATTCAGATCCAGGGAGCAGGAGCAGGCCAGGTTATTATCACGCTGTACAACCAATCTGGTAATGTTGCTTTGTCTAAAACCATGCAATCCAACACGGCTGATTTTGAAACGGCTGTGGAAGTAAGTCAGCTGCCTAAAGGCATTTATATGCTGGTAGTAACTACCCCTAATGGTCTTTCCAGAACCAGATTGATTCTGAAGTAATAACCAGATTTTATTAATAAAAAGCCCGGCCATTAGATGACCGGGCTTTTTTTAATTATGCCAGATTGAAAACCGGGGAGATTCTTATATTTTCAGAATTATAGATTTTTGTAACTACCGATAGAATTGCTTAGAAACCGGGTATTTTTCTATCCTGCAATTACGCCCAAGCCGTAAGTTGGTATAAAGAAATATTTTTAAGCTTTGATATTACTCAATAATAAAAATCTTTTATACCTTTGCGCCCGTTACCAGCGATCAGAAAGGCATTATAGCTTGATGATCATAAGCGCACGTGGCGGAACTGGTAGACGTGCAGGTCTCAGAAGCCTGTGGGAATTGTCCCGTGGGAGTTCGAGTCTCCCCGTGCGCACATCAACTCTGAAAAACCCTCTTTACAGCTTGTAAAGAGGGTTTTTTGTTTTTGAATACAATATACTTATGCGTAAACAAACTTTTATAAATTTTAGCACTTTAGTTTATTCTCGAACATATCTGCGGCTTCCTTTCAGCAGGTAAAACAATTTCAACATTCCGCAGTAATTAAATACCTTATCAGTAACGAAATTTTTTGACGTATATAAAACGATAGAATTATAAAGCTTTTTTTAAGTTAAATTGGCTTTTTAACGTGCTGATATCATAATCTGTAAACCTGGAAGCTGCTGAAGGAGTTATTATAATATGCCTTTATACAAAAAAGCGATGCAATTTGACCCTAAAAATTTAGAGGACATGACATACGATGAATGTTATGAACTATTGCTTTGCTTTCGGTATCTTCAGTTCAGAAACGATGCTACTATTGAAAGCCAGGTTATTTGCAACCACATGGAAGCTATCAGAAAGCGGATAATTGATTTGAAAGAGACGGCTAATTACCAGAATATTATTTAATAAGCATGCTGGCCTATTAAATATTGATTAATAGGCCAGCATATAATTCCAATTGAAAATATTATCAAGATTAATTTACGAAAGCAAATAGTAACGTAACAATAGGAGCGTAGCTACTACAAAAACTCCCGTAAACCGGATTTGGATTCCTGACGGGCAGCTTTTTTCAGGCTACGGTTAGCATTTTTGGCTTCTAGTTTATCCTGCCGGGTAGAAAACTTACCGTATTTGCTAAGTTCCGGTTCAAACTTCTCTTTACCTTGGTTTTTTTCCGCCACGTAAGCTTTCATTTTAGGCGAACCGCTTTTTTCTTTTTTATAAGATCGTGCCATTATTCCAACTTCTATTTATCAAAGCTTTAAACAAGGTTGGCTTCGGTTAAGATTAAAACAATTATTACTTTTTGGGCCAGGCATAAAACAATCCGTGGCCTAAGCTTAACCAGCCGGCAATCATAAATAATCCGCCAATGGGCGTAATGGCGCCTAACCATTTAATATTGGTGATACTTAAAATATACAAAGAACCGGAAAAAATTACAATACCGATCAAAAAGAAAAGTCCGGCCCAATGAATATAGCGGGATTGAACATGAAATAAAATAAGGCCGGTGGCCAATAAAGCAAAAACGTGGTACATGTGGTATTTTACGCCAGTTTCAAAAGTAGCATTGCGGCCATTGGCGGTAAGTGTTTTTTCTAAGCCATGCGCGCCAAAAGCCCCGATCATCACGGCTAGGGCACCCAACAAAATTCCGGTTATTAATATTGATTTCTGTGACATACTTGCAAAGAATAAGATGGACGTTAATCTAATACGGTATATTTTCTACTTAGAATAATCGCGGGCGCCAAAAATAGAACTACCAACCCGAATCAGGGTGCTGCCTTCGGCAATAGCCAGTTTATAATCGGAGCTCATGCCCATGGATATTTCTTTAAAAGTAGGTTCCTGGGCAAAAAAGCTGCTTTTCAGATCTGCAAAAGTATGCTTCAAATACCGGAATTCTTTTTGCAATTGCGCTTCGGAATTGGTATTTGTAGCAATGCCCATTACACCGGTAATACGTACGTTTGCCAGCTCTTGGTATTCTTCCGACGATAAGATTTCCCGGGCTTCGGTTAAGCTTAAACCAAATTTACTTTCTTCTTCGGCAATATAAATTTGCAAAAGGCAGTTTATAATTCGGTTATGCCGGAGCGCTTGTTTGTTTATCTCCTGCAACAATTTTAGGCTGTCTACCGACTGAATGGTATGGACAAAAGAGGCAATATATTTTACCTTGTTTGTTTGTAGGTGCCCGATCAAGTGCCATTCTATATCGGCGGGCAATTCTTCTTGTTTAGCGGTTAATTCCTGGACTTTGTTTTCGCCGAACAGGCGCTGCCCGGCTTCGTAAGCTTCCCTGATAGCAGCCGGCGGATGCGTTTTAGATACGGCTATTAACCGGCAACTGGTGTTTTTTAATTCGCTTTGGAAATAAGAAATTTTATCTGCTACTGACATGCCCGCAATTTTTAATCAGGGTTCAAAGTTAAGCCAGAACTACCATTATTTTAAAATTAAGTTGCGCTTTGTATTATTAACCAATTTGCAACAGGTAATTACCCCTGGAAAATGCGGCTTTATTAGCAAATGCGACTTTATTATAGATGAGCTATATTCATCACCATCATTCCAAAATTACTTCGAAACTAATCTTCCAAGGCATTGGCCAGGAAAGTATTTTTAAGCAAGAGCCACACTAAGAAGAAAACCAGGGCCCATTTCAGGTAAATGCCGTAAAGATCTTTGGTGTCGCGGTAGTGGCTTTCTTTAATTTCGGCTTTTTCCAGGCGGTTTATGCGCCGGAAAATTTCCTGCAAGGTATTTTTATCTTCGGCCCGGAAAAAAGTACCGTTAGCTGTTTTGGCAATATCGCGCAGGTTTGTTTCATCCAGCCGGGTTTGGACAAAGCTTTCGTTACTGTTCGCTTCCGCAGCATAAGGTACGCGTCCGTCCCGGCCAATGCCAATAGTATATATTTTAATATTAAAACCATAAGCCAGCTTTGCCGCTATTTCGGGGTCCAGGTTGCCGCCGGTATTTTCGCCGTCGCTGATAAGAATACAGACTTTAGATTTGGCGGTAGATTCCCGCATGCGGTTTATGGCTACGGCCAAAGCATTGCCAATAGCGGTACCATCGTTACGGATCATGCCCAGCTGTACGGCTTGCAGGTTTTCCCGGAGCAAATTATAATCGGTAGTTAAAGGCGCTAGGGAATAAGCATCACCGGCAAAAACCACCAGGCCAATGCGGTCGTGCGTGCGGCCCTGAATAAAGTTTAAAGCTACTTCTTTGGCTGCTTCCAGGCGATTGGGCTTAAAATCTTTTAACTCCATAGAGCCGGAAGTATCCAGTACCAGCATAATATCAATGCCTTCGGAATATTGATCTACCCGTTCCTGGGTGCGTTGGGGCCGCGCCAGGGCAATCAGAATAAAAGAGAGGAAAAGAAAAAAATAAAGGTCCGGAATATACCGCAACAAGCTACTCCAATGTTGTTTAATGCTGCCTTTAAATAAAGCAATCTCCAGCTTTCTCCTGATTTGAAAATGTACCAGCCACCGGGCCAGAAATAGTAATGGTATTACGGGTATAAAATAAAGAAAAACCGGGTCGACCCATTCGAAAGATTGGAACGTACTGTACCGGAACCATTCCGGACTAAACCAGTTGAGGGATGTTTTCAGGGTTTGGAACATGTCTGGTTTGGTTGCGGATAACTTCGTACCGGCGGTCGGCAAAATGGTGAAGCAGGAAAAAAGCAATAATGGTTTCGGAAGATTTATCCGATACAATGTTGCCGTAAATGGCTTTATCGAAGAGTCGTAAGGCGGTGGTTACATCTTCATCATCGTTGTAGTAAGTAGCTATTTCGCGCGTGGTAAACGATTTAATGGCGTTTCCTTCCAGGTCGGTCAGGTAATTTTTCCAAAGCATTATGGCTTGTTCAATGGTCTGCAACGACTCCGACTGGTTAAACTGATCGATAAAAGCGTTGAAACGGTTAATAAATTGCGCATGCTCTTTTTGGAGTTTATACAGGCGATACCGGATAATAATTTTTTTCCCGAAAAGCAACCAAAGCGAAACCAGCATCAGAAACAATATGCCGGCCCCAATAAGCCAGTAAGCATAATTAACCCGCTCATTAATGGGCAGTAACTGCGTGTTGCTTTTCAGGTTGGCGGGCGAAATACTTCCGCGTACCAGTTGCACCAGTTTAATAGTAGCAGGCTGGGAATATAGTTGTACAGTATCGTTTTGGGTTAAAACAAAAACCGGTAAGGAAAGCGACTGTACCGGTGCTACCGAGAAAGTGCGCAAGGTATACACTACGCTATCGAGGCTGGTGTTTGCAACGGTGCGAGTAGAAAAGTACTGCCGTGATATTAATTCGAAGGGAGCAAAATTATAAGTACTGTCCGGAAAAATAATTTCGGCCGCGGCCGGGTGTTTAGAATAAAAAGAAAATTTTATCTCTTGCCCGATTTTAAGGGAATCCTGCAGAAATTTGCCTTGCAATTGCTTTATATTTACTTTTTGCCCCGCACCTAAAAATGGCAACAGCCACAACAAACCAAAAAGAACTTTACCCATTCTTCCGGATTTTATGGCGTAAGCGAAATAAATTGACCAACTGGGGTACATAATCTTCATTCGTATATATCGTCAGAAAATTGGCTTTAAACTTGCGACAAATTTTAGCAATTTTTTCCTGATTTAAAGAATAAGTGGCCAGGTAGTTGGCTTGAAACTCTTCGGAAGAAGTATTAACCCAAATGGTCCGGCCGGTTTCTTTATCCAAGAGCGGAATAATACCCATGGCCGGAAAGGCTGTTTCCCGTTTATCAACCAGTTGCACTACAATTAAATCGTGTTTTTGGGCCAGCATACTCATTTCGCGCTCGTAATTCTGATCTATAAAATCGGAGAGCAGTAAAATAAGGCTGCGCCTTTTAATCATGCCCAAAGCCATTTTTATACCGCCGGCCAAATCGGTTTTATCCGAAACAGTATTTAATTCAAAAAGAGCTTTTATAATATTATAGGCATGATTTGTCCCGCGGCCCGGCTTTATATATTTTTCTTTCTGGTCGCTGATGCAAACCATCCCGATCTGGCTTGTTTGGCGGGCGGCCGATAAAGCCAATACACCGCAAATTTCTTTGCCCACGTCTATTTTTTGCTGGCCACTGTTACCGATTGCCTGCGAGGCGCTTACATCTAAAATTAAAAAAACTGATTGTTCTTTTTCTTCTTTGTACGTTTTTACAAATACGCCGTGGCCTTTGGCCGAAACGTTCCAGTCAATTGCCCGCACGTCGTCACCGTAATGGTACGAGCGTACATCGTCAAACTCCAGCCCGGTGCCTTTAAAAACCGAATGAAAATCGCCCTGCATCTGGTCGTTGATTGCTTTACGAATCCGGATTTCGTATTTTTGTAATTTCTTTAGCAGCTCTTTCATATTAAAAGCGGCAATATGCGTTTGTTTATTATCAAGTTAATTTAACTAATTTTCCGGCGTGAAAAGATTTTTTTTAATTCTCCTGTTAGGACTCGGTTTGGGTGCCTGTACGTCTCCGGTTAGTCCGGCACCAAAAGATGTTATTTCGGAGCCCCAAATGACCGCGATGTTAATGGAACTGCACGTGGCCGAAGCCCAGGTAGACCGGATGGCGGTGGTAACCGACACCGCGGCTATTTATTACAAAAGAGCGCAACAGGAAATTTTTAAAAAATACAAAGTTACCGAAAAACAATTTTATAAAAGTTACGACTACTACCTGCATAACGTAAGTGAGCTGGATAAAATATACGCCCGGGTAATAGATAGTTTAAGCTTAAAAGAAGTAGAATCTTCGCAGGGTTCAACCAATCCGCCGCCTAAAACTTTAATAACGCCCAACCGGAAAGATAAAATATAATCTTAGAAAAGTTTACTGCCGTTGGGAATCGGTAAATGAGGTTGCGCCAGCACTACGCCTTGGTGTTCGTCCGGAAAACCGGTAATTAAAATTTCGGATAAATACTTGCCGATTTGTTTTGGCGCGAAGTTGACGATGCAGATAACCTGTTTGCCCAACAGGCTTTCTGGGGTATAATGCACCGTTAGTTGCGCACTCGATTGCTTTATTCCTAATTCCGCGCCCAGATCTACCTTTATTTTAAAAGCTGCTTTACGGGCTTCCGGAAAATCTGCTACTTCGATAATAGTACCTACCCGAATATCCACTTTTTCAAAATCCGTCCATTGTATGTAATTCATCTTTTGTTTTTTTAGAAGTTAGTTCCTTATAACTAATGCCGTTAGGGCTGCGTATTTCAACGTAAATATAGTGGCAGCAGCTATAAGAGCCCAATGGGTTGCTTTAATGAGCAGCACTGCTTTAGCTGCTATCATCTATTAAAAAACGAAACTATGAAAAAAACTACAGGAACTACCCAAACGGTTTGGATGCACGGCCTGGATTTTCCGGCTACCACTGCTTTAACGCAAGATATTACCTGCGATATTTGTGTGGTCGGGGCCGGAATTTCGGGTTTAACTACGGCTTACCTGCTGGCTAAAGAAGGGAAATCGGTGGTAATATTGGAAGCCAAAACCATTGGTGGCGGTGAAACCGGCCGCACCACGGCACACTTATCTAATGCCCTGGACGACCGCTACCAGGTATTAATGAAGATGCACGGCGAAAAACAAGCCCGCTTAGCTGCCGAAAGCCACACCTATGCCATCCGCAAAATTGAGGAAATTGTAAAAGAAGAAAATATTGATTGTGATTTTGAACGGTTAAGTGGCTACCTGTTTTTGCAGCCCAGCGACTCCGAAGACGAATTGGATAAAGAATTGGAAGCTTGCCGGCAATTGGGTTTCGATAAAGTAACCCGTTTAAAGAAAACGCCGGTGCCTACCTTATCAGAAGGGCCTTGTTTATGTTTTCCGGATCAGGGTATGTTTCACCCGCTAAAGTACCTGAATGGTTTAAGCCGGGCTTTCCTGGAAATGGCGGGACAAATCTATACCGATAGCCACGTTGTATCCTTCGAAAAAGAAAATACTTTACACCGGGTAAAAACTACGGCCGGTTTTGCTGTAACCGCTAACCAGTTAGTGGTAGCAACCAATACGCCCGTAAACGATTGGGCTACTATTCATACCAAACAAGAGCCTTACCGCACCTACGTAGTAGGCGTAAAAATATTACCCGATGCCATACCAAATGCTTTGTACTGGGATAACTCTGATCCTTACCATTACATCCGTTTAGTTAAAGACGATCATCCGGATAATACCGGCGAAGCCGAAAGAAATTATAATATTATGATTGTGGGTGGCGAAGATCATAAAACCGGGCAGGAAGAAAACGAACAGGAACGCCTGGTTTGCCTGGAAGAATGGGTGCGGGAAAAATTCCCGATGGCCGGAGATGTGGTTTACCGTTGGTCGGGCCAGGTAATGGAACCGCAGGATTATTTTGCGTTTATTGGCCGCAATCCGGGCGAAGACAATGTATATATTGCCACCGGCGACTCCGGCCACGGCATGACGCACGGTACCATTGCGGGCGTTTTAATAACCGACTTGATTATGAGTCGGCCTAATGCCTGGGAGCCGATTTATGATCCGGGACGGGTAACTTTAAAATCAGCGCCGGAGTTTTTAAAAGCTAATTTGAATGTAGCCGCCCAGTTTAAAGACTACGTTACACCCGGAGAAGTTGCTGACCCGGTAGAAGTAGCACCAGGCAGCGGTAGTATTATACGGCGGGGTATGAGCAAAGTAGCGGTTTATTGCGATTTAGACGGGCAGCGGCACGAAATGTCGGCCGTTTGCCCCCACATGGGCTGTATTGTTTCCTGGAACGAAGTAGAAAGCTCCTGGGATTGCCCGTGCCACGGTTCCCGTTTTGATAAACACGGGGAAGTGATGAATGGACCGGCACTAAAAGGTTTAGAAAAACTGGCTTAAATAATCAAATTAAAAATGCCCGCTTCTATAGGTGGGCATTTTTAATTTGATTATTTAAATTCATTTAATAATTAGCTGCACGTTTATTTAATCTTCTAATTATAAAATCTTCCCAATATTTTGTTTTAATTAAACCATTACTTTTTTCTCTGTCTTATCTGTTCTTGCTCTGGTTTTCGGTTCTGGAAGTGCTTACTAATTAATTTAGCCAATGCACCGTTCTTATAAACGCTTATTTTGGCCAAGTTAATTTGGCGGCAATTCCTTAATAACCTTTACTTCTGCAAGCTTAATTTTTTAAAACGAAAGAATAAGAGAATTGCCGCTACTGTAAGGCCGGTTAGTAACCCAGTCCAGATGCCATTAATGCCAAAACCGGCCTTAAAGCAAAGCAAATACCCAATGGGCAAGCCCGCTACCCAATACGCCAATAAAGAAATAATGCTGGGGATTTTTACATCTTCCAGGCCCCGCAAAGCGCCTAAACCTACTACCTGTACGCCATCAGAAATCTGAAATAAAGCCGCAATTACCAGCAACCCGGCCGCTAAATTAATTACCTGATTATCCTGCACATAAAAGGTCGGAATTAAATTTTTGGCTAAAATCAGAATCAGCCCGGTGGCGAGCATAAAACCAATGGCCATAATCATGTTGCTTAAGCCGGCCGTGCGCATTTCGGAAAAGTTACCGCTACCTTTTAAATGGCCTACCCGAATGGTTGCCGCCGCGGCAATGCCGCTGGCCATCATGTAAGTAAGCGAAGCAATACTAATGGCTATCTGGTGCGCTGCCAGTTCCTGGGCACCTAACCATCCGATCATGATAGCCGAAAATCCGAAAGCACCCATTTCAAAAAACATTTGTAAAGAAATAGGGAAGCCGATTTGTACCATTCGGTTGATGTGCCGCAACGACAGGTATTTACTTTTCCAGCGCAGCCGGAATACTTGCATCCGCCGGGATTTAAATATAAACCAGCCCATTAAACCAGCCATAATTATCCGGGAAACTAAAGTAGAAATTGCAGCTCCATTTAACCCCAAAGCGGGCGCTCCCAGTTTGCCATAAATTAAAATATAGTTTCCAAAAATATTCAGCAGGTTAGCAAATACCGATATATACATGGCCTGGCGCGTTAAAGAAAGTCCTTCGGCTACTTGCTTAAAACCTTGAAAAAGCATTAACGGAATCAAAGAGAAAAGCAATATATGCAGGTACGGTATGGTTAGTATTAGTACGGCGGTTGGCTGTTGCAAAAGAGGCAAAAAAGGAGTGAGCAGGTAACCTAGCAAAAACAAAATAAAACCGGCTAAGGCACAGAGCAGGGTACCGTTAATCAAAAGCAAAGAAATCCGGTTATGATTTCTCCGGCCAGTGGCGCTGGCTACCAAAGGCGTAATGCTATAGGATATACCCAAACCAAACACCATAATCAGGTTAAAGATACTATTGCCCAGAGAAGCCGCTGCCAAAGGTTCCGTTCCCACCCGGCCCACCATGATGCTATCGATAACCGAAACCAGCACGTGGCCCAATTGGCTCAGAACAACCGGAAATGCTAAATAAAAATTTGCTTTAAAATGCTTTTTGTAATCGGCAGGTAACATGCGAGGTTTTTTGGGGCTGCAAAGATACTAACGTTTCTTACAACACCGCACCTTACATTTAATGTTAATACCAGCATTATAGTCAGGCTGACTAAGCTAATTTCTGAAAAGCTTCCTCTAACCGGGTTAAACCTGCGTTTAATTTTTCCGGAGTTAAAGCAAAAGAAAATCGGGCGTAGCCGGGAGCACCAAAATAATCACCCGGCATTATTTCCAGGGCAAAGTTTTCTTTTAAATAAGACGCTAGCTTATCGGTACTTTTTATTTCTTTTTGTAGAAAAACAGATAAATCCGGGAAGAAGTAATAAGCGGCTTGGGGAGAGAAAAACGGTATATTTAGCCGGGTAAAAAACTGACTCATTTGCGATTTATTTTGCCGCAAGGTATTTTGGAAATCCGGTAAAATAACAGCGGCATTCTTTAATACTTCGCGTGCTGCTGCCTGCACAAATTCACTAACCCCGGAAAAAGTTGCTTGCTGAAACTGGAGGCAGGGCGCAAACAACTTTGGCGGCGTAACCAAATAACCGATACGCCAGCCCGACATGGCAAAAGCTTTGGAAAACCCGTTTACCACCAGGTGCTTCTGGTTATTATCCGGAAATTCCAGTAAAGAAGGTACTTCGTCGGCATATACAACTAAATCGTAAATTTCATCGGCCAGCACGTAAATATCCGGGTGTTGCTTCAGCACCTCCAGCCAGGAATTTATTTCGGTTTTACTGTAAATGCGGCCGGTCGGATTGTTCGGATTGCAGTATAAAAATAAGCGGGTGCGGGGAGTTATATAACTTTGTAATAACTCGGGCGAAATGGCATAATTTTCTTTTACATCGGTTGGTAAAACTATCAACTTAGCGCCCACTTGCTCCAACACTTCGTGCAAACCAAACCAGTTCGGAGCCGGAATAATTACTTCGTCGCCGGGTTGCAATAGGATATGAATAATATTGTATAAAGCTTGCTTGGTACCGGGCGTTACTAAAATATGATCCGGAGTTATTGTTATGCCATTATATTGGCGATAGCGTTCCGCAATAACTTCGCGCAATTCCGGGGTACCGGCAGTAGCACCATAAAAGGTTTGATTTTGCTGAATAGCCTGCATAGCCGCTTCTTTGCCCACCGCCGGGGTGTTAAAATAAGTAGCTCCCGAAGCAAAACTGATAAGTTCCATGCTGGTTAAATGAAAGTGAGTTGGTTGTATAAAACTGAATAAAGTTAAGGCTGGTTATATGTAATCCCAAAGTAAATTGTAACCTTATACAAGTATTATTACGATAAACTACAGCTTAAAGCATTTTATATGAGTTTACAAATCCGGATTATACCGCATACCTTACAGTTTAAATTTGATGCCCGCACCTCGCGGGGAGCCATGCCACAACACCAGGTTTATTATTTATCTGTTTCGGAAACCGACCATCCTGAGCGGTTGGGAATAGGAGAGTGCGCGCCTTTACCCGGATTAAGCATGGAATATAAAAGTGACTTTTATGAACAGCTGCAAATAGTTATTCAGGATTTAAATAAAAAGTTAAAGCAAGAAAAAGTAAATGTCTTTGATTCAAAGGTATATCTGGAAAACTTAAAACAATTACCTTCAGTTGTTTTTGCCCTGGAAACTGCTGCTTTAGACCTGGAGCACGGAGGAGATAAACAAATATTTGCTAATGCTTTTTCGGCTGGTGAATTCGGTATTCCGATTAATGGTTTGATCTGGATGGGCGATAAAACGTTTATGCAGGAGCAGATTCAAAAGAAATTGCAGGAAGGATATTCTTGTTTAAAGTTAAAAATAGGCGGGCTGGATTTTGCCACGGAACTTCAAATTTTAAAATCAATCCGGCAGGTGGCGCCCGCCACGGATTTAATTATCCGCTTAGATGCGAATGGTGCTTTTGCGCCCGCAGAAGCTTTATCGAAATTAAATAAACTAGCGGCTTTTCAAATTCATTCCATCGAACAACCCATCCGGCAGGGGCAATATTCCAAGATGCAACATATTTGTCAGCATTCGCCAATACCGGTGGCTTTGGATGAAGAATTAATCGGTGTGATAGAAATAGATAAAAAGGAGCAGCTTTTACAAACTTTAAAACCCCAGTTCATCATTTTAAAACCTACGCTGCTGGGTGGTTTTCAGGCCTGTTCCGAATGGATTTCTTTAGCCGAAAAAGCCGGTATTAGTTGGTGGATTACCTCGGCTCTCGAATCAAATATTGGGTTAAATGCAGTTAGTCAGTTCACGGCCGAGTATCCGGTTACAATGGAACAAGGTTTAGGAACCGGACAATTATACCACAATAATTTAAGCTCTCCGCTTGAAATTGAAAATGGAAAACTTTTTTACCGTAAAAACCAAAGCTGGGATAATGCTTTATTTTATTAACTCATGTTATAGAGAACGTCGTAACTTATCGGGATTAAATATTCCCGAAAAAGGTAAATAGTTCTCCGCCTAAGTTTAGGCGGGGTTAGGGGCGGTTGTTTTCCTTAAATTGATTTCCGACAAGTTCTGTCGCCATCTATATAAAATACAATAGCTATAGATGCTTATCTTTTGAAAGATTACATCTTTCAATTTCTTGGTGCTGACGGGCTCTTCCAGTCTAAGTTGCCTCAAGGCCGGCAGGCCCCGACCCTGGGAGAGTTGGGCTAAGCTTGTTTTCCTCCTTGCGTCGGAATGCCTGCGGCACCACAACCTTAGCAGCTACTTCTGCCAGCAGGCCCTCTTCCCAGAGACTAGGATTGACTTACATTACTAAACCATTTTGGGCTAACACCTATGCACCGGATAAGAAGATTTAGTTTTTAAAAGTCGATACTTGTAGAATTGAGTTAATTTTCTGACTAATAATCGATAAGGAGTGTTTATTAATAGCTTGACTTTAAGCTTGCTTGATAAGTTCTTCCATTATACGTGGCAAAGCAATACCTGCTTTCTCGGCAATCAGGTGTAGATTAGGGCGAGGAGCTATTTCGGGTAAATGCGGATCAATCACGTAAATGGGTTTCGTATCCGGCACATAATGCATCAGTCCGGCGGCTGGATATACTACCAATGACGTGCCTACTACCATAAAAATATCGGCGGCTTCCGCTTCTCTTACGGCATTTTCCATCAGGGGCACCATTTCTCCAAACCACACAATATTAGGCCTTAACTGGGAGCCTCTTTCGCATTTGTTACCTATGTTTATTTCCCAGCCTTCCATATCATATACCAGGTTTTCATCTAAAGTGCTCCGCGATTGAAATAAACTGCCGTGTAAATGGATTACTTTTGAAGAGCCGGCTTTTTCGTGCAGATTATCTACATTTTGGGTAACAATCGTAACTTTAAAATATTTTTCCAGTTCTGCCAAAGTCCGGTGCCCCGGATTTGGTTGTGCGTCGTGGGCATTTTTCCGGCGCTGGTTATAAAAGTCTAAAACCAGAGCGGGGTTTTTGCACCAGCCTTGCGGCGAAGCTACTTCCATTACATCGTGGCCTTCCCATAATCCGTTCGCATCCCGAAAGGTAGCAATACCGCTTTCGGCACTTATGCCGGCACCGGTTAATACCACTAGTTTTTTCATATATTTTTTTCTTTTTTCTAAAAAATAAAAAGCCTTTAACTTTCTTTTTACTTCTTCGGTAGAAATAAAGAAAAGTTAAAGGCTTAAGAATAAAACTCCGCTCTTATTTTTTCTTAGCAGTGGTAGCTTTTTCCTTTGTTTCTGATTTTGTTTTTGCGGCTGGTGCTTTTTCTTTTGTTTCCGATTTCATTTTCGCCGTAGTGGTTTTTTCCTTTTTTTCGGTTTTCTTTTTAGCCGTTGGTTTTGGCTTGTCGGCTTCCGGAGCAGCTTTCTTTTTAAAACTGCCGCGGGCAGGTTTATCCGGCGTTTGTTCCGCCAAGGTCAGGCATTCTTCTAGAGTAAGTTCGCCGGGTTCTTTTCCTTTCGGAATTTTAACGTTTTTCTTACCTACGGCAATATAAGGCCCAAACCGGCCATTAAGCACCTGCACTTCCGGATTTTCGGCAAAAGCTTTAATGCATTTTTCCGCATCGGCTTTGCGTTTATTCTGGATTATTTCGATGGCATCTTCGGCCGTTACCGTAAACGGATCGTAGGTTTTGGGTAAAGAATAAAACTTACTTTCGTGTTTTATAAAAGGTCCGAACCGGCCAATGGCCGCCGTCATTTCTTTTTCTTCGAAAGTACCAACAATGCGGGGTAACTTAAATAAATCTAAGGCATCTTCTAAAGTAATACTTTCCAGAAACTGGCCTTTGCGCAAACTGGCGTAAACCGGCTTTTCTTTGGTCTCTTCGTTTTCTTCCCCTAATTGTACAAAAGGTCCGAACCGGCCCAGGCGAGCCGTAATTTTTTTGCCGTTGTTCGGATCAATTCCCAAAACCCGGGCACCACTTACCGTAGACCGCTCAATGTTCTGGCTCGATTCTACGGTTTCGTGGAAGTTACCGTAGAAGTTCTGAATCATTTTATCCCATTGCTTTTTGCCGGCCGCTATTTCGTCAAATTCTTCTTCTACTTTAGCCGTAAAAGAATAATCTATAATATTCGGAAAATATTCGACCAAGAAATCATTTACCACCATGGCCATATCGGTGGGGAATAATTTTGCTTTTTCGGCGCCGGTAATTTCAGTTTTACTTTCGGTAGAGATATTATCTTCTTTCAGCGTCAGGATGTTATACGATCTTTCTTTTCCTTCCCGGTTATCTTTCTCGATATAACCTCTTTTCTGAATAGTAGAAATAGTAGGCGCATAAGTCGATGGCCGGCCAATACCCATTTCTTCTAATTTCTTCACCAGACTGGCTTCGGTATAGCGGGGCGCGGGGCGCGAAAAACGCTCGGTAGCCTGCATTTTGTCTAGTTGCAAGGTTTGACCAACGGCAAGCGGCGGCAGCATGCCTTTAATATCATCGTCCTGCTCACCATCATCTTTCGATTCAATATATACCTTAAGGAAACCATCAAAAGTTACTACTTCTCCGGTGGCCGTTAACTTGGCTTTGGGTTGCGTAGATATGCCCACAGTAGCAGTGGTTTTTTCTATTTCGGCGTCGGCCATTTGCGAGGCAATGGCTCGTTTCCGGATCAGATCGTATAAACGTTGCTCATTGCGGTCGGAGCTTACTTCCCGGGCTGCAAAATCGGTAGGCCGGATGGCTTCGTGGGCTTCCTGCGCCGCATTGGATTTGGTGCGGTATTGCCGGGTTTTTACGTAATTTTCCCCGAAGCTCCGGCTTATTTCGGTGGCGGCGCCACTAATTGCTTCCTGCGACAGATTGGTAGAATCGGTACGCATGTACGATATCTTGCCGGCTTCGTAAAGTTTCTGGGCTACCGTCATGGTTTGGGCTACCGAAAAACTTAATTTACGGCTGGCTTCCTGTTGCAAAGTAGAAGTGGTAAAAGGCGCGGCCGGGCTGCGCTTAGTTGGTTTTTTTTCCAGGTTTTCGATGGTGTAGGCCGCACTCACGCAATTTTCCAGGAAAGTTTGAGCTTCAGCCTGCGTTTTAAACCGAGTTGGTAATTCAGCTTCCAGGCGCTTGCCATCAACCGAAAAATTAGCCACTACTTTAAAAGCCGATTCGGCTTTAAAGCGATCGATTTCGCGTTCCCGTTCTACTACCAAACGTACCGCCACCGATTGTACCCGGCCGGCCGACAAACCAGTTTTTATTTTCTTCCATAGCACGGGCGAAAGCTCAAAGCCTACCAAACGGTCTAGCACCCGCCGGGCCTGTTGCGCATTTACCCGGTTTATATCTATCAGCCGCGGCGACTCGATGGCGTTAAGAATAGCATTTTTGGTTATTTCCCGGAAAACAATGCGGCGGGTTTTGGCATCGTTTAAGTTTAAGGCCTCTGCCAAATGCCAGGAAATAGCCTCACCTTCGCGGTCATCGTCGGAGGCGAGCCACACGATTTCGGCTTCCTTGGCTAATTTCTTTAATTGAGAAATTACTTCTTTTTTATCGACTGATATTACATAGGTTGGTTTAAAACCATTTTTTATATCAATGGCATTGTTATCCTTGGGTAAATCGCGCACGTGGCCAAAACTCGACTTTACCACAAAATCTTTCCCCAGGTACCCTTCAATGGTTTTTGCCTTGGCCGGTGACTCTACTATAACTAAATTTTTTACCATGCTAACGTAATGCTGTAAAATATTGGCTTCTAAACCAATTTTGCTCAAAGATGAATAAATTTTTTTGAATAAAACAAACCACCCAGTTTCGTTTTAAAATCAATATCCAAGAATTCTCTTAATCCAATTACTTCTGCACGCCTTTATATTTACCTTTAATGTACGTGTATAAGTTATTAGTTTTCAATTTGTTTTAGAGGTGTTTCCCCGGCAATAGTCCGTCGGCCAGGCGGCGTCAGGAGTCCGAAGCTCCTTATGAAAAGGAAATTTCTAACCAAAACCAGATTTTAAAACCGGTTAACCCTTCTATAATCTTTCTGTTTTACTCTATTTGTCACTTAACAGCTAATTATTTGCTTATAATAAGCAATTTTTTAACCATGAATACCTACACCACCCAATAAGGCTGTTATCGCAAGTATATTAATATTACCAAATCATCAAGGAAATTAATCCTAATCAGAATTTTTTTTCAGTATTATTTTAATTTTGAACAAAGACCTTATTTTTTCAACCAGCAGAAAAGTTATTATGTTCCCGCTAGAAAACTAAATTTTAGAAATATTTGATCTTAACCGAACTGTGTCTTGATATTGATAAAAATGAATTATATAATTTGCCGGGGCATAGGATAGTATATAATATCTATTTACATAAATAATATTATATTTACAGTTTACACCAACAATAAAAATTTATAAATCTGAATCTGAATACTTTATAGGATATAACTTAGGTTGTTCGAAAATAATTGTTTAAACTCCCTTTAAAATTCCTAAATTTTGTTTTGTTTATCAGTTCGAAATAAATGAGATTTGTAGAAGAAATTTTTAATATATAATAATAGTAATATTTCCCATCCTCTTAAGCGCACAAAAAACTAAAATTAAAATTCCAAAATGGCTGCAAAAATAGTGTCGGTAATCAACCAAAAAGGCGGTACAGGAAAAACTACAACCACTATTAATTTAGGAAGTGCATTAAGCAAGTTAGGAAAAAAAATATTATTAATAGATTTGGATCCGCAGGCTAATCTTTCTTATTCCTTAGGAATTGAAGAACCGGAAGCAACCTTAGCGGATGTTTTTGCCGGCAATAAAGATTTATCCCAAATACTTATTCACCAGGATAAATTGAGTATTGCGCCTGGTTCGAATGAATTGGTTGACATTGAAATTTCGTTGGTGAACCAGAAAGACCGGGAACGCTTTTTGAAGAACATACTGGCCGATGCCAAAGATTATGACTATATATTCATCGATTGTCCGCCTTCGCTTTCGCTGCTAACCGTTAATGCTTTGGCAGCATCCGACGAAGTGGTTATTCCGCTGCAAATGGAGGTTTTAACGTTGCAAGGCTTAAGTCAGATTTTAGCTACGGTAGCGCAGATCCGGTCGGCTTTTAATGCCAAATTGAAAGTTAAGGGAATTGTAATTGTTATGTTTGATAAACGCCGGAAACTTAGTTCTGAAATTCAGGAATACCTGCAGGAAAATATTGAAGAAAAGGTTTTTCAGTCTCGCATTCGGCTTAATGTTAAACTGGCCGAAGCGCCTTCTTTTGGTAAAAGTGTTTTGGATTATGATCCTGCTTCCAATGGCGCCCGGGATTATATGGCCCTGGCCGAAGAATTTTTGGCGAAGTAAGAACATAAACAGTAATTTGCATCATATTTAAATTTTATCCGGATTGATTTATTTTATCCGGTTAGTTAAGTCCCAATTCCACCCAGAAATACATATACAGTGCTAAGCATATGGCTTTAGGAAAAAACATGAAGTTGAATAAAGAAAAGCTGATCTCCAAGGCAGAAAACGGAAATGCTGCGGATATTCCGGTGGCAGGTAATGTAGTGCCGGAGCCAGTAACTCCCGTGGCGGAAGATGTGAGCCCGCAGCCGGAAGTAACGCCCGAAAAAGCAGGTTCTAACGGCAGTGCTTTACCCGTTGAGGAAGCGGTGGTTAGCAAAACCTTAAGAGAAAAGAACAGCCAGAAAAAAAATGGAACGCCGGCTAGAGCTTCTAATGTGGGCTTAGACGATCCATATATAAATGATCAGCTCAACCGGGTTTTATACGCGCTGGATGCTTTTAAAAAAGGAGATGTTTCGGTACGTTTAACGAAACAGAACAACGATATTTTTGCCGATATAGCAGAAGCATACAACTCGATGGTGGAAATGATCGGGGGTGTAGGAGGCGAAGTATCCCGTATTTCTAAAGTTGCCGGAGTGGAAGGAAACCTGAAAGCACGGGCATCGGCTGAAAATGCTTCTGGTTTCTGGAAAGACATGATCAATAACATCAATGGTCTGGTAGATTCTATTGCCGTACCCGTACTGGAAGTAGGAAAAGTATTAAAGAATATTTCCCGCGGTAACCTGGACGAAACGTTCCAGATTCCGGTTTCCGGCGATTTTAAAGTAATGGCCGAAACCATTAACCGAACCATTGATAACCTGAACCTTTTTGCCGGTGAGGTAACCCGGGTAGCCCTGGAAGTAGGATCGGAAGGTAAACTAGGTGGGCAAGCTTCGGTACCCAATGTGGCGGGTGTTTGGAAAGAGCTGACGGATAATGTAAATACTATGGCCAGCAATTTGACGGCACAGGTAAGAGATATTGCCAAAGTATCTACGGCGGTGGCCCAGGGTAACCTGGCCCAAAAGGTAACGGTGGATGTAAAAGGTGAATTTCTGCAGCTAAAAGAGAATATTAACCTGATGGTGGATTCTCTAAACGTATTTGGGGATGAAGTAACCCGGGTAGCGCGCGAAGTGGGTACCGAAGGTAAATTAGGCGGTCAGGCGAAAGTACCCAATGTAGGTGGCGTTTGGAAAGAACTGACCGATAATGTAAATACCATGGCCAGCAACCTGACTTCGCAAATGCGCGACATTGCTAACGTTGCTACGGCAGTGGCTAAAGGTGATTTAACCCAAAAGATTACGGTTAATGTGCGGGGGGAAATAGCGGAGCTGAAGGATATACTAAATCAAATGGTAGATTCTCTGAATATATTTTCTGATGAAGTAACCCGGGTAGCGCGCGAAGTAGGTACCGAAGGTAAATTGGGCGGACAAGCCAATGTGCCACGGGTAGAGGGAACCTGGAAAGAGCTAACCGATAATGTAAACTACATGGCATCTAACCTGACCGCCCAGGTACGGGATATTGCCAATGTAGCAACGGCGGTGGCCCAGGGTAACTTAAACCAGAAAGTAACCGTGGATGTTAAAGGCGAATTATTCGACCTGAAAAATATCATGAATGCCATGGTGGACCGGCTGAACGTATTTGCCGGCGAAGTATCGCGGGTGGCGCGGGAAGTAGGTAACGAAGGTATTCTGGGCGGACAAGCCAACGTACCGAATGTAGCGGGTATCTGGAAAGACTTAACTGATAACGTAAACCAAATGGCCGTTAACCTGACCGGTCAGGTGCGTAATATTGCCGAAGTAACCACGGCAGTTGCCAACGGCGATTTAAGTAAAACTATTACCATTGATGCCCGTGGGGAGATGCAGGAATTAAAAGAAAACATCAACCGGATGGTGGATTCTTTGAACGTGTTTGCCGGGGAAGTAACGCGGGTGGCCTTAGAAGTAGGCACCGAAGGTAAGCTGGGCGGCCAGGCCGAAGTACAAGGTGTAGGTGGCGTTTGGAAAGATTTAACCGATAATGTAAACTACATGGCCAGCAACCTGACCGGCCAGGTAAGAAATATAGCTGAGGTAACTACCGCAGTAGCTACCGGTGATTTAGGTAAAAAAATTACGGTAGATGCCCAAGGCGAAATCCTGGAGCTGAAGAATACCATCAACACGATGGTGGATCAGCTAAGCTCTTTTGCTTCGGAGGTAACCCGGGTAGCGCGCGAAGTAGGCACCGAAGGTAAGTTGGGCGGCCAGGCCGAAGTAAAAGGCGTGGGCGGCGTTTGGAAAGACCTGACCGATAATGTAAATATTATGGCCGGGAACCTGACTACCCAGGTGCGGTCTATTGCCGAAGTAACCACGGCGGTGGCCACCGGTGATTTAGGTAAAAAAATTACCATTGATGCCCGGGGCGAAATCCAGGAACTGAAGAATACCATCAACACGATGGTGGATCAGTTGAGCTCTTTTGCTTCAGAAGTAACCCGGGTAGCGCGCGAAGTAGGTACCGAAGGTAAACTGGGTGGCCAGGCGGAAGTGAAAGGTGTTTCGGGTACCTGGAAAGACCTGACCGATAATGTAAATATTATGGCCAGCAACCTGACCTCACAGGTGCGGGATATTGCCAAAGTAGCTACCGCGGTAGCCCGGGGCGATTTGGGCCAGAAAATTACGGTAGAAGTCCGTGGCGAATTCCTGGATTTAAAAGAAAACCTGAACCAGATGGTGGACTCCCTGAATATATTCGGGGATGAAGTAACGCGGGTAGCGCGGGAAGTAGGCACCGAAGGAAAATTAGGCGTGCAGGCCAATGTACCTAGGGTTCGGGGTACCTGGAAAGACCTGACCGATAATGTAAACTTCATGGCTTCTAACCTTACTTCGCAAATGCGTAACATTGCCGAGGTAACTACGGCGGTGGCCAACGGCGATTTAAGTAAAAAAATTACCGTGGAAGTAAGAGGCGAATTCCTGGAATTAAAAGAGAACATCAACCGGATGGTGGATTCCCTGAACGTGTTTGCCGGGGAAGTAACGCGGGTAGCTTTAGAAGTAGGAACCGAAGGTAAACTGGGTGGCCAGGCCGAAGTAAAAGGCGTGGGTGGTGTTTGGAAATACCTGACCGATAATGTAAATAACATGGCGGGCAACCTAACCGCTCAGGTACGGAATATTGCGGATGTAACCACGGCGGTGGCCACTGGTGATTTAGGTAAAAAAATTACCATTGATGCCAAAGGCGAAATCCTGGAGCTGAAGAATACCATCAACACCATGGTGGATCAGTTGAGTTCTTTTGCTTCGGAGGTAACCCGGGTAGCGCGGGAAGTAGGTACCGAAGGTAAACTGGGCGGACAAGCCGAAGTAAAAGGTGTTTCGGGTACCTGGAAAGATTTAACCGATAATGTAAACAACATGGCGGGCAACCTGACGGCCCAGGTTAGAAACATTGCGGATGTTACTACCGCTGTAGCTAGAGGTGATCTAAGTAAAAAAATTACCATCGATGCCCGCGGGGAAATCATGGAGCTGAAGAATACCATTAACACGATGGTGGATCAGCTGAGTTCTTTTGCCTCAGAAGTAACCCGGGTAGCCCGGGAAGTAGGTACCGAAGGTAAACTGGGCGGACAAGCCGACGTGCGGGGAGTATCCGGAACCTGGAAAGACTTAACGGATAATGTAAATATCATGGCCGGTAACCTCACTACCCAAGTGCGGTCTATTGCCGAAGTAACCACGGCGGTGGCCACCGGTGATTTAAGTAAAAAGATTACGGTAGATGTGCGAGGCGAAATCCTGGAGCTGAAGAATACCATCAACACGATGGTGGATCAGCTGAGTTCTTTTGCTTCAGAAGTAACCCGGGTAGCGCGCGAAGTAGGAACCGAAGGGAAACTGGGCGGACAAGCCGACGTGCGGGGAGTATCTGGAACCTGGAAAGACTTAACGGATAATGTAAATATCATGGCCGGAAACCTCACTACCCAGGTACGCGGTATTGTAAAAGTAGTAACGGCCGTATCGAAAGGCGACTTGACCCAAAAATTAACTTTAGAAGCTAAAGGTGAAGTGGCCGACTTAGCCGAAACCATTAATTTGATGGTGGACGACCTGAATCGTTTAGCGGGTGAAGTAAGCCGGGTGGCCCGGGTAGCCGGTATCGAAGGCAAACTGACCGAACGGGCCACGGTGCTGGGTGTTGGCGGCAGCTGGAAAGAACTGGTAGATACCCTGAATGATTTATTAGAATCGATTGTAACGCCGGTACTGGAAGTGTCGCGGGTGGTACGAGCTATCTCCGAAGGTGATCTAACCCAAAAGGTTGAGATCCATACGGCAGGTGATATTCTGGCTATGTCCAACGCTTTAAATTTAGCTGTTGATAACCTGAACTCATTATTAGGTGAAATCAATGATTCTTCTCTGGTAGTAGGTTCTTCGTCGGAGGAAATGGCCAGCAAAGGTTTAGATATGAGCCGCGTTACCGTTGATGTGGCTATTGCCATGCAGCAAATGGCCGAAGGAGCGCAAAACCAAGCCCTCAAAACCGATCAGGCCTTTAAGCTGATTGAAGAAATTATGAAGTCTACGAAGGAAACTGCTAATAAAGCCGATGTGGTAAACAAAGCGGCGATAATGGGAGAAGAAACTTCGCAGTTAGGTCTGAAAACAGTTGCGGAAGTGGTAAAAAACATGGAAGAAATATCAACTGCAGCAGCCTTAACCGCTAAAACCATCGAAGTTTTAAGCATCCGTTCGCAGGAAATTTCTAAATCATTGGGGGTTATTACGGATATAGCGGCCCAAACCAATTTACTGGCTTTAAATGCGGCAATTGAAGCCGCCCGGGCCGGTGAAGCCGGTAGAGGTTTTGCAGTAGTAGCCGAGGAAATCCGGAAATTAGCCGAAGGTTCCCGTAAATCGGCCAGTGAAATCAATACGCTGGTTGATGATGTGAAGAAAGATACTTCTTCGGCGGCAGCCGCGATTTCTACGATGGAAGGCCGGGTATTAAAAGGTAAAAACGCTACTTTCGAAGCTTCGGGTGCTTTCAAGAACATTGCAACTTCCAGCGGTGAAACATTGAGATCTTCTCAGGACATCTTAACCGCCACCGAAATGCAGAAATCTTCTATCGGCGACGTAGTGAAAAACGTAGAAGAAGTAGTAGCCATTGCCGAACAAACGGCTTCCGGAACCCAGCAGGTAGCCATTACGGCCAAACAGTTGTCCGGTTCGATGCAGGAATTAACTTCTTCCAGCCAGCAGCTTAATGATATTGCCGAGGATTTACAGGTAAGTATTTCGGCCTTTAAACTGTTAAATGGTACGTATATCCCGCAAGGAAGAACTATCCGCAAGATATCCGGAATGCCTACCCGGCAAACCCTGGTAAAAGCGCCAACCAGCAGAACTTCGGAGCCGATTTCTTCCCCGGATATAAAAGCACCGGCTTCGGCCAATACTGCTAATCAGAATATGGGTGCTATAAACCAGTCGGCTAATCAGGCCGCAGAAGAAGCCCGCAAAGCAGTAGCCAGAAAGCCTAAATCTAAATCTTAAGCGATGGCGGATAAAGAAGAGCAAAAAAAAGGGAAAGACAATAGTTTAGAGCCAAATGTCCACCTGATTGTTTTTAAATTGGGGGCGGAAGAATACGGCATTCGGATTGAACAGGTAAAAGAAGTAACAATTACCCCCGACATAACCCGTATGCCCAAAACGCCGGCCTTTATAAAAGGGATAGCCAATATCCGGGGCGATATTATAGCCATTATGGATTTGGAGGAAAGATTCCGGATAACGCCGGTTTTAACTAATGAAGCACCAAAACATACCTATACTCTTGCCCTGGAGGCTAAAGATTATACCATTGGCTTAATTGTGCGGGAAGTTCCCCAATCTTTAACCATTCCGGTATCTAAAATGGATAAAACGCCGGCTTTTATCCAGGATATCAATATAAATGAAAACTATATTGAAGGCATAGGTAAAATTGACGGCCGTTTAATTATTGTACTGGATATTTTAAAAATTCTGACGAACGAAGAAATTCAACAACTTCAGGAGTAGGCGTATATTGATTTATCTGGATAAAAAACATCGTTTAAACCGAGCAATATGAAAAAAAGAATTTTAATAGTAGACGATTCATTTTACATGCGCACCATGTTAAAAAACATGCTGACCGATGCGGGCTACGAAGTAGTAGGTGAAGCGCCTAACGGGCAGACAGCCTTACAAATGGCCAAAGAAACCAATCCGGATTTAATAACCCTGGACGTTATTCTGCCGGATAATACCGGTTTGGATGTGCTGAAAGGAATTAAAAAAGACCAGCCGGATATGAAAGTTATTATTGTGAGCGCGGTTGGTCAGGAAGTAATTATGACCGAAGCCAAAGAAAACGGTGCGCTGGATTACATTATAAAGCCTTTTTCGGAAGAAAAAGTTTTGGAAAAGGTAAGTAACGCCCTAAAAGAAAGCTAAGCGTTATAGATTATAAAGGTGGTTTTTAGTTTAGGTTAAAGACAGGCTTACTTATCAGAAAAATAAAAATCATTATCGGCGATTATTCCAGTTTTTCCCGTTTGGTTCTTTCGGATATTCTAAATTCCGAAATTGACTTGGAAGTACTGGATACGGCAGAAAATGGCGAAGAACTGATTCAAAAAATAAAAGGAAATCGCCCGGATCTGGTAATTGCAGATTATAATTTGCCACGTAACAGCCGCATGTTTACCTTCCGTCGGATTCAAAACGAATTTGGTATCCCTATCTTAATGATAATGGGTAAAGATACCGTAGCGGATGATTTTATATTCGAGGCGATGAAGGTAGGCGTGTATGATTATGTGCGCATTGCTAGCCATACGCTTTTTCCGCAGTTCCGGAATATACGCGACGAAATTGTGACGAAGGTAAGAGCGGTGATGGACATAAAACAACACCAAACCGAAATTACGGCCGGGAGCCTTTTTAAAAGAGGAAAAAGCAAGCTGGGTTTATTGGGGCAGGTAAACAATCTGAAAGAACCATCTTCTTATGTAGTTATCGGGGCTTCTACGGGTGGCACCAAGGCTATTGAAAGTATTGTAAAAGATTTGAGTGAAAATTTAAGCGCTGCAGTTTTAATTGCCGTGCATTTACCCGATCGTTTTACCCGGACTTTTACCCAGCGCATAAAAAGCCTGACTTCTTTGCGGGTAGTAGAGGGTAAGTTGGGCACCAAAGTAGAGGCCGGCAAAATTATAATAGCCCCCGGCGATAAAAACATGATGGTTTACCGCCACATGGGTAATAAAACAGATTTGCGGGTGCAGTTTTCTAACGAACCTGCCAATGAGTTTGACCAGCCCTCGGTAAATATTTTAATGAAATCGGTAGCAGCCGAAGTGGCAACCCATACTTTAGGCATCATTCTGACGGGTATGGGAACAGATGGCACCGCCGGCGCCAAAGAAATATTAAAAAAAGGGGGCGAAACCATTGCCCAGGACGAAGCATCGTCCACCATATTTGGCATGGCGAAATCGGCTATTGAAAAAGGAGGTATTACCAAGGTACTAAGCTTAACGCAGATACCGGATTATATTAACAGGTTTGCTGAATACCATAAAATTTAAGCAACCGGTTACAACGAATGAAATCGAGAGAACAAGAATATAAAGAAATTTTTATTGCCGAAGCGCTGGAGTACTTCGATGCCATTAACCGGCATATCAGCGAACTGGAAAAAGACCCGAATAACGATGCTATTCTGGCCGAGATTTTCCGTTTGCTGCACAACATGAAGGCCAATGCCAAAGCAATCGGATATATTGCTATCTCTGATGTATCGCACAAGCTGGAAACCGCCTTCGAATTAATACGCAACAAAGAATTAGCTTTTACCGACGAAACGGTTACTGTTTTATTTGATGGTATTGATTTATTAGGCGAGTTAATTACCAATGTTGATAACGATCAATATCAAAACCCGGACGAAGATATTATCCGGAACCTGGACCTGGTTATCGAGAACGCCCATGAGCAGGATAATAATACCGAGAAAGCGCTAGAAATTTCCCGTTCTCCTAAAGTTCTGAATACCAAAAACCTGGCGCTTTCCGATCTGATCTATATTCAGATTAAAAAATTAGATCACATGCTGAATTTAGTGGGGGAGCTGATTATAGACCGGGACCGGATTATCTCTCTCAGTAAAGAAATGAATAATCCGGATTTGGTAGCGGTTTCTTCGCATTTGTACCGGATTACCGAAGATTTGCAATTCAGCGTAATGGATGCCCGGTTGGTAACAATTGGTTCTTTGTTCAATAAGTTTCCCCGCATTGTACGGGATATTGCCGTAGCGGAGAAAAAAGATATTCACCTGGAAATTAGTGGCCAGGATATTCAAATCGACCGGAATATATTACAAATTATAACAGATTCGCTTTTGCATATTATGCGCAATGCCATTTCGCACGGCATCGAACCAGCCCCGGTGCGGGAAGCCGCCGGAAAACCACGGGAAGGTAATGTATGGCTATCGGCGCAAAGCGACCGCGAGATGGTGCAGATAAAACTCCGGGACGATGGTAAAGGCATAGACCTGGCCGATGTACGGGCCGGCATTGTACGTAAAAATTTTCTGTCGGCCGATGTGGCCAAAGATTTACGCGATTCCGAAGCCCTATCCTATATTTTTGAACCTGGCTTTTCCCTGGCCAAAGAAATTACCGAAGTATCGGGGCGGGGTGTAGGGCTGGATGTGGTTAAAAATGCCATCGATTCCATAGGCGGTCGCATCCGGGTAGATTCGGAAAAAGGCAAAGGCACCACTTTTACTTTGCACCTACCTACCTCAATTGCCGTAAAAGGAGCATTGCTGTTTGAAGTAGATGAAAATTTTTACGCCATTCCGCTCATGCATACCGACTCGGTAGTAGCTTTGGAAACAAATGAGTTGCACGAGATCGGTAATTTGTTAGTAGCAGATATTAAAAATGAAACTATTACAGTTATATACCTGAATGAGTTTTTAACCGCTGAGCCGGGCAAAATGGAATTAGGCAGCAAGGCTAAATTAAAAGGTTTAGTACAAAATATAATAATTGTTGTTTATAATAACCGTAAACTGGGTCTGATAGTAGATAAACTTTTCCGGCAACAGGATATTGTTATTAAACCTTTAAACAAACCGGTTGATACGATTGATATTTACGGAGGAGTAACGCTCCTGGGTTCCGGCAAGGTTTGTTTGGTTTTGGATGTGCCGGCCATTACCCGTTATTTTTTAAATAAGAAGTAAGAACCGGTAAGTTTTCTATTTTAAAAAGTTGTACATGGAACTTCAAATTAGTGATTTAGAAAAAGACATCATTAAAGAGATCTTAAATATTGGGCTGGCCCGGGCGGCAGATTCTTTTGCGTCCATTTCCCGCGACCGGGTGTTACTGAAAGTGCCCAGTATGGAATTGATCAGTGCGGCGGAGGTGATGGGAAATTTAATGAAATTTGAACAAACCCACGAAATCATACAATCCGATATAAAAGGTGATTTTAACGGTACAACCCTGATGGTTTTTTCTTCCCGGCACATCGATAAACTTTCGGAAGTGTGCCTGAACATGAAGTCTACCTACGAAAATGCATTAAACGAAATGCAGGAGTCGTTGCTGCTCGAAATCAGTAATATTATTACCGGTGCTTTTGTTACCCAAATGGCTAATATTTTAAAAGCAAATATCTACGGTTCGCCGCCTTCTCATCCCCAAAAAGGTCGCCTCGCCGATTCTTTGCAGCACATTTTTGCCAGTAATCCTTTTTACCAACCCATTATTTTTACCGTAGTAACCCATTTTACTAATTTTGAAGAAATGGTAGAGCTGCCGCTGTTCTTATTTTTCGATACCAATACTTTTGTAAAGATTCTGGAAATAATTCGTTCGTATAATTTTTATGAACAGAATAGTTAGAGTATGTATAAACTTAATAATCAGCATCACTACGCTTTGTCGATGTATATTCAATAAAGAATATAAAGACATTCATTATCCTTAATCATTGTCATTGTGAAGGAATCTTCTTATCAGTTATTTGACAATAAGATTCTTCTGAGATTATTAGAATTCAGCAGAATAACAGGTTTTAATGGTTTATTTGAAATTAAAACATGCTCTGACTGATCTTATAGTCAGCTTCAATTTTTAATTGAGCTACCTGATAATAAAATATAGTACCATAAGTGAGGCAATTAGTATTCCCCTGATGAGAGCATAACTAAAGTACAGCCATATATGGTTTCGATATCGGCGGCCCGGGCCTTACTTTCCAATTCACTGTTTTCTGTTCCCGGATTGAAAATAATCCGTTTGGGTTTTAAAGATAAAATATAATCATACCAGCCGGGCAGATTATTCGTGCCTACGTACAAAGTTACGGTATCAACATCGGCAATAGGTTGTTTATCCGTGATAATTTCTTCTCCGGCTACCTGGCCCTTCCGGATACCCACGGGTACCACCGGGTGACCAAAGCGTTTTAATTTATTTGCCGCTAAATAGGCATACCGCGAAGGATTATCGGTAGCTCCTAATACAACAGTCTTTTTCATATTTGCAGTTTTTTAGTAGTTTACTTCTCTTGCTTGGTTTTTAGCACAAAATTGATGGCAAATCAAAATTTTAATAATACACTGCTTTCAACCCGAAAATTTAAATCTTAATTATTTATTTACCCGGGCAAACAACATTTCGGCACACCGTTCTCCGTCCATGGCCGCCGATACAATGCCGCCGGCATATCCGGCACCTTCCGCACATGGGTACAGGTTTTTAATTTGTACGTGAGCCAGGGTTTCTTTGTCGCGCGGAATACGTACCGGCGACGAAGTTCTACTTTCTACGCCAATTATCTGGGCTTCGTTCGTTAGGTACCCTTTCATTTTCGTGCCAAAGTTTTTAAAACCTTCCTGCAAACGATAAGCAATATGCTTGGGTATAAAGCTGTGCATATCCACGGAAGCCAAACCGGGTTGGTAGGAAGTTTCCAATAAACCGGCCGAAGTTTTATGCTGGGTAAAATCGAGTAAGCGCTGGGCCGGCGCTACCTGCGTGCCGCCGGCTACCCGGCAGGCTTCCTGCTCCAAGGTCTGCTGCAGGCGCAAACCCGCCAAAGGGCCATGCCGCGCCACATCCATATCTTCCAGGTCAATGGCTACTACAATGCCCGAATTGGCAAACTTAGAATCGCGCCGGCTCGGCGACATACCATTTACCACTACTTCGCCGGGAGCCGTAGCGGCCGGTACAATAAACCCGCCCGGACACATACAGAACGAGAATATACCGCGTTGCTTATTATCTAAAACTACTTGGTGCACCAAAGCGTAGGAGGAAGCCGGTAAGTAAGGCCCGCGGTCGGCCATTTTATACTGAACTTGATCAATAAGTGATTGCTGGTGTTCAACGCGTACGCCCATTGCAAAAGGTTTGGCTTCGATCAGGATATTTTTAGCGTGCAGCAACTCGTAAATATCGCGGGCTGAATGGCCGGTAGCCAGAACAACGCCTTCACCAGTAAAAGTTTGGCCGTTGGCAGTTAACACACCCTGCATGATGTTGTCCCGGAGTATAAAATCAGTTACCCGGGTATCAAAATAAATTTCTCCGCCGGCATTCCGGATGGTTTCCCGGATGTTGGCGATAATAACTGGCAATTTATTTGTGCCGATATGCGGATGCGCATCAAATAATATTTCTGGGGTAGCGCCGTGCTGCACCAGTATTTGCAAGACCCGGTAAATATCGCCGCGTTTTTTAGAACGGGTATATAATTTGCCGTCGGAGTAAGTGCCGGCTCCGCCTTCGCCGAAACAATAGTTAGAATCGGGATTTACCAGATGGTCTTTGTTGATGGCGGCTAAATCGCGGCGGCGGGTGCGTACATCTTTTCCGCGTTCCAGAATAATAGGTTTCAAGCCTAACTCAATAGCGCGTAAGGCAGCAAATAAACCGGCCGGACCTGCGCCTACAATAATAATCTGCTTTTTACGGCTTACCTCGGCGTATACAAAATAAGGCGAAATAACATCAGCAGCCGGAATGGAAGTATAAACATCGGCTTTAACCCGCACTAAAACCTGCTTGCCGCGGGCATCGATGGAACGTTTTAACTTATGGATAAAAGCTACGTCGGTATTTGTTAAATGCGCCGCTCTTGTAATTTCTTCGTTTAATAAGGCTTCCTGGTAAGCTATTTCGGGGGTAGTTACCAGTTCAACTTCTTTTTTCATATATATTCAGTAAGGGAGTTATCCTTAAAAGTTTTAGAAGTCTTAAAGTAGTAAGTTTTAAGATGTAAGTTTTAAGTTAAGATAGTTAAGAGTTGATCATTAGAGTTTTTATATTATAATCAAATTTTCAACTACACTTATTCACTAATTTGTTGATTCACAAATTCACTCATTCAAAATTCTAAAGATCTTCCAGAACTTTTTGTACCCAGCCTTTGCCCCATTCGTCTATTTCCTGTTCCGACCAAATTTCGGGGAAGAAGATGCGCTTCTGGAACTTGGGTGGTAAATACTTGCGCCAGTTGGTGCCGCCGGTAGCAGCTCTGGCATCGTCGCCGGCTTGTAAATACCGCACCGCCGATTTATAATGCATCAAAGGCCAGTTTACATTTACATTGCTATCCAGTTCTTTAAGCTGCCGGATGAGGCGTGGATTGTTCTGGTCGGTTTGGGGTAATTTTTGCACAACAGCCCACACGTTTTTATGTTGGTAGGAACGAGCGTGCTGGATTAAAAAATCGGTATACTTATGCTCGAACTGCAGCAAAGTAAGGGTTTTGGCGCCTGTTTCGGCGTGGGTGGCACCGGCTTTCCAGTAAATACAGCCCATTAATTCGTCGTGCGTGGAGTTCTGACCCAGTGCCTGACGTTTTTCCTGGTCGGTAAGGTTGTTTAAATCGGTAGCGCAGATTTCTATCATCCTAAACTGCACCGACTGAAAACCACTGGCGGGCATTAACGACATCCGGAATTGCAGAAATTGTTTCGGATCCATGCCATCTACCATTACATCAAAAGAATCAATCAAGTTCTCGAAATAGCGGTTTATCCTCTTCAGGCGCATAATTAAAGTATCCAGCGCAATCGGATTAGTATTACCAATGCATTCAAATTCGTTCAGGCAGAGCTTAAAGTATAATTCGGTTATCTGGTGATAGATAATAAATATCTTCTCGTCGGCAATGGTGGTACGGGGCGTTTGCAGAGAAAGTAAAGTATCCAGGTGAATGTAATCCCAGTAATTAGTAAAATCAGCGTAATATAAACCTTCCAGGTAAGAAGCCAGATCCTGGCCCAAAGCTTCATATTTTTTTTCCAGCCGTTTTAGCTGCTCAAAAACTTCCGGTGAAAATTCCTGATCCATTAAATATATAAATTCCTTAATTTTGTTCGTTGTAAAGGTAAGACCAAAATATATTCTGTTTAGAAAAGCAGGCTACTATTTAGCTTTTTTTAGTATAATTCTAATGATTATTCTGCAAAATAAGTTCTTTCTTTTTTCTTACTATTTAAATTTAGTGCGGTGTTGCTGTTAAATTCAATTTAATTTCTGAATATTGTAGTAAGTAAAAAACAGTTTATGGCGGAGAAAAGCAGCATTTTTGATATGATCGGACCGATTATGATAGGTCCATCCAGTTCGCATACTGCCGGGGTAGTACGTATTGCCCGGGCGGCTATACGCATTCTGGGTGCTGCTCCTCACAAAGCCGAAATTACTTTTTATAATTCTTTTGCCCGCACCTACGAAGGTCATGGTTCCGACAGGGCCGTAATTGCCGGCTTACTGGATTTTAAAACTGACGATCCGCGGATAAAAGACGCTTTTACTTTTGCAGAAGAAGCGGGTTTAAATTATACGTTTAAATCGGTGGGCAATGCTTCGGCTTTACATCCCAATTCTATTAAATTAAATCTGGAAAACAGTGAGCGCACGGTAGAAGTAATTGGCCAAAGCCGGGGCGGCGGCGTTATCCGGATTGTGGAAGTTGATGGCTTTCCGGCCGATTTTTCGGCTAACTTACATACTTTAATAGTAGAGGCCGATGATATTAAAGGCAGCATTGCTTTTATTGCTAATATAATTGCCCACGATGATTGCAATATTGCTACCATGACCGTTTCGCGGAAGGGCAAAAACCAGTTGGCCCGGCAGTTTATCGAAATGGACTCCAGCCTGAAACCAATTACCTTAGAATATATCCGTCAGCTGAGCTGGATTAAGCATATTAACTATATTCCAAATATCGATTGAAATGGTTTCTTTGAAGCGAAAGTTATTGGCAGTTATTGTCTTTTCGGTAGGAATAGGTGCAGGTAGCCCTGTTCTGGCCCAAACCACTAAAACCACCTGGACTTTACAGGAATGCATTGAATATAGCCTCAAAAATAATTTGCAGGTTAAACAAGCCGAGTTTGCCAGCGAGAATACATTATTAACGCTAAAGCAAGCTAAAAACAACTTATTGCCTGCAATAAACGGATCTACTGGATATGGTTGGAGTTTTGGCCGGTCCATCGATCCCACCGAGAATACCTTTGTTAACCAGCAAATCAGTTCTAATAACTTTAATTTAAGCGGTAGTGTACCTTTGTTTAATGGACTGCAACTGCAAAATACCATTAAGCGGAACCGGCTCGAAAACGAAGCGGCTTTATCGGATGTAGAGCAAACCAAGAATGATGTTGTTTTAAATGTGGTAGCTGCTTATACCCAGATACTGTTTAGTGATGAACTACTGCAAAATGCCCAATTGCAACTTAATACATCCCAGCAGCAATTAGAAAGAACCCAAAAGCTTTTTAGAGCCGGAAGTGTAGCCGAAAGCAATATTTTTGAAATAAATTCGCAGATGGCCACCGATGAGCTATCTATTATAAATGCCCAAAACCAAAAAAATATTGCGGAGCTCAACTTAATCCAGCTCTTGGATTTACGAGATATCAAACATTTTGAAGTTGTTAAACCTGATATAAAAGACCCGGATCAGGATGTGATTATGATTGATGCCGGTGAAGTTTATGCCGCATCACAGCAAAGAATGCCTCAGGTTACAAGTGTAGATTTAAGAGTAAGCAGTGCGCTTAAAGATATTGATATTGCCCGGGGGGCTTACTATCCCCGTTTATCCCTGAGTGGTTCTATTTCTACCAATTACTCCAGTGCCCGCCAGCAACAAGTTTTATTAAATACGCCTAATATTCAAACAATTGGATTTGTAAACGGTGATCAGACACAACCAGTGTTGTATTCAGTACCTTATTCCTATTCATATACCAGTTATGGTTTCTTTAACCAGTTAACCGATAACCAGGGTAAAAGCATTTTCCTAAATTTAAGCATACCTATTTTTAATGGCTTTCAGGTCCGCAATAATGTTAGCCGGGCAATAATTAACCATAAATTAGCGGTTTTAAACACCGAAGTTGTGCGCAACCAGCTTCGTACATCCATTCAGCAAGCCTTTGCTGATGCAGTGGCGGCGCAGCAAAAATTTATAGCTACTAAAAAACAATTAGCTGCTTTAGAATTAACTTACCGAAATACTGAGATTAAATTCAACAATGGCTTGGTGAATACTACCGATTTTAATGTAGCGCGGAATAATTTTACCCGGGCTCAATCTGATTTAATAACTGCTAAATACGATTATACCTTCAAACTTAAAATCCTGGATTTTTACCAGGGTAAACCACTGGCTTTATAATTTAACGCATGGCAAAGAAAAATTCTAATCGCATACTTTACATATTAGGCGCATTGCTGATTGTGCTTATGCTAGGCGCTTTTATGGCCAAAAAGCAAGGTTGGATTGGGAAAAAAGCCGGCATTGAAGTTACCGTTGATAAAGCAAAAGCCACCACCATTGTAGAAAAAGTAAGTGCTTCGGGTAAAGTACAGCCGGAGGTGGAAGTTAAAATAAGCCCCGATGTGCCGGGGGAGATTACCGATTTATACGTGGAAGAAGGTGATTCGGTAAAAAAAGGGCAATTATTGTTAAAAATCCGCGCCGATAATTATGTGTCGGTAGTAGAAATGCAGCAGGCGCAGGTAAATACGCAACGCGCAAACCTGTCGCAGGCCAAGGCTCAATTAGCACAGACCTTAGCTAACGGAACCCAAACCCAATTAACCTTTAACCGCAACCAGGAACTATTCAAGCAAAAGGTTATTCCACCCTCCGAATACGAAGCCAGTAAAGCATCTTACGACGTAAGCCGCCAGGAAGCTGAAGCGGCCCGGCAACGCGTTCGGGCCGCCGAATATAGTTTGCAAAGTGCCCTGGCCAGCCTGGAAGAATCGCGCAAAAACCTGAATAAGACGACCATTTACGCCCCCGTAAGCGGCACTATATCTAAGCTGAGTGTAGAAAAAGGAGAGCGGGTAGTAGGAACTTCGCAAATGGCTGGAACCGAATTATTACGCATTGCCAACCTGAATACCATGGAAGTACGGGTTAACGTAAATGAAAACGATATTATCCGGGTAAATGTCGGCGATTCGGCTATTGTGGAAGTAGATTCTTACTCTGGCCAGGACGAGAAATTTCAGGGGGTGGTTACCCAAATTGCTAATACAGCGAAAGATGCGTTAACTTTGGAAGCTGTAACCGAATTTGAAGTGCGCATCCGGCTTATAAACGATTCGTACCGGCATTTAAATCAAAATAAAAACGGCGCAACACCTTTCCGACCCGGTATGACGGCCTCGGTAGATATTATAACCGAAAGAAAACAAAATACTTTGGCGGTGCCTTTGGCAGCCGTTACCACCCGTAATGCCAATGAAGAGCAAAATACCCCGCGGATAAAGCCGGTAGTGAATAATGAAAACAGCCAGGAAGCAACCCGTAAGGAAGATGTTCAGGAAGTTGTTTTTGTGCACCGGGCCGGAAAAGTAAAAGCAGTTAAAGTAAAAACGGGTATCAGCGATTTTGATAATATCGAAATTATTAGTGGTTTACAAGCCGGCGACGAAGTAGTATCCGGGCCTTTCCGGGCTATTTCTAAACAATTAAAAGACGGAGCGGCAGTAGATGTGAAAGATGCTGCCACTATTGCCCGTACCGGCGGCACCCCCGATGAGGAAGAAGAAACAAAAGAATAAAAAAGCTTAAACTAAATTTTTGGAACAGGTTACAGTTATTGGCGGTGGCAGTTGGGCCACCGCTTTGGTTAAAATATTATCTGAAAATAAAAACGAGGTTACCTGGTGGCTTCGCAATAAAAGCGATGTACAACATATATCGGAATATCGCCACAATCCGCGTTACATCAGTGGTATTTCCTTTAACTTAGATTATGTTTTTCCAACTGCAGATTTGCCGGCGAGCCTAGATAAAGCAAAGGTGGTAGTGTTGGCCATTCCGGCTGCTTTCATTGAAACGGCTTTAACTGCTTTACCCCAGGCGGCTTTAGCCGGTAAAATGGTAGTATCGGCTATTAAAGGCATGGTGCCGCATAAAAATATTCTGATCACCGATTTTTTAGAACAGGTTTATCATGTTTCGCCCCAGCAGCAATGCGTAATAGCGGGGCCTTGCCATGCCGAAGAAGTAGCGCTGGAGAAACAATCTTATTTAACCATCGGATCGCACGAAGTAAAACTGGCCGAAGAATTTTGCCGTTTGCTGCGGAACCGGTACGTAAAAGCTACTCCGGTGGATGATATAGAAGGCATAGAATATTGTGCCGTCATGAAAAATATAATTGCCCTGGCCTGCGGTATAACCCACGGCTTAGGTTACGGCGATAACTTTCAGGCAGTTTTGGTTTCGAATGCATTACAGGAAATAAAACGTTTTCTGCACGCCGTTATGCCGGTTACCCGCGACTTAAGCGGATCAGCTTACCTGGGTGACTTACTGGTAACGGCATATTCTCAATTTAGTCGCAACCGCACTTTCGGCAACATGATTGGCCGGGGTTATACTGTAAAATCGGCGCAGTTCGAAATGAACATGATAGCAGAAGGATATTATGCCGTGCAAAGTATTTATGCCATAAACAAAATACTGAAAGTAAATATGCCCATTACCGATGCTGTTTACCGGATATTGTACGAGCGCATATCACCGGCAGTAGAAATAGAATTGTTGAAAGAAAAATTTACTTAAGAACTGATTTTGAAACCAGTATTCTTTGCACTAATATTCACTGATGTTACCCAAGAAAGAGCAATATATTCATTTTATCTTTCATGATCCCACTTTTGTCATCCCCATAGAATTCGAAGACTTTCAGAAAAATATATTTGGCAGTAAATCAAATAGATCCTTCTGGGATGACAGGAATGAGCTCATATAACTTACAGCTAACTTGTTTTGCTTGACATGGTATTATTAAGGCAAATACCAGATAATTTTAACCATTCATACCTTATATCTCGTAATAGAAAACCAGCAGAAGCAAACAGATAAATTATCACTCCTAAACCTATAAATCTTTTTGAGAGTTTAGAGCTTTAAATAGATGCAGAAGCTTAATGCTGTTACGGATGTTTTGATATTTGTGTCTTTTTATAAACCTGCCCTTGAAAAGTAATATTGCTCAAACAGCTTTGCTATTGTTTGCCCGCACGGCTAATGAGGAGGTGCAGCATAAACATCTGTTACCAGGACAATCTTTAAAAAAGCAAAAAGCACTAATCCAGGTTTTAAATACGCAGGCGGAAAATCTTTTAAAATCTACGGAATTACCTTATTTTATTTTTAATGCCCGTCACCAACAAGGTAATACTTTTGGTGCACGTTTATACGCCGCAATAGCGGAGGTTTTCTCTCGGGGTTTTCAAAATGTAATTATAATCGGTAATGATTGCCCGGCTTTGTTACCCGTTCATATTCACAAAGCAGCTAATTGTTTATCAACCCAGGACGTAGTTTTAGGCCCTACCGATAAAGGCGGAATATACCTGCTGGGTTTAACCAGTCATATATTCCGCAAAATAAAAAGCCTTGATGCAATCCGGTGGCAAACCGCTGAAGTGATAGAGGACTTGAATGCTTTTTTTGTAAAAAAAGAGGCTTCCGTTATCTTTTTAAGGCAGCACACCGATGTGAACCAGCCAACTGATCTAAAAAATATAGTAAACGCCAAATCAGCACAGCCAGCTTTACGTAAATTATATTTTTCTTCCTTATTAAATAAAAAGCCGCTTAGTTTCGGTAGGTTACAATTTTGCCTTACACTTCCCTCTATCAGCCACCTGGTTTTTCGTGGCCCACCGGTAACGGTTCTTTAAGCATTGTACAAGCATTTTTAATTTAAAACTATCGGGTTTTAACCGGTTAGTTGTTATCTTATTAGCATACCAGGCTAAATCGCACATAGCCCGTAAACTAACATTTTTATTCTTTTACCTTATTACTTATTTTAATTATTCTGATCATCATGGAAAAAACATATTATAATCCCGAAGACCTGAAAAAATTTGGTAATATTTCTGAATTTTCGCCTAAGCTGGCCGAAAAGTTTTTCAGTTATTACGGCGAGGTTTTTGCAGAAGGAGAATTAACGGCCCGGGAGAAATCATTAATTGCCTTGGCCGTTGCGCACACCGTACAATGCCCTTATTGCATAGATGCATATACGGTAGATACCCTGGAAAAAGGTTGTACCGAAGGCCAAATGATGGAAGCCATACACGTGGCCGCCGCTATAAGAGGCGGCTCTTCTTTGGTACACGGCGTGCAAATGATGAATAAAGTAAAAGATATACTGATGTAATACATGCCGTCTTTAAAAAAGTTAAATCACGAATTAGCCGATACCTTTATTCAGCTGGAAGTTCTAAACCAGGCTACCCAAAGAGGAATTCATTTTCCGTTCTTTACGCAAAAGCTCCGGGATATAAACTTGTTTCCGTTGCGGCCTGTGGCTTTAGAAATTTTCCAGGTGAACGTGGGTAAAATGTGCAACCAGGTTTGCAAGCACTGCCACGTGGATGCTGGTCCGGACCGGATAGAAATAATGAACCGGGAAACCATGCAGTATTGCCTGGATGCTTTGGCCCAAACCAATATTCAAACCGTAGACATTACGGGCGGGGCTCCCGAAATGAACCCGAATTTTCGTTGGTTTGTAAGCGAAATCCGGAAATTAGGCCGACAAATTATTGTGCGGTGTAACCTGACGATTATTGTGGCTAATAAAAAATACCACGATTTGCCGGCTTTCTTTAAAGAAAACCAGGTGCATGTTATATCCTCTTTACCTTATTTTTCGGCAGCGCGCACCAATGCCCAGCGAGGAGATGGCGTTTTTGAAGACTCTATCCGGGCCCTGAACATGCTGAATGCGGTTGGCTACGGAAAAGATAATACCAATTTAATTTTAGATTTGGTTTATAACCCTTCCGGCGCATTCCTGCCCGGAAATCAATTGTCCATAGAAGCTGAATTCAAGAAAAAATTAAAAGCAGGCTACGCCATAGACTTTAATCATTTGTTTGCGATTACCAATTTGCCCATTAGCCGGTTTTTGGATTACCTGGTGCAAAGCAAAAATTACGATGCATACATGGAAAAACTGGTAAACGCCTTTAATCCGGCGGCCGCCGCCCATGTAATGTGCCGGAATACCATTTCGATAGGTTGGGACGGATTTTTATACGATTGTGATTTTAACCAGATGTTAGAACTTAAAGTTTCTAAAACAGCTCCCCAACATATCCGGGAATTTAACGAATACTTATTGCAAAACCGGGACATTGTTATTAATCAGCATTGTTATGGCTGCACGGCCGGGGCCGGATCTAGCTGTGGTGGAGCTACGGCCTGATATATTGCATAAAATTTATCATCTTGCAGCAGTTTTAATAAATAAAAGCAATTTACATGTCGGATAGTCTTTTAATTATTTTTTTGAAAAACCCAATTCTGGGAAAAGTAAAAACCCGCCTGGCGGCAACCATCGGGCCGGATAAAGCCCTGGAAGTTTATCATTTATTACTAGAACGCACCCAATCTATCACCTGCCAGTTACCCGGCGATAAAGTTGTTTATTATTCAGATATAATTGATAGCAATGATATCTGGGACAACAATCTTTATAAAAAGGAACTGCAGCAGGGGGCTGATTTAGGCGATAAAATGCAGCAAGCTTTTATGCAGGGTTTTGAGCAGGGCTATCAGCAAATTTGCCTTATTGGCAGCGATTGCTACGAGTTATCGGATGAGATTATAACCGATGCTTTTGATAAGTTGCAAAACGTTGATTTGGTACTGGGCCCCACCTTGGATGGTGGATATTACCTGATTGGTTTAAAGAAATTACATCCAGAGCTTTTTGCAAATAAAGAATGGAGTACCGAATCGGTTTTACAAGATACTTTACTGGAAGCCAAAAATAAAAAGATTTCTTTTGCCTTGCTTCCTACGCTAACCGATGTAGATGAAGAAAAAGATTTGATTTCCATTGATGATTTACTTTGGGACTGATGCGTAACTTATATAAAAATTAACCGACTAAATTCAGAATATCCGTTAGTTTCCGTGTTTCCCGACTCCTGTTTATCTTATCCATTTATTTCGGCCTTTTAACCATCTCTATTTAAACTTGTAGCCGGAAAGATATTTGCCATATTACTACTGTTCCATAAAGGTTTGTTTGTCAGGAATCCTGGCCGCCGTTTCAGTGTGTTTTCACCTGAAACAAATCATCAGTTATTCCACTGCCCGGCAATCTATAGTTTAATAAGCACTACTTAATTACGCACTGCAGCAAATTCAAGGTTATTACTTTTGTTTACCATCTTCTCAGCAATATGCTCTGTATTGCACAATTTTCATACAATTCTATTTTATTGTTTTCCACTATATTAACAGACATCTGTATTCCAATTAATAAATTAATTATTTTAGCCCTAAAACCTCACCTTACCAGAAGTCACACATCTGATTAAAATCCGATTTTAATTATTTTTCTAAGCAAATATTTAATTTTATAAATTAGATAAATACAATAATTAGTTTAAAAGTAAAGTCATGTTTAAACATAATTTACTTCATAAATAAAATACCTATAGGGTATAAAGTTATAAAATAATTATTTTAGGTCTATAATTTTATAAATAGGCGTTGTATGTACATGTTTATACATTTAGTGCAAAAGCTCGTAATTTTTATCTTTTTGCTTATGTATAAAGTTTTTGTCTTTTGCTAATAAATATAATTTTATTTGATATTATAAAGAAATAGGTAAAATTAAATAAATAACTAAATTTAAAGCTTTTTACATGTTTAAATTTAATGTAACTACCATATGTTTAAAAATATTATAATAAAAAAGTGTATACAATTATGCAAGTTTAAGTTTTTACTTCAAAAAAGTACATCAATTATTGTACTGTTAAGTGGTAAAATTTGTATTTGATTTTTTTTGTGTATATTTACCACAACAAAAAAGTCATATTTATTACGGTGTGTCTAAAAGTTAGGGCTTAATATCGATTAAAAGGCTTTAATTGGATTAAAAAAAACAGTTTCAAATAAAAGATACTTCGGTTATAAAGTTTGTAGATTAAAAAAGTACATATAAACGTATATTAATAAGCTTTAAAGCTTGGATTAATTAAATATGTATAATTATTGTTCTTAATTATTTTTTTTGATTTTTTGATATAAATTTTGCATAATATTAAGTCATAAGTATTTCGTTTATTTTAAAAGTTGTAGTATGAAAAACTTAAATTCTAATTTTCTGCTTGTTTTAATTCTATTTGCGTTTATTTCGTTTTCAACTTCCGCAACTACTTATTATGTAAGTGTATCCGGTAATAATTCAAAATCGGGCACGTCAATCAGTAATGCCTGGGCCACCCTGGATAAAGTAAATTCTAAAAACTTCTTGCCGGGCGATGTGGTCCTGTTTGAAGGCGGAGCAACTTTTAACGGCAACTTGTATTTTGATAAGAATGATGCCGGCAATGCCGCTGCACCAATTATTGTGGGGGCTTATGGAAATGGCCGGGCTACCATCAGCAGCGATAAAACATTTGGCATTTTTGTCTATAATATGGCCGGAATAGAAATCAACAATATTATTATTAAAGGATCCGGAAGAACAATCAACGAAGACGCCGGTATATCTTTTTATAATGATGTACCAAATACACTTTTAGACCATGTCTTAATTGATAATGTGGAGGTTTACGGTTTTCGGACAGCCGGCATAATGTTTGGGTCGGAATTACCATCCACTGGCTACTCTAATTTTAAAGTTATAAATAGCATCGTGCATGATAACGCCAGTGTGGGCATTTCTTCTTATTCTAACGGCACCATGCCGCATAAAAATGTATACATAGGAAATACGAAAGTTTATAATAACTCTGGTATATCTGCCATAACAAATATACATACCGGTAATGGTATTATGTTGTCCGGGGTTGATGGAGCTTTAGTAGAATACTGTGAAGCTTATAACAATGGTTGGCTGAATGGTCACCAAGGTGGGGGACCGGTGGGAATTTGGGGATATATATGCAATAACCTGGTTATTCAGTATAACGAATCGCACCACAACAAAACCGGTACTACCAAAGACGGCGGCGGCTTTGATTTAGACGGCGGTTGCACCAATTCCATCATGCAGTATAACTACTCCCACGATAACGACGGGGCCGGTTACCTCTTAGCGCAGTACGACGGTGCTCCGGTGATGAAAAACCTTATTATCCGGTATAATATCAGTGAAAATGACGGCCGTAAAAACAGCAATGCGGGTATCTTGTTGTGGGCCACTAATTCAAACGGCGGTATTCAGGATGCTGATATTTACAATAACACCATTTATCTTTCTCCGGCTAGCAGTGGTTCGCCGATAGGCGTTCATGTAAGCAGCAGTTATATCAAAAATACCAAAGTAAGAAATAACATCGTCCAGACTACCGGAGGCTTGCTAGTAGTGCGGGCGCAGAGCAATAACGATATCCGCTTCGAAGGAAACGCTTACTGGTCTACCGGCTCACCGCTGAAGTTCTATTGGGTAGGTACTACTTATTCCAGCCTCGAGAACTGGCGCTCAGGAACAAACCAAGAGAAGCTGAATAATGAGCCGATGGGTTTTAACGTAAATCCGGAGCTTACCGAACCGGGTAAAGGAATTACTTTAGGTGATCCAAGCTTACTGCATACCTTAACCGGTTACCAATTAAGGACTACTTCGAACTTAATTGATAAAGGTTTAGACCTGGCTAAAGTTTTTGGCCTGAATATAGGAGAAATCGATTTTTGGAGAAATAAACTGGACCAACAGGCAAGTTTTAGTGTTGGTGCGCATCAGTTCCAACCAATACCTGCCGCAAAAATTGCTCAAACTATAAATTTCTCTGCTATTCTGGATCAGCAATACGGAGCTGCGCCCTTGGCCTTACAAGCATCTGCTTCTTCCGGCCTACCGGTTGAATTTAAAGTTATTTCGGGTCCGGCTACTTTGTCCCAAAATACCCTTACGTTAACCGGAACCGGTGTTATTACATTAGAAGCTTCTCAAACCGGAAATGATACTTATGCCGCCGCACCCGTTATCACCCAAACCTTAAAAGTTGCCAAAGCAGCCCAACAGATTACATTTGCAGCAGTAACGGCTAAAATAATGGGTGCCGCTCCGTTTACGTTAGTGGCTAGTGCTTCTTCGGGTTTACCGGTTTCTTTCGAAGTTATATCGGGTCCGGCAACACTGGCCGGCAATATCGTTACTTTAACAGGTACCGGATCGGTAACCATTAGTGCTACGCAAAGTGGTTCTGATGCGTACCTGCCGGCCGAAGCCGTAAACCAAAGTTTTGCGGTAAGTAGTCTCATATTAAATCAGACCATTACTTTTTCGGCAATTGCCCCAAAAATATACGGTAACGAATTTGATTTAGAAGCTACCGTTACATCCGGCCTGCCGGTAAGCTTCAGAATAGTATTTGGTCCGGCTACATTAATCCAAAATCG